>Ga0316620_10001227_pt1 | contig 10949 bp, 12 predicted proteins | sample OWC_Aug_M1_C1_D5_FD_207651 | JGI IMG/M metagenome (GOLD analysis project Ga0316620, IMG submission 207651) | Wetland soil microbial communities from Old Woman Creek delta, Ohio, United States - OWC_Aug_M1_C1_D5_B | ecosystem: Environmental > Terrestrial > Soil > Wetlands | place: USA: Ohio...
ATCCGCGTCGAGAGCGAGCTCGGGCGGGGCACGGCGGTCACGATCGAGCTCCCGGCCGGCGCCTGAGCGGTGGCGTTTTCCTCCGGATTCTGGCAGAATGGCGGAGGGGTTGTTCGTCGAAAGGAAGTTCGATGGCCAAGACGCTCGTGACCTACTTCAGCCTGACCGGGAACACCAAGCTCGTCGCCGAGGCGATCTACGAGGCCGCCCCGGGGGACAAGACGATCCTACCGATGGCCTCGGCCGGCGACCTCGCGCCCTACCATCTCATCTTCGCCGGCTTCCCGGTCCAGACCCACAGCGTGCCCTATCACGCCGAGATCTTCCTGAAATCGATCCCCGACGGCAGGAAGGTCGCCCTCTTTTCTACGCACGGCGCGGTCACGGGCAGCCAGCTGGCGCGGGAGGCCCTGGAATACGCCTCGATCCTCGTGGCCAAGGCCGAGCTGGTCGGGACGTTCTCCTGCCGCGGCAAGGTCTCGGTCCAGGCCCTCGAGGTGCTCACGCAGTCCCCGGAGCACGAGGCCTGGGCCGACATGGCCGCCTCGGCGGCGACCCATCCCGACGCGAGCGATCTCGAGGACGCCCGGGCCTTTGCCCGCTGGGTCATGACCCTCAGCGCGCAGCGCCATTACCGCGGCCTTTAGAGGGCCAAAGAGCTCGGGACACGCACAAAGAGTACATGTCCCGGGTGCGTTAGCGCTCGGAGGACCGGATCCGAGTGAATCCTGAGACGCCGACGAACTCGAGCCGCTCCTCCCTCTCGATCTCGTCGAAGAGCAGGTTCAATCCAAGCGTGTCGCTCGAGATGTGGCCGGCGAGGACGATGTTGAGATGGGCCTTCTTGGCGTTCTCGAGGGCCTCCTCGCTGATGTGCATGCTGACGATGGTGCTCGTCCCCGAGGCGGCGTAGGCGTCATAGATCGTCTTGGCCCCCTCGGTGCCGCCCGTCATCTCGATGGAGATCCGGCCGCAGCGCCCGGTCTCGGCGCCGCTCACGATCTTCGGCCCGGCCATGCGGCGGACGGCCGCCCGGTACTCGGGGATGGACCTCAGAAGCTCGACCAGGTCCTTGAGCCTCTCGGGCTTGGCCCGCTCGAAGAGCACGGCGAGATAGGTGTTGACGCAGTTGTCCGCCGGGGTATGGAGGCAGGCCATGGGCAGGCCGAGGAGCCGGGCGGCGTCCACGGCCCGGGTGTGATTGGAGGGAAGGACGCGCCGCTCGATCTCGCTGATGCGGGGGTCGAGGAGCTGCTCGGCGACGGAGATCGTGACGCCGCAGGCGGCCAGCATGTCCGGTTGGACGCGCATGACCTCCGGCATCTGGGCCAGGGCCAGGCCCTGCGGATGGTGGCCGACGACGAGGTCGATCCCGGCGGCCTTGTCCCTGTTGAGCGTGTGGGCCAGAAGCAGCTCCGAGGCGTCCACGTCGATGCCGGCCATGACCTTTCGCACTTCGGCCGCCGGATCGCCGTTGAGGATTCGCGAGTCGGCGTAGGGGTTGAACAGGCGGTCCGGCTGCCAGGCCTCGCGCTCGTCGTCCTTGAGCTTCTCGAACTTGTCCCGCTCCTCGTCGAGGATCTTCTGGACGGCCTCGGCTCCCCGCAGGTCATTGGCGATGCCGGCGGCGACGGCCTTCCGGTATAGGGTTTCAAGCTTCATCGGCGGATCCTTTCTTCGACTGATGGCCCGTCGCCATCCGGGAGGCGGGACTCGGTCCAGGCCGGCCCGAGCAGCTCGGCGGCCACGGACCGGATATCCGCGGCCAGCGCGGCGGCCCGCGCCTCGAGCCCGGCCGTCTCGCGGCCGGCGCTGATCGTGTCGCCCCGCTCGAGGAGGCGGCAGAGGCGGCAGGCCCCGAAGCGGGCCAGCTCGGACTCGGCCATGAGCCGGGCCAGCCGTTCCTGGACGGCGCGGAAATTCATGAGGATGCTCGAAAAGTAGCCCCGCTCGCGGGCGGCCGAGGTCGCGGCGGCAAAGACATGGGACGCCGTCCCGGCCAATCGGCCGAGCTCGCAGGCGGCGTGCTGGGCGGGGTCGAACGGGGTGGCGCTCTCGAGCCAGGCGAGAAGGCCGCGGCCGAGCTTCGGATCGCTCCGGGCCGCCTCATCGAGGACCGAGACGCGGCCGCTCAGCCGGGATCCGAACGAGGGGCCGCCCGCGTCGTCTTCGGCAGCGGGACGTGAGGCCTCGCGCCAAATCTCTTCGAGGGGCCGGCCGGCCTCGCCGGACCCGGAAGCGGACAGGCCGCCGAAAAACGCGGCCGCCCGCGAACGGAAGGCCGTCTCGTCAGCCGTCCAGAATTCGTCCATGGCCGCCCGCCTCAGCCGCACCGGCGGATGATGCCCGAGGCCTCCAGGGCGTCCATGTCCGGACCTGAGATCCCCAATTCGGCCAGGACCTCGGCCGTGTGCTGGCCCTGCCCTGGAGGGACGCGGACACCCTCGTCCCTGTCCCTGAGCGGATGACCGACGCGGATGACGGGCGGGGCGCCGGGCGCGGGGGCGATGACCGATCCCCGATGCCGGAGGTTGGGGTCGGCCAGGACCTCGTCGAGCGTCGGCACGACCCCGCAGCAGAAATCGGTACCGGCGAGGAACGTCCGCCATTCCTCGGCCGTGCGGGACGCGAACAGCTCCTCGAACTTGGCCAGGTCGCCCGCCTTCTCGGAGAATTGGAGCGGCAGGAGGTCCTCGCGGCCGACTTTCTGGCAGAAGGCGCACCAGAATTTCGATTCGAGGGCGGCCAGCGTGATGTCCCGGCCGTCGCGCGTCCGGTAGACGTGATAGCAGGGATGCTTGCCCGTGAGCGGCAGGCCGCCCCGCCCGCCGCGCTCGCCGGCCGAGTATTCGGCGACGGGCATGACCATCCACGACACCGCGCTTTCGAGCATGGCGACGTCGAGGTGGCGGCCCTCGCCCGTCCGCTCGGCCTCGCGGAGATAGGCCAGGATGCCGGCCGCGGCGTACATGGCCGAGCTCAGGTCCGCGACCTGGACCGGGGGAATGGCCGCGGCCGAGCCGGGCCGGCCGCAGAGGTCGAGGAGGCCGGAGCGGGCGATGAAATCGAGATCGTGCCCGGCCCGGTCCCGGTTCGGCCCGTGCTGGCCGAACCCGGAGATCGAACAATAGACGAGGCGCGGGTTGACGCCCTTGAGGGTCTCGTATCCGATGCCGAGGCGATCGACCGTGCCCGGCCGGAAGCTCTCGACGAGGACCTCGGCCGTGGCCGCGAGCTTGAGGAAGAGGTCGCGGCCTTGGGCGGCCTTGAGATTGAGCGAGACGCTCTTCTTGCCGGGATTCAGGGCCAGGAAATAGGCGCCCTGGCCTTCGATGAAGGGGGCCATGTTCCGGATGTAATCCCCGCCGGCCGGGTCCTCGATCTTGATGACCTCCGCCCCGAGGTCGGCGAGAAGCAGCGTGCAGAACGGCCCGGGCAGGAGTCGGGACAGGTCGAGGACGCGGACGCCGTCGAGCGGTTTGCGGTTCATGGTCGTCCCCTATTTAACAGAAAGAGAGGGCCCGGTCAATTTGACTTCACGCGCCTCTGAGGCAATAATGGGGGGATTCTACGGAGAGATCGACCATGCGCGTAAGGATCGCCGGAACGGGAAAGTGCCTGCCGGGTACGGATATCCCCGGCAAGATCGTCACCAACGAAGAGATGGTCCGCATCCTGCTCGAGCACAAGGCCATCAAGCCGGGCTGCGACCGGCCCTGGGAGCCTGACGAGCTGACGCCGCAGAAGATCGTCGACCTCGTCGGCATCCGCGAGCGCCGCTGGGTCGACAAGACGGTCAACACCTCGGACCTGGCCTACGCGGCCGCGAACCAGGCCCTGGCCGAGGCCGGCATCGGCTGGAAGGACGTCGGCATCCTGGCCCTCGGCAGCTCGACCCCGGAGGCGCTCTTTCCGTCCACGGCCTGCATGGTCCTCAACAAGGCCATCACCGGGGAGATCGCGGCGGGCCGGATGACGGAGAAGGACGCCCGGTCGGCCCTGCGCCTGCCGGCCTTCGATCTCTTGGCGGCCTGCACGAGCGGCATGTACGGCATCGACCTCGTCCGCAAGCACCTTCTCTTCGGCGAGACGGAGAGCCGCTACGGCCTGGCCCTCGGCGCCGAGGTCCTCAGCCGGCTCCTCGACTTCAGCGACACGAACGCCGACCTCTGGGGCGACGGCTCGGCCGCGGTCGTCCTGGAGAGGACGGACGGGCCGTCGGGCATCGTCTGCATGGAGACGGGCACGGACGCCCTCAGCGTCGACGCCGCCTACAGCGCCGGCCACGACACGCGCTACCATGAGGCCCCGGTCCCGACCAACGTCCTCATCAAGGGGCACGACATCCAGAAGTTCGTCCTGCGCATCATCCCGGAGCTCATCGTCCGGACGATCGACAAGGCCAACCGCACGGCCGGCCGGAGCCGGGACTACCGGATCGAGGACGTCGACCTCTTCGTCTGCCATCAGGCCAACGCCCGCATCTTTGAGTTCCCGGCCAAGAAGCTCGGCATCCCGCTCGAGAAGTTCTACGTCAACGTCGACCGGCGCGGCAACTGCTCCTCGACGTCCGTCCTTCTCGCGCTGCGCGAGGCGGTCGAGGAAGGGCGGCTCCGCAAGGGCGGCCTGGCCCTCCTGCTGTCGTTCGGAGGCGGGCTGACCTGGGCCTCGATGCTCGTCGAATGGTGATGGGCTTCCTCGGCTTCATCCTGCTTGTTTTCGTGGCCTACGTGGCCTACCTCTTCCTGCGCATCGTCCTGGGATTGAAGCGGGCCGCGACGAGGGCCCGGACGCGCACCGAGCCGTCCCGGCGGGACCAGGGCATGATGGTCAAGGACGAGGTCTGCGGAACGTACATCCCCCGCGAAGAGGCCCTGACCGAGGTCCGGGGCGGCGTCGAACGGTATTTCTGCTCCGAGGAATGCCGCCGCAAGTCCGCCGGCCGCTGAGCCCCTCGACCAGGAAGACGAGCCTAGAAGAAGGCGATCCGGAAGTCCGGGAACTCCCCCGTCGCCGGCTCGCGGCGGACATCGAAGCGCTCGACACGGGCCAGCCGCGGTCCTTCCTTGAGCTGATCCAGAAACGAGTCCACGGCCTCGGCCGGGCCTTCGGCCAGGACTTCGACCCGCCCGTCGGTGAGGTTCCTGACCCAGCCCGTGAGGCCGAGGCGGTTGGCGTATTTTTCCGCGAAGTAACGATAGGCGACGCCCTGGACCTGGCCATCGATGAGGACGTGGACCCTGACCAGTTCCTGTCCCATGTCGGCGACGGCCTTTCGCGCTCTGTTGTCCCCTTCTAAATACTCCGGCCCATGCGCCAAGTCAATCGCGCCGGGCCCGGCCGATTCATGGTAGAATCAGCCGTCCCTCAGCGCGGACGCGGCCATGACCAAGAACCTGATCTCGATAGCCGGCTGGGATCCCTCGGCCGGCGCCGGAGTGCTCCTCGACGTGCGCGTCTTCGAGCGCCTTGGCCACCGCGGCTTCGGCGTCATCGCCGCCGTGACCGCCCAGAGCCCGGCCCGGGTGGCCCGGGTCTTTCCGGTTACGGCCCGAGCCCTCGCCGGCCAGTTCGAGACGCTCGTCGAAGGGCTCGAGATCGGCGGCATCAAAGTCGGCATGCTGGGGACCGCGGCGAACGTCAAGGCGGCGGCCCGCATCCTCGGAGGCCGTCCGGGCTTGCCGAGGGTCGTTGATCCGGTCCTGAAGTCGAGCTCCGGCGCCCTGCTCCTCGAGCGAAAGGCCTGGCCGCGCTTTCTCGAAGCGATCGAGGGCCGGGCCAGCCTGATCACGCCGAACCTGTCCGAGGCTTCCGTCTTGTCCGGGCTCCCCGTTCGGGACCTGACCGAGATGCGCCGGGCCGCGGAGAAGATCCACCTGCGGAGCGGTGTCGCGTGCCTGGTCAAGGGCGGCCATCTCGAGCGTCAGGCCACCGACGTTCTTTTCGACGGCCGCGAGTTCTCGGTCTTCGCCCACGAGAAGATCGGCCGCCGCGTCCACGGCACCGGCTGCTATCTCGCCTCGGCCGTCCTCTGTTACCTGGCCGAGGGCCGTCCGCTCAAGGAGGCCTGCGGGCTGGCCATCGTCCGGGTCGGCGGGGCCATCCGCTCGGCCGTGCCGGCGGGTCCTGACGTCTGGGTCTTTGACCTCAGTCGGGAACGCGGCCGGGTGCCGCTGCCTCCCCGAACAGCTGGTTGACGATCCGGTCGGCCCGAGCAAGGAGCTCCTTGGAGAAGGTCACCCCCTGGCGGGCCGCGGCCGCCTCGTTGATGTAGAGCTTGACCCTGTCCATGGACTCGATCGGGATCGCGCCCGGATCCTCGCCGTTCTTGACCCGCACGGCCAGGCGCCCGGTCTTGATGCCCATCTCGTAGAAATCGAATCCGAGGGCCGCGCAGGCGCCGAACTCGACGGAGCGCAGAAAGCTCGCGACGAGCGGCGTGGCGTTCTCTTCGGCCGCCCGGCCGATGATGTCGAACGAGCTGTTGAGGGTGTTGTCGGACATCGGGAAGAGGACGTCGATCTTCTCGTTGAGGAGCCGCTGGAGCGAGCTGAGGATCTCCGGCGGGCCGGTGACCGGGACCGCCGCGAACTCGAGGCCCAGCGAGGCGGCCGCCTCCCGCGCTTGATCCAGATAATACTCCGAGTTGATCTCCGACGACGTCCAGAGCGAGCCGACGCGGCGGGCCCGGGGCAGGATCTCGCGGATGAGGGCCATCGTCTGGCGCACGGGCCCGGTCGAGACGACGCCGGTGACGTTCCCGAGGTGCTTATCGGCCGACTGGCCCGCGCCGACGAGGTACGGAACGGCCACGGCGCCGAAGACGATGGGCCGGGCCGTCGAAGTCAGGACGGCGGCCTGCAGGGCCTGGGTCGAGAGGGGAATGATCAGGTCGGCGCGGCCGGCGAACTCGCGGGCGATCCGCTGGACCTCGGCCACGTCGTTGTTGGCGATGCGGATGGTGACGACGATCTCCCGGCCGTCTCGGAGCCCGGCCTCGGCGAAAGCCTGGAGGATGCCGCGCCGGACCTCATTCGCCGTCGGCGAATCGACCGATTGGAAGATGCCGATGAGATAGGGGCCGGGCGCCGCGGCGCCGGAGGGCGGTTCGGCTTTGCGGCAGCCCTGAAGCCCGAGGCAGAACGCCGTCAGGGCGATCGTGAGAACGCGCTTGGCCATGGCCGGTCGCTCTCATCTTAGACCAAGTCCCGGCCGGGGACAAGGCCCGGTCCGGGCCCGCTCAGGGCCGGGCGCCCGTGATCTCGCGGAACCGCTCCGGGTCGATGTTCCCGCCGCTCACAACGGCGACGACGGCACGTCCGGCGCGGGCGGCCGGCGCCTGGAGCAGCGCGGCCAAAGGCAAGGCTCCCGCCCCCTCGACGACGCGGCCGTGGGCGGCAAAGATGAGGCCCATGGCCTTGGCGATGAGGGACTCGGGCACGACCTCGATCCCGTCGACGAAGGCCCGGCAGAGGGGGAAAGTGATCGACCCGGGCTCGATCGCTCCGGCCACCGCGTCGGCGATCGTCGCCCGCTCCTCGATCTCCACCAGGCGGCCGGCCCGGAGCGAGGCGGCCATGAAGGCCGAGGTCTCGGGCTCGACGCCGACGATCCGGACGCCCGGCCGGACCGACTTGAGATACGCGGCGACGCCGGCGATGAGGCCTCCCCCGCCGACGGGGACGAGGACTTCATCGAACCGCTCGACCGCCGCGTCGATCTCGAGCCCGAGCGTCCCGGCCCCGCGGACGATGTCCTCATCGTTGTAGGGCGAGACGAAGATCCGTCCCGTTCGGGCGGCGAAGTCGCGGGCCAAGGCCTCGGCCTTATCGCAGCTCGCGCCGCGGACTTCGACCTCGACGCCCATGGCCTCGATCCTCTTCCTCTTGACCTCGGCGGCGTTTTCGGGAAGGAAGAGCTTGAGCCCGATCCCTTCGAGGCGCGCGGCATGGCTGATGGCCAGCCCGTGGTTCCCGGTCGAGGCCGAGACGACCCCCCTGGCCCGGTCCGCGGGCGAGAGCGACCTCAGCTTGTTCAGGGCCCCCCGGAGCTTGAACGAGCCCGTGATCTGGTCGCACTCCCACTTGACGAAGACGGTCGCGCCGGTCTCACGGCTGAGCGGCCGGGAGCGCTCGACCGGCGTCCGCTTGATATCGCCCCTGATCCGCTCATCGGCCTGCCGGATCCCGGCGGCCCAATCGCCCGGCGTCGCATCCATTCCGTTCCTCCCGGGCTACGATATCACAGGCGCATTGAAAATTCCCGCCGCGAAAGGTATAACATAGGCCTTCATGGCGAAATACTATATCGGGACGGCGGGCTGGAGCTACGAGGACTGGGAGGGCGTCGTCTATCCGCGGGCCAAGGCCCGGGGCTTCCATCCCCTGGCCTATCTCGCCGGATTCATCAACATCGTCGAGGTCAACAGCACCTTCTACCGGCCCGCGCCGCCGGCCATGGTCCAATCCTGGCTGAAGCGGCTCGAGGGCCACTCTGACTTCATGCTTTCGCTCAAGCTCTACCAGGCCTTCACCCATCCGCGGGAAGGGTTCAGCCGCAAGGAGGTCGACGACGTCCGGACGGCTGCCGATCTCGTCCTGCTCCAGAACCGGCTCGCGGCCCTCCTCATCCAGTTCCCCTGGTCGTTCCGCAATTCGCCCCAGAACGCCGAATACCTCGAGCGCCTCCTGAAGCTCTTCGCCGGCTACCCCCTCGCCGTCGAGGTCCGCCATGCGAGCTGGGACAGGCCCGAGTTCTATGGGCTCCTCGGCGCGAACAAGGCGGCCTTCTGCAACATCGACCAGCCTGTGTTCGAGGCCTCGATCAAGCCCTCCGCGGTCAGCACGACGCCGGACTTCGCCTACGTCCGGCTTCACGGCCGCAACTACGAGAACTGGTTCCGCGAGGGCGCCGGCCGCGACGCCCGCTACGACTATCTCTACGCCCGCGACGAGCTCGAGGACTGGGTCGAGCGGATCAGGAGCCTGGGCTCGAAGAGCGGCAAGGTCTACGTCATCACCAACAACCATTACCGGGGGCAGGCCATGGCCAACGCCCTCCAGATCCGGAACATGATCACGGGCGACAAGGTGGACGTTCCCGAGCTGATGCTCGAAAAATACCCGATCCTGCGGGACATCGTCCGGGCCATCCAGGCCGGCCAGAGGGACCTCTTTGAGGCGACGATCCCGGAGCGGCCGGACGACAAGGGAGAACCGTCATGAATTGGTGGGAAACGGATTTCGTCGCCGTGCGGGACAACCGCCTTCACATCGCCGGCTCGGAGGCGGCCGCCCTGGCCGAGCGCTACGGGACGCCGCTCTACGTCTACAGCAAGGACCGCATCCTCGAGCGCTACGCCCGCCTCGACGACGCCTTCGCCCGCCACTCGTCCATCCCGGCCCGCATCTGCTATGCCATGAAGGCCAATTCTCATCGGGGCATCCTGCGCCTGCTCCAGAAGCGGGGCGCCTGGATCGACGCCGTGTCCCCGTGCGAGGTCGCGGCGGCCCTCAAGGCGGGCTTCCCGGCCGAGCGCGTCCTCTTCACCGGAACGAGCATCAGCCGGGCCGACCTGCGCGCGGTCTTCGCCATCGAAGGCCTGACGGTCAACATCGACGCCGCCGAGCAGCTCGACCTCATGGCCGAGGTCAAGGCCGAGTTCCCGGCGAGGACCATCCGGGTCTCGGTCCGCTGGAACCCGGGCATCGGCCGCGGCTTCAATCCCAAGGCCGTCACGGCCGGCAAGCGGTCGGCGGACGGCATGCCGATCAAGTTCGGCGTCGTGTCGCGGAAGGTCCTCGACGTCTTCAGGCGGGCCCGCAGGCTGGGCTTCCGCCCCGTCGGACTGCACCAGCACCTCGGCTCGGGCTGGGTCCGCGAGGACTTCGGCATGGTCCGCACGGCCGTCGACCGCATGGTCCACAAGGCCCGCGACCTCGAGCGGGCCGGCTTCCCCCTCGAGTTCTTGGACTTCGGGGGCGGCTTCGGACCGCGCTACCTCAAGAGCCGGGGCGTCTTCCCGGTCGAGGACTACATCGGGTATCTCTCGAAGGCGGTGGCCCGGGCCGGGCTCTCGGTGAAGGCCCTGGCCATCGAGCCGGGAAAGTACCTGGTCGGCGACGCGGGCGTGCTGCTCCTCGGCGTCGAGTACGTCAAGGAGAGCTACGGCAACATCTTCGCCTGCGTCGACGGCGGCACCTTCAACACCGTGCCCCGTCCGGCCATCTACCTCACGGCCCATCACGAGATCGTCAACGCCAGCCGGGTCGACGGGGCCGGCAAGGCCCGCATCACGGTCGCCGGCAACCTGTGCGAAACGGGGGACGTCTTCGGCCGCGAGCGGACCATGCCGCTGCCTCAGAGCGGGGACATCCTGGCCGTCCTCTGCGCCGGCGCCTACTGCCGGAGCATGGCCTCGAACTACAACCTGAGGCAGATCCCGCGCGAGATCCTGATCTGACGGATCGCCGCGTCCGCTCAATATTGGTTCTTCTCCGTTTCCGGGAATCCCTCTCGAGGCCGCGAGGGTTGTTCCCCCGAAGTCCCCGTGAGGGAAGGGGGCCCGCCGGTAGGCGGGGGAAACCAGCTACAAGGTTTCCGGGGTGCGGGGGTGCGAGGGGGAATACCCGAGCGAAAGCCGTAGAGAGGGATTTCCCGAAATCCGAGAAGAACCTACTTTTTGAGGAAGGCGACGATCTCGTCGAAATCGGGGAGCTGCGGGATCTCGTAATCCTTGATCAGCGCCAGGCGGCCGGTCTCGTCGACGACGAGGTTGGCCCGGTTGGAAAAGCCGTCCTCTTCCCGGAACAGGCCCATGGCATGGGCCACGGCGCCGTGCGGCCAGAAGTCGCAGAGCAGACGCGTCTCCTTGATCCCGAGCTCCTTGGCCCAGGCGTGCTTGGAGGGGAACGTATCGACGCTGACGCCGACGGCGACCGTGCGCAGGG
>Ga0316620_10001229_pt1 | contig 10939 bp, 6 predicted proteins | sample OWC_Aug_M1_C1_D5_FD_207651 | JGI IMG/M metagenome (GOLD analysis project Ga0316620, IMG submission 207651) | Wetland soil microbial communities from Old Woman Creek delta, Ohio, United States - OWC_Aug_M1_C1_D5_B | ecosystem: Environmental > Terrestrial > Soil > Wetlands | place: USA: Ohio...
CCCGCCACAGGTCAGGGTCAAGGCTACCTTGATATCCATGCAAACAGACCACCGCCTTGTCAGACCCTGGCACAGGGATCCATACCCCGCGTAGAGTGATCCCGTCCTTGGCCTTGAATTCCACTTCTTCGAAATCCAGGCCATATTCGCTTGGGGAATGTACCTCAGACAGGGGCACGCGCTGCGAGAAATGCCTGGAAAGGATATACCAATACAGGAGGATGACCAGGATGAAAGCAGGCAAGACCCACAGGAGATCGATCATGATACGACCCCGGCGACCTGCACACCGGCAGGATGTTTTGCTGGTTCGTGGATGAACCTCAGGCTAACCGCGCTGAGCGCGAAAAGCACGGCGTAGGCGGCAAAGATAACGAAATATCCTAAACCGGGGATCCTCTGGTTGAGGAAATCTGCCACCGGGCCTCCGATTCCGGCACCGATCATGCCGGCCCCAGCCCCTGCCAGGTTGGATATACCCAGGTACCGCCCCGCTTCCACAGGCGGTGCCAGGTTCGTGCCCATGGCCCAATTTGCAGTCATGAAGACCCCACTTGCCACGCCCAGCATGCTGCCTGCCACGTAAATCAGGTATTCATTAGGCACCCAAATCGTACCCAGGAGCAGGCTGCCACCCAGGGTGGCTAAAATCCCGCTCGATGCCAGTAACAGCTTATGGCTGAACCGGTCAGCCAGCCAGCCGGCAAGCAGAGCTGAGATGAGGGTGAAGATCCCCACGATGCTCAGCAGGTTGCCAAATAGATTGGTTGCCGGGTCAACCTCGATTTTAAATGAATACATGAAAAAGTAGATGGCAAAACCTTGTATCGAAGTAACGGCTGCCAGGAATAACAGGCGATTGATGATCCACCACACGAACGACGAATGGCTGCGGACTTCCTTGCCAATGGTGGCGAGTGACCCGGCCCACACGCCCACCACCACGGCGATGATCATGGCGATTGCCCCTCCCAGGCCAACTGCCACCAGGATTCCCGTATCCTTGCCAGTCAGGGCCCAGGTGATACCCCCGGCAATCCCGCCAATCAGCCCTCCACCAACCAGTCCTGCCAGCGCGCCAACCCCGATCCCTGCCAGCATGCCCAGCACCCGCAGCATGGATGGCCCAAGCGGTACGCTTGGTTTTTCAGTTAGTGGCTCCTCTTTAACAGCGAACAGAGTGACCAGTGCTGCGATGAACAATCCGACCGCAGTGACGACGATGGCCCAACCCATGTGACCCGCAGCAGCTATTTTAGCGATGCTGATTCCCACCAGGAATATCCCCAGCAGCTCGAACAGCGCTTTTACGGCTGAAGCCCGTCCGCGTTGATCCTCCGGTACCCTGTCGGGGATCAAGGCTTGTAGGGGGCCATGGGATACATTCGATGAAAATTGGATCAGCAGCACTGCCACCAGCAACGTCCAATAATTCCAGGAAAGTCCAATAGCCGCCAGGAATACCAGGTCGAGCAATGTGCCAATCAGGATATAAGGTCGGCGGCGCCCAAAACGAGATGTTGACCGGTCGCTCAGCAAGCCTGCGGCAGGCTGGATGAGCATGGCGATGACCAGGCCTGCGGTGCGCATCACACTCAAGGCAGTGTTGATCCACTCAGCTGGGGCATAGTGTTCCACCAGGACGGGCATGAATATGGAACCGACCGCCGTGTTGCGGATATTCAATCCCAGCCAGAACAGGTTGATGGAGATGAAGTCGATCCAGCGTAGTCGTCGCATGCGAGATAGTATAGCATGAGCGTTTTCTTCTCGATACTTTCAGTCAGGTCAAATAACCTTGTTTTTGTGTAACCCATCAATTAGCGAGGTGTTTTTATCATCACATAAATAGTGCACCATTCCTTATCTTAAACGTCCACCGATCACCTGGCATCGGCCGTTTTTTCGATCCCGAAATCTTCACATGAATATTGGTAGGCAGGTGCAATAAGGATAACTTGAAAGGTTCCATTGCTACTTCGTGTATAATCTCATCAAACGCCAATCCATCCAGCCTTTTATGCGAATAGGTTGTCTCCTCACCATGATCAGAAATGATTATCTGGTGTGCTTGGTAATGAAGCGATAAATACGTATCGAGATTAGTGGATTAATCCACGCCTCGCCTCTTCAGCAGGGCCTGAAAAGGAGATTCGTAATGACTAAGTCCGTTCGCATAGCCTTGATGCTCATCGTGTTGATCAGCCTGGCAGGGCTTCACCCGGAGCTGGGAGCTGCCGCTCAATCCCTCACCAGCTCTGGGCAGGAAACCAGTCCTCCGCAGGCTGACCTTGAGCTGGCCAGGCGTTATGCGCCAGTGCTGTACTTCCACCCAGATGAGATTTATCACCCGCAGCCCGTCGAGGTGGCCCTGGGTGTATCCCGGTTGCGCCAGAGCAGGCAGATGTGGTTTGACACCACCATCCTGAGCTCCGTTACCTCCAACGATCTATTTTCAATCCCCAGTGATGATACTTACTTCCTCGACCAGTGGTTTGGGGACACTGGTAGCTCAGAGTATGCCAATACTTCCGCCCATCATGAGATCTATGCGTCCAGATTAAGCCCGCATGCCGGAGGTCCGGCACCGGTGACTTATGCGCACATCGTACGGGACGAAAATCCCCCCTATATCACCATCCAGTATTGGCTTTTTTACTTCTACCAGGATTGGTTCAATAAACACGAGGGTGATTGGGAGTTTATCGATGTGATCCTGACCGATGACGAACAGCCAGCATGGGTATTTTATAGCCAGCATTACAGCGGAGCGAGGCGCTCGTGGGAATCCACACCAAAAGAAGATACTACCCATCCCGTCGCCTATGTTGCCCGTGATTCACATGCCAATTACTTTGCCGGAGACGAGAATTACCCGCATAGCCGCAATATCGGAAACAAGCAGATCATTCTGATGGACCGGACTGGAGCTTCTGGGCGTCTGGTACCTGACGTCATCCTGATCCCCACCCGGGAAGAGCTGGCTGCTCACCCAGGTAGCTGGCCGGGAACGGAATGGTTAATGTACCGGGGACGTTGGGGAGAAACAGCTGTCTATGGTGATTTCAATGGGCCTTATGGTCCGGCTGACAAGGGCGAACAGTGGGACTCGCCATACGCCTGGGCGATGAAACAGCCACCCGATGGACAAGCCTGGTACAAAAACCGGCTGAAAGTGGAAATTAGCTCATCCGGGCAAACCCAGGCTCACGTTCAGTTAGCCGACCAATCTGGCCAGGTGTTTCCGCAGATGGAAAGTATCGATAACCAGGCGATACTGCATATCAACCCGCCGGAAAAGGTGCTGGCATACATCGATGGGACACCCGGCGCACATGCAGAAGTGACCATTTCCTGGCCTGATCCCATCAGCCAGATCGTCACCACTGTGAAGTACTCGGGTTTTGACCTGGATGCAGCGGGTCATGCTCAGCTAGAGATTTCGCCCCACCAGGCACTATCAGTACCTATACTGGGGCAGTTTTCACTCCCATCAGCCTTAGTGAAAACCTTCAAGCCTCCCTGGAATGCACCCGACACAGTGTTCTGGGGTAATCTCCTTCCAATTCAACAAATCCTGCTGGGGTTGCTCCTTGCCCTGGTATATAGCCTGGTACCCATCCTGATCATCATTGCCATCCTGTATTGGATTGACCGGTATCAGAAGGAGCCAATCAGGTTGCTGGCCCTGGCTTTCATTTGGGGTGCCATACCCGCCCTGCTGATTGCCCTGGGGGTCCAGTTGCTTTTCCCGTCTCACTCGGAGCTGCTGGGTACGGATGGGTTGGAAGCAATCCGTCTGGGCCTGCTGGCGCCCGTGTTGGAGGAAACCTTGAAAGGGGCGGGTGTGTTATTCTTGTATTGGCGTAAACGCAGGGAGATCAATGATGTCCTGGATGGCATGATCTATGGGGCGCTGGTAGGGTTCGGTTTTGCTTTCCTATCCAACTTCGCCCGCTATGCCGGGAGTTTCGTCACTAATGGTTATCCCGCATACAATGTTTCTTTGATTGCAGAACGGACTGTGCATGCACTGGATCATGGGTTATATACCGCCATCTTCGGAGCAGGTTTGGGTTTTGCCATAAAGGCGAAGAACCGCCGGCAGTTCTGGGCTTGGATCCTGGCAGCCTTGGCTCTGGCGATTGCTACCCATGCCCTGCATAACCTGCTGGCGAATAGCACGGTGGGCTTGAACCTGTTCACCGTCATCGTGACCGCTCTGGGCACCCTGGTATTGTGGGTGGTTGCCGGTTGGTCGTTGGTTGCTCAACGCCGCTTATTACGCCGCGAGCTGCAAGGCCAGGTTCACGACTCACTTTACAATTCAGTCACCGGTCCGTTGTCGCGGGCCAAAGCTCAATGGCACGCTTTTCGCAGGCATGGTTTTCGTGCCTGGCTGCGGCTTCGCAGGCTACAAGGATTGTGCATTAAGCTGGCTAATATGCGCTTGCAGGCACGCCTGTTTCCGGAGAAAACTTCGTTCCTCATTGAGGCCGATGCCCTGCAGGCGCAGATCAAGCAGGCTTTCGAAAGATAGCCTCTTTAAGTCCCCTGACACGTAACTGCGCCTATTCGATCTACCTGGCTGGATGTTTTTGTTGAAAACTGGTGGCAGGCTATGCTTTTGTGGCCGTCTTCCATCGCCAGCCGCTTGCTGTTGGTGTGAGGCTTTATTTCCTGGTCGGGAACGTCCGGTGCGAGCCATCGCACAGCGGTTTGGATCGCGAATGCCCGCAGTTGCATAACGTCACCCGGTTGCGCCTCTCGAACGGCTTTCCATCGGCACGCTCGATGGGGATGCCTCCCGTCACCCAAAATGGTCCACGGATGGGTCCCTCCGAGGTGATCTCGGTGGTGAATGCAATCTGCCTGGGCAGGTCGACCTCGTTATCCCCGTCTTCCCCTTCAAATTGATAGGTCAGTGCGCCGGAAGGACAGTGCTCGATCATCCCGATCACCTGGGTACACACCTGGATGTCGTCTGTTTTTCCCGCCATCTCTTCCACCGTGGTTGCCCGGTTGCCGCAGAAGCCTGATTCGCAGCATAACGCTGGATCAAAGTGGATCGCAACGATCCTGCTGCCCGGATAGGCTATGCGTCGTTCTACCGATAAGCCGCTTGGTGCCGTCTCGGTGCCGTCAAAGCCGATCTCGCTGTGCCTGCCATCGCAAAATGGCATGGTTTCCGATTGCCCGCAGCGACACAGGCGGTACTCCTCTTCTGTTTCGAACTGACCCTCCATTTTCCACGCTAACGGCTCGCCGAATTCGGAGACAACCTGTATCTTGCTCACCAGCGGGATATTCCCGATAACTTTATAAGGGCCGTCCTGGCGAACGATTATCTTTTCAACCTGATTCTGATCATCTGTGGATGCCATCTGCCTTCTCCAATGGATAAGTATAGCCATTATACACATACTCATCAGCGCTGGTATAAAGGATGATTAATCAGGGATGATAGACCGCCTGGTCGAATTTCTTTCACGGGTTATTTATTTCTAACCCATGCCATTACAATCAGTCAGGGCGAAATCAGATTTCGAGCATTTTTCCCGCTAATAGCTGGCGTGCGATCAGGGCCAGTAATGTCCGATGATGCTTCGACGCAAAACAAGGGGCTATCCTTAACCTCGGGATAGCCTCTTATTTGCGATGCTGAATATCTATTATGCCAGTATTGCTTCGATGGATGACAATTCACCTTCGGTGAAATCCAATTTATTCAAGGTTGCCACACTATCCTCTACCTGTGCAACCCGGCTGGCCCCCACCAGGGCTGAGGTGACCTCCGGCTGGCGTAATACCCAGGCCAGTGCCATCTGGGCCATGCTCTGACCACGTTTCTGGGCGACCTCGTTCAATTGGCGTACTTTGGACAGCCTGTCCGAGGTGATATCCTCCCGGCTCAGATAGGTATCGGGCTTTCCTGCCCGCGAATCTTCCGGGATGCCTTTCAGGTAGCGGTTGGTCAATATTCCCTGCTCGAGCGGCGAAAATACGATGCAGCCAATCCCTTCTTCAGCCAGCACATCCAATAAGCCATCTTCGATCCAGCGATCGAACAGGCTGTAATTGGGCTGGTGGATCAGGCATGGGGTACCCATGGAACGCAGGATGCCGGCAGCCCGGCGGGTGAGCTCAGGCGGATACATTGAAATCCCGGCGTACAGCGCCCTGCCGCTGCGCACGATATAGTCCAATGCCCCCATGGTCTCTTCCAGCGGTGTCTCCGTGTCGGGCCGGTGGTGATAGAAGATATCTACGTAATCCAGCCCCATGCGTTTGAGGCTTTGGTCAAGGCTGGCGATGAGATATTTCCGCGATCCGAAATCTCCATACGGACCCGGCCACATATCCCAGCCAGCTTTGGAAGAGATGACCAGCTCGTCCCGGTGGGGAGCCAGGTCTTTGCAGAATATCTGCCCGAAGGTCTCCTCCGCTGAGCCATAGGGTGGCCCATAATTATTAGCCAGGTCAAAATGGGTAATGCCCAGGTCGAATGCACGCCATAACATCGCCCGGCAGTTTTCGAGCGCATCCACACCTCCGAAGTTATGCCACAAGCCCAGTGAGATGGCTGGCAGCTTGAGCCCGCTGCGTCCACAGCGGTTATAGCGCATCGTATCGTAACGGGTTCCTGCGGGGATATAGGTCATAATTTCCTCCAGTAATATCCTTCGTGGTACACGCTAGATATTATACGGGAAGATTATTCTCCAATCATGATTATCTGGCTGTATCCTCGCAGTAGATTTCTTTGCTCAATGCTGGAGGCTCAATGCTTGAAGCTGACAGTATCGCTGCCCTCATCGTGCGGTTGGATATTGTGATTGAGCCGGAATAAGTTGGACGGATCATATCGTCTCTTGATCTCCCTGAGGCGTTCCCACGTCTGCCCTGGATAGGCTGCACGCAGGCGTACCTCCGACCCGGCCCCCATGAAATTAACGTAAGCGCCTTGGTCTTCTTGCTGCAATGTGGAAGCGAAATCAGACAGCCACGACAGGCGTTTGGCCTGGTCCTCGGGGCCAGTGTAGAACACCCCTAAATTGACCATGATCCGGCTTCGGCGGTGCGCAAAGGCTGTGGCATGAACATCTACCCGCCCGATCGCCCCACCCATCATGCGCAGCTGAGTGACACGCATAGGTGCATCGGAGGCCTGCAGATATTCAACGATGGTCTGAGATACCTCGTGGTCTACTTTATTCAAGAACATATTGTGCCCCATGGCCATGGGGTGGAATCCACCCTGTTCTGGCGGGAACATCTCGGGGTAGCGCATGGGTCGCAGCATATCAGCGATTGGCTTGTCAAGCTTGCGGAACGGGGCGAAAGCGTCCATCCCGGTTTTAATGTTACCTGCATAAACCATCAACGCCATCAAGATCAGCTTGCCATGTTGCTCCACTGGCAGGAATGGCATAGGTGGGGCAGGCATGATGTTGGCGATAGTCGACAGCTCTTCTGGAGCCGCCTCTGCTGCAGCGATGAAACCAGCGATCACCTCGGGTGTCGCCGGCAGGAACAGCATTCCACCGGCCACTTCACCGGCTTCATGTAGCCGGAATTGGAAGCGTGTAGCCACGCCAAAGTTGCCGCCTCCGCCCCGGATAGCCCAAAACAAGTCTGGATGGCTCTCCCCATCTACGTGCAGGAGCTTTCCGTCAGCAGTAACCATCTCGGCTGCCAGCAGGTTATCAATGGTTAAACCGTGTTTGCGCGACAGATATCCAATCCCTCCACCAAGCGTCAGGCCTCCAAGTCCAACCGTAGCTGTGTCGCCGAAACCGGTAGCCAGTCCATATGCATCCGCTGCACTGGTATATTCTCCGGTTGTCATGCCAGATTCAACCCAGGCTGTGCGGTTATTTGGATTGATATCCAGCGCTTTCATGTCACGCAGGTCGAGTACGATACCCCCTTCCGTCAGGCTGTGACCTGCAAGGCTGTGACCCCCACTGCGTACAGCCAGCTGCAGTCCAGTCTCGCCTGCCAGTGAAACGACCCGTGCAATGTCCTCTGCATCCGCAGCCCTGGCGATCATGGCTGGTTGGTGTTCGAATCCAGCGTAGAAAATGACCCTTGCCTCACCGTACCCGGCGTCAGCGGGTAAGATCAGCCGTCCATGTAAGCTTTGCCGTAGCTTTGAGATTGTTTGTCCATGCCGGGAGAGGGTGTTTTCCAAATCAGCATTTCTGGTTACTTTTTTATTGCGAATTCCAATTCGCTTATTATCTTGAATCATTTCAATACCTCCTCTTATCACAAACACCAGTGATCTATCCACGCATCATGAGATTTACTTGGTTATTTCGTGGCTTTGGGCTTAGTTATTAAGAATGACCCCTTAGGCTGCATATTCTACGGGCAGGTGTCTTATTTGTCAATGAAAATGGAGTAATAAGAGGGATATTGTGTAGTTAAAGATATCTTCTCAATAAGCATTTTAGGCTCGCAGCTGACCGTTAATTACTGACTTCTTGGGCTGAGTGAAGGCGAGTACTTTGCGTACCGAGGCTACAGGCCGAGCGTGCGACACTCGAACCTGCCCCTGTATGGGATGTATATCCCCTGTAAGTGCCCGCGGCGGATGGTATCTTGGCTCAAAGCTCGCGGCTGATTGCTGACGGCTGATCGCTAATTACGGATCGCTGTCGAATTTAACCTCGCAAAACGCTTGATCTTTCTTGCAAGTGCCCACGAGAAGGTCGTTGTAATAAACCCCAAATCCAGATTTCCAGAATCTGTCCGGACCACTGCGTTTCAAATTTTCCCCAACTATTTCGCACTTCATCCCCCTTGGCGATAATGGATAACCCTCAGCTTTCCATACGGTCACGCATTGTCCGGGTTTGAGTAATTCCAGCTTCCACTGCTCACCCAAAATCTTACCCGCTCCGCTACCCAATTGAATCAATTCAAGGGGCAGATCGATGGTGCCTTGATTCATCATGAACAGGCTATCATCTTTTTGCACTGCAATCATGATATGGAATCCAGTGGTTTCGGTAGGAGTTGGTGTAACAGTAATGGTAATTGTTGGGCTGGGAAGGATAATCACCTGGATCCCAGTGCTTGTAGGATCAATAATGAGAGGCCCCGCTTGGGTCGCGGATGGATCTGGTATGGAAGAGAAATTATTGGCCAGCCAGGGCGGGACTACAAATATGATACACAACATCGCCGAGATGAATACGAGCATGCCCCCGATCACTACAGCGGGAATTATGAGCTTTTTTCCAAAAGGTTTTCCACCCTGGCGGCTGGTTATTGCCGGCGTCTCTTCCCCTGGTATAGCGACATCCTGGAGAGATGATCCACTTTTTTCTGCCTCGGGATATAACCCCGCTGCTCTAAGCCTGGTCAGGGTAGTCAGGGGTTTGCTCACACTTTCCCCTGGCAGCTCAAGGAGCGTGACTGGTGGCAAGGTTGCAGCCTGGTAGGCTTTCCTTTGGGTTGATGAGCGTGACAACGCCACATCCAGGGCATCCATTAAATCCTTACCGGTCTGATAGCGCTCTTCGGGCACCTTTTTTAGTGCTTTTAGCAGCACTTGCTCAATTTCCGGATTCAAATCGGGATTAACCTGGCATGGCGCTGGAGGCTCGTCAGTGATGTGCTTGAGGGCCAAGGCCATCGGTGCTGGATCATCGAATGGCAGCTTGCCCACCAGCATCTCGTACAGCATGACCCCTAATGCATACAGATCAGACTGTGGAACCGCCTGTGAAGAATTTCGTGCCTGTTCGGGAGCAATATAGTGCGGAGTGCCAAAAACTTCACCTTGAGTGGCCTTATCGACTTCCAACAGCAGTCCGAAATCCGTCAACAGGATCCGGTCATCCTCCGAGATCAGCACATTGGATGGTTTGACATCTCTGTGGATTGCCCCTTTGCTATGAGCATAATCGATCGCTGCCGCGACAGCTCGCCCGATCATCACCACATCGTCGAATAATAGTAACTCCCCTCTTTGAATAACACGTTGCAGCAGCTTCTCCAGGTCTAAGCCCTGGATATATTCCATGGCATAGAAGGAGTACCCCTCCTCCAGGCCAGCCTGGTAGATTTGCGGGATATTGGGATGCTTCCAGGACGCCATGGCTCTCGCTTCGCGTACGAAGCGCTCCGCATAAGCTGGATCACCACTATACCGGTAATCGATGACTTTGATTGCTGCAGGCCGTCGAAGTTGAAGGTCTATTCCGTAATAGACACTTGCCATGCCCCCCCTACCAAGCAAGCGTTCGATCCGGTAGTTGGCCAGTTTTTTCCCGAGCAGGGAATCCTTCCGGGGCATTTTTTTATTATCTCACATCCTCTTACAGCGGACAAGCCGGATAGTTTTAAAAGCCTCCCTTAAGATGAGCGTTTCAATTCCCCCGTTTTTACGTCACAATTAAGAAGGTATAATTTTGTTCGTATTCGGAAAGGAATCCATGACTAATCAGTTCTCTGATCTGGTTAGGATAATTGGAATTACCATCCTAATCACCTTCCTCTGGGCATCCTCGGTCGCGTTTACCTATTGGGACATACAACATCAGCACATGCCAGCTAAAAAAGCCTTGCCTTGGCTGGCTTTGGTTGTGCTGTTACCCTTCCTGGGTTTCATGCTGTATATCCTCTCCCGGGCATTAAAATTATTCACCCAATCTTCCCACAATACGTCGGATCTGAAGGCCGGGTATTTTACACCTTTTAAGCCTCCCATGGCAAAGAAGCAGCCACTGCCTACCCTTCACGTTTCCAGTCTGGGTAAGCCAACAGTGGCTGAACCCCCCAAAGACCTGTCAATCGCTGCTGACCAGCCGGTACGTGCTGCCAAATATGTGTTGACCATCACGTCTGGAGCCGAACTGGGCAGGCAATTCATCATTGAATACCTTCCCGCCAGGATTGGACGTGGCTCCCAGGTATCCATACGATT
>Ga0316620_10001230_pt1 | contig 10928 bp, 11 predicted proteins | sample OWC_Aug_M1_C1_D5_FD_207651 | JGI IMG/M metagenome (GOLD analysis project Ga0316620, IMG submission 207651) | Wetland soil microbial communities from Old Woman Creek delta, Ohio, United States - OWC_Aug_M1_C1_D5_B | ecosystem: Environmental > Terrestrial > Soil > Wetlands | place: USA: Ohio...
TGGCACCTCGATGTCGGCTCATCGCATCCTGGGGCTGGAGCAGGTCCCAAGGGTTTGGCTGTTCGCCAATTAAAGCGGTACGCGAGCTGGGTTCAAAACGTCGTGAGACAGTTTGGTCCCTATCTGCTGTGGGCGTAGGATACTTGAGAGGATCTGACCTTAGTACGAGAGGACCGGGTTGGAGGCACCTCTGGTGTACCAGTTGTCACGCCAGTGGCATCGCTGGGTAGCCATGTGCCGATTGGATAACCGCTGAAAGCATCTAAGCGGGAAACCGACCTCAAGAACAGGTATCCCCGCCGCAAGGCGCTGAAGACCCGTCGTAGACTACGACGTCGATAGGCCGGGTGTGTACGCGCAGCAATGCGTTCAGCTAACCGGTACTAATTGGTCGTGAGGCTTACTTTACCTCTGTTTCTTGCATGCTCCCCGGAAGTAGATCCGTGGGGAGTACGGGATTCGAGGTCAAGGTCGAGGTCCCGGCAGGCTCGGACGTCACGAGCTTCCGGACGCTGGATCGAGACGGCACATCTCTCGGCAGGAATTGAATCTACCCTTCGTATGCAGTGACGATTTTTCCGGTGGCTATATCGGAGGGGTCACACCCGTTCCCATCCCGAACACGGAAGTTAAGCCCTCCAGAGCCGATGGTACTCCGCGGGAAACCGCGCGGGAGAGTAGGTCGCCGCCGGGTTTTTTGAATGACGGCCGTCAGTCCCTTCAGCGGGGCTGGCGGCCGTCGCCGTTTGCGGGGCTCGACGTCCCGGACACCTCCCAGTGGGTGACCGTCCGCTCGAGCTCGAGCAGGAACCTCCGGTCCTCCGGGTAGTACTTCGCGATCTCGATGTCGCTCCCGGCGAACCCGGCGATCGCCTCCCGTGACTCCCACCAGGTGACGGTCAGGAAGTGGGCCCGGTCGCCCTCGAGCCGATGGAGGATCTGCACGCCGAGGTTGCCCGGCACCGAGCGGTAGTCCGGGATGGCCCGGGCCTCCAGGAACCGGAGGTACTCGGGCGCGTCGCCCGCCTTCGTCATCCCGTGCCACATCCGCAGGATCATCGCCGTCCTCCCGAGGTGCGTTGCGCCCGGATCGCGGATTTGAACCCCTACGCTCCCGCCTGTTCCAGAGCCCATCGAAGCAGATGCACCACGGCGTCCGTTCTCTTCCCCCCGTGGCGCAGGGCGTAGGCGTCGAGGCGCGCCAGGAGGTCCACGGGAAGACGCAGGCTCGTCCCCTTCCTCGGAACGGCCGATTTCCTGGGCAACGGCGGCACCTTGCTGCTCCCCTTGGGCATGTATGGAGTGTACCGCACGAGTGACCCTTGTCCGCTTTCTTGCAGTGGTGCATGGTGTACCACGTCTGCACCACGCAGGAGTGCCCATGGCCAACAGTTGCGACGGATGCGGTCAGCTCTGGCAACGTCACGGCCTCGCGGCAGGCTCCTGGTGCCCAGCGGAGGAGAACGCCCATGGCGGAGACGAACGTGGTGCCCCTGTTCCGCCCTTCGCTCCGGGACCGGTGGTTGAACGAGCTCGAGGAGCAGCTCCTTGGGCTGCTGGAGAGCCTCCCGGCGCGCCCGTGCCGGCGGAAGCTGCCCCCTGAAGCGAAGGCGTGGCGCGCCGTCGCTCGAGCCCTGGTGACCCGTGAGCTGGGAGCCAACCAGTTCGGCCGGAGCTACGCGGGCCCGCTCTGGGCCGCCGTCCAGGGCTACGCGGAGGGGGGGCTCGGCGGGGCGACGCTCCGCGCAATCCTCCGGCGCGTCGACCTGCTGGCCTCGGAGCGGCCGCTGCGACCGGTGGGAGAGAGGGCGTGGTGCAGCGCCACCCCCTGAACACGGGCGGCACCGCCGCGGAGCAGCCCGCGGCCGCACTCCGGGTGAACCTCACGGGCGGCGAAGTCGCTGCACCCGCGGGCGGCGGCGACCCCATCCTGCGCAGGTCCTGCGCACCGTGACCTCGCATCCCCCGATTCCGCCGAGCAGTTCAAGGCACGCGCGGTGCACCACACCCGGGGCATGGAATCGGTGCACCCCGGGGTCCTCGCCGCGGGCGAGGGGTCGTCTGTCCGCCGGGACCGACCGCGCCCGGGCTGGGTGCGGCGCCACTGGCGCGTCCTCGTCCCCGTGGTCCTCGTCCTGCTGGTGGTCGGGATCGCCCTGCTGTTCGAGGCGCTGCGGCCTGCCAAGGCGAAGGCCGCCACCCTCCGGTTCGAGACCGCCGCCGTCTCCCGCGGAGCCATCCAGGCCCGGGTGACCGCCTCCGGGACCGTCTCGGCCCTGGTGACCGTCCAGGTGGGGAGCCAGATCTCCGGGCGCATCCAGTGGCTGGGCGCGGACTTCAACACCGTCGTGCGCAAGGGCCAGGTCGTCGCCCGGATCGACCCGTCGCTCTACGCGGCGACCGTGGAGCAGGCCCGCGCCAGGCTCCTCACTGCGGGGGCGAACCGGCAGCTCGCCGAGTCGCAGCGGACGAACGTCCAGGTCCAGGCCGAGCGCAACCGGGCGCTCCGGAAGGCGTCCCTCGTCTCCCAGTCGGCGCTCGACGACAGCGAGACCGCGCTGCGGGTCGCCGAGGCCCAGGTCCGGGCCGCGGCCGCCCAGGAAGCCGACGCCCGGGCCACCCTGCACCAGGCGGAGATCAACCTCGCCTACACCACCATCGTCGCCCCCATCGACGGGGTGGTGATCTCCCGGAACGTCGACGTCGGGCAGACCGTCGCCGCCACCCTGCAGTCGCCCACGCTGTTCCTCATCGCCCAGGACCTCCGGAGGATGCAGGTGGACACCAACGTGGCCGAGGCCGACGTGGGCCGCATCGCCGGCGGGATGGCCGCGACCTTCACGGTGGACGCCTACCCCGCGGAGACCTTTCGCGGCACCATCCGGGAGGTCCGCAACGCGCCCCAGACGGTGCAGAACGTCGTCACCTACGACGCGGTCATCGACGTCGACAACGCCGAGCTCAAGCTCAAGCCGGGGATGACCGCCAACGTGACGGTCGTCTACGCCGACCGGTCCGACGTCGTCCGGGTGCCCAACGCGGCGGTGCGGTTCCGGGCCCCGCCGGCGATGGTCAGCAGCGCTCCCGCAGCGCCGGCGCTCCGGGCGGACCAGCGCCTGGTGTGGGTGCTGCGCGACGGGCAGCCGCGGCCGGTGGCCGTGCGCCTCGGGGTCTCGGACGGCGTGCTCTCCGAGGTGCTCGAGGGTGGCCTCGAGCCCGGTGACGCCGCGGTGACCGAGGCCGTGGCGCCGTCGAAGAGCGGACCGGGCAGCTATGGCCGGGTCTTCTAGAGGCGGGCCGGTGGCGCCGCTGATCTCGCTCGAGGACGTGAGCAAGATCTACCGGATGGGCGAGGTGGAGGTCCCCGCGCTCCAGCACGTGACCCTCCGGATCGACGAGGGTGAGTTCGTGGCGGTGATGGGGCCGTCCGGCTCCGGCAAGTCGACCCTGATGAACATCGTGGGCTGCCTCGACCGGCCCACCTCCGGCACCTACCGGCTCGGCGGTGCCGAGATGGGCGGACTGTCACGGGCCAGCCTGGCCGAGGTCCGCAACCGGCAGATCGGCTTCGTGTTCCAGCACTTCAACCTCCTGCCGCGCACCAGCGCGCTGGAGAACGTGGAGCTGCCGCTGGTCTACGCCGGGCTCCGCACGCGCGAGCGGCAGGAGCGCGCGCTCCGGGCCCTGGACCGGGTGGGCCTCGCGGATCAGGCCAGCCGCGCGCCCAACCAGCTCTCCGGCGGGCAGCAGCAGCGGGTGGCCATCGCCCGGGCGGTGGTCAACGAGCCCCGGCTGATCGTCGCCGACGAGCCCACCGGCGCGCTCGACACCCGCACCAGCATGGAGGTGATGCAGATCTTCCAGGAGCTGGGCGCCGCGGGGGTCACCATCCTCCTGGTCACCCACGAGGCCGACATCGGCCGCTGCGCCGGGCGGATGGTCTCGATGCGCGACGGCCGCATCCTCGGCGACCGGCGCCAGGCGCCGCTGAGGGCCGATCCCGCCAGGTTCCCCCTGCCGGCGGTGGAGGCCAGCGCATGAGGGCCGCCACCCTGGTGCGGCTCGCCGGCCGGGCGCTCGGGCGCAACAAGATGCGCTCCTTCCTGACCACCCTGGGCGTGGTGATCGGCGTGGCGGCGGTCATCGCCATGACCGCGATCGGGGAGGGCGCGAAGTACCGCGTCCAGCAGACCTTCGAGGCGATGGGCACCAACCTTCTCATCGTCCTCTCCGGCTCGTCCGCGACCGGCGGCATGCAGGGAGGGTTCGGGAGCCAGCCCACGCTGACCTGGGACGATCTCCGCTCGATCCAGAGCGAGCTGAGCGCGGTGAAGGCCGCGGCGCCAGTGATGCGGACCGCGTCGGTGATCCAGGCCGAGGAGCAGAACTGGACCACGAGCCTGGTGGGCACGACGCCCGAGTACTTCCAGATCCGCAACTGGTCCGTCTCCGCCGGTCAGAGGTTCTCGCCGGAGGACGTGACGTCCGGAGCGAAGGTGGTGCTGCTGGGCCAGACCGTCGTCGAGAAGCTCTACGGCTCGGGGGCGAACCCGGTCGGACGCACCGTCCGGATCAAGATGGTGCCCTACCAGGTGATCGGCGTCCTGGCGAAGAAGGGCCAGTCTCCGATGGGCTCGGACTACGACGACACGGCGATCCTCCCGGTCACCACCTTCCAGTCGAAGGTCCAGGGCGGGCTGACGAAGTTCCTCACCGGAGCGATCTTCGTCGGCGCGGTGTCCCCGGACGCGACGGGCCGCGCCCAGCAGCAGATCGCCGGGCTGCTGCGCGACCGGCATCGCCTCGGCCCGGGAATCGACGACGATTTCTCGGTCCGGAACCTCTCGGAGATCGCCAGCGCCCAAGCGCAGGGCACCGCGGTGCTCACCACGCTCCTGGCCAGCATCGCCGCCGTCTCGCTGCTGGTCGGAGGCATCGGGATCATGAACATCATGCTGGTGAGCGTCACCGAGCGGACGCGGGAGATCGGCATCCGCATGGCCGTGGGAGGAAAGCCCCGGGACATCCTGACCCAGTTCGTGGCCGAGGCCCTCGCCCTCTCGGCCGGCGGGGGGGTGATCGGGATCGCCGTCGGCATCGGGGCGGCGCTGTTCCTCGCCCACCAGTTCCACTGGCCCACCATCATCCGGGTGGCGACCGTGCTGGTCTCGCTCGGATTCAGCGCCCTGGTGGGCGTGGTGTTCGGGCTCTATCCGGCGCGAAAGGCCTCGCGCCTGGATCCGATCGACGCGCTCCGCTTCGAGTGAGCCTTCCGCAATCGATGCGCACTGCGTCGAGCAGGACGCACCGCTTGCGCCTCGTCGCCGGGGATGCGTCCGGCCGCATCGTACGCCTGGAGCGCGACCGGCAACGCCTCGAGGACGGCGCTCCCCCCGGCCGGCAGACCCACCAGCACCGCGCTTGCGACCTCGATGCGCGAGGCGCCCGCCTCACGCGCAAGCTGGACGTGCAGGGGGAGTGCCTCCACCTGGCGCATCGCCGCGAGCACGGCGGTGGTTGCCAGGTGCAGCGTCTTCTCGTCGAGGGCGGTGGCCGAGTCGAGTCCCCGGCCGGCGACGAGCCACGCCTCGGCATGACCCAGCGCCTCGTCCAGGCAGCTCTGGAGGGCGTGCCTCGTCCTGGTGTGCATGGGCCTGCTCATGCCCGTGCGACCTCTCGCCCCTGGACGGCCAGGGGAATCGCGGGCACCCCCGGAGCGCTCTTGCCGAGCGCCGACTCGATGAACGCCGTGGCGAACCGGTCCACGCCGGGCCAGTCCGTGTACTCGTAGTCACGCGAGGTATCGGTGTCTCCGCCTTCCTTGCGGGCGATCCGCCGCATGACGAAGCGAACCAGGAAGTTGTACTTCGAGTAGGGGAGGGCGCCGGCGACGAGCTCCACCTGATGGGGACGCCAGCCGGTCTCGACCACGAACTTCTCGACGATCTCCAGCGTCTGCGCGCGGCCGTCGCTGACCTTGCTCAGCAGCGCGAGCCCCACCGAGAAGAAGCACGTCGGGAGCTGCTGCAGCGCCGAGCGGTGCTCCTGGACGAACCGGACCACCGAGTGGAGGTATCCCTTGGCGCGGACGGGGGAGCCGATGAAGACGGCCTGATAGCGCTCGACCCTCAGCGTCGGGGGCGGCCGTTCGGCGTCGACCAGCTCGACGACGTGCCCCGAGCCCCGCAGGACGGTGGCGATGCGCTCCGCGACTTTCCGGGTTTGTCCCTCCCGGGTCGCGTAGACGACGAGGATGCTGCCCATGGACTGCTCCTTGTGACCGTTGCGGTCTCCGGTCGTGCAACAAGCGGTCCGCAGCGGCGCGTCCGGCGGCATCGCTTGACACGAGCACCGGCTGCGTTATCGGCGCACGTGGGTGGAGCGCCTCCGCCTCGCGCCGAGGGTCCGTCGCTCGCCCCGTCGGAGGGTGGATGGAGACGAGGAACTACTACGTCGTCCTGGGCGTCGATCCGCTCGAGTCGTCCGTCGGCATCCGCAGCGCGTTCCGCGAGCTCGTCCACCGCTACCACCCCGATCGCGCCGGTTCGCAGGGGATGCCGTTCTTCCAGGACCTCGTCGAGGCCTACCGCGTCCTCTCCGATCCGGAGCGCCGGGCGTCCTACGACGCCGGCCTGCGGGACGGAGGCGAGCGGAGCGCCGAGCCGCGTCCCCCGCTCACCCCCGCCGCCTGGCCGCCGCCCGAGCCGCTCGTGCCGGCGCCCATCTCGCTCTTCCGTGACTTCGCCGTCCGGCGCCCCGGGATCGAGGAGGTGGCCAGCCGGTTCCGCAGGAGCTTCACCCATCCCGACCTGCCCAAGTCACAGCGGCCCGAGCCGCTCCGGCTGGAGGTGGTGCTGCCGCCGGACCGCGCGGCCCGCGGCGGGCTGCTCGAGCTCGCCGTGCCCGTCTTCTATCCCTGCCGGTCCTGCCACGGGGCCAGGGCCATCGGCCCCTTCCCCTGCCAGCGCTGCAACGGCCAGGGCATGGAGGAGCACGAGGAGCTGGTCCAGCTCTCGGTGCCCGCCCGCCTCCGCGATGGCTCGGTCTTCGCGCTCCCCCTGCGCGGGCTGGGCATCCACGGCCTCTTCCTCGAGCTGATGTTCCGGGTGGGCGGCCTGAGGGACTGACCGGTCGGCCGGCGAGGGCGCCCGCCCCCCTGGGCCCCGGCCTCCGCGTTCTGTAGTAGGACCGCTCATCTCATGGACGTGAAGCCCCTGACCCATCCCGCGCCCGTGCGCGCCGGCGATGCCGCCCCCGGGGCCGGCCGCCCGCCCGTGGCCGCGACCGCGCCACAGCCCTTCGTGTACCCGCTGCAGCGCGAGTTCCGGGAGCCGGACTGGACCCGCATCCCCGGCTACCGCTCGGTCTCCACGGCCGACTGGGAGAGCGCGCTCTGGCAGCGCCGGCACACCATCAAGAACCTCCGGGAGCTGAAGGACACGCTCGGCGCGCTCATCCCCGACACCCTTCTGGCCAGCATCGATCGGGACCAGCGCGAACGGGCGACGATGTCGATCCTCCTTCCGCCGCAGATGCTGAACACCATGGACCTGGAGGACCTGTGGCACTGCCCGGTCCGCAGGTACATGCTCCCGGCCTTCGACGACCGGCGCACCGACTGGCCGAACCATCCGCGCGCGAGCCGCGACAGCCTCCACGAGGCGGACATGTGGGTCGTGGAAGGGCTCACCCACCGCTACCCGACCAAGGTGCTGGCGGAGATGCTCTCCACCTGTCCGCAGTACTGCGGGCACTGCACCCGCATGGACCTGGTGGGCAACGACGTGCCCCAGGTGGAGAAGCACCGCTTCGCGCTCCCCCAGACCGAGCGGTACGAGAAGATTCTCGAGTACCTCCGCCGGACGCCGGGCGTGCGCGACGTGGTCGTCTCGGGCGGCGACGTGGCCAACCTGCCCATCCAGACGCTGGAGGGCTTCGTCTCGCAGCTGCTGGACATCCCCAACATCCGCGACATCCGTCTGGCCTCGAAGGCTTTCATGGGCCTGCCGCAGCACTTCCTGCAGCCGAAGGTGCTGGAGGGGTTCGTCCGGCTTTCGAAGAAGGCGTTCGAGCGGGGCGTCCAGCTCGCGCTCCACACCCACGTCAACCACGCCCGGCAGCTCACCCCGCTGGTGCAGAAGGCGGCCGACGCCGTGCTGAACGCCGGCTTCCGCGACATCCGGAACCAGGGCGTGCTGCTCCGCGGGGTGAACGCGACCGCCAAGGACTTGCTGGAGCTGTGCTTCACGCTCCAGGACCACGCGCACATCCTCCCGTATTACTTCTACATGTGCGACATGATCCCCAACTCCGAGCACTGGCGGACGTCGGTGGCCGAGGCCCAGCAGCTCCAGCACGACATCATGGGTTACCTGCCGGGGTTCGCGACCCCGCGCATCGTCTGTGACGTGCCGTTCGTCGGGAAGCGCTGGGTGCACCAGGTGGCCGAGTACGACCGGGAGCACGGCATCTCGTACTGGACCAAGAACTACCTCACCGGCATCGAGCTGTCGGACCCCCACGCGCTGGAGCGCCGGTACGAGTACTACGACCCGGTGTACACGTTGCCCGAGTCGGGCCAGGAGTGGTGGCGCCAGCAGGCCAGGGCCTGAGCGACGAGAGCGCGATGCGGAGCCCGGACTGGCGCAGCCTCTTCCCCGAGGCGAGCGAGGCGCAGTGGAGCGACTGGCGGTGGCAGATGCGCCACTCCATCCGCTCGCTCGAGCAGCTCGCGCTCCTGGTACCGCTGACCGAGGACGAGCGACGCGGCTGCGAGGAGACCCACGAGGTGTTCCGGCTGGGCATCTCGCCGTACTACCTGGCGCTCGTCGACCGCGAGCATCCGTTCTGCCCGGTGCGGATGCAGGCGATCCCCACCGCGGCCGAGGCGCAGGTCCGTCCGGGCGAGCTGCGCGATCCCCTGGGTGAGGACCCGCACCGGCCGGTGCCGGCCATCGTCCACAAGTATCCGGACCGGGTGCTCTTCCTCGCGCTCGACAGCTGCTCGACCTACTGCCGGCACTGCACCCGCCGGCGGATTACCCACGGCGGGGAGGCGGTGCTCGGCCGCGACGCGTGGGCGGAGGGGATCGCGTACGTGCGTGCTCATCCCGAGGTGCGCGACGTGCTCGTCTCGGGCGGGGACCCGCTGCTCCTGGTCGACGAGCGACTGGACGCGCTGCTGGGCGAGCTCCGGTCGATTCCCCACGTGGAGATGCTCCGTATCGGCACCCGCGTCCCGGTGACGCTCCCGATGCGGGTGACGGAGGAGCTGGCGCGGCTGCTCCGGCGCCATGCGCCGCTCTTCGTCGTCACGCACTTCAACCACCCGAAGGAGCTGACCGCCGACGCGCGCGCCGCCTGCGAGCGCCTGGTCGATCACGGCATCCCGGTGGAGAACCAGTCGGTCCTGATGCGCAGGGTGAACTCGGACGCGCGCATCCTGAAGGAGCTCAACCACGCGCTGCTCCGGGCTCGCGTCCGCCCGTATTACCTGCACCAGATGGACGTCGCCGAGGGGCTCGAGCACCTCCGGACCCCGATCTCGGCCGGAGTCGCGATCCTGGAGCAGCTCCGCGGGCACACCACCGGGCTCGCCGTGCCGCACCTCGCGGTCGACCTGCCGGGCGGGGGAGGGAAGGTGACGCTCCAGCCCGAGTACGTGGTGGAGCGGCGGGGCCACGAGACCGTCTTCCGGAACTACCGGAGCGAGTCGTACGTGTACCCCGAGCCCGAGGCGACGGACTGCAGCTGTCCATACGACGCGGTCTGGACGAGTCGAAGCCAGGTCCGACCAGGGTCCGCGCCCTCCACCCCGGACGACGGGCCCTGATCACCGCGCAGTTCCGTGCCCTTCCCCGGGCAAGATTTGAATAAGGTCCGCTCCGCCCCCCGAGCGTCCGCCATCCATGAACCTGTTGGCCTTCGACAACGTCGCCATCGGTTACCGTCGCGGGCGGCCGCTCCTGCCACCGGTCTCCTTCGCGGTGGCAAGCGGTGACCTGGTCGGCATCCTCGGGCCCAACGGAGCCGGCAAGAGCACGTTCCTCAAGACGCTGCTCGGTCTCTTGCCTCCGCTCGAGGGGACGGTGCGCCATCCGATGGGCCGTGCGCCCCGCCTCGGGTATGTGCCGCAGAATGCGCGGTTCGATTTTGCCTACCCACTCTCGGTGCTCGAGGTGGTGTTGATGGCGCGGGCCTCGCAGCTCGGTCTGCTGGGTCGACCCGGAAAGAGAGACGTGGAGATCGCCCGGCGCGAGCTCGAGGCGGTGGGGCTCGAGTCACTCTGGCGGCAACCGTTTCGATCGCTGTCCGGCGGCCAGCAGCAGCGGGTGCTGGTGGCCCGGGCGCTGACCGGCGAGCCAGAGCTCCTGGTGCTCGACGAGCCGACGAGCAACATGGACCCCGCCGCCGAGCATGCCCTGCTCTCCATGGCCAGCTCGTTGACCACCAGGAGAAACATGGGGGTGGTCTTCGTCACCCACGAGATCTCCGCCGCCGCCGAGTTCGCGAGGACCGTGGTGCTGCTCGACGGCGCGAAGGGGTACTTCGCCCTGGGCCCGTCGCACGAGGTGGTGACCTCCCAGGGAATGACCGCGCTCTACGGTCGCCCGGTCGAGGTGCGGCACGAGAATGGGCGGGTGTTCGTCTGGCTCTCGGCCAACGGTGAAGGAGGCATCGCCGTTTGAGCTTCTGGGATGCCCGCTTCCTCTGGGAAGAGCCGATGCTCGCCGCGGTGCTCGCCTCGGCGATGCTGGGCTACCTGAGCTTCTTCGTGGTGCTGCGCCGGATCGCCTTCATGAGCGCAGCCCTGAGCCAGGTGTCGGGGCTCGGCGTCGCGGTCGCCTTTCTCGTCGGCAGCTTCGCCGGCATCATGCCTCACGGCGAGACCCCTCTCTGGCTCGATCCGTCGCTGTGGGCGCTGCTCT
>Ga0316620_10001231_pt1 | contig 10928 bp, 8 predicted proteins | sample OWC_Aug_M1_C1_D5_FD_207651 | JGI IMG/M metagenome (GOLD analysis project Ga0316620, IMG submission 207651) | Wetland soil microbial communities from Old Woman Creek delta, Ohio, United States - OWC_Aug_M1_C1_D5_B | ecosystem: Environmental > Terrestrial > Soil > Wetlands | place: USA: Ohio...
GGATGCAAGCTCATGCCTAAAAATGATCGAAAAAGTGGTGAAGAAATACCCGCAGATCAAGGCGATCGCGACGACCTTGCGAGCGGTGCATTCTGCCAACCGGCACAGCTGGGGAGCAGTCGGGTGGGTGGATGGGATAAGCTACTGCTCGCCGGAATGCGAGCTGGATATCCTCGACCGGATTGGGGGTGGGGATGGATTTGCAGCGGGATTTTTCTATGGACTGCTGACGGAAGAAGAGCCGCAGGAGGCGATCAACCTGGGATGGGCACACGGGGCACTGCTGACCACGTTCCCCGGTGATACCACCATGGCTACCCTTGAGCAAGTGCGTGCCTTCGCACAAGGTTGCACACCACGAGTACAGAGGTGATGATATGGAAGCAATAATCTATAACGAAAAAAATCTCAAATTATTGGATAAAAGCAACCAAACGATGAAAGCATGGGTTTTTCGAGACGTAGGAAGGATCGAGTATTGCGAGCTACCCATCCCGCGGGTGACCCAGCCGGACGACGTCCTGATCAAGGTATCGGCGGTGGGCATATGTGGTTCAGATATCAAAATCCTGGAAGGAAAGCACCACTTCAAAGAAAATACCGTCCTGGGGCATGAATTTTGCGGTACGGTGACTGAAATCGGCTCGCACGTAACCCATTTCAAGGTGGGAGATCGCGTGGCAGTGGACAATAATATCCGCTGTGGCTTCTGTTCATTCTGCCGGATGGGATTAACCAGCCAGTGCGTGGAGATTAAATATAACGCCATCGGGGTGATGCGCGATGGCGGGTATGCAGAATATTGCCTGGTACCTGAAAAACAGTGTTTTGGCTTGCCGGATGGGATCGACGACATCCTGGGCACCCAGGTGGAGACCTTAGCCACCGTGGTGAACGGGATGAACACCTTGCTCATGCTGCCATACGATTACGTATTGATCCTGGGTTTCGGGCCAATCGGTTACCTGTTTGCCCAGTTTGCCAGGAATATCGCTGCCAAGGTGGCGGTGACCGAGATCGACCCCTTCAGGATCGAGGTGGCCAGGCAATGCGGATTAACGGTATGGAACCCACACGAGGTAGATATCGAAGCGAAAATAACCGAGTTCACCTATGGGCGAAAAGCGGACATCGTGGTGGAAGCGACCGGTAATGCGCTCGAGCAGGCCCTGAAGTGCGTCACCCCAGGCGGGAAAGTGCTGCCGTTTGGGATGGATTCGAGCATCCAGGCAACCGTTGTGCCGAATGAGATCACGCGCTGGGCAACCAAAATCCTCGGGCTATACCTGGGGCAGAACACGATGGTGCCAGCCATGCGCATTTACCAGGAGAAACGCTTGAACATGGATTCCTTCTTTACCAAGATCATCCCGCTAGAGGAAGGGTTAAGAGCGTTCGATGAGCTGGGGTTGGACCTGAAGAACCTGACACACCATCCAAAAAGTGCCATGAAGATCGTGATGAAGATGTAGGGAGGAAAAATGAAACGACCAGTAAACATTGCAGTGATCGGCACAGGGCGCATCGGGAGCATGCACACGCGTAACCTCGTGCGCAGCATCCATGAAGCCAACCTGGTGGCAATATGCGATATCCGCCTGGAAGTGGCACAGACAGTGGCGGATGAGCTGGGTATCGAGCGGGTGGTGAGGGATTACCATGAACTCCTGGAAGATAAGAGTATCGAAGCGTTCCTGATCGCCACCAACACGGACACGCACGCTTTCATCGTGAAAGATGTGGCTAAAGCAGGTAAACACATATTCTGCGAAAAACCTTTAGCACTCGATTTGGCTGATGTGGATGATGTGCTACAAACTATAAAACAGACCGGAGTCAAGCTGCAGATAGGATTCAACCGGCGCTTTGATAAAAGCTTCATCCGGGTGCGCGAAATCGTTATGTCGGGTGAGATCGGGCGACCCTGCCTGATGCATATCGTAAACCGCGATCCGGAACCACCCTCCCTGGAGTATGCCAGGACTTCCGGGGGAATGTTCCTCGACATGAGCATCCACGATTTCGATATGGCGCGTTTCCAGATCGGGGAGGTGGATGAGGTCTATGCCATCGGGAACGTGCTGCTGGCGCCGTACCTCAAAGATATCGGAGATGTGGATGTCGATATCATCACCTTGCGATTCACCAACGGCACACTCGGCTCAATCGATAACAGCCGCCAATGCGCATTTGGATATGATCAACGCCTGGAAGTGTTCTGCACGAATGGCTCAGCCATGGCTGGCAATGAGTATGAGCATACCACCGTGAGGGGGGATGGGGAGGGTTACCATATCGCCAGGGTGCCCCACTTCTTCATGCAGCGCTACTCGGATGGCTACATCAGCGAGGTGCGCCAATTCCTGCAATGCGCGAGGGATGATAAACCCGTGACCCCCACCGGGGAAGACAGCCGGAAGGCGGTGTTGCTGGGCATGGCGACATGGGAATCACTCAGGCAAAACCGACCGGTAAATATGAATGATTTTAGAGGCTGAAGCTTAACCATAGATACAAAACCGGATGAAATAATTACATTTATTATGATCGAATTTAATCGCTGACAGGAGATGCGCAATGACAGAAATAAAAGTACCCCAAGGATTCTTGCCCACCAACCAGCCGGACCTGTTTTTCGAAGATAACCCGACTGGCAGGTTGAAAAAAGCCATCTGGGAGGCTTCGGATGAGGAGATTGATGCCATCCTGGCTGAATATGGAATACCGTCGCCGGTTGAATGGGCCAAACCGGGTTCATACATCCAGACTACCACGCGCTGGCAAGTGGAGCAGAACCGCAAGGTGAATGACATCGTCTTCATCCCCGTGGGCTGTACAGAGCTGCACGGCAGGCACCTGCCGAGCGCGGCAGACACACTTTATGTCAGCGCCATCTGCGAAGGGGTGCGGCGGTATACTGCCAGAGGCGGGGCAGCAGTGAACCTGGCGCTGCCACCCCTGATGTACGGTGGCCATCCGTACCATCACCTGGGCATGCCCGGTACGGTGATCGTGCGCGAGCACGTGGTGCGCGAAATGATGATCGATGTCATGCTGGGGTTATGGAACGATGGCTTTAGAAAGCAGCTAATCGTGAACAACCACGGCCAATTGTGGATGCTTGAATCGGCGGTGCAGGAATTCCAAAAACGCTACCAGCTGCCTGGGATATTCCGGGTGATCGATTGGCACCGGGGAGTGCGAGAGTTCTTCCGCACCGAGGAGCGCGGTGGGCCTATGGGTACGAATTTTGTGCACGCGGATGAATGCGAAACCTCGCTGAGCCTGCTACTCCATCCGGAGATGGTGGATATGGATTACGCAGTCAATACAGAAGGGAAGAGTTACCTGCCGGATGGCCACTTCGACAAATCGGTTGACCCGTTTGGGCGCCCCAGCCGGTGGTCGGAAGGGGAAGGCCACTTCGCCATCGAGATTGCCGCCACGCCGGAAGGAGTGGTGGGGAAAGCGCGTGAGGGGGCAGCCTACAAGGCCAAACGACCCCTGGCAGCGATATTGAAATACCTGACCCTGTGGAATGACGATATCCTGGCGGCATTCCCAGCGGGGAAATTACCGCCAGTCGAAGAAGTGACGCTGCGGACCGCAGAAGAACTGGAACCATACCTACGCGAGCCACTCAGCCCAGGCTGGAAACCCGTATACGCCCTGCCCCGCATCGGGCAAGGGACTGAAGTATAGGAAGGACCGGGTAATACATCATAGATTAGTTAGGTAATCGAGGAGGCACATCATGAATGGGAAAATGCAGGGTGTTACCCTGGTGGCAGATTGGGACCCAAAGCCCGGGTTTAAATTGGGCACAAAGGATATTGAAGGCCGGCAAACATACCTGGGCAGCCAAGTGTGGCGAAACCCGCGCCTGGAGATCCGGGAATACGATATCCCCGCACCTGGCTCAGAGCAGGTGTTACTGGAAGTGAAAGCCTGTGGGATCTGTGGATCGGATGTCCACATGGCACAGTCTGATGGAGATGGATACATCTTTTATCCAGGCTTGACCGGCTTCCCAAGCATATTGGGACACGAATTTTCCGGCGTGGTAGTGGAGGCGGGAAAGCATGCCATCAACAAGCGGACCAACCAACCTTTCAAAGGTGGCGAAGCAGTAACTTCAGAGGAGATGTTGTGGTGCGGGCAATGTAAACCTTGCGCCGATGGGCAACCCAACCACTGCGAACGCCTGGACGAAGTCGGCTTTAATGTGAATGGTGCCTACACGCGGTACATCCTGGTACCTTCACGCACGGTGTGGAGCCTGGAACCATTGAAAGAACGCTACTCGGCCAACGAGATCTTCGTGGCAGGCAGCCTGGTGGAGCCCACCGCGGTGGCTTACAACGCGGTGATCGAGCGGGGAGGGGGCATCAGGCCGGGAGACCGGGTGGTGATATTAGGGGGTGGCCCGGTAGGGATCGCAGCCTGTGCCATCCTTAAGCGTGCCGGGGCATCCAAGGTGATCATCTCGGAGACCCAGGAAGAGCGCGCCCAGATGGCATTGAAGCTGGGCGCAGATTTCCATATCAACCCACTGAAGGAGGATTTTGCCACGAAGGTACTCGAGATTACCGATGGGATGGGGGCAGACATGTTCATGGAAGCCACCGGGCTTCCGGCGGTGGTTTACCCAGGGATCGAGCGCGTGATCTGGGAGGGGAGGACGATCAACAGCACGGTGGTGGTGACGGCGCGGGCGGAGGCGAAGATGCCCGTGACGGGAGAGGTGCTGCAGGTGAGGCGGTCACGCATCATTGGGGCACAGGGGCACTCGGGGCATGGGAACTTTCCACGTGTGATTGAATGCATGGCATCCGGCATGGACATGACCCCCATGAGCACCAAGAAAATACGCCTGGATGAGCTGCCTGAGAACATCCTCAAGCTGCAAACGGACCGCAAGGAGTGCAAGATCACCTACCTGGCAGGATGACACGGTTATTTCTCTGAAGGAAAAGTCCTGTCCACCGGGAAAGCTTTTGTATATGATGATGCCGTTCAGGTATTCAGTAGTTATATCCACCCAGACGACAAAGTTCGAAGCTCTGGCATTCAAGGAAGACCTGGAGCATAACCTCGCCAAAATTGCCGGGTGGGGTTACGAGGGGGTCGAGCTGGCAATCCGCGACCCCGACCTGGTGGATGTGGAGAAGCTGGTGGAGATGCTGGATGAGCATGGATTATGCGTCCCAGCAATTGGGACAGGGCAGGCATGGGGGGAAGAAAGGTTGTCATTCACAAGTGAAGTGCCTGAGGTAAGAAGGGCAGCGATCGAGCGGATCAGACGGCATATTCCCCTGGCAAAACGGCTCAACGCCCTGGTGATCATCGGCTTGATCCGCGGCGTGACGCCCAAGGGTCAAGAGCGGACCCAATCCTTACTATACCTGTATGAGGCCCTTCACGAGTGCCTGGAATATGCCACCCAGGCAGGGGTGCGACTGGTGCTGGAGCCGATTAGCCGCCGAGAAACCGATTTGGTCAATACAGTCGCTGAAGGCATGCAGCTACTCGGGCGTATTCAATCGGACCACCTGGGCTTGCTGCTGGACACATATCACATGAACATCGAAGAAAGCTCGATCGAGGATAGCATCAGGCTGTGTGCCAGGGATATTTTTCATTTCCACGTGGCTGACTCGAACCGCAGGTACCCAGGCGCCGGAGACCTGGATTTTAGAGCGATCCTATCGGCATTATCTTCCACGGGCTTCCAAGGATGGGTATCGGGAGAATTCATGCCCGGGCCGGATGAGGCAGCCAGGTTGAGTATCGAATTTTTGAAAAGCATTAATTCATCAGGGTATCAATGAGGGGGAAAGAAGATATATTTCTACTCGGATACTGCTAGATTTTGTTAGGATTCCTTGCAAATAGCATAGGTTCAGAACCTTATCCGCTGGGGATGATGAAGGCATTGACAAATCCCTTCCTTGAATTCCGTCAGGCAATCGACGAAGTAAGTTCATCCAGGCAAAATCCAAAACAAAGTATTTTGCTAATATTATTTCTGCTGAACTATTCGGAGCTCATTATTGCCGTGGTGGGCCAATCATAGTAAAATGGTCTTATTAGGCGGATATCGTAAAGGGTGTTGAGTACGCGGAAACAAGCCGGTATACATTATAGTGACTTGACAGGAGGAATTGAGATGCAAAAGATCATGCCATGCCTGTGGTTCGATAACCAGGCAGAACAAGCGGTGAAATTCTACACATCCGTATTTAGCGACTCAGGGATCCTAAAAACCTCGTATTATGGGGAAGCCGGACCAGGCCAACCAGATAATGTGATGGTGATAACATTTCAGCTGAATGGCCAGGATTACTTAGCATTGAATGGCGGACCAGAGTATAAATTCACGCCGGCTGTCTCGCTCTATATAAACTGCGATACCCAGGCGGAAGTTGATTATTACTGGGAAAAGCTTTCTGAGGGGGGTGAAAAAGGACCGTGTGGCTGGCTGACGGATAAGTATGGAGTTTCATGGCAGGTCGTACCGGTCATCCTGGGTGAGCTACTGGCCGATGAAGACCCAGTGAAAGCGAACCGGGTCATGCGGGTGATGCTGCAGATGGGCAAATTGGACATCGCCCAGCTCAAGGCAGCATACGAGCAAAGCTAACCATAAACAACAAAATATTGTCAAGAGGGATTAAGGATATTCAGGTAAGTAATGCGCATAGCCAATATATGCAGGCAATAACATAATATAAGAGCTGATCCAGTATATTGTCATATCTGTGAGGTTATTAATCAGGGTTCATTGTATAATGTCAGGGTAAGACTGATGATCTCGCCTGAGGAGAAAATAATGCTTACTGAAATGACAATTGAGGAACTCCTTACCGAGCCAAGATCCGTCGAAGACCTGGACATCCCCCAAAGTATATTAATCGATATCCTGCTGCGGTTGCTCTACACCGAAGGAAATGTGGATTTCCGCCGCATGTCACAGGTGATGCGCGTCCCTTATGCGATGGAACAGCTGCTCGATTGGCTGCGTAAAGAACACCTGGTCGAAGTTTCTCAATCATCAGCTTCATTTGGCCCGCTGAATTACATCTATAAGCTTTCAGGCCCGGGTGAAGACCGGGCACGCGAGGCGATGGACCGCTGCCAATATGTTGGCCCGGTACCTGTGCCAGTGCATTACTATACCAAGGCAATCCAACTCCAGACGACCGGCTTGCGTAAGGTAAAACCTGCGCAGGTGAGAGAAGCCCTGTCGGATTTGGTGCTGCCCGAGGAATTCCACCGCAAGATCGGCCCAGCCATCAACTCAGCTGCTTCGCTATTCCTTTACGGCCCTCCCGGCAACGGGAAGACCACCATCTCCTTGCATATCTCACAGCTGGTCAGTGGAACCGATCCGATCTGGCTGCCATATGCCATGACTGCTGGTGGGCAGATCATCCAGATCTACGACCGGCTATTCCACCAGGAATTGGATAAGGAGCAGAGACCCAGGCTGGATGGACGGTGGGGATTGTTCAAACGCCCGGCAGTGATCGTGGGTGGCGAGATGAAGCTTGAGTCGCTGGACCTGCGTTTCGATCCAATTGCCAATTTTTATGAAGCACCCCTGCAGCTGAAAGCAAATGGAGGCGTGTTCGTCATTGATGACTTCGGTAGACAGCAAACCAGCCCGATGGATTTGCTCAACCGCTGGATCATGCCACTTGAAAATGGCGTGGACTTCCTGCGCTTACGGACGGGCCAGACGATCGAAATCCCATTCAGGTCATTAATCATATTTTGCACCAACCTGGACCCGTACAGCCTGGCCGATGAAGCGTTTTTCCGGCGCATCCAGATGAAGGTGGGGATATTTACCCCCGATGAAGATAATTTCAGGCTGATTTTCCAAAGGGTATGCCAGCAACAAGGCATCCGGTTTGATGGTGCAAGTTATGGTCACCTGATCGAAAAGTGGTACCGGAATACTACGCGCCAATTTCAATCTGTGCATCCGAGAGATCTCCTGGGGATAGTAAAAGCGTTATGCAATTATGCTGATTGGGAGATCCACCTGACACCTGACCTGATTGATGAAGCTTGTGATATTTATTTCGTAAAACGCTGATTATAAAATCTCCGGTATGGCAACCCAGCCCAGGCATCACCAACTGCTCATCTTGTCGCAGCATTTTGAGACCTACCAGTCATTGATCAGCCACGAGAAGCTGCCAGGCTTATCACTTCTAGCCTTCCATGATCCCGACCAGGCGATTCGGGCTGGGGCAGACTGCGACCTGCTCTTCGGTGAGCCTGCGCTGGTGAGCCAGATCCTGAACCAGCTTCCCAATCTAGCCTGGGTGCAGACCACCTGGGCAGGTGTGGATCCTTTGTTGGCCGCGGGCATGCGCAAGGATTACAGGCTAACCAATGCGCGAAATGTCTACGGGGAAATGATCTCGCAATATGTATTTGGCTACCTGCTGATGGTCGAGCGACGTATCCTTGCACGCTGGCAAGCGCAGCAAGAACGGAGATGGGATGACAGCGGACATGGCAATCTGAAAGGCAAGCTGATCGGCTTGCTGGGTGTTGGCACAATCGGCTCGCACCTGGCAGCCACGGCGCATCACTTTGGGATGCAGGTGCATGGATACACACGCCAGAGCGAAACCTGCCCAGACGTAGACGAGTACTTCCATGGGGCTGAGTTATCGCGATTTGCTGCGGACCTGGATTACCTGGCCTGCACCCTGCCTGGGACGACTGCGACCAGGGGTCTGGTTAATGCTAATTTCCTTGCAGCCTTACCTAAAAAGGCATGGCTGGTGAACACCGGGAGAGGGAGCACGGTGAATGAAACGGACCTGGTGGAGGCCTTACGGCGAGGCTCACTGGCAGGGGCGGTGCTGGACGTGTTCGCGGAAGAACCCTTGCCACCCGACCACCCATTGTGGTCCACACCCAATACTTTCATCACATTTCACAGCGCGGCACGAAATTACCCGCCGGATATCGCAGCTTTATTCGTAGAAAATTATCGGCTATTCATCCAGGGCAAGCCGCTGCTCCACCAGGTGGATTTCGAGCTTGGATATTAATCTGAGTGGATATGGGATAAACTCACACGTGCGCGGGTCTGGCTGGATAAATCGTGGAGAAAGGTGGAGCGAATCAATCCCGTAGGGAAATGCGAATAACCGTCATTCGGAAACATACTTGACCCAACCACTCCATGAGACTACAATTCATCTGTCAGTCAATTCGCTATATGCACCCAGGAGATATGAATGGAAGATTATCTATTTCGCGGCAATCTAGCTGAGCTGGATCCCGCAATCTATGAATTAACCCAATTAGAAGCAGAACGGCAATATCGCAAGCTGATCTTGATCCCGAGTGAGAGCCAGGCACCCATGGCAGTGCGTGAAGCGCTCTCATCGGTGTTCCAAAACATCTACGCAGAGGGTTATCCACGCGAGGAAACGCGGGCGATGCGGGAAGAAGAAATACTGGATTACCCGGCTCGCCTGGTGAATTTCAGGCGATATTCGGATAAGCGCTATTACAAAGGCGTTGAATACGCCGATACCATCGAAGAGCTCGCCCGGCGCAGGTGCGCGGAGTTATTCGCCAATGACCTGGTGGACGCCAAGGATATATACGTAAATGTCCAACCCCTTTCAGGAGCACCGGCTAACAATGCGGTCTATCACGCCCTGGTGGAACCCGGAGCAACGATCATGGGCATGGACCTGTTACACGGGGGTCACCTGACGCACGGCTCGCCGGTGAACCGCTCTGGTAAGTTCTACAACGCGGTGCATTACACCGTGGATCCGCACACTGAGCAGATCGATTATGATGCGGTGGAAGAGCTGGCGCGCAAGTATAAGCCGCGCTTCATTATCGCCGGATATTCATCCTATCCATGGGCAGCAGATTGGAAGCGGTTCCGCCAGATTGCCGACGAGATAGGCGCATACCTGTTCGCGGATATCGCCCATATTGCCGGTCTGGTGGTGGCAGGGGCATATCCATCCCCGGTGGGATACGCAGATGTCGTCACTTTCACCACGCACAAGTCATTATGTGGCCCAAGAGGTGCGTGCATCCTAACCTTCGACGAGAAGTTATCGCGTGAGATCGACCGGGCAGTTTTCCCCGGAGAGCAGGGTGGACCGCATGTCAATTCGTATGCCGGCATGGCGGTGGCTTTTAAAGTGGCCAAGACCGAACAGTTCCGTGAGCTCCAACACCAGGTGGTGAAGAACTGCATTGCGTTCACCGAATTCTTGAGGCAACGGGGCTTCAAGATCGCCTATGGGGGCAGTAATACGCACATGATGAACCTGGCGTGTAATTCGGTGGTAGGCGCAGATGGCACGGGTCTCTCCGGTGATATGGCTTCACGCATCCTGGATATTGCAGGGATCGTGGTCAACCGTAACACCATCCCGGGTGATGAGTCGGCCGCTGACCCTTCAGGCATCCGCATGGGCACCCCATGGGTGACTCAACGCGGTTTTAAGGAAGTCGAGATGAAGCAGCTGGCGGATATCATCGCGGACATCCTCCTGGCAACCAAGCCTCACGGCCGGATGGGTTCGGCCGGTCCGCTGCGCCGGGCGAAAGTGGATTTTCACATCCTGGAAGAAGGAAAAATACGCGTCCGTAACCTGGCTGAGAGGGCGGGGATCGATTTCAAAGCTGCACGGCACGGATATCCTCATTTCTATTACATCGATGACCAACCCAAAGGCGGAGAATGGTCCGTGTTGGAGCTAGCCGGTGAGAGGGTACGCCTGTTCTTAAGTGAAGCGCTGACCAGTGATGTGGAAGCGCTAAACGAAGGGGAAAGCCAGCCCACCCGATTGAACACCCCTGATGGCCCGATCGATGGGACATTATCCTGTTCCGGAATATATAAATTCCACCTGACCGTTCCAGCA
>Ga0316620_10001233_pt1 | contig 10920 bp, 13 predicted proteins | sample OWC_Aug_M1_C1_D5_FD_207651 | JGI IMG/M metagenome (GOLD analysis project Ga0316620, IMG submission 207651) | Wetland soil microbial communities from Old Woman Creek delta, Ohio, United States - OWC_Aug_M1_C1_D5_B | ecosystem: Environmental > Terrestrial > Soil > Wetlands | place: USA: Ohio...
TTGATCGATAGCTTTTTATGATTACTATTCCCTTACCGTTCATCCGCTATCACCTTGTACCAAGTGTTCTTCTTGGTGATCCGTTGACCAGTTCATCCAAACCTCGCCTATTTTCATGCTTGGTTGTGAATATCATTCATGTAGACTAATTGCTATTCACTGGTAACGATTTTCATAACACTTGACTTGTTTTTGGATAGGGTATAGTATTTCTGATTGGGTAATCGGTCAACGCAACTGACGAGCGGAGGAGTTAGCATGGATGCCTACACGATGACATATGAAGTACGCTGGGCGGATATCGACGCTAACCGCCACGTGCGATATTCCGCTTATATCGATGCCGCGGCAGAGCTTCGTTACCGTTTCTTCACCCAGCACGACCTTTCCCCTGAAGCATTCGACCGGTTGGGTGTCGGACCGGTCTATACCTCGCTTACCGCGAATTTCTACCGGGAGGTGCGCCTGGGTGAAACGATCACTGTTACCTACCAGCTTACCGGCCTTTCAGAACATGCTATTCGTTGGAGGGTCCGGCATGAATTCCTCAAGGCCAATGGCAAGAAGGCTGTCACGGCAGCCCTGGAAGGCACCATCCTGAACCTCAACACCCGCCAACCCACCGCGCCCACCCCTGAGATCATAGCAGTCTTCAATCTGGTGCCCCACAGCCCTGATTTTGAGCTGTTGCCGGAGGCAAAGTGGTTTGCGAGTGGTGCTATTAGCTAATCATACACATTGATTTCGGGAAATTTGTATTACTTACTTTTCAATAAAAAAAAGGAGCAACGCCTATGATCCCGTTCTTCGTTGAGTTATTGGTCAGGTTTCATGAGATACATATGGATATCGAAAAGGCCCTGGAACAGCTACCCGAAGAAGCCATGGATTGGTCACCTGGTCCCGAGATGAACTCAATCAGTGTGCTCATTACCCATCTCACTGGGGCGGAACGATTTTGGGTGGGGGATGTGATCAAAGGTGATTCTTCAAACCGTGACCGGGATGCGGAGTTTCAGGTCCGTGGAGTGGATAAGAATGCCCTCATGCAGCGCTTGCGCGAAACAGAAGCCTATCTAACCTCGACTTTCGAAACCCTGCAGTTATCCGATTTAGATGCAACCCGTACCCATCCCAAGCGTGGGTACGAGGTAAGTGTTGCTTCTTCCTTACTTCATGCCCTGGAACACGCCGCCGTTCACCAGGGTCATATCCAGATGACTGCCCAGCTCTGGCAGCAAAAGCAAATCTAATAATTTTTGCGTGATAACTACATAATCGGGCATTCTCGTTGCTAAATAGGAAAACGACAGGAGCAAACCGTGGAATATACCGATAAGCTCAAGGGTAAGGTGGCACTGGTGGCAGGCGCTACGCGAGGTGCCGGGCGTGGGATTGCTTGCATGTTGGGTGATGCTGGTGCGACGGTCTACTGCACAGGCCGGTCTGTGAAGGGTAGGCCATCCGATAAAAACCGCCCGGAGATGATTGAAGAGACCGCCGAAATGGTGACCCAGCGGGGTGGCAAAGGGGTTTATGTGCGCGTTGACCACACTGACCCGGAGCAAGTTAGGGAATTATTCGAACAGGTAAAGCGGGAGCAAAATGGTCAGCTGGATATTCTGGTCAATGACCTGACCGGCGACGGCAATATGGAATTCAAGCCCTTCAGCGAGCATTCTTTGGAGAAGGGCTTGCAGTTGCTGGAGAATGGCTCACTGTCGCATATTATCACAAGTTTCCATGGCCTCCCCTTGATGGTGCAAAGCGGGGGAGGGCTCCTCGTGGAAGTGGTGGATGGGGTCAGTGACGAGATCAGGGAGTTCAACTTTTATTATGACCTAGAGAAAGCCATGAATATCCGCCTGGCGCGTTCGCTGGCGCTTCAACTACGCCAGTATAAAATTGCCGTAGTGGCGCTGACACCGGGTTTCCTGCGCTCGGAGGAAATGCTCGATCATTTTGGGGTCAGTGAAGCCGGCTGGCGTGAAGCCATCAAGCAGGATAAATATTTCGCTTATTCCGAAACACCCTTTTACATTGGAAAAGCAGTGGTAGCCCTGGCGTGTGATCGAAAGGTGATGCGAAAGACTGGTCAGGCCCTGATGTCGGGGAAACTGGCCCGCGAGTATGGTTTTGCCGATGTGGATGGCTCCCAGCCAATTTGGTGTTATTAAGGGCTGGTTGGCAGTCACAGCCATCCGGGTAAGGCGGTAGCACATTGGGAGTTGTCATCATGCATATGGCGCTCTTTGCCCGGTGAAGCAATCTTCGATCAATATTATGATAATTTTGCCCAGGGAAATAAGATTGAATTCACTTATCGATCATAGGTCGTCTCCGAAGGGTGTCGGGAAATAAAAATGCAGCCAATGCCCACCAATAATCGAACGAAATCCTATACACTGCTCATCCTCGAGTTTCTGCTCATCATCGCGGGACTGGTCATCTACGCACTTGGTTACCTGCCGTTCCCGATCTTGCCACTAATCGTTGTAGCCTGGATTTCTCTGCACCTGCGCCACCTGCGCTGGCGCGATGTCGGCCTCCGGCGCCCCGCAAAATGGCTGCCAATCATCGGGCTTGCCCTGCTGATCGGAATAGGCTACCAGGCAGTCGATATCTTCCTGATCGCACCGCTCTTGCAGAAGCTGACTGGCGAAGCCATCGACCTGTCTCAATTCGGTGTCTTGAAAGGCAATCTCTTGGGGCTGATCATCTCCCTGGCGGTCACCTGGACGGAAGCAGCTTTCATCGAGGAGATGTTTTTCCGGGGTTACCTGTTCAACCGCATCACCGATGTGGCTGGTAACCAGCGTCTGGGGGTTATCATCGCCTTACTGGGTAATGCCCTCCTGTTTGGAGCCGCCCATGCCTACCAGGGTCTGACAGGTATGCTCGACACCGGTTTGGCGGGACTGGTCCTCGGGCTGCTCTACCTGTTAGCCAGGCGGAACTTGTGGTTGCCGATCCTGACCCACGGGATCGTCGATACAGTTGGCTTCCTGCTCATCTTCGCTGGGATGGTTTAGATCCAATCAGCCAGTTCTGTGCGATTCGGGAAGCAAATATGACCGTGCCAAGAGCTGACCGAAAATACGGATAAGTCTCTTCTGGGGTTGTAATGCCGGAACTTCGTGGTTTTCTATTTCGTTTTTAAAATGTATGCCAGTACACCCCTTTGTTATGAGCAGGAAAATCGACCATGAGCTCCTCACCCCTCAAAACGTTTCTCATACGGTTCAGGATTCCCCTGATTTTGCTCGCAATCGTCCTGGTCCTTCTATTTGCATTCCTGGCATCCCCATATTCCCCAACCCATCTGTGCACCTTGATGGGTTGCTTTGATTCACTCGAGCTGTCGCTGGTGGTAGAGCCTCCCCAGGAGTACACGGTAAAGGTAATTGACACACGCAGCGGAGAGACCAGGAGCGTGACCTGCGAGCCTGGGAATTTCAAGGCAAGCTACCCTTATTCAACGTCCAATGGAGCCACTTGTAATGACGGGAAAGTCACTTTCCTGGGATTTGATCCTGACGAGCTAAACATCGAAATCGCCTGGCAAACTGGTGATTTTTTTACTGTGGGTCAGCCAGCCTATAAATCCTTCCGGCCTAATGGTCGTAATTGCCCTCCCGAATGCCGCCAAGGAAGGCTACCGGTGGATCTCTATCAAGGTTGACGTCTCTCGAGGGGCATCCCACGGTTTTATGCTAAGTATCCTGTTTAATGCCAGTTCCAAGCAGACTGCCTCAGATTTATCTGGCCAGTTTTTTATGCATTTGTTTTATTGCCTGGGTATGCCTCATTTAAGAACTCATTGACGAGAACAATCTTCACTGAATATAATGAATAAATCCTCATAGAATGAGATACTGCCATGCGAAGTGAACAGGAAATGCTCGATCTGATTCTCAACACTGCTAAAAATGACGATCGGGTGCGTGCGGTCGTTATGAACGGCTCACGTGTGAACCCGAATGCGCCCAAGGACTTCTTCCAGGATTATGATGTCGTTTACATTGTCACCGAAAAAGAATCCTTCTGGGCGGATCCAGGTTGGATTAAGGTATTTGGTGAGCTAATGATCTTGCAGCTTCCGGATGAAATGTCAGACCCGCCTCCCGGAGATAGGGATTTCTATGCTTACCTGATGCAATTTACCGATGGTAACCGCATCGATTTAGGCTTGTTATGCGTCGACAAGCTGGATAAGATCAAGGAAGACAGTCTCACCCTGACCCTGCTGGATAAGGATGGCATCCTCCCAAAATTCGCGCTACCCAACGAATCGGATTACCTGCCGGAGCCGCCTACCGCCAAAGCTTTTTTCGATTGCACCAACGAGTTTTGGTGGGTCTCCCCATATGCTGCCAAGGGTCTTTGGCGCAGGGAGATCATCTACGCCAAGCTCATGCACGATCAGTATGTGCGCGAGCAGCTTGTGAAAATGCTCCGTTGGTATATCGGCATGCACACAGGTTTTGCGATATCCGTAGGAAAGATGGGTAAGTACTTCGAAAAATATCTCGAGCCAGAGCTTTGGCAGATGCTCCTGCAAACCTATTCAGATGCCGATTATGAGCATACCTGGCGGGCTTTGCTCACCATGGGTGAGCTTTTCAGGAAGATCGCCATCCCGGTGGCGGAACACTTCGGTTTTGAATATCCGCATGGTGATGACCAAAGGGTGAGTGCTCACCTGCGCCATGTCCATGACCTTCCCCGTGATGCCAATGAGATGTACTGAGCGTATAATAAATCACGCTAGGTGTGATTTGTAAAAGGAGAGCCATCATGCGCCTGTGGAGCATCCATCCATCTTACCTGGATAGCAAAGGTCTGGTCGCATGTTGGCGCGAGGGCTTGTTGGCACGCAAAGCCCTCCAGGGAAAGACGCAAGGCTACCGCAATCACCCGCAGCTACATCGCTTCATTACCCAACCGGATCCGCTTGCATCTATTGACCATTACCTGTCAATCATCCTGGCTGAAGCAGACCGGCGTGGCTTCTCCTTCGATCATGGAAAAATCGATCCTTCGGCAACCGCTGAATGCATCCCGGTGACGAATGGTCAGCTGGAATATGAGCTTGCGCACCTCAAGGAGAAGCTGCTTTTGCGCAACCGTGCTCAATTGGAGAAGATAACTAAAATAACCTTACCCCTGCCCAATCCGGCTTTCAGGGTGGTCAAGGGAGGCATTGAGCCCTGGGAGAAAAGAGGGCCAGGATGAATCGTGTCGATTGGTTGAAAGAAAAACGCCGCCTGGCAGAGGAGCGTTACGATAACCTCTGGGCGCCAATTTACGACGAGAATTGGGGAGGAATTGACCCCGTCCACCAGCGTTTCGTGACACAGCTTGCTAATGCCTGCCCAATAGGTGGCTCGATCCTGGACGCTGCCTGTGGGACGGGCAAATATTGGCCAACCCTGCTTGCCAGCGGCAGGAAATTTACCGGCATCGACCAGTCGCAGAAGATGCTCGATTACGCCAATTCTAAATTCCCCCAGGTGGCAGTTGAAAAGCTCGGTTTGCAAGAGCTGAGCTACCAGTCAGCCTTCGATCTGATCATCTGCATGGATGCGATGGAAAATGTCTTCCCAGAAGAATGGCCATCGGTGTTGGCAAATTTCCACCGGGCGCTCAAGCCATTGGGACAGCTGTATTTTACGGTCGAATTGCTGGACAGGGAGCAGCTCGATCATGATTACCAGGCAGGTCTGGAGCAGGGATTACCGGTTGTATATGGCGAATCGGCCGTAGGGGTAGGTGAGCCCGGATATGCCGGCGGGTACCATTACTACCCATCCATGGACCAGGTGCGTCAATGGCTTGGTGCAGCAGGCTTTCATATTAAAGGGGAAGAGGAAGCAAATCTCTACCACCATTTTTGGGTGGAGAAACGAGTGACCATATGACGGGCGTTGAACAGGTTGAATCCATCTTACATGAGCACGGTTATGAAGACTTTAAATGGCTCGACCCGCAAGAGATCGTGGTTGCGCAATGGGTGCGTCTGAAGTGTGAATTTGGCTGTTCGAGCTATGGCAAGGTCGCCTCTTGCCCACCTAATGCGCCCACTGTGGAAGAATGTCAGCACTTTTTTTCTGATTACAAACGTTCCCTGGTACTGCATTTCCAGAAGATTGCCCCCGAGAAAGCCGAGCGCAAGACCTGGAGTGCCCGCACCAACCTCAAGTTGGTTAAATTGGAGCAGGCCATCTTCAAGGCCGGGTACCACAAGGTGTTCCTGCTTTTCATGGATTCGTGCGAGATCTGTGCTGAATGCGTGCCTGCCCGGGCAGATTGCAAGGAGCCCAAGCTATCCCGCCCCACTCCCGAGAGCATGGCAGTAGATGTATTTTCTACCGTGCGTAAGCTGGGTTACCCTATCGAGGTGCTGTCGGATATCAATCAGCTGATGAATCGCTACGCTTTCCTGATGGTAGAATGAAGAGAGCAGTCTGCGGATCGCCTTGAATCATTTGCTTATCCACTGCCAATTACTGGCTGGTGGTTCCAATCTATCGTTTTTTTATCTCTTGCAATATATTAATCACTTTGAATCAGAGATATTTTCTTGTTGGGAGGGTATGATATGAGTAAAAATGAGTCGAAGAAAAAGCTGGTAGGACCCTGGCATAGCTTGCATGCCGTTATCTGGCTGGTGGGACTGTATATCCTTATTTCACGTGGCTGGATCTTCCCGGGAATCTTCGTCCTTCTGGCGATTAGTGCAGTTTATGAAGGCCTGTTGCAGCAATTTGCACCGCATGCTTTCGAAGAAGAAGTTGGCACCAATCCACAGCCATCAGCGCCTCTCCCCCAAACAACCGCCTCTGTACCTCCTGTTCAGGCGGCTATACAGGAGCATCGCATCGACCTTCTGCCCCAGGTGTGTCCGAGCTGTAATGGACCCATCCGCGGGCACGAGGTGAAATGGACCGGTCTCCAATCTGCAAACTGCCCGTATTGTGGCACCAACTTGCCGATGAGCAAAGCCTGACGCGCATGAATGGCAGGTTCGATGAGGTACTGGAATGGTGGCGAGGTGGTGGTGCTGAGGGGGGTGTGGCAGGGCAAGCTGTGGTGGGCTTGCCCGATGTATGTCGTTCAGGATAGCCAGGACTTGTCAGCGTTTTACTGGCCCGTAGGCACACCCACCCGATCGCCGGTCAAACGTCCGAGCGTGGCAGACGAGCTGTACAACCGTATCGAGCTCGAAGACCGCAACTGGACCGATAACGATATCCTGTCCTTGCACTTACCTGGGTCAGCTTTTGCCATCGAGCTGATGTGGACTGTCGGTACCCGTGAATTGAATTGCTGGTATGTGCACCTGCAGGAACCCCTGCGCAGGACGGAGATCGGGTTCGATACCATGGACCAGATGCTGGATATCGTCATCAGCCCCGACCAGACCCGCTGGCAGTGGAAAGACGAGGATGAGTTCACGGAAGCTGAAACCCTCGGCGTCTACTCCCATGCCACGGCAAGATCCATTCGCGCAGAGGGTGAGCATGTGATCCATATGCTGCATGCCAATGCCTCTCCCTTCTGTGATGGATGGGAGAACTGGCGTCCACCTGCTGGTTGGTCTGTCCCCCGATTCCCTCAGGGGTGGGAAAAAACTGCGCTATAAGGAATAAATCCATTCTGGGTAATGGATATAGAGCGTCGTATATTGCCTGGCTGTAAAATATATGCCTGTCAAAGAAGATAAATCTCTTAACAGATAGAATAAGTTATCAATCATGGACTTTTTTTTAAACCTCTCTCCCGTACTCCAGGCTTTAACCGCCACCTTGTTCACCTGGGCCATCACTGCATTGGGTGCAGGTCTGGTATTCCTGACCAGGAATGTGAGTAACCGGTTTTTAAATGCCATGCTTGGATTTGCTGCTGGGGTGATGGTAGCTGCTTCCTATTGGTCCTTATTAGCACCCGCGGTTGAGTTATCGCGGGGTGGGTCGCTACCGGTTTGGTTTCCACCCATAGTAGGATTCTTGCTGGGTGGGGCCGTCCTTTGGGCCATTGACCGTTTATTACCGCACCTGCACCTGGGCTTTCCCGAAGCTGACATCGAGGGTCTGCCGACCAGCTGGAAGCGCAGCACCTTGCTGATGCTGGCGGTGACCCTGCACAACATCCCTGAAGGACTGGCGGTGGGAGTTGCTTTCGGTGCGGCAGCTTCCGCATTACATGAAGTGAATTTAGCGAGTGCCATTGCATTAGCAGTGGGGATCGGCATCCAGAATTTCCCGGAGGGTATGGCGATCTCCTTACCCCTGCGCCGCGAGGGCATGTCAATGGGGCGGAGTTTTTGGTTTGGCCAGCTTTCTGGCATGGTTGAGCCGATGGCAGGGTTGGTAGGTGCAGCCTCAGTGATCGCCATCTCGACCATCCTGCCGTACGCCATGTCTTTTGCGGCTGGGGCTATGTTTTATGTAGTGGTGGAGGAGCTTATCCCCGAGTGCCAGCGTGAAGGAAATACCAATCTGCCCACAGTGTCGGCCATGCTTGGATTTGCGCTGATGATGGTCCTGGAATTGTGGACATAGCATAAATCCATAGTATCGAAGTTCCGATAAAAGCAGTCTTGGTGAATCACCTCTTCACCATAAAATATGATATTTCCCTCCAATTTGCCTTCATGAATTTACCGATTTTTGGATTATAGGTTAAGAGAAAGCGCAAAACACATATGACAAAGAAGACTGTTTCCGCTGATATCGATTATGGCTCACTCGAAGCTTCCCTGGAACGTAGCCAAAAACTCGCAGCCGAGATCATCCAAAACCCAGCACGGTTTCGTGTCTCGACCGGCGATCGGCCAACAGGTCGCTTACATATCGGTCACCTGTTTGGATCCTTGCAGAACCGGGTCAGGCTGCAGAGGCTGGGAGTCGAGTCTTATATCGTCATCGCCGATTATCAGGTATTAACGGATCGCGATAGTGCTGATTCCATCGCTGAGAATGTCAGGCAAATCACCATGGACTACCTTGCAGCAGGCATGGACCCAGCCGATGGCAGGACATTTATTTTTCCCCATAGTCACGTCCCTGAGCTGAACCAGCTTCTCTTGCCATTCCTGAATCTGGTCACCATCTCAGAGCTGAACCGTAATCCCACGGTTAAGGAAGAGATCCAGGCCTCTGGACAGCGCAGGGTCAACGCCGGTATGTACACTTATCCGGTGCACCAGGCTGCCGATATTTTATTCTGCAAGGGGAATGTCGTCCCGGTGGGTAAGGACCAGCTACCGCACATTGAGCTCACGCGTGCTATCGCCCGCCGATTCAATGAGAGGTTTGCACCTCAGCGGCCGGTCTTCCCTGAGCCCCAGGCTTTGTTGAGCCAGGCTCCCGTCATCATAGGCCTGGATGGCTCGCAAAAAATGAGTAAAAGCCGGCATAATTCCATCATGCTTGGCGCTACAGCTGACGAAACCGCGGCATTGATCAAAAAAGCCAAGACCGATGTGGATGTCCACATCACTTATGATCCGGTTCGCCGTCCGGAAGTCTCGAACCTGATCAATATCATCGCCCTGGCCAGTGGTGAACCACCCCAGTTGATCGCTGAAAGGATCGGCGATGGCGGAGGCGCCAGGTTGAAGCAAGTCTTGACTGAAACAATCAATGAATACCTGGGTCCATGTAGAGTAAAACGAAATCAGCTGGAAGCAGACCCAGGTTATATTCGTGGAGTGCTGGATGCTGGCATCGAGCAGGCCCGTCGCGCTGCCGAAACCACCTTGCTGGAAGTCAGGCAGGTCATGAACATGGAGTTTTAGTTAAATTTCACGGGGTATTTTGCCCATCCATCCTAGTTAATTGATGCAGGATGGGAAATATGTGGGGGCTGTCAGCCGGCACATGCCAGCGTGCTGGCGGATACTGGTAGGGGTGGAGCGAGTCCAGTGTTCCCTTCAGCTGTATCTCATACCCGCCCCTACAAACCGTTTGTCATTCCAACCACAGGTATTGGTGGGGCACCAGGCTCAGGCTCAGCTTATTGTTGCGAGGCGCGAACACCGCCCCCGTAAGCAAATCCTTATAGGCGGGTTTCAATGCTGGCACGTCGATGGAGATATCTTGAGCCTCCTGGCTCAGGTTGTGCACCGCAAGCAGGCTTTCCTGAGCGGTGGTGCGCCGGAATGCCAGTACGCTTTGAGTCCCGCAATTCACCCAGGTAAGATCGCCTTCCGATAAGGCGGGGTGCTCCTTGCACAACCGGATCATGCGACGGATGGCGTGCCACAGCGAATTCAGATCAGCCCTCTGGGCGGCAACGTTTAGCGTCTGATATCCAAAGGGAGGCTGGTCGATCACCGGTGAGTAAAGCTGTTCAGAGGTGGAGAACCCTGCTGATCGCGTGGCAGACCACTGCATGGGAGTGCGCACACCGTTCCGGTCGGGCAGCCAGATGTTATCCCCCATCCCAATCTCATCCCCATAATAGATGATGGGTGCTCCAGGCAGGGTGAATAGGAGCGAGTTTGCCAGCTCAATCAGCTGTCGGTCATTATCCAGCAAGGGTGCCAGCCGGCGGCGGATGCCCAGGTTCAATCGCTGCCGCTCTTCAGGGGCATATACCTGCCACATCCACTGGCGCTCCTCCTCAGTAACCATTTCCAGGGTGAGCTCATCATGGTTGCGCAGGAAGATGCACCACTGGGTATTGGGTGGGATGACCGGTGTGGTATCCAACGCCCAACGGATGGGAGAGGCATCTGCCTGCTTGAGCGCCATGAAGATGCGTGGCATGAGCGGGAAATGGAATGCCATGTGGAATTCATCCCCATCGCCCAGGTAAGCGCTCACGTCCTTGGGCCATTGGTTGGCCTCACATAGCAGGATCCGCCCTGGGTAATTTTCCTCCACGAAATGGCGCATTTCTTTGAGAAACGCG
>Ga0316620_10001234_pt1 | contig 10919 bp, 8 predicted proteins | sample OWC_Aug_M1_C1_D5_FD_207651 | JGI IMG/M metagenome (GOLD analysis project Ga0316620, IMG submission 207651) | Wetland soil microbial communities from Old Woman Creek delta, Ohio, United States - OWC_Aug_M1_C1_D5_B | ecosystem: Environmental > Terrestrial > Soil > Wetlands | place: USA: Ohio...
TGCTGTATTCCGGTAAAGTGGTAATGGTCATTAACTGCCCCACCAAGAAGTCCAGCTAATTGCTCATGGTCATTAACGACTGTAGTAGCAAGAGATTCAATGAATGCGCTTTCAACAGAAAGAAATGTTGTTGCGGCTTGCTGTAATACAATTTTGCCAATCAGGAATCCTTGTGCGGCGATTCTGGGAGGAATAGACCCCGGTGAAGTCGCCGCATTAGCCTCAGATAACAGGTAATTTCCTTGACCATATAACACCACAATGTCATTATCAACTTCTCCGTACACCCAAGCTACGGCATAACGTGATGGGAGTAAGTTTTGAAGCGTACCAGAGCCATTATCATATTGTGTATTGTTGATTTGAGTCTGCGCAGTTTGTTCTATCCATCCTCCCGTACCATTACGATAGGCATAAGTAAAAGTCCCCGCTACAGAAGAATCAAAAGCATTGAACGGGATTTTATTGGTACATTGCCAAAGAACACCCGCAGTTATGCCGATGTTTCTAGTTCCCGTCCCAGATAACATTACACCAGATGCCCATGCAGTAGGTTCTGTTTCAACAAATCTCAAAGAAATTCTACGCAAATTGTCGTTAGCTCTTACAATCGCATAATTGTTGATGTGGACAACCGTACCACTACGATAAACGCGAGCTATGAGGACATTGGTATTTGTGTCTGTTCGCTGTGTGACAGTAGCGATATATCTTGGTACGCCTGCGTTGTACTCTGCATAAATCCAGTTATTTTGAGCGTCAGTAAGAGCTTGACCTGTTATCGCTGGCACGGTGTATTCGGCAATATCAACAATATCACTATCAGTAGCACGAAGAAGAACTGAGGACGATGCGATATTTACCGTTCCGCTTCCAGCATCAGTTACAAGTTGACCTGTACCTACAACCCCAGTTGACCATTGAGTATCGAGGATATTGATTAATGCGGATTCGTGAGCGGTGTTGTGGTAATACTCGTTAGTTGTCCCGCCTTGCAGATTGTTCTGCAAATTATGATTATGCTTATGAAGTAAAGTTTCTCCGCCATCGGTCAAATCAGTAGCGGTTAATTCTGTTAAGTGAGTGTACGCAGCAGAGTTTACATTCTGCAAATCGGCATGATTTCTTATAGTCAAATCGGTTAGATTAGACCCCGCTTTACTGATAGCCGACCACAGAATCTGTCCAGCATTTTCGGGAGATGCTAATAGTTCCTTAATGTCAGTGAACCACTTAATCCAAGTGCGGGGCATTTCTGCATAAGTCTCTCCGCGCTCAGTTCTAACTGGCAGACGCTCTCTTGATGGTGGAGGGGATAGGCTCATACTAGGTCGTAGGTTATGACTTCGGTTACGTCGAGATAGTAAATAGTTGGCCTACTTAAAGCCCCTATGACATTCGGAAAATATCCATTTGTCCCTGCTTGCAAAACTCCATTTACGTAGTAATCATATCTTGCGATGTAATAGGAAGAAGGGCCAATTTCAAGTCTCTTATTGTTGAATAGATAAGTAACTCCAGCATTGGTAAAAGTGTATGAACTAGCTAAAGTTGAAAAACAAGCATACGCTATAGCTGTAAAAACATCATTTACTGTTTGGCCGATAACAACTCCAGACGAACCAACATGAACAGGGAATCCACCCGCATTCGGATTCATTTCCCCATCTAGATATTTATACCCATTCGCAAATGAACGACTTGAATAAGTTTTAGTGCTTATCCTCCTAATCGTTCCGCCGCATGGTGTACTCCCAATAATCGTATAACTAACTTCTGTCGCAGGTACAGCGTACGGTGTTTCGCTCGGCCCTTGGAATACAGTAGTTCCTAAATCCTGAGTTGCAGGCAAGTCACTGCCATTACAAGCATAGGAAGTGCCTACCTTGTGTTTTTTCTTTGCGAATCCGGTCAGGATGCAAGTACTCATGGAGTGATGTTTCCAGCGAGAATAAATCCGACATTCGCAAGAGTAGCATCAGCAGGGTTAGGGCCGGTTACACTCAACACATCCCCGATAGCAAAAGTAGATGCCGCAGCCGCTACGAAAGTCGAAGTAGTCGCGCCCAATGCAAATACCATTGTTCCGATACTCACACCGTTCTTCGCAATCGTGAACGTAGTAGATGCAGTAGCCGCAACACTCGCAGCGCCCTTAGAACCCGCCATGTTAACGTCAAAAGTTACCTGACGTACCATTGGCAGCCTAAGCAGTATTTGTGAGCCTGTAGGCACTCCAGAGAGGAATCCGGCTATGTCATAACTAGATTGACCTGCTCCGATGTAGTCAACAGGGTATCCGGTGATCTGTACGTCATCCGATTGAGTGACGTTGATTTTATACAGGCCGGAAGTCCACAGATTACACTCGCCTTTGGAATCGAGGATAATCGGATTCGCGTTAGGGGTCGATCCGGTGTAATCAGTAAACGAAGATTTTAGCGTAGTTGTTCCGGCTTCGTAGGTGTAAACTTTTCCGCCAGCGGCTACGGTTCCGTCGTTGTTGTAGAAGCGGTGCCGAAATAAAGTTAGGATTGCCACGCTATATTCTCCTGTCTTTCAATAGAAAACTGCTCACGCTATATGGCAGATATTTCCACATTGCTATTGTCAAAATACGGTATGCAATGATAAACCCGCTGACAATAAACGGCTTAAGCATCATTGAGATTATTACCGTCATTGTGCTAAATATGCCCCAGTGTATGCAGCCGGAGCTAGTAATCTGCTCAATGCGTTTTGATATTTCTGCTGTTCACCTGGCAGCAAATCAAACTGAGTATAAGGCACTTCCGCCCCAATAGCGGTTCGGACTCCTGCGCGTTGTTGTGCGCCACGCAATGCACCTTTTGCCATATCTACGCCAGTTCCTAAAAATGGAACTTTAGAGCCGATGATTTGCATCAAAGCATTTTGAACAGGCACACCACTACTAGAAGTGCTTACCGCAGCTTGTGCAGGGAAAGAATACATATATGCCCCAACACGGCTTAATTGTTTGAGTTGTGCAATCTCTTCTGGAGAATAAAATGCCTTTAATCTTTCACCGAGCGAATCAAGAGCCTTAGAGAATCCAGCAGGTCTAAATCCTGCGTCTCCAGCCTCGTTGATACCATAGGCCGACTTGCGGAGATATTCTCCAATCTGGGCTTTTGCTTGTTTGAATGCGTCTTGATCTGTTGTGCGAAGAACGTCAGCCAATGATTTAACCGATTCAGGCTTTGCACCGACGATATGCCTAGTCACAAATTTATCCGCATCTAGTTCGCCTTTTGCGGCAGACTGTAAAGCAGGAAGCATATCGTGCATTTTGAATCTATCCGCTGCGGCCTTTACAGCAGGCGCATAAACTCCACCAGATGCGTCAACCTCTGTCACTGCGCCTTTAACTGAATTACGCAATGCAGAAAGCGCAGAATTAACTGCTGGGTCGTTGCTTTGATTTGAGTTAATGACTTTCAACAATCTATCGGCCTCTTCAACCGTAAAGAGTTTGTTTTGCTTTCCGGTAAGCAATCCCAAATCCTCGAAATTGTTTCTAACTCCGCTTGGTATTTTGTCTCCGAAGTCTCGAAGAACAGTCGCATAATCTTGCGCCAATCCTTGTAATGGGAGTTCCATATCTTTTCCGGCAGATTCTCTAGCCATCTTGTAAAGACTGGACACCTTCTGGCTCATTGCTTTGTCAGCAGTCTCTAATGCGCCGCCAATTTGCGTTCCTGCTTGGTAGCGATCTGCTGAGCCTTTTGCAAAGTTACCAATTTGATTACGCAGATTAGTTTCTTGTCCAGAAAATCTCTCTAGTAATGGCTCACCAATTCCTGCAACTCCGCGTAGATTTCTCTCGGTTGCGTATTGCATTGGGTCTCTAGTAACTTGGCCTAATGTCGGCTCGATTCCGGCAGCTTTGAACTCTTGCGCACGTAATGCGGCAGGAACATCTAACTTACGACCCACTTGCAATGAAGTCGCTACTTGATTCCTGAGTTGATTGGCATAATCAGCAGGCAAATCGGCTAATGATTGTTCGGTTGTTTTCAACGTTGCATTGATAGATTCATCAATATCTGCTGGTGTTAATACTGCACGTTGGCCGAATTTATTAGCCAAATATACCCCTGCTGATTGAGCTATTTTTTGCCCTGCCGCACCCATTGCAGCACCAATCGCTCCCGCTTTTACTCGTTCTGGAAGTCCTTGTAATTGGTCTCCCGCGACTGGTTGAAGCGCAGAATACCCACCAGCAACAGTAGCAGCTTGTGCAACAGTTTTAGGAACCGCTAGTGCCGCAGCACCTTTTACCCCAAGTTGTGCCAATCCAGCACCACCTACTACCATCGGCGCGATATTCCCCGCAATAGTAGAAGCTATTGGGGCTTTTTCTTCCATCTGTTGCCAGCCTTGTAAATTGGCTTTTTCTTCTGGGGATAATCCAGTGACTAATTGTTTCGCTCCGTAATACGTTTTAACCATTGGCGCGGCAAATCCGACTAGATTACGGGTTAAATCGCTTGCTTGCTCCATTTCAGAACCAGCAGTTGCCGGAGCTTGTGTTTGTTGACTTCCTTGGCTCTTAATATAAGCGGCAAGTTTCCGCGCGCCTTCTGTATCGCCAGCGGCATCTGCCTTTCTCAAGGCTTCATAAACTTGTGTCATATCAGCCATGATTTATCTCACTTGTATTTGTTCAGCAAGTCATTAATATCTGCTGGATGCGAAGAAGTCGCAATCTCACCGCCTAATGGATTTTGCACATTCAGCCCAGATGCTTTTGCTTTCTTATAAAGGAAATCCATCGTATCTTCCAGCGATTGCTTAAACTCTTCTTCTTTCATACTTGGGTCAAGCGCACCTACAGATTCTGCGATTTTCTTACCTTCTGCATCAGACAATGCGCCCATTCCCTTAAGAGCAGAAACCATTGGCAGGAATGTTTGCGCCTTGAATGTATCCAAATTAGCTTTAAATCCTTTTGCATCCGTACCTGGAACCATGCTCAAGAAACTTGAAGCACCAGTAGCAGCGACACGCCCAGGATGTTGCAACAGTTTATTAGCCTGATCTAAAGCTTGTTGAGCAGATAATGATGCTTGGCTTATTTGTTCTTCGTTCATTGCTCCTTTTCCGGCTTTCGCTGGAGCTTGCACCCCGAGATTTCTAATCTCTCCAGTCTGCGGGTTTACCTGAACAATACCTTTGTCAGTTTGCAGGGTCGCCCAATTAATAGGCTTTTCTTTCGCTGGGGCTTGAACGCCAAGCTGGCGAACTTCTCCGGTCTGTGGATTAACTTGAACAATCCCCGTATCGGTTTGCATAGTAGTCCAAACAACAGGCTTTTCTGGAGCTTGTTTTTGAAACATCGCTTCTGCACGTTGTTTAGCTACCAACTCAGGATTGGCTTGTGTAAATGCGTAATCAGAACGGGCTTGAGGAGTTTGCGCGTTTTGGAAAACAGACATTACATGCCGTTGAGTAGCTTCTGGAGGTACGCCGATTTCCTGACCTTTGGCGATAGCTTCTTGCATGACTTCATCTTGAGGACGCCCAGATTGAACAGCACTAGATAACCATGCGTTCAATTCTTGACTACGCTTTACTTGCGTTTGTCGTTGCAATTCCGCTTGCTGTTGTTTGGCAAGTTGCTGTTGTTGGGCCATCATAGTGAGTCTATTTTGATGTTCTTCGCTGGCAGCTTCGCGTTGACGTTGTGCGTCAATCAGATTAGACAAGCCTTCGCCTACATTTACGCGGCCTACATTTTGGAAGATTGCGGGGTCAAGCGGCATATATCCTCCTTAGTACGGCCAAGGCGTACCAGCGCCAGAATAATTAGGATTCGGGTCAGTTGCCCAATTGTAGGGAGTGCGAGGGCGATTGAAGTAGTTATTCGCATTCATCCCTGCATTTAAACCTCCGAGGATTCCAGACTGCCAAGCATTCTGTCCAGCGATTCCAGCAGCACCTTGAGCGTTTGCATTGCTTTGCCAGATATTGCCCATTCCGGTTGCGTAATTGCTACCAAGATTAGCAAGCCCCGTAGCTGTAGTTTGTCCAGTTCCAGAAAGCCCCGCAAGTTGGTTTAGACGATTTGCGTATTCATTAGATGCATAATCTTGCCCCCATCCAGCAGCGGCAGTCATTGCCTTACCGCTTCCCATTCCACCACGAGCGGCCGTACTACCTTCCAATGATCTTGTTCCTTGTTGTAGGCGAGCTTGATAACCGGGGGCATTCCTCAATGCAGTCATAGCCGATTGAGTATCACCACCAAGTCCCATTAGAGCTTCTTGTTCGGTCAAAGCCCTACGTCCTGCTCTCATCCAAGGAGCTAGATTATTTTGGCTAATCTCATATTGGCGGCGCATTTCCTCCAATGACATATTGGCGGCACTTTGTTGACCTTCCGCAGCGCGTCGAGCGGCATCGGCTTGCTGACTAGCGCCCCATGCGCCTACTACTATGCCTGTTGCAACTGCTGACATGATGCACCTCCAATTCTCAAAGTTTCTTCAACTGCTTGGCGATAATCTACGGTGATTTCTTCACCATCTTGTCCGCCTTTGCAACCTTCAATATCTCTAATCGAGATTAACCAAATATCCCCGCTATCATCTTTTTCCATTCGAGCATTTGGAGTAGCGGAATGATTTGTATAACGTCCTGCCGGAGTTCTCAATCCTCCAAGTCTTGAAGGAGAGATAATCCGATTTGCAGGAATTGAAGCGGTAGCAAAAAATCCAATCCCATGAATGTTAGACTTCGCTGTTTTTGTTTGATTGTTTATGTAAGCGATTTGGTCAGCCGTATTCTCGGATTGCTTTTCTACTTCTTCTTCACTAACTCCGATGTCAATCAAAGCGTCCTTAAAGTCTTGGCGATCTACTTCATGTTCTAACTTCTTCAAATCACCGATAAAAGCGTAGTGTTTTTTCCATGAATCGCTTTTGATTAACCATTTACCTTCAAGCGAGTCAATATCAGTTTCATTCTCTGGGTTAGGGTAGATGTTCTGCCAGACCATATCCTCTAGAACATAACCAACCTTGCGCCCACCTTCTGCGAAGAACGTCATAGGAGCTTCCAGAATGGACGTAGAGCCATCATCGTTACGCATCAGCACTTTGCCCTTAAGGAACACATTGAAGTGCTTACAACGCTGCTCATGACCGATTGCTAACGTCCCCGCTTTCATCGAAAGCTCACGGATATAGATACCTTCACCGAATTTATGCGAAACAGGACAATCTGCCTGCGGAAGAGAAAGCATTTTCTGCTCTATATCTTCGATACTTTCGCAAGTGATTAGCTCGTTTTTCATAATCTCAGGAATCATTATTAGTCTGGCCTATTATTGCATGTTTTCAATTAGTTTGCTTGACTTTTTCAGTCCAAATATACATTCAAAAGTGCTATGCGCGAGGCGTCCGATCCTGACAGCTCGTAAATCCTCGGCTGGCCTTTGGTAATCCCTAACTGATACCAGATAACCCGCTTTGCATATTCGCCAATCTTACCTATCGAGCGCCATAGTTCTTTAGACCATGTATGCCCACCATCATCAGAGAAGCGCATCATTACTTGGCGGTCTAACCCATCCACAAGCCCTACACCGACTTCACAATCAAGTTGTAATTTTGTATGGGGAATGCGAAGCATCGAATTTGTGGGGGCGCGGAATGATCTGAGCCATTTTCTAGGCTCTGTGCCATAGGTATAGACGCTGTTGCTTACGCTGTAAATCTTCCCGTCCAAGTAACCTAGAACTAAATGCTTCCCAGCAAAGTAAGCATGTTCCTGCGCCGCCCATCTGGAAAACTCACCATTCGCAAAATTAGCCCGTTCGTGCCAAAGCGAAGTATTAATGTCATAGACATAAGTTTTATCGCCAGTTGGGAAACTCAGCACATAGAAGTTATGGCCGTCCTGTTGATAAGTGAAAGCGATAGCGTCCGAAATATCAGACATAGACTGAATAGCAAATTCAATCGAATAGGTAGAAATTCTGATAGGGGTCAATCCTTGAAGCTTCCATACCATCCCGTCTCCAGTTTGATTCCCACCTAACCAAAATACAGTATTGTCAATTCCCGCTATCGAATAAGGCGCAGAACAACCGATTTCAAATATACCGCTAGGATTAGGAACCCACGGCGTAGGATAAGCCCCAGAGTCGTAATAGACCTGTCCTGAGTTTTTACCTAATACGATAAATTCCTGGTGTGCAGTGATAGAGCCGACATTCTGATCTGGATTAGCATCTACAGTCTGGACATTGAGCGCATCCCACCATGAACCATTAAGAACTTCTGAAACGAAAAAGTTTTGTGAGTTAGGTTCAAGTGCTGCAAATCGTCCATTCATGTAAGAAATGGTTTTACATCCCTCTGGGAATCCATAACCCAAGGTCGTGTAAGTGTGAATGCCTGCCTGTTGTCCAGATGTGCTAACGTAAGTTACGCCAGCCCTAGCTGTAGTCGGCGTGCCTGTCACGGTATAAGTAACCGTTCCCGCTTTTGTTACCTCAAAATTGACAGCCGTTCCGGCTATTGCACTACCTGCGCCTGTTATCGTTGCGGTAGTTGCGGCCACAGCGATTGAACCTGTCCCAGTAATGCTCAGAGTATATTTTCCAATAGGAAGCGATGGGCTTGTTTGAGTGGCTGGGGCGTTTGGATTTACAAAATGGTTATCATTTCCAAACGTTTCAGATACTTCAAAAGTATTGGTCGTTAGCCCTTCTGAGACAACATAATAGGTTGTGTTCTCCGATAATCCAGTAGGTAGTCCAACCGCCGCAGACGTTGCAGTTCTGGAATACATCGAGAGCGTTGAAGAGCCAGAATTAGAAACATACACCGCTTTGCCGTTTTGACCAGTAACTATCCCAACCGGAGCAGTACCAGCCGCTACAGTAGGAGACGAAAGTGCAGTCAATAATCCAGTAGCTGCGCTTCTGCTGTATTGGGAAACATCATTAGATGAGTTGTTCGTAACATAAACAGATTCGGCAGTGCAGGATATTTTTTGCGGGCTTGTTCCAGCCGAAACTGTCGCTGTGCTTAATGCAGTAAGCTTTCCGTCAGTCTTATTCCGACTGAACATCGCAATGTTATTAGAACCATTATTGACAACGTACAAATGAGGATTGTCTGTATCTGGGGACAATGCCAGACCCATAGGGCTTAATCCGCCACACGAAATAGTCTGAACTGGAGTCTGCGTTATCAATCCCGTTGCTGGCGTTCTCGCTTGGACGGTGATTGTGTTCGCTGTTTTATTCGTGGTATATGTAAATAATCCGTCTGTGGAAATTTCTATATCTTGCGGAGACGCACCACAAGTTATCGTTGCCGGAGTCAATGCAGAAAGTTGTCCGGTAACTAGACTGCGACTATATTGCGAGATTGTGCCAGCAGTAGAATTTGTGATATAGGCAAATTTATCAATGTTCGCAACGTCTGGATTGATTTTAATGCTTGTCGGGGTTGCCGATGCAAGAAATACGGTAGTTGAGTCATTGGGAGTTAATTGCCCCGTAGTCAGATTTACGTTATATAGCAATACTCCGTCCGTCCATGCTCTTGTGGAAGGCACATAATAGCTTCCGATGACGTATATATTTACTCCATCCGAGGTAATAGTCATTCCGCTTTGATTTGTCGCAGGCTGCGTCAGAGTCGGAGGGCTTAATGGCGTAAGCTCTCCCGTATCTGCATTCCTGAGATACATATTCATTGTCTCGCCCATCAGAACAGGTGCGGGGGCTGGCTGTGTAGCTAGGACTTGTGAAGTCGCATAGACAAATTGATTGTCAGAAGTGGCAACAACATATTTTGATACTGGCTTTGTTGCTACTGTCGCCGGAGAAACGGGAGTCAATAAACTGTCAGAAAGTATCGTGTCAGTAGTCGAGGTAAATCTAAGCCCTGTCCCTAAAATCAATCCATGCGCTGTTTTGGTGAATACAGCAGGCGAAGCAATCGTGACGGTAAAATCTTCTTGAGCGACGAAAATCTTTCTGAGCGTGTTATCTGAAAAGGTAAATAACCATCCATCAATCCCATTGACGATTAATAATTCTATTCCATTGTCAATCATTCGAGAGATAGGCGCAGCCGTAACAGTTCCTCGGCTAGTGGTAGTGATTACTCCACCAACATCAGTCAGTTCATAGAGAGTAGTTCCGGCGACTTCAAAGCAACGACCATTAGAAGCTGTGTAGATTCCGCTACCAGTGTCTCCATTAGGGTTTGTGGCTTCGAGTTGAAGCCCTGCCGCTGAGTAATAAGCTGCTATGTCGCCTTTGTCATTCAAAGTCGGGACGAGATTTACACAGCGAGAATCGCTATGATTAAGCGAACGCTGTACATCTGCCCCTCCAATGAAATCTATCCGCATAAATTACGCCAAATTGGTGAGCTTGTAAGCAGTTTTCAGATAAATAGCGGTCAAATCATCAATCAATGCCAAAGTAGCCGCGCATTTCGAGAATTTATCCCGATTAGTCTCAATCCAGATAGCCTCATCACGCACGAACTTTGCAAAGTTGGTAGGCTTTACGTCCTCAATCGAAAAATCTCCGATGAGTCCATACATGCCTTGGTCTGTTTCGATGATTGAATCAATCGCGCCCACAATTTCATCGTAGAAGTCGCCCAAAGCCATATGTTGAGCGAAAGACCCTGCGCCTTTAACCTTCAAATGTTCACGATGTGCAGCATTCCGAGCAGAGAAAACCCGCGCAATCAGTTGTTCGATTGGATGAGGATTGTTCTGTACGTTTTCTGCTTGTTCTTCTTGTGCAGATTCTTGCGGTTTAGCTTTCATTCTTGCTTGCAATTCGGATGTTTTCATTTCTTCACCTTTTCAGAGAGTTTGTTTTTCTTCTTGCCTTTAATGCCTTCGCTTGCTAAACGTCT
>Ga0316620_10001235_pt1 | contig 10915 bp, 7 predicted proteins | sample OWC_Aug_M1_C1_D5_FD_207651 | JGI IMG/M metagenome (GOLD analysis project Ga0316620, IMG submission 207651) | Wetland soil microbial communities from Old Woman Creek delta, Ohio, United States - OWC_Aug_M1_C1_D5_B | ecosystem: Environmental > Terrestrial > Soil > Wetlands | place: USA: Ohio...
ACCAGGGATCCTTAGCCAGCTGGTGGATGATGCAGAAAATATGAATCTAGACACCCTAAGGGTGGTTCATGCTGAGCATAAGATGTCATGGAGAGCAGTCCTCCACCCAGGGGATCCAATACGCACAACTGCAAAGATCGTCAACATGGAGCAACGTGGGGTAAACGACATCTTGGACCTGCAGGTTCACTGCAAGCGAGAAGAAACCATTGCAGTTGAGATGCTGTATCGATTACTAGCCAGGGGAAAGAAGGCAGCAAGAAACGACAAGACTAGAGAGAGTGCTCAGATCGCTGAGAGAGGAAGAGTGCTTGTAAAGAAGAAGAGCGTAGTCACGCGGGACCAGGGTGTAAGGTATGCTAATGCCTCCGGAGATCACAATCCAATCCACACGAGTGATGAGATAGCAAGAAGTGCAGGACTTCCCAGTGCAATCCTCCAGGGGTTATGCACTATGGCCCTCGCCTCACAAGTGCTGGTCGATGGGCTCCTACATGGTGATCCAAAGCAGTTGAAAAGCATGGGGGTCCGTTTTTCAAAACCAGTCTTTCTGGACCAGACTATAGTAACGGAGGTCTACGATGCGGGAATCAAAGAGGGCGGAATCCACGTTGTGCACTTTGAATCGAGAGATGAAAAGAACATTCCAGTATTGGTCCAAGGAATGGCCGAGTTTGTTGAATAGTGCTGTTAAGCCACTGAGATTTGCCAGTTCGTTCTCACGAATCCTAGATCGGAAAACGGCCCAACTCTCTCCCCCACTCTCACCTTCCAATCGGCACCTACTCAGAAGGCTCCAGTCCAAGAGCTGATTCTATCCTAGCCTTGAACTTCATCTGGGAGGACCAGACTTGTCCAGCACTTGTGCCTCCATCCACAACCAATGCATGTCCAGTGACGAAACTCGAGTCGTCGCCTGCTAGCCAGAGTGCAGCATTGGCAACGTCCTCCGGGAGACCTGCGCGTTGAATAGGCTGGGCCCTCTCGAAAAGACGAATCAGATTCTCCTTCTTGCTTTCAATGTCCGGATTTGACATTCCCTTGAACTTGCCAAATATGGAGGTCACGATCATTCCCGGGCAGATGCAGTTCACGCGAATCTGATACTGCGCCAATTCCATCGCCACGGTACGAGTCAGCTGGATGACAGCCGCCTTGGCTGCACTATACGGGTGGTTTTGCGATATGCCGCGGAGACCGGCTATGCTGGAGATGTTTATGATGTTCCCTTTGCCCTGTCTTTTCATGACCGGCGCAGCATGTTTCATCCCCAAGAACACTCCACGAAGCAGAATAGCCATTGCCCGATCAAATGCTGCAACGGATATGGATTCGATTTCTCCTTCAGCTCCACCCATACCTGCATTGTTGACAACGCAGTCCAGATGGCCATAGGAATCCACGGTTTGATCAATCATACCCTTTACGTTGTCTTCCAAGCTGACATCAGAGTGAATGAACGTCGCACTTCTGCCAAGACGCTCAACGAGCTTCTGACCCAGCTCATCTTGGATGTCCGCAACGACCACCCGAGCGCCTTCTTTCACGAATAGGCGTGCTATTGCTTCTCCGATGCCACTAGCACCGCCAGTTACCACAACTACTCTATCATCCAGCTTACCCACTTTCTCATAACCTGCATACGATGCATTCGAGGCAATCGCATGGCGATGAGAGGGTACAGAGCAGGTCCATATCTTCTTTTTTGTCAGTCTGGCGTGGACTCTGATCGGTGGAATCTAGAGTTGAGCAGACCATCCAACCGCCCAATTCCAGAGATGCACCCGAGTCTACGTAGAAAAGAAAGAACTGGGGGGACCCTGCGGCTGCAGGGCCACCCGATACTAGAGCAGCTCGTCCAGTAGCTCAAGCAGCTCGACAACCCTCAACTTGGAGCCGACTGCAGACAGATCCTTGCCTGTCTTCTGTTCCTCTTCCTTCAACGCCTTGATACCGTCATTGAAGTTGGTGACACAGAACGGGCACGATGTCATCAGTATCTCTGCACCCGTCGAGGCTGCTTCCTTCAGACGCTCCTTCGCAGTTGAGAGAGCCATGTCAGGGAACTGAGCCTTCACGCCGCCGCCCGCACCACAGCAGAAGCTGTCGCCTTTGATTCGGTACATCTCGTGCAGTTGTAGGGCAGGGACGGCCCTCAGGACGACACGAGGAATCTCATAGTGTTCCTCCTTCGCCTTCTCTGCACCACGGCTGTCCAACATCCAGTTGTTGGATTTGGCCAGTATCTCCTTCTCGATTGCGATACCCACATGTCTGATGCTGTGGCATGGGTCATGCCAAGTCACCTTCTTCGCATAGGGCTTCTCGATCTTCAACTTCCCCTGCTTGATGAGGTCGCCCACGAGTTCCACTGTGTGCCGTACCTTGAATGGCAGCGGCTTCCCACTCATGCGTGGGTAGTCGTTCCGGAATGTCTTGTAGCATCCGGCACAAGAGAACACCACTTGGTCAAATCCCTTAAAACGCTCCAAGTTCTCATTCATGACCTCTGTGAAAGCCTTCCTCTGGCCAGTCCTCAGTATGGGTGACCCACAACAGACCTCGTCGGATAGGACAGTGAAGTCTATACCTAGCTTCTTCAGGATGCTCGCAGTGTGGTCAGCAAGTGGCTGCTGCCTGTAGGACGCTGTGCAGCCCACAAAGTAGGCGGTCTTGGCAGTCCGATTATCCTTCTTGCCCGAGAACCACGCAGTGCGTTTGTCCCGTGGCTCCTTGTACGGGTTTCGCATGTCCTTGTTCGTGATCATGTCTCGGAACTTGCCATGCTTCTCAAGGGGCTCAATACCCGACTCGATTATGGCCGCTCTGAGCGCCTCGGTGACTTGCACGGTGTCAATGTAGTTGGGACATTGGGTTTCGCACATTCCACATGTGGTACAGGCCTCTGCTACCTCTAGCATCTCCTTGCTCGGCTTGATCTCGCCATTGAGGAACGCTCTGGCTATCCACTGTTTGCCGGAGTTGAAATAGCCCTCCCATCCGTGGTATATCCCGGCCGGGCATCCTTGAAGCATACCGGTGTACTCCTCGGTCTCACCCTCTCGGTCGGGCTCGCCGGAGTATGCGTACTGGCATGCACGGCAGTGGATGCAGCGTGCGTTGATTCGTCTCAGGTCTTCAAGAGTTATCATCTCAATCTTTCCTCCGCTCATTCCATCTTGTATTAAGGGTTCGTTTCTGTGACTCCTTCAGGCTACTAGTCGAGTTTCTCCCGAGGTACTGTTGCACGTGTCGCAAACTGCTTTGTGACCTTTGGCTCAGCCTCGCCACACGGGTTAGGCAGCTTCGTCACGGATTCCCAAGGTATGGCCAGACGGCCAGGGTGCAGGATAAGGTTCGGGTCCAGAACTTTCCTGAACTTCACCAGCATCTTGTAGTAGTCAGGTATGAGACTGAAGGTTTCAGGCGCATGTACGAATGGGTCCGGTCTGTAGTTCATCCAGCCCTTCTTGAGGAACGACTTCGTGGTTTCAAGGTTGAACGCCCTAATCTTCTCGTAGATGCCCTTCTCAGTGCTGTCGAAGCAGACAATGGGCATCACGATGGCCTGGCGACCATGGTCAATCGATGCAACCCACATCGTCGGTGGAAAGCCGTACTCCTCCATCTTGGCGCAGTACTCCGTCATGCACGCGGGGCTCTCAAGCCAAGGAACATACCAAGTGATGAACAAGAATCCTGCCTGCCAGAGAGAATACGGAACTGCAATCTTGTTCGGCTTCTTCAGACGTGATGCAATCTGCTTCGGGTGCAGTTCCTGCTTCGGGCACTGTGTGTTTGCTGAAGTCTCGTACGACTTGTATATCTCATCGATGCGGGACAGAACGAAGTCCAGCTCTTCCTGCGACCACGCCCATACCTCGTAGTTCATCCAGTACTCCTCAATACCCATCTTCTTGTAGAAGGCTATGTCGGTTGGAATGTTGGTCTTGGGCCATCTCGTCATTACCAGCTGGCGGTTGCCACCCTGTACCATGACCGTATTGTCTGCGATGCCCATCTCGTGCTTTCCGATTTCCCAAGCGGGTTTGATGATATCATCCCAGTTCTGGCCGCCGTACGCGACGACAGTCTTGAAGTGAGGATGAGGAATCATCTTGATTGCGGCCTTAGTGATAATCCCCATTGATCCCTGCGATCCGAGGAAGAGGCCGTCAGGATTCGGGCCAGGACCCCAACGATAGTACGGCTTTGCATTTGGCAACGCCCAAGAGCCGGTCCTGAACATCTCACCGGTCGGCAGGACAATCTCTAGGCCCATTATCATATCGGCCTGAGGGCCGTAGACACCCGTGACGAGGGAGAAACCTCGCTCTATGGCATCGCCAAGCACTGTTGCAGCTGGCGGAGCGCCGTCTGGAATCGGAGGGGCCCATTCGGGGTACTTTACCTTGAATATCCTCCAAGCATCTCCTGACTTGACGCCCGGTTCAACAACCATGACGCGGTTCTCGAGATCCACTGTCATCTTGTTCATCCTCGTCATGTCCATGTAGATACCACCAGGCTCAATCGCAGGAAGCGCGAATCCCCCGCTCAGCCCTCCCGCTGCCGGTGTAACAGGTATGTGATTCTCATTGGCCAGCACGAGTATCTTGGAGACTTGCTCGGCATTCTCAGGCCGCACAATCGCCTCGGGGAGAACTGCCTCAAGCCCCATGATACCCTTCGCCATGTAGCTGTGACGAAGCGGCTCACTGTTTGTCGCATACCGCTCACCGCATATTGCGACAAGCTTCTTCATCACGTCGTCAGTCACATGATTATACTTGATCACTCGATGATCCTCCATCGACAGGGTTCCCTTGTGGTTCGGTAATCGTCGATATCAGGGTCCGGCTGAAAGAATCCATCTAAAAAGGGCATCGCTCAGGTGACCTATCCTTAACGTCTGACCATGAGGAAGTCCAACAGAATCAGGATGGAACGGGCACCGTAGGTCCCAACACCAGGATGGCAGACGTACATCTCTGTCGGGGACCCTGACCATTCTAGCAAGCAGATCGCGATTCCAGATTCAACTGCAAGATGGTCCCCAAAGACGTTGTGAAGTACCTAGACAGACTCCGTTTCAACTGCCTTCAGACCTGACAACTCCACTGCTGAGCCCTTTGTGCAATAGTAGTCCCACCGCAAGCTCATAGTTCTGGTTATTGCGCAGTCTGAGCACAGACAGCCCTTTCGTTCAAGGCCCCTGTCCGCTCTTCCCAGGGTGCAATAGACGGCAGTAGTCTCTCCGGCTTCAGTATTTGTCGGACACTTATTGCATCTACAGAGATGCAGTACTTGCACTGCGCTTTTCTTCATGTCGGCTTCAGACATGCCAGCCATCAGAGCCTTGTACTTCGCTTCGAACGAGTCTTTAGTCCATGTTTCAATGTCTGCCATTCAGTTCACCCATCTCTGTTCGCGAAAAGCTTCCTTACGACATCGTCAGTCACATGATTGTACTCGAGCACTCGGCGATTCGCCATGACAGGGTTGCCTCATGATGCGGTAATCGCCGATGTTGGACCTCGGCTGAAAATGCTCATCTAAAAAGGGCATCGACTGCGGAGTGGTTCCGTACTCCGCGAATGATTTGACCATGATGCACTGGCTCCAAACATCCGTTTTTGCGGCCACGAGTCCAGAGTTGCAGCGGGGATAGAATGAGTCACAGGACCCCACTGGACTAGTATAAAGGATTGTGAAGCATTTCGCACCCATATGAGGCCCGATACGGGTCATGGTTCGTCATTCTTGTTCAGATTCGTTATATTCGCTGTGACGGAGTACACGCCTGTGATTGCCGTGATTCGACACAGCCGCGAAGAAAACAGACTCCTACCACCTTCCTCGGGAAGTTCCGGATGCGTGAAGACCACTGTCTTGTACGAGAAAGATGATGAGATTGACGAAGCGATAGTCTGGGCGTTCGGTCATGCACTCATTCAACACGAAGCAACTCTGTTTCACAAGACGCGCTGGATGCTCTCCGAAACGAGCCTGAGCCGAGAGGAGTTCAGGGCGCACTTGGAAATCTTGGAAGCAGAAGGACACCTGATGGAATGCCAGTTTCAGGGAATGAGATGCTGGAGGCGCCTCGCGGACGATCCTTTCTCGACCGGCAGACTCCCATGGTGGTGAACGATGGACCGACAACAACCCATCAGGAAGACTCTATGTGGCCTTTCTTGTTCAATCGCTTCAGAAATGCACGGACGACCTCAAAGCTGCTTCACGTAGTTTCTCATTACACCGAGGCCATCCATCGTGATTTCGACGAGGTCTCCGTCCTTCAGCGTGAAGGTGTCTGGGGGCACCACACCGACACCCGTAAGCATTATTGACCCTCTAGGGACCGGGTTATCCTTGAACAGGAAATCTGTCAGTTCTTGGAATCCTCTCTTGATGTTCGATGTATTGGTTTCACCTGCGAACGCCACCTTGCCTTCTCTATGAATGGCAAGCGCAATCCGGACCTTCTTGGGATCAGGGAACTCATCACTGGTGGCAAGATACGGGCCTATGGCACAGGAGTTGCGGAAGACCTTAGCCTGCGGAAGGTATAGCGGATTGGCCCCCTCGATGTCTCTCGAACTGACGTCGTTTCCGATTGTGTAGCCGACAATCTTCTGTTCTGCATAGACGAGCGTGAATTCGGGCTCGGGAACATTCCAAGTAGAGTCACTCCTCAGGCAAATCACGTCGTTGGGACCCACAGTCCGATATCCGAGACCCTTGAAGAGGACCTCGGGTCTCTTGGCCTTGTAGACCATGTCGTATATTCCCTTGGTTCCTGTCTCCTCTTCGCGTGCGTCCACACTCCGCTTGTATGTCACACCGGCCGCCCACACTTCAGACGGTATCATTGGCATCAACAGACGCTTCTCCACCCAGTCAAGCCGGTAGACATGGGGTTTCCTGCCTTCGATCAGCATCTGAAGATAGTCCTGGAGAGGCAGGCTATCAGGGTCCTGGAGCATGATGTAGTCGCCAAAAGGATCCGGGCCCATGGTTTCATACACGTGAACTTCATCGCCGACAACCAGTCCTGCAACCGGTTCAGCGCCTTCAACGAATCGCACTAGCTTCATTGGTCAGACCATGTTTAGGGCAGTCTCCTCTACATGTTATTGATTTCGGTAGGACTGCCCGGGCGTCACGCCTGGTCACCTGAAGAGTGCAGTCGACCTTCAGGGGAGTCGTTTCTCACCGGCTCCGACATGAGTCAGCGGGGCTCTTCCAGACACGAGAGACACGGCGGAATGCCACAGCCGGGCAAGTATCGGTGTTATGAGAATCACTGACGGAATGCCAACGCCGAGGCCGGGCAGCAGTAGAAGACCAACGACAAGCATGACGGCGAACCTCGCGATGGTCAGGTCAATTATCGCGGTAAGCAGTATCGAGAACAGGAAGCCAACGAGAGCGACAACAGAGAGCTTCGCAAGTGATCGCCCCTTACTCAAATCATATGTGAAAAGCCCAACAACTAGCCCACTCACGCCACAAGCTACAGCAGGAAGCGTCCAATAGAGTACGTTGCCAGACACCAGCAGGTCGTACATGACAGTGCCAAGATACCCGGATAGGAATCCTGCCACGGGTCCACGAACTGCTCCCGCGAGGGCTATGATAGCAAGAGCCGGACCCAGACCCAACTTGATCAGTGACACCATGGTGTATGGCATGGGGACGAGAGATACAAGCACGAAGAGAAAGGCCCAGACAACCGAGTGAAGAAGGGTCAGCAAAAGATCCTTCGCGGTTCGCACGTGCATTCTGCCAAGGAATCTCTTGGTCTTGCCACCTTCAGTCTTGGAAGTCGTTTCACTCATGTGGCTTCACCTCACCTCAGCACTATCTGGTAGAGGCCCGGTTCAAGGCTGAGCGTGTAGTCAGGCCCAGCCTCAGTCAGCTCGCCCAATGACCCGCCTGCCACATGCGCCGTTGGCGCCGAGTCGAAGTTGCTGAAGGTCAGGCTGGCGGCCTGGTCGACGCGGATGTTGAGAATGAATGCGCCCTTATCCTCATCCCACGCGGCTTGGTACACCCAGATCCGGTCGTCGTCTGCAGCGCTGATGTATGGCTGGTCCCAGAAGGCGGCTGGTCTAGCTTCAGCAAAATCCCTGATGTAGGTGGGTGTTGTCCCCCAGACCCAAGCAGTCGACAGAGGCGCCTGCAGGAACGGGACCAGCGACATCGTATCAAACCACATCGCTCTGCCATCGGATGACCACACCTTGTCGAACACACCGTGAATGAAGTTGCGAATCCTCTGGTTCGTCACCAAGTCACCCCTCTGGTTTGACAGAGGGAGAGTGAATAGAGTCGCGAGGATGTCAAATGTGCCGAATGCGTTCGGATGACGGTGGTTCTCGACGACGACGAACTTGTCTCCAGAAACATCACGTCCATAGACATCAAGGAACAGAGGATAATCGTTGGTGGTTTCCTGCGGCTGTATGTACTCCAAGAATGTCAGAGCCCAAGCTGTGATGTAGCCTGAAACCCGGACTGGACCACCCGAAACCGACCTGTCAATCGAGTTCCCGGGGAATGGCTGCTGCGGTCCGTCAGGAAGCTGCTGGTATCCGAGCGGCTGCTGCACGTAGTAACCGTCAGTGAAGAGACCGTACTCGTCCTGAGCGACGACGTTCGAGAAGTTCAGACCAAAGTCCCAGACGCCCTTGTAGTCAGTGCCGTACATGTTGTCGTAGAGATAAGTCGCAAACATGGGTATGGAGTTGCAGTTCACGAAGGCTATGTACGGCTCGCACGGAATCAGACCGATACCCCACAGACCGCCATCCTTCTGATTGCCTTTCCCATCTGTCGTGAGTGTGTTGTTCCAGTCTCTAATGAACCAAGAGAGCTCTTCGAAGGCGGCTCCGGTGTTGAAGTTGCGTTCATGAAGAGCCTCCATGAGACCGTAGTGGCCGGTCCACATTATGTTCGCCGGTCCTCGGAACCCGCCTGTGTAGACAGCGTCAGTATTGGAGGCATTGTACGGGTCGTCTGCATCGTAGTAGTAGTCTGGGAATGGTGTGTTGATCCACTCGGTGTACTCGATGGAGGTGATGTTGTACTCGCCGTAGGACGTGTTCATCTTCTGCAGGAGTGACCAAGAGAAGTCTTGGTAGTGCGTTGTTCGATAGCCCGGAGTCGTTTCAAAAATCAGAGAGGTGGCGTACATGATGAATGCCAGCACGTAGTGAAGTAGCGATGCAAAGTCCTCTGCGTACCATCCCTCCCACGAGCCATACGGCTGACCTGTGACCAGACCGTCGAGGTAGTTGAATATCCCGAGCTGTTCTTGAGTCAATGCCGGGTAGTCTGAGAAGTTGTACACCGTTCCATCTACGGACACAACCCCTGTCTGGGTCGCCGGGCCCGGCATGTTTCCAAAAGTCAAGGCACCAAAGATAATGAGCGCAACAAGCGCGGCCGTGAAGAACTTGTTCTCCCGAATGAACAATGCTGCAGCCTCGAAGCGATGAACTTGGATTGCGCTCCCGATAAACTCTTCTCCTCAGAAAGGGGGCAGCAAGGTCCTAGAGTCAACCCTCGCGTTTGGCGTACTTCCTGAGGTAGTACTGGTGCATGAAGACCGCGTCAAACTTGCTGATCGTCTTCGCCCCACCCAAAAACTCAGACTCAATGAAGGCCTTGCAGGTTTTCTCGAGTACGAATGCACACGTGAATGCCTCTGCCATGTCCCGCCCGAGACAGACGGCTCCGTGATTGGCCAGCAGAGCAGCACCCCTTCCTTTCAGAGCCTTCATGGCCGCCTTCACGAGCTTCTTTGTCGACGGCAGTGCGTAGTCGGCCACGCGTATTGACGGGCCGATTATCTGGGCCATGTCGTCTAGGATGGGCGGCACCTCCCTCCGTGCGACGGCAACAGTTGATGCATTCATTGAGTGCGTATGTATCACAGCACCAATTTCCTTGCGTTCCCTGTAGATGGCGACATGGAGATTCTTCTCTGTCGAGGGCTTGCGCTCGCCCTCCCACGTTATGTCCTCTTCGCTGAAGTCAACGATGGGCACTTCCTCTGGTTTCAGCGACGCATAGTCCTTCCCTGATGGACTGATTGCCATCCGATGGTCATCAATCCTACAGGATATGTTGCCCCAAGTCCCTCCTGTGAGTCCAGCCTCGATCATCTTCCTCCCCCCTTCACAGACCAGCCGTCTTGCCTCGTCTACGTCCACCGCTCTAGTCCTCCTTCAGGTCACTTCGCATTATCGAAGACTCGGGCGAACCGATTCAGAGCATCGTCGACGACCTCGTCGGTGTCAGCCATGCTGGTATACATCCGCGAGCCTCCGAGAGTTATTATGCCCTCAGCCATGTAAGCGGCACCCATCTCCTCCATCGCAGCCTTCCTCTCACTGATCTCCCTGAGCACGGAGCGTATCTTCAATGTGACGAGATTCCTGATTAAGTTCAGCTTGACGAACATTGCTCCAACAGTTTCGAGGTGACATATCGCGCCTTGATTGTATGCCACATAGGGCAGGTTCCGCTCTTGGATGAGCATCTCAAGGCCCGCAGTCATACGGTCGCCCGCACGTCCGGCTTTCTGGCAGGCATTCGTCCGCTCCATCTCCAAGATGGTGTAGTATCCAGCTGCCGAACTGATCGGACTGGCCGCCAGTGTGCCTCCGACGTAGGCCCTCTTCTTCCCACTCTCAATCCCTGCCGCGAGATGTTCCATGATGTCCCTCCTTCCTCCGAGCCCACCTGCACCGGGGTATCCGCCCGCAACCACCTTTCCGAAGACGGTAAGATCTGGCTTCACTCCAAAGTAGCCCTGTGCACCAGACAGTCCAATCCTACCGAACGTGACCACCTCGTCGAATATGAGAAAGACATCATGCTGATCGCAGAGTTCTCGGACGTG
>Ga0316620_10001236_pt1 | contig 10914 bp, 8 predicted proteins | sample OWC_Aug_M1_C1_D5_FD_207651 | JGI IMG/M metagenome (GOLD analysis project Ga0316620, IMG submission 207651) | Wetland soil microbial communities from Old Woman Creek delta, Ohio, United States - OWC_Aug_M1_C1_D5_B | ecosystem: Environmental > Terrestrial > Soil > Wetlands | place: USA: Ohio...
GTTCATGATGGTGGTCTTGCCGGTGCCCGAGCTGCCGATGAGGATGATGTTCCCCGAGACTTTGCCGGTGGTGTGCTTGTACAGGGCCACCGCCACGTAGCGGAGGGCCTGATCCTGTCCCAGCACGCCCTTGCGCAGCTCCGTGAAGATCTCCGGAGGCCTGATGTCCTCGAGCGCGCGCAGGCCTTTGCCGGCAGCGCCTTTCACCACCTTGTTCGCGGTCGCCTCGTCCATGCCGTCCTCCCCGAAAACCGGTCGAGCTACTCGCCAGCGCCCACTGTCCACAACCCGTCCCGCACCACCAGCGGGACCCCGTCCAGGTGCACAGAGCGGCCGCAGCCACCAGGCCTGAAGTCGGTCACGATGTCCACGTGCTGAGCCGACCTGTTCACCGCACCCACCTGCACCAGCTCCTCGAGCCGGGCCTTGCCCTGCTCTGAGCCGGGGTCCCCGACGAAAGCGTCGTTGTAGCTCGCGCCGATGGCGATGTGCAGGGTCCCTCCGACCTTTTCCACGAATAGCGGATGTTTGAGCACACGGTCGAGACCGGGGTTCATGCCCAGAGCCACTTCGCCCAAGCGGTGCGAGCCTTCATCGGTCTCGATGATCGCCGCCAGGTGCTGGTGGCCGATGCGCGCGTTGTACTCCGCGATGCGCCCGGACTCGAACCTCAGGTAGATCCCCTGGATGTCGTTGCCGCCGTATGTGACCGGCAGGTCGATGAAGATCTCGCCCCGCGTTGCGCGCGCATCGGGGCTTGTGAAGACCTCGCCGTCCGGGAAGTTGTGCAGGCCGTAGGAGAGAGCGGCCCGGCTCAGGGAGAGGTCCAGGACCAGGGTCAGCTCGCGGCTATCGTCCGGGTGGACGGTGACGACGCGCATCGTCCTCCCCGAGTCGAACACCGGCCGCAGCACTTCCTCGGCCGTCTTCAGGGGCAGCGGGTCCACGGTCGAGGCCCGGACCACGAAGTCCACGTAATCGTCCAGGTCCATACCCTCGATGGCGGCAAACGCCGGCGTCGGGTAGAGCGTGATCACCCACGGTTTGCTCAGCCGGATGTCGGAAAAGGGGCGATCGGTGGCGGCCAGGGCCCGAATCTGGTCCGCAGCCAGCCCGATGTAGCGGCCCGGGTCCTCGGCGCCGAGAACCTCGACGTACTTGGTCATCGTCTCGTAGCGCACGCGGTGCCAGTCCGAGATGCGGCCGAGCTGCTCGGCGCTCCCAGAACGCGCCACCGACGCCGACCACACCCGCCCGCGCTCGTTGTTCGGCGGCACGAGGTACACGTCCGGGACCCCCCCCGCCTCGACCACCCTGCGCTCCAGGACTTCCATGAGCGGCCAGCAGATCCGCTCGCCCTTGATCATCACCCGGTCGGCCGCGGTGATACCACCCAGCGAGTGGTCGAGCAAGTACCCTGCCCAGACCTCAAGGTCGTGCGCAGCGATCTTCGGTTCGAGCATCGTCGCCTCCGCGCCGCGCCAGCGGCGGGTGGCATTGTACCGAAGCTCCTGCGGCTGCCGAGCGCCCGAGCGTCCTCTAGCCCGACCTTTTCACCGACGTTCGTCGCGAGGGTCGTGAGGTGCCTCAAGATGCGGCGTTTACGCAGCGCGAGAAAGTGAGGCGTACTGGGCAGTACGTCGAGCGAGCGAGCGCAAGCAAGCGTCGCAGATTGCGGCAGATCGCGGCCCGTAGTAGAAGATCGGTAAGAAAGTCGGGCTAGCTGCCAGGCCGATGCGACTTGGGCATAGTCGGGCGCTCGCGGGGCCTGGGAGACGCGGCCGGTTCCGGCGCTGATGGATCGCCCCCATTGCCGCCGACCGTGACCCTCACTCCGATCGGCTCGCTCGAGACCGCGAAGCTCATACGGAACCTGGACGTCGCACCTGGCCGCAGCGGCCCGCGCACCTCGGTGGCTCCACGTCCTACCTCGGTGCGGGTGGCGCCCGTCGCCACCGCCTTGACCGCGATCGCGCCGAACGCCTCCTCTCCGGTGTTCTTGATCTGCCCCGACACCGTCAGCTCTTCGCCCGCCAGCCAGTACCGGGCCGAGGTCACCTGCACCGGTCCGCTCTTGTCGAACTCGGCAACGCCCTTGACCTCGGCCTCCGCGCCCTCGGCTTCGTCTGCCTCCGGGTCGACGTGCTCGACGTCGTCGTCAGTGATCTTGAGCTTGGCCTCGCCCGCCTCGGCCCGCGCATCGCTCAGCGCGGCCGGCCGCGCTACCGCCGACGACGCGCTCTCCCCGGGCTCGACCGAAACCAGGCCCGATGCCTCGAGGTCCACGTCTTCGGCCATGTATGACATGAGGCTGCCGTTGGGCAGGGTGACAATGACCTGATTCCCGCGCAGCTCGGCCCCCGCCACATCGATCCGGGTGCCGTTGGTGAGCACGAGCTGGCGAGCCTCGGGCTCTTCGCACACCGACACGGCGCAGAGCGCAAGCAGCAGCAACCAGCCGGCGAGCAACGGAGCGGCGCTTCGATGGCTCAAGATCCACCCCTACACCAAGATACCGCCTGATCCGCAAAGAGGCAAAGAGCAGCTCGGCGATGCCGGCTGCAAACTTCGAGCTCAATGCCTTACAATCCGAGGTTGTCCCATCCGCGCTCGGTACCCTGGGTATGAACGAACGCACGCTGATCTTCTCCAACGCGCTGGCACTCATCCTGCTGATGGTGCTTGCTCCCGCAATCTACGCTCCCCGGATCGAGCGAGACGTCGAGCACCGCTGTCGCGCCGAGCTCGCGCGCCGGAGCATCCCCGGCGGCATCGTCGCCATCGCCGGACGTGACGTGTTCCTCGACGGCAAGCTGCGTTCGTCGGAGCAGGTCGCGGTGGCCGAGGAGCTGGTCTGGGCCGTGTCGGGCGTGCGTCGAGTCGTCAACCGGCTGGGGACCGCCCCGCTCACGCCCGAGAGCCGCGCCGGGAACCTGCGCCCCGCCTTCTGTGAGGTCATCGTCACGCCCTCCCGCCTCTTCGTCTTGGGGCTGGTCCCGGACGAGCCCACCCACCGCCTGCTGCTGTCCTCCCTCGACCAGCTCGGCAAGGGCCGCGAGATCGAGAGTCGCCTCGAGGTCGCCCATGGGGTCGGCGGGCTGACCGACACCGGAGCGGTGGCAGAGGTGACCGCGATCGTTGCCGGCCACCTGAACGACGCCACCTTCCGCATCGAGGGCGGTACGCTCACTCTCAAGGGCTCGGCTCCGGACGAGAGCACGCTCCAGGCCCTGGTCGGGCAGGTCAGCGAGAGGCTGCCCTTGCTCGAGGTACGCAACCAGGTCACCATCGCTCCGGTGCAGAGCTCGGGGAGCTTCGCTGCCGCGCTGACCGAGCTCTTCATGGACTCGACAGTCGAATTCGAGTCTGAGTCGGAGATCCTGACTCCGGCCAGCCTGCGGACCCTCGACCGCTTGGTCGAGCTCCTGCAACGCTTCCCCGGGGCACGGGTCGCTGTCGCTGTGCCCGTGCAACCGAGCGGGGACGCCAAGCTCGACCTCGAGCTGCGCGAGCTCAGGGCCCAGGCTCTGACCGGATACTTCAGGCTGCGCGGGGTGGGCCCGGATCGCTACCGGGTGCCACGCACCGACGAGATGGCGCTCCCGCCGGATGGCGGGAGCGACCACTCGGCGGCCCACCAGGTGTACGTCGTGGAGGACCGCTGATGGGCTATCTGATCTCCCAGATCGTTTCTGCGCTGGTCGTCGCCAGCCTGCTCGGCCTGACCCTGGGGTGGCTGGTCAGGGGCCTCGCCGCGGCCCGGGAGATGGAGCGTCAGGAGGCCATCTGGCAAGGTCGGCTGCGCCACGCCCTGCAGCGAAACACGACGACCGTACCACCACCGCCGCGTGAGGCGACGGTCATGTCCGAGCATCAGCCGGCCCCCACTTCCACCCCAGCTTCAGCGGATCTGGTCGCGGCGCGAGCATGGTTGGAGTCGGCCCTGTCGACTCTGGGACACCAGATCGAGGGCCTGACCGAGCGCCTGCAGCGCCTCGAGCAGACGCCGCGGGCCGCACCGGAGACCCTTGCTCGGCCAGCTCTGTCGGGAGCGACCTTGCCCTCGGCAACCCCCGGCCATAGCCGTTCCGCGGAGGCCGACGACCTCACCCGCATCCGCGGGGTCGGCCCGGCCCTGAGCGCGGCCCTCGCGGCTGCCGGCGTGGCCTCGTTCGCCCAGATCGCGGCCTGGAGCGAGGCCGACGAGGCGCGCGTCGTGACCGCGGTCAAGAGGGCCTACCGCGGCCGCATACCCCGCGCCACGTGGGTCGAGGAGGCGCGCCAGCTCGCGGCCGGCGCTGTCGGCACCAAGCCCAAGAAGAAGTGATCGTGATGCCGGCCCCTTGCCGGCCGCTGGGTCGCTGTCCGCTTCCCTCTAGCGATGCCACCTCAGGTAAACGCCGTAGCGGGTGGAGTCGAAGTCGGCGAGGGTGAAGGACTGCTCGCGGTAGTCCCAGGTCTCGACCTCGACCGACGCGCCGATGGTGTCGGTGAAGTCGACCCCCAGCCTCGAGAAGATGCGATCCAGCTCGAAACCGAAGCTGCCCCGGTTCTCAAGGGTCGAGTACCCCGCGTCGTAGGTGAACGACCCGGCCTTGCCCATGATGCCGGCCTCGACCACCTCCCCCCTCTCGGCGTGAAGCGACAGGTCGAGGCCGAAGTCCTCGGGACGTCGCACCGTGACCTCGCTCGAGGTGTCGTAGCTGTCGTAGGCCACTCGGACGCCGAATGCATCGACCGGCGTCACCTCGAGGTCAACGGCGTAGTGCTCGGTGTCGGCGCTGAAGCCGATGCCCTCGGCGCCGTTTTCGGCCTCGATGATCTCGGCCGTGCCCGTCACACGCACGGCCTCTCCTGGCCGGAACGAGAAGCGGGCACGGACCCGATCGCGCTCCAGGAAGTCGGTGCGCACCACGGCCGTGTCCGCGTCCTCGGTACCCCAGTCGAACGAGAGCTCGGCGTTGTCGCCCGACACGTCGAAGCCGAACGCGTAGCGGCTCACGCCGCGCTCGTAAAGGCCGGACTGGCCGCCGGGAATGATGATCTCGGCCACGTCGGCCTCCAGGTCGAGCTCCTGGTCGACGTCGTTCCATGCAGCCCAGAAGGTGAATGGCCCGACATCGTGGGCGGTCAGGCGCAGGTCGAGGAGCTGCTCGTCCCGCTCGTACCCGGTCTCCGCCTCGACCAGTCGACTGATGTCCCGGGGATCGGCGCCCGAGAAGTTGAGGGTCTCCAGGTAGAGGCTCGACACCAGGGCCCACCCCTCGAGCTCGCGGTGATGGCGGAGGAAGCGCCCGTCCAGGGAGAGCGTGCGGCCGAGCCGATAGCGGGCCGTCAACTCGCCCCGCCAGGCCGGGTTCTCGGTCGAGCTACGCACAGACTCGTCGAGTCCGGCAAAGAAACGCGACAGGGTAAACGAGACCAGGCTTCCGGTCAGCGCCTCGTCGCTCCTCGTCTCCCCCTCCGAGTCGGCATGCACGAACGTGGCCGTGAGGTCGAGGCTGTCGCCCACCGTGCCGGCCACGTGAGCGCGCGTCACTGGTGTCTCGGCCTCGCTCTCCTCCTTGCGACTGTACGCGTCCAGCGAGACCTCGTGGCCGAGGACCTCGCCCGGGTCATTGCCGGCGCCCGCGCCGGGCACCAAGGCCAGCCGCTCCGAGGACTCGGAGTCCCGCCACCCCTGGATGAGGGTGCCGTGGAAATGGCCGGCGGCAAAGCTCAGACCGGCTCGGAACTCCTGCTCGGTCTCATCGAGGTCCGAAGCGAGCTGGAACTCGTCCTCGCCCATGAAGTAGGTGGTGCGGCGCGGCCCCTGGTAGCGGTTCCAGCTGTAGCCTACGATGGGAGTGAACGTCCTCCCAGGCAGCAGCTCGAGCTCGAGGTCGACCAGGTCGCGGTCGCGCTCCCAGGTGTGCTGGCCCGGGACCACGCCCTGGTCGAGGAACGGGTTGGCGAATCCGGGCAGGGCGCTGAAGCTCTCCAGGTGAAGGTAGCTGAGGCGCAGCCGATAGGTCCTGGCCAGCCCGCTCGAGAGGCTGAAGCGACCGCTCGGGCTGCCCCCGAATCCGCTGGCGTCGATGCGCAGCCGATCGAACAGCCCGGGATCGTCGGACGAGTCGACCGTGGTCAGCGAGAATCCCCGCAGAACGAAACCATCGGCCTCGTCGACCTGGGTGCGGTACAGGTCCTGGTTGCCCTCGACCTCGACCCACTGGTAGCCCGCCTCGATATCGACCACGGTGTCCTCAGCGCCTGCCGGTGGGCTCAAGAGAGCGGCCAGCGCGATGAACAGAAGAAGAGCTGGTGTGCGCATCGACCCCTCCTACTTGAGCAACATGGGCGAGGTGTTCGACCCATGGACCGCCGTGTGGCAAACGGTGCAGTTCCTGTACCTGGGGCTGCGCAGGTCATGGCGCGACGGCGGCTGCGAGCCGGCCGTGCCCCCGCTGACGGGGCTGTGACACTCCAGGCACAGCTGCTCGACCCGGGAGCGGGTCAGCATGTTGGGGTTCGAAGAGCCGTGCGCGGTGTGGCAGCTCCAGCAGTCGCCGGTCACACCCGTCACATGCGAGTACACGAAGGGACCGCGTTTCTCGGCGTGACAGGTCAGGCACGCCACGTCTCCGGAGATGTCGCGAGCCAGGCTATCGACACCGCGACCGGCGTGTGGGTCGTGGCACGAAATGCACTCGATCCCGCCCCGGTTGAGTCGGTGACCGTAGGGCCGGTCGAGCTCCCGCACCTGGGCCGGGTGGCATGACGCGCACAGCTCGGCCGGCTGCTGCCGCAGCATGGAGCGCTGGCCAGGGCTGTCAGGGTGAGCGCTGTGGCACTGGCCACAGTCCACGGCAGGCGCCCGGTGCGCGGCGACGCCGGTCAGGCCACGATGGAGATTGCGCGCGTGGCAGCCCTGGCACAGGTCGACCAGGGCCTGCCCGGCCGGAATCGAGGCCCGCTCGAGCTCGCCCCCGGCGTGCTCGGCGCCGTCCGTGTGGCAGGTCACGCAGCGCGGTCCGCCGGCGTGGTCGAGCCCGTGGGCGGTGCCGCCGAATGCCGCCACCACCTCCTCGTGGCAGTCGCCACAGAGCGACGAGGCATCGGTGTCCTCGGCCGTGGCCGGGCCCGCTCCGAGCAGGCCCAGCGCAGCCAGGCTCACGATGCTCAACCAGTGGATCCCATGTCTCATGGACGTCCCGCCTTTCGCGTTCTCAACGCCTCACTCCCCTGGTCTCCCGTCGCTCGATCAGCGAGCGTGGACTCGCTCCACGGAGAACTCGCGGTCGTCGCCGTGACAGGCCGCGCAGGCCTCCCCGAAGGGCGCGGTGTTGACGTAGGCGTGCGCGGCGGCGTCGACCGAGCTATGGCACGCCAGGCAGGCGGCGGCGGCCGGCATCATCGGCGTGTACCAGGAACGATCGGTCGGGGTCTCCAGGGTGCCCTCGGGCAGCGGGACGCCGTAGGTGCCGGCCTCATGGCAGGCCTGGCAGTTGCGGCGGTCGCCAGGGTACCCGACGCTATTGAAGTTGGCGCCGTCCCCGCCGCCGATCGTGTAGTCCTCGAGCAGCTCGTTGCCGGTGTGAATGCGGTGGATCATCCACTTGAAGTGGATCGACTCGGCCGGCATCTCCTCAGGCTCCCGCTCCTCCTCGTCGGTCGCGACCGGGTTGTGGCAGATCAGGCATTCCTGCACGTTGAGGCGCTGGCTGCCATGGAAGGCGAGCCGGTCATGGCAGACGTTGCACTTCTCGGTGACCACTACCTGACGCCGCTCGAGCGACACCTCGCCGCCCCCGACCTCGAAGAAGACCACCGGGTTGAAGGCCGCCTCGCGCACCTCGAGCCCCTCGGGGGAGCCGTCGTCGAGGGTGACAACGCGACGGACGTCGGCGCTGACCGCCCAGGTGCCGCTGGCGCTCGCGGGAAGCGGGGCGGAGAAGGTGTAGGTCGCGACGTCCCCGACAACGGTGGCTCCGGTGGCGGTCTCGCGGAAATACTCGGTGTAGTCGGTGGTCGGTCCGCCAACCAGGAGGTACAGGCGATCCAGGCTCGCCGGGTCGACCAGGGAGCCGTCGCCATTGGTGACCCGGAATGTCACCGTGAGTGGTGCGCCCGGGGCGGCGCCGGTCACCTCGAGGATCTCCATGTTGAGCCCAGCGAGCTGGGCCGACTTCCCGGGCACCACGTGGGCGCCCATGACCGAGGCGTCGAACTCGGATTCACCCTCGGGCAAGTGGCAGAAGGCGCAGGTCGTGTCGGGCTGGACGCCTGCCACGTGCCCGGCCCCGGTCTCCCAGTCGATGTCGTCATGACAGGACCCGCACGCCGCCTGGTTGGGTCGCGTGTACCAGATGTGACCTTCGGGCGAGTCCTCAGGGTGGCAGGTGGCGCAGTTGCGGACGTCCTGGGGAAGCACGATCTCCGAGTAGTCGTTCACCGACTGGTTGTAGCCGATGATCTGATAGGGAATGCCGGCCTGGACGCTGGGCAGGTTGGCGCCCATGTGGATCTTGTGGACCATGACCTTCATGTCCACGGTGTTGCCCGTGTCGGGGTCGACGGTACCGGCGTTGTGGCAGGTGACGCACAGCTTGACCGCCCGCCGCGAGCCACCGTGCAGCGCGAGCTGGTCGTGGCAGCTGTTGCAGGTGGCGTCGGACATCGCGTCCCAGACCTCGGTGACCTCGCCGCCGTCGGGCCGGAAGTCGTACACCACGTTGGCGTAGTAGCTCTTCTCGATGATGTCCTGCAGGTTGCGGGTGGAGTAAATGGCCAGCGAGTGGGTGCGCGTCGCGTCGTAGTCGGTGGGCAGGGCCGTACCGAAGGTGTAGCTGGCGCGGCCCAGCTCCAGGTCCTCCCAGGAGCCACCCGAGTCGGCCGCGGCCTGCACCGCCGAGTCGCCGGTGATCGGGCTGGTCTGGGTGCGCACGGTGTAGGCCGTGTAGAGGCGGGCGTCGCCGTCGTACCAGGCGAGAATGAAGCTCATCGACACCGGTCCGGGGGTGACCAGGCCGGCGCGGTCGAGCGGCTGGCCGGCGTCGTCGAAGAACGACACCACGACCACCGGCTTGAGGTCCTCGCCGATGGTGACGCTCTCCACCTCGATGCCGAGACCGGGGCGGATGTAGCCCACCTCGTCTGAGGTCAGGTAGAACTCCTTGTCATGCGACGAGTACAGCGCGACCGGAGTCGGCTCGCTCACGACGGCAACGCTCGGCACGCCGGCGGTGACGGTGGCGGCCGCGAGGCTGGCCAACAGCATGAGGCAACGGGTGAACGAGAGCATCTCTTCTCCTCCTTGCTCCGCAGAAACACACTTCAGTCTCGGCTCTCCCGGCAGTCCTGGCTGAGAACCACCGAAATGTCAGGCATCTGTCTCAGCAAGCAAGATATATACCCGACCACCAGTCGGATTTCAAGACACGCCAGGGAGGTTCTGCTGCACGCGTTGGGGAATACTCCCCAGCCGCCACGACACGCTGGGGAAATTCACTCGGCGGGCGCCCGCCTCCGGCGTCAGCTCCTCCGCGCTCATCCCGTCGACGCCCGCCGGCACCTCGTTCAGGCTCACCCACTGATGCGCCCGCGACCTCCACCGGGCTCCCACCCCCGTTGGCCACTTCTGGGATCGGTTTGGGTGCCCGCGCGCGGCCGACATCGACATGACCGTTCCAGCAAGGTTCCCCCGCACCGTGCCTGGCGCGCGAAAAAGAGGCCGCCCGTACGGGCGGCCTGATCACGTTGAGAGGTGCGAAGTGCGTTCGGTTAGGGACAGGTTTCAAAGGCTGAGGTGTCGGTCACCGCGTTGGCCGACTGCCCCAGCGGGTTGGTGTAGTGCTTGACCCTGCCGGTCTCGGTGTCGGTCACCGTCACCGTGAACTCGACGTTGGTCACGGCGGCGTAGAAGACCCAGTACTTCTGGTTGATGGCGCAGCCGTCGAGCACCTTGATCAGCATTTCCCAGTTGTTGTCGGTGAAGAAGTAGAAGATGCCCGAGTCGGCGGTGCCGGCCGGCGCGACCATGCCGCGACCGGTCTGATCCTGGAAGTCAGTCCAGCTGACCTCGACCGTGAAGCGGTTGTCGTTCAGGCACATCGTGTCGGCGTCCGCCACGCACGGCCCGGTCGGCTGGTAGAGCCCATCGATCGAGGCCTCGATGACCTCGGTCGAGAAGTCGGGGTTGTGCACCCCTTCGCTGGAGTCCGATTCCAGCAGGAGGTAGTTCCATCCCGCCTTGGGCAGACCCTCGCCGGCGGTCTCCCACAGGCCGAAGGGGTCGCCGGTGGGCGGCACGACGCTGATGTCGGTGACCCGCTGCGCCTCGAGCTCGGTGCCGTCGGCCAGGGTCAGGGCGAGGCCCTGTCGGCCGTGGCTCTCGGTGAACTCGATGTCGATCACGTCCGCCATGCTGGTGAGAGTCGCGAGGCCGTTGACGTCGATGCTGTTGCCGGCGTCGAACTGGGCCGCCATCAGATCGCCGTAGGCCTCCTCGATAGCGGCCTTGAGCTCGTCCATGGCGAGCTCGAACGGTCCCTCGACGTCCTCGGCCGTCACGGTGTCGCCGTGGCAGTCGGCGCAGATCTCGGGGGCCGCGAAGAAGGTATGGTTGGTGCCGCCCAGGTTGTAGGACAACCCTGGCGGCGGCGGCGTCGCCTGCATGTGGCAGGTCACGCAGCTGTCCCCGACCAGGGAGTGCGGGCTGCGGTCTCCGACCTCGATCCCGTAGGCGTTCTGGCCCATGATGACGTCGGTCTGAGTGCCCAGGTGGGGGGCGCGGAAGGCCTCGGTGGTGCCCGCGATCTCGCCGTAGTTGCCGTCGTTGCGGAGGCCGCGACGGCTGTTGTGGCAGGTCATGCAGATGGCGCCGTTGCCCACGGTCTCGGCGGTGAAGCCGGCCAGCAGCGGCGGGGTGTTGCC
>Ga0316620_10001237_pt1 | contig 10901 bp, 8 predicted proteins | sample OWC_Aug_M1_C1_D5_FD_207651 | JGI IMG/M metagenome (GOLD analysis project Ga0316620, IMG submission 207651) | Wetland soil microbial communities from Old Woman Creek delta, Ohio, United States - OWC_Aug_M1_C1_D5_B | ecosystem: Environmental > Terrestrial > Soil > Wetlands | place: USA: Ohio...
GCTCCGCTCGGCGTGCGGGCCCACGAGAAGCCGCCGAACCCGCCCAGCCGCGGACGACCGCCATACGTGACGCGGGCGGCCACCATCTCGCCCGGCTGCAGAGTGCGCGGGAGCGTGATCCACAGTCTCCCACCCCGCCGCTCCCAACTCCCGGGTGTCAGGTGTCGGGTGTCGGGTGCTGGGGAACTGCCCAACAACTCGATCCCCGTCACGGCCATCGTGGTGTCCAGGTCCAGCACCAGCCGGCCCAGCGGGATCACGACCCGCGCGTAGACGGCCGCCGTGCCGGCTATGGTGCTGTCGGCGGGGTTCACGCGCAGCGCGAGGTCGTAGAAGGTGACGTCGTAGGCGGCCTGCTCGGGGAGCAGGACACCGCCCGAGACGGTGATGGGCTGCTCGGCCTGCGACGCGGGCGCCGTGGGCGGGGTTGGCTGCTGGGCGGCGAGGGAGCCCACCGCCGCCAAGGCGAGGGCCGCCACGACTCCGGACCCGGGACCGTGCATTGGATCCTCCCTACCTTGGGGTATCGACCCGCACGCCTGCCTTGAGAGTCGCTTGCCTCCGGTCTGCGGTCAACGCCGCGCAACGGACGGCGCCGCGACGCCCAGCCGCCACCCGGGCTCCCGCCCCGGACTGGTAGGCTGCCGCCGCGCCGTGCGTTCTTGGCTGTCACCTGAAGGAGGACGACACCATGGGTCACTGCGGGTCCGCGGTGAGGGGCGGCCTTCTGCTCGCGTGTATCCTGGCCCTGCCGCCGGCCTGCTCTTCCGGCGGGCCGGCAGGACCGGTCGTGCGCCTCGGCGAAGACCTCCAGCGGGCGCTCGACGCCGCGCGGCAGCAGCACGGCGGACGCGGCGTGTCCGCTGCGGTCTTCGTTCCCGGGGCGGGCGTCTGGACCGGGGCAAGCGGGCTGTCCTACGAGGGCCGGGCCGTGACCTCCGACATGGAGTTCTTCCTGGCCAGCGTGTCGAAGTCATTCACCGCGACCGTCATCCTCCAGCTCGCTCAGGAGGGTGTGCTCTCTCTCGACGACTCGCTGCACGAATGGCTCCCACCGTATCCGTTCGTCGACTCGACCATCACGATCCGCCGCCTGCTGAACCACACCAGCGGGCTCTTCAGCGTCGACGACAACCCGGACTTCTGGAACGCCATGGCGGCCGACTACTCCAGGATCTGGGATCCGGAGGAGGTCCTCACGACGTTCTTGCGCCCGCCGCGCGCCGCGCCGGGAGCTGGGTGGAACTACTCGAACACCAACTACATGCTGCTCGGACTGATCGTCGAGAAGGCGACCTCCTCCGACATCGCGACCCAGCTTCGCACGCGGATTCTGGGCCCTCTCGGAATGACCCGGACGTTCTTCTTCCCTGGGGACTCCATCCTGGGAGAGCAGGTGCACCGCTGGGAGGACGTCAACGGGGACGGCGTCAGCGAGGACCTGTCGCTGATGTACTCGGCGAACGCCCACACCTCCATGATGTTCACGGCGGGCGGGGTGTTCTCCGCGGCAGCGGACCTGGTGAAGATGTCGCGAGCGTTGCACGAGGCGCGGTTGATCCCCTCGACCCGGCTGGCCGAGATGCTGGGCTTCGTCCCGACGGGAGTGGCCGGATGGGAGTACGGGCTGGGCATGGCGCTCCGGACCGACCTCTTCGACGGGGTGCGTGCCTACCTGCACGACGGGGGCACCCACGGCGCCTGGGCGCGGATGGCCTACCTGCCGGCCAGCGGGATCCACATCGCGGTGCTCATGAACACGCGGGACACCCCGTGCGGCGACGCGATCACGGCCGCTCTCGGGCGGGTCGCTCTCGGCTTCGGCAGGTGAAGCCCAGGCGGGGGGGCCGCCAGGACGAGGCATGCGGGCGGGGCGGGGTGGCGCCTCCCGCGCTCCGGCGCGCGGTGGCCGGTCGCGCGGTCTCATCGGCGGTCACGCTGCTCCTCGGCAAGGCTCCGGCCCTCGCCGCCGTGCTGCTGGCTGCGTCCGCGGCCTCCGCGGCGTCGCAGGTGCCGGGATCGGGCGGCCTGCTGCGGCGTCCGGCGCGGCTGGAAGTCCGGGGGGCGGAGCTGGGCGCCGCGCTGGCGGAGTTGGGCCGCAGCTCCGGAGTGCGCATCGCGTGGAGCCGCGATCTCGTGGCGCAAGCTGGACCGGTGAGCTGCGCATGTGCGCGCGCGACGCTGGCGCAAGCTCTGGACACTCTGCTCGCCGGCACGGATCTGGTCTATGCGGAGACACAAGAGCGGGTGGCCGTGATGCCACGTCCGGGTGGCCCGGGCGCCGAGCGCCCCCGAGCCGATTCGCGGGAGGCCGTGGTGACGGCTCACGGGACGCTGGTCGTGGAGGTGCTGACGGGGCCGGACAGCCGGGCCGTGGCCGGTGCGGAGGTGCAGGTGGATGGTGGGGCCGGCCGCGCACGAACGGACTCGTCCGGTCGCTGCAGCCTGAGGCTGCGAGCCGGGACGTACGACTTGACGGTGCGGGCGCTGTCGCACTCGCCTCGGCGGGTGCGGGGCGTGCAGGTGCGTACGGGAGAGGGCGTGACCGTGAGTGTGCATCTGGAGCCGCTGATCGTCACGCTGTCCGAGGTGACGGTCACGCCGAGCCGGTTCAGCGCGTACTCGGAACTGCCGGTGTCCACTGCCGCGCTCACCAGGGAGGAGATCGGTGCGATTCCGCATCTGGGCGAAGACGTGTTCCGCTCCATCAGCGACTTCCCGGGATTGGCGACCCACGACCTGACGGCCCAGTTCACGGTGCGCGGCGGCTCGAACGACGAGGTCCTCTCCAGGCTGGACGGAGTGGAGTTGGTGGAGCCGTTCCACATCAAGGACTTCGAGGGCGGGCTCTCGATACTCGACGTGGGCGCGATCGGCTCGCTGGACCTCGTTACGGGAGGCTTCACCAGCGAGTTCGGACGGCGGATGACCGGTCTGGTGGACATGCGGTCCGTAGACCCAGCGGCCCCGGGGCGACGGAACACTGTAGGGCTGAGCATCACGGCTCTGCGCGCGAGCAGCCGCGGCGGCTTCGCGAACGGCCGCGGCGGCTGGTTCCTGTCCGCGCGGCGCGGCTTCCTCCAGGTGGTTGGAGACCTCACCGGAATCCGGAACTGGCCCGATCCCACCTACTACGACTCGTTCGCGAAGATCCAGTACCGCCTCGGATACCGGCACCTGGTGGCGCTGCACTGGTTGCTGTCGCTGGACCAGCTGAAGTACCGCGAGAACAGCGATCCCACGCTCACCAGCCGGTACGCCGCCGCTCAGGTCTGGGCGGCGTGGAGCGCGACGGTGGGCTCGGCTCTCACCGGCAGCACGGTGCTCTCGTTCGGCAGGATGACCTCGCGCCGCAGCTGCGAGGGGAGCTTCCCGAGCCGGTACGGCGCGCCGGACCCGTGCGAGTTGTGGGACGTGCGCGCCTCCCGTGCCGCCGACCTACGGACCGACTGGACCTATGCGCTGGGCGAGCGGCTGGCACTGAAGGCGGGCGGAGAGTTGCGCGCGGTCTCGGCGGACTACAGCTACCTGGGCCGCCGGGTCGAGTACTCGTATCTGAACGACGCCGTGGTGCGGGAGGTGACCACGACGCGCGTAGCCATCGCCCCCGCCGGATGGGCCGCCGGGTGGCACCTCGCGGCCCGCCTCAGACCGCTGACTCCGTTGGTCGCGGAGCTCGGGGTTCGCTGGGACCGCATCGGGTACACCGGCGACCGCACCTTGGACCCGAGACTCAACGCGTCCTGGGCTCTGGGGGCGCGGACGGCAGTGCGCGCCGCCTGGGGGCACTACCATCAGGCCGAGGGCATCCATCAGGTGGCGGTGCAGGACGGCGAGGAGGGCTTCTTCCCGGCCGAGCGGGCGGAGCAGCGGGTGGTGGGCTTCGAGCACGGTCTGGCCTCCGGGGTGAGCGCCAGGGTCGAAGCATACGACCGGCTCTACAGGAGGACGCGGCCTCGCTACCTCAACCTCGGGAACGATCTCGGGCCGTTCCCCGATCTGAGGGGGGACCGCTTCCGCATCGACCCCACCAGAGGGCGGGCGCGCGGCGTCGAGGTGCTGCTCGAGCGGCGGCTGGGAGGAAGGCTCGACTGGTCGGCGAGCTACGCGCTGGCGGAGGCTTGGGATGACGTGGGCGGTCGGCGCGTGCCGCGCGTGCGCGACCAGCGGCACACGATCTCGCTCTCCGGGACGTGGTCGCCCGGGTCGTCCTGGCGCGTGGGAGCCGCGTGGCACTTCCACACAGGCTGGCCGCTGACCGAGCCGGATTTCGGCGTCTACAGGCACCCCTCCGGATACTGGGTGATAGTGCCGGGCTACGGGCCGCTCAACGGCGGCCGCCTTCCCGACTATCATCGCGTGGATCTGCGGGTGAGCCGCCGGTGGCACGTGGGCGCAGGTCTGATGCAGGTGTTCCTGGACGTGTTCAACGTCTTCAACGCCGTCAACCCGCGCACGTACGTGTACGGCGTCTGGGTGGTGGAGGGACGGGTCATAAGGGACAGGTCACCGGAGGACATCCTGCCCATCCTGCCCAGCGTCGGCGTGACGTGGGAGTGGTAGGGGGCGCGGTGGCCGGTGCGGGCCCGCCGATGCGACGCGGCTAGATCCGGGCCCCTCGCGCGACCAGAGCCATCCGGTAGGGCATGGGGATCGAGAAATCCGTCTGGTCCCGAAACGCCTCGATCCGCTGCAGAGTCGGCTCGCCGGCCGTGGCGAGCTTGGCGTGCAGCTCCGCGTAGTCCCGGAACCGCTGCACCCCCTGGAAGCGCGCTTCGCGCACCAGCTGCAGCCGCCTCACCTCCGTCCAGCTGCCGACCAGCTTGTCCTCCTCGCCGCAGAGCCAGGACCACTGCGACTCGGGGGCATGGTCCGCGACCACGACCTCGGGAGCGAGCGTGAGTGCGTGGTGCAGGGCGGCGGCGGGGTCCGGGATTTCGTGGAGGCAGAACTCGAAGAAGACCAAGTCGGCCCGGGCCGACACGTCCGAGAAGCCGGACTGGACGACTTGGAAGCGGTCCTCCAGGCCCTTCTGCCGGAGCGCGGTCCTGAGCGTCGCCACCGCGTCGCCGTCCGGGTCGACGGCGAGCACGTGCCGCGCGCGGGCGGCGAATTCCACGAACTGCCCGCCGCCGGCGCCGACGTCGATTACCGTGCGGTCCGCGACTTCGTAGAAGTACCGAAGGTTGGTGATGATGGCGGCGATTTCGGTGGCCACTTGTTCTCCGTGCGGACTGATGACTTCGGCCCCTACGGGCGCGGTCGCGGTTTGGATTCCAGGCTCCGCTCCCGGGCCCACGTGTGGGCGCAGCCGCCCCCCCGGGGTGCGGGGCGGCCGTGGCGCCGGGGCCCTGAAACCGCCCCCGCCCTCTCCGCGTCGGGTTAGCGTGCCCGGCGCCTGTCCGAGCCCGCACAGTGCGGCCAGGGCGCGGCCGCAGTCCTGATGCACCCTCGATTGGAGGTCCTGAGGTGACGTTCAGGCGACAGCTGTGGCGTTCCGCCGCCTTTGGCGCGGCGGTCCTCGTACTATCGTGCATCCAGGCCTGTGCAGGCGAATCGCTGACCAACCCCCCGCTCCCGGTGCTGAGCGGCCCATACCTGGGCCAGACCCCTCCCGGCCTCACCGCCCAGCGGTTCGGGCCGGCGGCGATACACGCGAACGATGCGTGGTTCTGGCACAGCGGGCCCGGATTCTCTCCCGACGGTCTGGAGATGTACTGGGCGAAGCTCACTCCCTCGGGTCCGTTCCAGCTGGCCTTCTCCAGCGGCCGTGACGGCCAGTGGACAGAGCCGGCCAGGCCGTCGTTCGCGGGGAACTCGGACGAGAACCAGCCGGTGTTCGCCCCAGACGGGAACAGCATCCTCTACGTCTCGGGCGCGTCCCCGGGCCACATCGTACGCGTGACCCGCACAGCTTCCGGCTGGAGTGCGCCTGTGTCACTCGGCCTGCCCGGCCTTCCGTCGGGCGGCTTCGGGTGGTGGTTCAGCGTGGTGGCGGACGGTAGCGTCTACGCGGACGGCGACTTGCGCCGGGGCGGCCAACAGGACCTGTTCCGTTTCCAGCGGACCGGCGCCGGGTTCGGCCCTGCCGGTGCCGTCTCGGTCAACTCGACGGCTCACGAGTCGGCGCACTGGGTGGCCCCGGACGAGAGCTACCTGCTGGTCTCCTCCGATCGGGCCGGAGGGCGCGGGGCGCACGACATCTGGGCGGCGTTCCGCCTGGGTGACGGCACCTGGTCCCAAGCGGTCAATCTGGGCCCGGCCGTGAACACGTCCCGCGAGGAAGGCTCGCCCTCGGTCACGGCGGACGGACTGTACCTCTTCTTCGTCAGCAAGCGGGCACGAGACGACGGCTACAACCCTTACTGGATCTCGGCCCAGGTCATCGACAGTGCCAGAGTCCGGGCCGGCATTCCCTGACGCTCACTCAGCTCGAACCCAGGGGGAGATGATGGGCTTCGCGAGGCTGTTCGTGCCGGTGCTGCTCCTCTCCATCGCGTCCTCGTGCGGACAGAGCCCTGCGGCCCAGAACCCTGCGGGGCCGTACGCCGGCCAGACACCGCCCGGCCTCACCCCCGAGCTGTTCGCGCCGGGGCTGGTCTCGACCGCCGGTGACCAGGGTGGCGTGGTCGTCTACCCTGGTGGGCGGGAGATCTACTTCCAGGTGGTCGAGGTCAGGAACGGGCAGGTCACCAGCACGATCCGCGTGACCCGGCTTCTGAACGGGTCCTGGACCAGCCCGCAAGTGGTTCCGTTCTCCGGGACCCATATGGACGGATCCCTCGCGATGCACCCGGACGGTTCCAGGCTGTACTTCCAGTCCAACCGCCCGATCGACCCCTCCGAGTCGGCCTACGAGTACAACATCTGGTTCGTCGAGCGGGAAGGGGACGGCTGGAGCGAGCCGAGGTCCATCGGCAGGCCGGTCAACGGCCGCAACCACACGGGGGGACCGTCGGTCACCGCTGACGGCACGCTGTACTTCACCCTGATGGACCTGTCGGGCGGGCACTCGGAGATCTACCGCTCGCGTCTGCTGGGCGGGGCGTATCAGGAGCCGGAGCGGCTCCCCGACGCCGTCAACGCCCTGTTCCAGACCTGCGACTCCTATGTGGCGCCGGACGAGAGCTACCTGGTATTCGTCGCCTTCCCGGGGACGGGCCACGAGGGCAACCCCGGGGGCCTCTACGTCTCGTTCCGGGACACGGCCGGGACGTGGAGCGCGGCGCGCGACCTGCGGCCCACCATCGCCTCGGTGGAGGGCGGCTACGCCACCATCTCCCCGGATGGGAGCTACCTGTTCTTCACGCGGCGCGTCGCCGGCGGACAGACCGGAACCGATGTGTACTGGGTCGACTCGGACGTGGTCCGCACCACAGGGCGGGCAGCCGTTCGCTAGCTCACGAACAGGTGCTTGGTCGCGAAGTCCGGCTCGGACGTGAGGTTCACGCCGAGCTTGCGGAGTCCCGCCTCGTCGCCCGGCGTCGGCATGTGCGTGAGGTGCACCTCGCAGCCGCGCAGCTCGGTCTCACGGCCTCGGAACTACGGCGAAGCGAGCTGCCCGACGAGGTCGGCGCCACCGTGCCGGGGTCCCGCCGAGACACTGACCAAGGCTGCCGCGATCGCGACGCCGAAGAACAGCCCTGCTCCGGCGCCGTAGACGACGGGGTCCAGCCAGCCGATCTCGGGCCAGGAACGAGCGAGCAGTCCCGCCCCCCCTGCCGCGCCGAGCATCCCCATCCCCACGCCGGGGATGGCGATGCGCATCCCGTAGCGCAAGGCGGTGGCCAAGCGGCCGCGCCGTGCATCCGGCACCGGCGCAGAGTGCGCCCCGCCCACCCCGCATTCCTCCTCCACCGCAGCTGCCACCGCGGAACGAACACCGGCTCCTGAGAGGACCACCGCCAGCGCGCCCAGCAGAGCGAGAAGGCGGGTCAGGAGGCGGCGCTGCGCGAGGGTGCGAGTCACGACGTCGCGCATCGCCTCCACCGCGAACACGGGGACGTCGTCGTCCACGCGCCCCAGGGCGTCCGCAGCTGCGGCGGCGATGGACTCCTCCGGCCGCGTGCCGGTCCTGAGGACGAACGTCATCTCGGCGCCGACGTTCTGGCGGTAGCTCGCGTAAGCGGTGGGACGGGGATCGGCGTCCAGGGAGCTGTCGCGCACGTCCTCGACCACGCCGACGATCTCCGCCACCCTGCCGTCGGGGCCACCGAGGACCAAGCGCTGTCCGATCGGGTCCCGATCCGGGAAGTGCCTGGCGACCAGCGCCTGGTTCACCGTGACGACGTACCGGTTGCGGCGGTCGTCCGACTCGGCGAGGTGGCGGCCGCGGAGCAGCCCGATCCGCATCACCTCGAAGTACGAGGGACTCGCCACCCGGAATTCCAGAGTGGGCAGCCCTTCTCGCGGGCGGCATTCCGCGCCGACGATCCCGAACGTCCACCCGTTCCGCTCGCGCATCGGCAGGTGGGAGACGACGCCGGCCGCGACGACGTTCGGGATGGCGCGCATCTCCTCCAGCGCACGATCGAAGAACGCGATCCGCCGTCCCGGCTCGAAGTAGCGTCCCGTCCGGGGGTCGTTCGGCACGGGCAGTCTGGACTTCAGCGTGAGCACGCCGTCGCTCTCGAATCCCGGATGAACGTCGGCGAGGCGCTGCAGGCTCCTTGCCATCAGGCCCGCGGCGATACACAGGATGAGCGCTGCGGCGAGGGGGCCGCCGGCGAGCGCGTTGTGCAGGCGGTCGCGCGAGGGCCACGGCGCGGCTGTCCCGCACCGCGGGATCCGACTCCGCTCGGCGACCAGGAGCCTGGCCACGGGGGCGACGGCGCAGGCGACGAGAACGAGCAGCGAAGCCCCGGCCGTGTACCACACCGCCACATCATCGAAGTGGACGCCAGCAAGCCGCGGGACCTCACCCGCGGCCGCGTGCGTGGTCAGCTCCGTTCCGAGCCACGCCAGGGGCAGCGCGAGGACCGCCCCGGCGGCGGCAAGCACGAAGCCCTCGCCCGCTACGAGCAGTCCGGCCGTGCGCCGGCCGCGCTCCCCCGACCGAAGGGAACGGGCACCGCGGGAGACGAGGAGGTTTGCCACAACCGCGCACGCCACGAGCAGCACCAGGCCGGCCGCGCCGGCGAACAGTAGCAGTGTCGCTCGAGCGGCGCCCACGACCACGCGCGTCAGCGGGATCGCGACGACGTCCCAGCCCGAGTTCGGCGGATAGTACTCCGGGTGAGACCGCTGCAGCTCCCGCGCGACGCCGCCAAGCTGAGCACGCGTGTCACTCAGGGAGGAGCCATCCCGGATCCTCCCGAGAGCGGTGAGGACCCGCGCGCCGCGGCGGTCCAGCGGGGTTCCCTCCGCCACGGACATCGGCATCCACAGCTGCACCGGGCGCTCTTCGGACGCTCCGGGGTGCCTGAAGTCGCGTCCCATCACTCCGATCACGGTGACCTGGTCTCCGTCCACTCGGAGCGTCCTCCCGAGCGCACGGGGCTCGCCGGAGAAGAACTCCAGCCACGCGTCGTAGCTGATGATCGCCACGTCTCCGACGGCACCGCTTGCGTCTCCGGTCTCGAAGTCGCGGCCCATCGCGGGAGAGACCCCCAGCAGCGAGAACAGGTTCGGAGTCGTCAGGACGGCCTGAACCGGCACAGCTCGCCCGCGGTGGATCGCGGTGGCGCCAAGGCTGAGCGTCGCTGCGAGATCCTCCAACGAAGTCGCCCGCAGCAGGTAGTCGCGGTACTCCGGAGGCGACGCCGCCACGTCCCGACCCAGGACACCGGGCAGACGGCCGCCCACTTCCACCAGTCGTTCGGGGTTTTCGTACGGGAGCGACTGCACCAGGACGCCTCGGACCAGCGTGAAGGCCGTCGCGCCGGAACCGATGCCAACGGCAAGCATCAGGACTGCCACGGCTGCGAATGCGCGGTCGCGCCGAAGCGACCCGCGGGACAGGCGCAGCGCCACGGCGCCCGCCGCCAGCGCGCGGGCGAGGAGGCCTGTCTGCCGGGCCACGCACTCGTGCGCCCAGGGCGCCAGCACGCGCAACGGCGACCGGTAGTGCGACAGCACTCCCAGGACCTGCTTCCAGTACCACAACCGCGCCCGCGTCGGTCCGCGCTCCGCGACGGCGTACCGCGAGTACTCCTCGCGGAGGTCGCCAAGCACTGCGTCGCGGATTCGGCGCGGCGCCAGCAGTATCAGCAGCCAATCTGCGAGAGAAGGAGGCCTCAAGACGCCGCCTCGCCGACATCGCCAAGGGCGACGCCGTCCCACATCCGCTGCATCATCTCGCGCGACGTGGCCAGGGCCTGCTCTCCTGCGGGCTCGACCTTGAAGTACCTCCGCGGATGCCCCCCGCGGGAGGGATCGGGATCGGTGTGCCAGGAGGAGACCAGTCCCTTCTCCTCGAGTCTGTCCAGCGTCGCGTACACCGCACCGAGCGTCACCGGGCGTTTGGCGGTCTGCTCCAACTCGCGGCGGACGGTCATTCCGTAGGCGTTCGCCCCGAGACGCAACAGGGCGAGGACCACCAACTGCTCGAACTCGCCGAGGTACTCGCGCTTTGGCATGGTGGCAATGTCGATTCTCGCTAGGGTCCGTTTCTACATCCTAGTCAAACTACGCGCGCGGCACGGTCGCTGTGTCAAGTCGAACGCCGGGTGCCCGCAGCGATCAGCAGCGTGACCGCCCCGGGTATCCGATGCTCCGGCAAGGAGTTATACGCCTTCCGTGGCGGGAGCGAGGGAGGGGACGACAGGGCTGGAGGCGCTGAAACCTCATTTCTACATTGTCGTAGGATTACTGAGAAGCGCGCTGGCTGACACGGCTCTTGATGAGCGGCGCCAAGGTGTTCTCCGGGATTGCCCGAGCCGCAGCGCCGACACGTCTAGGCC
>Ga0316620_10001238_pt1 | contig 10899 bp, 10 predicted proteins | sample OWC_Aug_M1_C1_D5_FD_207651 | JGI IMG/M metagenome (GOLD analysis project Ga0316620, IMG submission 207651) | Wetland soil microbial communities from Old Woman Creek delta, Ohio, United States - OWC_Aug_M1_C1_D5_B | ecosystem: Environmental > Terrestrial > Soil > Wetlands | place: USA: Ohio...
GAAATGCGCGAAATCCGTACCGTCCTTGGCTTCGAAGCGTTTCACCGCCTGCTTCGGCATGATTTCGTAGAGACACTCGCGCACGAAGTCGGGCGTGAGGCGCTCGGGGCGCAATTGCAGCAGCTCTCCGTAGAGGCGGATGCGTGGCGGGTCGCCGGCGATGAAATGCAGGTCCGAGCCCTTCTTCTCGAGGATCTCGGTGAGGAATGCGTCGATTTTCGCCATGCGCGCGTCCGGGTATTCAGCCGGGGGCGAGATCGAGCTTCGGCAGCACCGAGGTGTCGGTGACGAAGCGCGTGAACAGCTTCTTGTCGGTCGCGTAGGCGAACGCGTGGTCGGGGTCGATCTCCTTCGCCTGGATCGCGGCGAGCAGCGCCTGATCGAGGATCTGCATTCCGAGGTCCTTGCCGGTCTGCAGCTGCGAGGGAATCTGGTGCGTCTGATCGGTCATGATGAGCTTGGCGATCGCCTTGGTGACGACCATCACCTCGCACACCGCCCGGCGGCCGCGGCCATCGGCCGTCTTCACCAGGATCTGGGTGACCACCGCGATCAGGCTCTGCGCGAGGAAGCTCTTGGTCTGCTCGCGCTCTTCGATCGGCAGCGCGTCGATCACGCGGTCGATGGTCTTGACGGCGCCCGTGGTATGCAGCGTCCCGAAGACGAGGTGGCCGGTCTCCGCGGCGGTCATCGCCATGCGGATGGTATCGGCGTCGCGCAGCTCGCCCACGAGGATGATGTCCGGATCCTCGCGCATCGCGGCGCGCACTCCCTCGGCGAAGCTCGGCAGGTGCGTGCCGAGCTCGCGCTGGATGACCTGGGCATTCTTGCTGCGGTGGACGAACTCGATCGGATCCTCGAGGCTGATGATGTTCACGCGCCGCGTCTGGTTGAGGAGGTCGATCATCGACGCGAGCGTGGTCGACTTGCCCGTGCCGGTGCTGCCGGTCACGAGCACCATGCCCTGGTGGTAGTCGCAGAGCTTGCGGATGATGGGCGGCAGTGCCAGGCGGTCGAGACTCGGAATCTCGCTCGGAATCGAGCGGAAGGTCGCTCCGACGCCCGTTTCCTTGCGATAGACGTTGACGCGATAGCGCCCGCCCTCGCCCGAGACATAGGAGAAGTCCAGGTCCTGCCCGCTCTGGAAGCGGTCGACCTGCGACTGCGTCAGGATCTCGGTGATGTAGCTCTCGAGCTCGGCGTCGCCCACGTTGCGGAACTTGATGGGCATCAGGTCGCCATGCATGCGCAGCATCGGCGGTACGCCGACCGCGAGGTGCACGTCGGAGCACCCCTGCGCGAGACCGAGCTTGAGAAAGGCATCGATGCGGGCCATGGCGCGCAATGATGCCTAAAGATTATGTGAAGTCTAGGCCCGGAATGCTCCGGCCGAGACCTGGGTCACAAGAATCCCGGTTTCCCCTCAGAGCTGCTTCTCGAGCGCCTCGCGCAGCTCCTCCATGGTGGCGAAGCGCTTGGTCTTGTCGACCGACATGGCCTTCATCACCACATCGCTCACGCCGGACGGGATCTGCGGGTTCAGCTCGATCGGCGGCCGCGCTTTGCCCTGCACGTGCTGGTACATCACCGACATGTGGTCGCCGCGCGAGTACGGCGGCTGACCGGTGTACATCTCGTACATGATCACCCCGACGCTGTAGATGTCCGCGGTCGCGTCGACCTTCTTGCCGAGGATCTGCTCCGGCGCCATGTATTTCGGCGAGCCGATCACGTAGCCCGTCTTGGTGAGCTGCGTGTCGCCCTCGCGCTGCGCGGCCGCGACGCCGAAGTCGACGATCTTCAGCAGCCCCTCGTTGTTGATCAGGATGTTGGCGGGCTTCAAGTCGCGGTGGACGATGCCCACATGGTGGGCGACCGCCATGCCGGTCGCGATGTCGATGCCGAACTGCGTCGCGCGCTTCGCGGCCATCGGTTTCTCGTTGATCTCCGCGCCGAGGGTGTGCGACGGGAAGTACTCCATCGAGATCGCGTAGTTGCCGCGGATGTAGAGGAAATCGTAGATGCGGATGACGTTCTTGTGCGTGATCTTGCGCGAGTAGCGCAGCTCGTGCACGAAGCGCTGCATGATCTCCTCGTCCTGGGCCACGTTCGGGTTCAGGAACTTCAGGATCAGGCGCTCGTCGACCACGGTGTCTTCCATGAGGAGCACCGTGCCGAACGCGCCGCGCCCGATTTTTTCGATGAACTTGTAGCGTCCCTCGAGGATATCGCCGGGCTTGAGCGTTGCGATGTCGAGCTTGGCTGCCTGCTCGTGCTGCTTGACGATGGCGGCCACCTCGGCATTGTCCATGAGCAGCGTCTTGGCGGCCTCCGACGCCATCGGCGCCGGCGGCACGGCTGCGGGGGCCTGGCGCGGCGTCGATGGGGCCGGCGTGGCCGAAGGTCCGCTCGCGCTCGCCATCGAAGGTGCGAGTGTCGACGCCCCGGTATGGTGGCGCTTCTCGATCTCCTCGATGGCCTTGGCAGCGAGATTCGAGATGGTCTGATCGCCGCTCGCGATTCCGGCGGCCTGAATCTGCAGCCGGATGGCGTCGGCGCGGCGCTCGTCGGCGAGCTTCGCAAGCGCCTGGATGGCCTCGATCTTCACCTCTTTCTCGGGCCGCTGCAGGGCGGAGAACAGCGGATCGATGATCTTCGTGTCACCGAGCTTGCCGAGAGCCCGCACCACGGTCGGGAGCGACCGGATCTGCGTCTGCTGGCCGAGCATCTCCACCAGCCGCGGCAGCGCCCGCTTGGTGCCGATCTCCGCGAGCGCGTCCACCGCGCGCTCGCTCACCCACCAGTCCTTGTCCTTGGTCGCTTCGATCAGGTGGCTGATGGCGCGCTCGTCCTTGGTCTGGTTCAGGATCTCGATCGCCGCGCGGCGGATGTCTTCATCCTCGTCCTTGATCAGCTGCAGCACCGCATCGACCACCTTCGGTCCGCCGATCTTGCCGAGCGCGTCGGCGGCGCGGCTGCGCACCCACCAGTCATCGTCCTTGATCGCGTCGAGCAGGTTCTTGACCGAGCGCGCGTCGCCGACCTCGTTCAGCACCTCGACGGCGGCGCGGCGCGCGTATTCCGATTCATCCTTGAGGGCCGGCAGCAGGTACTTCACGGTCTCCGGGTGGCGCTGCTTGATGAGGAGCTCGACCGCCTTGTTCTGGATGTCGACCTCCGGGTCGAGGAGCAGCTTTGCCACCGGTTCGATCGCGACCGGCTGGTCGAGGCGCGCGAGCGCGACCAGCGCGGCCTGGCGGATCAGCTTGCTGTTGTCCCTGAGCTGCTTCTGGATCGCTTCGCTCACCTGCGGCAGGTTGAAGCGCGACAGCATGTTGATGATGTGCACGCGCGCCAGCGCATCCTTGCCCTCGATGCGGCTGATCAGGTCCGGGACCGAGCCCGCATCGACCATCTCGCCGACGATGCGAAAGAGAGCCGCCTTCTCGTTCGGCTCCTGGTTGTAGGCGGCGTTCAGGAGCTCGCGTGCGCTGAAGCGGCTGCGCTGCGCGTTGATCACGTCGATGATCGCCGACTTCGACGCATCCGGGTTCGACAGCGCCTCGATCAGGAGGCTCGGCGTGTAGCCGCGGCTGGTAGAGAGCGCCCAGGCGATACCGGCCACGGTGCGCGCATTATTATCGGCCATGCCCTTGATGAGGAGCGGGAACGTCTTGTTGTCCGTGACCGCAGCCAGGACCTCGACGTACGCAACCGTTTCCTTCTTGTCAGCCTGCCCCATCGCCTCGATTACCGGGCCGATGGCCGCGGCGCCGAGACTGACGAGCTTCTGCATCGCCTTTTGGGCTTGCGGGCTGTGCGGATCCGCCGCTTCCTTGATCTCGGAGATCAGGCGCTCGGTCTTCAGGGTGCTGAAAAAGCTCATCCTGGGCCCAGACGTTACCTTGGACTTCCTAGCGGCAGAAGGCGACGGTTTTCAACGGTTGCATTATGCCATAGGCGGCCGCCCGCACCCCCCGGCAACGGGGCGCTGACGATCGAAGCAATCCGCTACAATTGCCCGGCGCTTGTCTCGTGGCGCCGACGTGTGACGAACCTCTCAGCTTCCTATGAATGCAACCAGTACTGCCGCGCGTGACGAGCTGCGTCGGCGCGTCGAAGCCTACCGTGATCCCTGGCTGGACGTGACCCTGGGTGAGGCGCAGGCCGTGCGCGCGGTGGACCTCGAGGGCGCGCGCGGGCGGGTCGAAATCGTGCTCGGATTTCCGGCGGCCGACTATGCCCAGACGCTCGCGGGCGAGCTCAAGGCCTGGGTCCGTCCGGCCGGCATCGCGGACCTCGAAGTGACCGTGCGCAGCGAGATCCTCGCGCACGCGGTCCAGCGCAATCTCAAGCCGCTCCCGGGAATCGGCAACATCGTGGCCGTCGCTTCGGGCAAGGGCGGGGTCGGAAAATCGACGGTCGCCGCCAATCTGGCGCTTGCCTGGGCGCGCCAGGGAGCGCGGGTGGGACTTCTGGATGCTGATATTTACGGTCCGAGCCAGCCGCTCATGATGGGGCTGGCGGGCAAGCGGCCGGCGACGCCGGACGGCAAGCACATCGAACCGCTGTCCGCGCACGGCATCGTGGTCATGTCGATCGGGTTCCTGGTCGACGCCGACCAGCCGATGGTGTGGCGCGGTCCCATGGTCACCCAGGCGCTGACGCAGCTGCTCGGCGACACGAATTGGGGCGAACTCGACTATCTCGTCATCGACATGCCGCCGGGCACGGGCGACATCCAGCTGACCCTCGCACAGCGCGTGCCCGTGAGCGGCGTGGTCATCGTGACGACGCCGCAGGACATCGCGCTCGCCGACGCGCGCAAGGGACTCAGGATGTTCGAGAAGGTGGCCGTTCCGGTGCTCGGTATCGTCGAGAACATGAGCACGCACCTGTGCTCGAAGTGCGGCCACGAGGAGCACATCTTCGGGGCGGGCGGGGGGGCGCGCCTCGCGCAGGACTGCGGCGTGGAGCTCCTCGGCGAGCTGCCGCTCGATACCCGCATCCGCGAAGAAGCGGACGGCGGCCGGCCCTCGGTGATCGCCGAGCCCGGGAGTGCGCGCGCGCGGGCTTATTTCGACATGGCACGCCGCACGGCTGCGCGCCTCGCGGCGGCTGGCCGCGACTACAGCCGGCTCTTTCCGAAGATTTCCATCGAAGACAGCTGACCGTCAGCAATGCAAGCAAGGGGGCCAGGGGGCCGATGAGCATCAAGTCCGACCGCTGGATCCGGCGCATGGCGCGCGAGCAGGGCATGATCGAGCCGTTCGCGCCGTCGCAGGTGCGGGAGGCCGATGGCCACAAGATCGTTTCCTATGGCACTTCGAGCTACGGCTACGACGTGCGCTGCTCCGGCGAGTTCAAGATCTTCACCAACATCAATTCCACCATCGTCGATCCGAAGCGCTTCGACGAGAAGAGCTTCGTCGACCTCAAGGCCGACGTCTGCATCATCCCGCCGAATTCCTTTGCGCTGGCGCGTACCGTCGAGTACTTCCGCATTCCGCGCAGCGTGCTGGTCGTGTGCCTTGGCAAGTCAACGTACGCCCGCTGCGGCATCATAGTGAACGTGACTCCGCTCGAGCCCGAATGGGAAGGGCACGTGACGCTCGAGTTCTCCAATTCGACGCCGCTTCCGGCCAAGATCTACGCCAACGAGGGCGTGGCGCAGATGCTGTTCTTCGAGTCGGACGAAGTGTGCGAGACGTCCTACCGCGACCGCGGCGGAAAATATCAGGGTCAGCGCGGGGTCACGCTGCCGAAGACCTGAGGCGGGCGCCGCCGCGGCTCAGCGCGTGAGCGAAAGAATCGTCATGCGGATGCGCAGTTTCCCGTCGTTGATGTCCTCGGAGCGCACCGGCGTGTAGTCGAGCGCGGGCGCATACCAGACACGCGTCAGGCGGTCTGGCTGGCCCGGACGGTTGCTCGAATAGATGACGGTATCGAGCGGACCGAGCGCCGTCTCGAGGCGCGCTTTTCCCTCCGACTTGTACTCGTACACCTTGATCTGGGTCTTATCCACCATCGAATAGCGCAGCGGCTCGCGTCTGTTGGCGAAGTCGAGCAGCACCGCGAGCTGGATGGACATCGGGTCCTGCGTGTTCGCGGGGAGCGGCAGGCGGACCGCTTCGTCCTGGGCCACGCCCTGCACGACTCCATGGGTCCAGTCGAAGTCGAGAGTGACATCGTCGCTGGTCGAATCGGTGCCATCCTCCTCCTGATAATGCAGGGGGCGCACCGAAGTGCCCTCCATTTCGGCCGAGGTCGCGAGCGTGGCGTTCGAAGGAACGACAAGGCGAAACAGGCCGCGCGGATGGAGCGCCGTGCTGTACTGATAGCGGCCGGCGGCGCCGTTCTTCAGAACAATGTCGGCCGTCCCGGCGCTGAATCCGAACGCCTCGACCTTGTAGCGGGCGGCGAAAGGCTTGAGGACGGGCGGGGTCGTCGCCGCAGCCGTCTCCCCGGTCGGCGTTGCGGCAGGGCCTGGAGCCGGAGCCGGGACGGGTTCGGCAGCGGCTGGTGCCGCTACGGCCGGTGCCGGGACCGGCGGCTGCGCGACCGCGGACACCGCGAGGCCGGCGAGCAGCGCGGTGAGCAGGTGACGCGCGAATCTCTGGTCCGGCTTGAGCGTGCCCTTCATGGATCCTGTTCCTCGATGATGCGCGGCGCGGAGAGCGGTTGCCCGTCGAGCTGCAATTGTCCTCCATTCCAGCGCAGTCGTCCCTCGGCAAACCACGCAATCGCCTGCGGGTAGATGCGGTGCTCCAGCGCCTGCACGCGCGCGGCGAGGCTCGCCTCATCATCGCCTCTGCGAACGCGCAGCCGTCCCTGGAGGACTACGGGGCCGCCGTCGAGTTCCGGGGTGACGAAGTGGACGCTCGCTCCGTGATCGGCGGCGTGCGCTTCGAGCACGCGGCGGTGGGTATGCAGCCCCCGATAGCGGGGCAACAACGAGGGATGAATGTTGAGCATGCGTCCCAGAAATTCTTCGACGAAGACCGGCGACAGTATGCGCATGAAGCCGGCCAGCACGACGAGTCCCGGAGAATAGCCGCGGACCGCGGCGGCAAGCTCGCGATCGTACTCGCTGCGGTCCGCGCCCGGACGCGGGCAGATGGGCCGCGCCTCGATCCCGAGCGCGCGCGCCGCAGCGAGACCGGCCGCATCCGCGCGATCGCTCAGCACCGCGCGCACCTCGATCGGCAGCGCGCCGGACCGCGCCGCTTCGGCGATGGCGCGCATGTTCGAGCCGCGGCCGGAGATCAGGATGACGGTCGGGAGCGGCGAGCGTGGCCCGAGGCTCGTCAAAGGATCCTGACCTCGCCGGCGCCAGCGCGCACTTCGCCGATGACCCGGCCCGCGGCGCCGTGCGCGGCGAGTACCTCGAGCGCCCGCGCGGCGTCGCCAGGAGCGACACACACCGTCATGCCGATACCGCAATTGAAGGTGCGGTGCAGCTCCTTGTCCGGTATCTGCCCGGTGGCCTGCAGCCAGTCGAAGACCGGATCGCGCGGCCAGGCGTTGCGCTCGAGCGTGACGTGCAGGCTCTCCGGCACGGCCCGCGGGATGTTGTCCAGCAGGCCGCCGCCGGTGATATGCGCCATGCCCTTCACAGGCACCGCGGCGAGCAAGGCAAGCAGCGGCTTCACGTAGATGCGCGTCGGGGCGAGCAGTCGATCGTAGAGCGAGCGACCGTCGAGTTGCGTACTTTGCGTCGCCCCTGCGGTTGCGAGCAGTTTCCGGATGAGCGAATAGCCGTTGGAATGCGGTCCCGAGGACGGCAGTCCGATGATCACGTCGCCGGCGCGGGTCTGCGAACCGTCGACGATGCGATCGCGTTCGACGATGCCGACGCAGAACCCCGCCAGATCGTAGTCCGCGGGCGCGTACATCCCGGGCATCTCGGCCGTCTCGCCCCCGACCAGCGCCGCGCCCGCCTGCACGCAGCCTTCGACGATGCCGGCGACCACGCGCTCCGCGACCCGAACGTCGAGTTTGCCCGTTGCGTAGTAATCCAGGAAGAAGAGCGGCTCGGCTCCCTGGACCACGACGTCATTGGCGCACATCGCGACCAGGTCGATGCCGATGGTGTCGTGGCGGCCGGTCTCGATGGCGAGACGCAGCTTCGTACCCACCCCGTCCGTGCCCGAAACCAGCACCGGGCGGCGAAAGCGCTCGAGCGGGATCTCCACGAGCGCACCGAAGCCGCCGATTCCGGCCAGCACCTCGGGTCGCATCGAACGGCGCACCAGCGGCTTGATGCGTTCCACGAGCTCATCGCCGGCGTCAATATCGACGCCGGCATCGCGGTAGGTAATAGTGGGTCGGTCATTCATCATCGGAGCCTCGGCGCCTGTGGTATTTTACACGCCTGCCCGTTCTTCCATGAGCAATCGACCGCTGGCCGCCGTGCATACGGCGGCACGGTGCCAACCGCAATGACAAGCCGGTCCCGCCATGGCCTTGCCGTGAACCGCCAGTGCGTCCGCAGGGCGCTGGCCGCGGTCGGTTCGTGCGTCGTTGCCTGCCTCACGCTGGGCGCACGGCCCCTTGAAGCTACCGTGGTGCCAGATCTCTATGAGGCCACTGTCCCGATCGATCGCGGGCAGGCCGCGGCGTTCCAGGACGCCATGCGCGAGGTCATCGTGCGCGTCACGGGCGAGCGCAACGGCGACAGCGCCCCGGCGCTCGCGGATCTGATCTCTGGCGCCCAGCGTTACGTGCAGAAATACCGCAGCCTGCCGGCGAACAAGGTGACCATCGGTTTCGATGGGGCGAAAGTCGCGAGCATCATCGCCGCGGCGGGCCGCCCCGTCTGGGGCCGCGAGCGGCCGGTCACGCTCATCTGGCTCGCGGTCGACGACGGCGGTGGCCGGCGGCGCCTCATCGGGGCCGATGACAGCAGCGACACCCGGGCGCAGATCGATGCGGCAGCGGACAGTCGGGGCGTGCCGGTGCTGTGGCCGCACCTCGACGCCGCGGATAACTCGCGCATTTCTGCGGCCGACGTCTGGAGCGGATCGCTGCAGCGGCTCACCGACGCTGCCGAGCGCTACCGGGCCGATGCTCTGCTCGTGGGCAAGGTGAGCGCGGGCTACGCCGACTGGACGCTGCTCGTGGCGGGAGAGAGTCGCCAGCTCCGCGGCGGCGTCACCGATGGTGTGCAGGCACTCGCCGACCGCCTTGCGGAGCTGCTCGCCGCTTCCAGCGCGGAGCCGCTGCAATCGGCGAACCTCGATATCGCCGGGGTCGATTCTCTGGCGGCGTATGCCGACGTGCTGGCGTCGCTCGAGGCGTCGAGCCTGATTCGCAGCGTCGCGGTCGGCGAGCTCGCGGGCGACCGCGTGGTGTTGACGCTGAGCGTGCGCGGCACGCCCGATCGGCTGCGCCGCGCGCTCGCTACGCAGCGCAAGTTCCAGCCGCTCGACGCGTCGACGGTGGATCCCACGACGCTCCTCTTCAGGTACCGGCCGTGAGCCTGCGCCAGCTGCCGAACGCGATCTGCGTCGCCCGCATCCTGCTGGTGGTCCCGATCGCCTGGTGCGTGGTCGAGGAGCACCTGACGGCGGCGCTTGCCCTGTGCGCGCTGGCGGCGTTTTCGGATGCACTCGACGGATTTCTCGCCAAGCGGTACGGCTGGGCGTCGGAGCTCGGCAAGGTGCTCGATCCGCTCGCCGACAAGCTGCTGCTCGTGACGCTCTTCGTCACGCTCGCGCTGGTCGGCTGGGTGCCGGGCTGGCTCGCGGCCGTCGCCGTCGGCCGGGACGTCGTCATCGGTCTCGGCGCGCTTGCCTACCGCACGTGGTTCGGCGCGATCGACGGCCGGCCGACGGTCGCGAGCAAGATCAACACGGCGCTGCAGCTCTTCTACGTGCTGGCGGTGATCGGGGAGCGCGGGTACACGCTGCCGCCGGAACCGGTCGTGACCGGCCTCGGCGCCGCCGTGTTCGTTACCACTGTGGTCAGTGGAATCGATTACGTCGGCCGCTACTGGCGCCGCGCGATTGCCGTGAGTCGCGGTCGCCGCCAGACGGCCTAGCCGCATGCTGCAGCTGCCGCTCGGCGTGCGCCTGCGGGACGCGTCCCGTTTAGAGAGTTTTCGCCCGGGAGCCAACGCGGCCGCCGTTCACGCCCTGAGGAACGTCGGCGCAGCGGCGGGCGCCGCCCGGGTGATCTGGTTGTGGGGCGCGCGCGGCAGCGGCCGCACGCATCTGCTGCAGGCCGTGTGCTCGGCGGCGGGCGCCGCGGACAGGGGGTCCGCCTACGTTCCGCTGGCTGAGGTCGCCGCGATCGGCCCGGGCTTGCTGAGCGGATTCGAGCAGCTGGCGGTCGTGGCGCTCGACGATGTCGAGCGCGTCGCGGGAGATGAGCGCTGGGAGCGCGCACTCTTCAGCCTCTACAACGCCATCATCGAGAGCGCTGCGGCGCTCGTCGTTGCGGCCTCCGTGCCGCCAGTGGCGGCCGGGTGGCGGCTCGGCGATCTCGCCTCGCGCTTCTCCGCGGCGACGGTGTTTCACCTGCGGCCCCTCGAGCAAGCCGATCTGCTCGCTGCTCTCCAGCAGCGCGCGAGTCTGCGCGGCCTGGAGCTGCCCGCCGACAGCGCGGAATTTCTGCTGAGGCGCTATCCGCGCGACATGCATACGCTGTGCGCCGTGCTCGAGACGCTCGACGAGGCATCACTCGTGGCCCAGCGGCGCCTGACGGTGCCGTTCCTCAAGGAGGTGCTCGAGCGTCGCCGGTGGATTACCGACTAGGAATCTGGTGGCGGAGTCTGGCGGGGCAAAGTGTTTTAGGGACCGCCGGGAAAACGTCCCAGGGGGGTGCGGGGAAAAACTACAGTTTTTGACGCTCCCGAAAAAAACATTCCCCCCCACCCAAGCGGCCATACGGGGTTTC
>Ga0316620_10001239_pt1 | contig 10899 bp, 8 predicted proteins | sample OWC_Aug_M1_C1_D5_FD_207651 | JGI IMG/M metagenome (GOLD analysis project Ga0316620, IMG submission 207651) | Wetland soil microbial communities from Old Woman Creek delta, Ohio, United States - OWC_Aug_M1_C1_D5_B | ecosystem: Environmental > Terrestrial > Soil > Wetlands | place: USA: Ohio...
TCGCGTACCGAGCAAGCCGCCCGCCCTCGGCGGCCTCGAGGCGCAGCGTCTCGCGCGGGACGCCCATCCCGAGCTCCACCTCGGGGCAGACGGGCACCCACTCGACGAAGGGGCCGAGCGTCTCCACCAGGAAGGGATCGCGCTTGTGTCCGCCGTCCCAGCGCACCTCCGAGCCGAGCAGGCAGGCCGAGACGCCGATCCGCGGCGCTTCGCCCGCGTGCGATCTCGAGGGAGGCATGGAATCGATGGTATCGTGGCGCGCGGTATGCGACCCGGCGTCCCGATCCTGCAGTTCCTGGGCGCCGCCGGCACCGTCACCGGCAGCCGCTTCCTGGTGGAGACGCCGCGCGCGCGCGTGCTGGTGGACTGTGGGCTCTTCCAGGGCCTGAAGGCGCTGCGCCTGCGCAACTGGGCCCCCTTTCCGGTGGACCCGCGGAGCCTCGACGCCGTGCTGGTGACGCACGCGCACGTCGACCACGTGGGCTACACGCCCGCGCTGGTGCGGGACGGCTTCCGCGGCGAGATCCTCGCCACCGCCAACACCCATGCGCTGGCCCGGATCGTGCTGCCGGACGGAGGACGCCTCCAGGAGGAGGATGCGGCCTACGCCAACCGCAAGGGATTCTCCAAGCACACGCCCGCGCTGCCGCTCTTCACGGAGGAGGATGCCTGGCGCGCGCTCGAACGCTTCCGCGAGGTGGCCTGGGAGCGACGACTCGAGGCGGCGCCCGGCGTGTACGCGACGTTCCGCCCCTCGGGTCACATCCTCGGTGCGGCGACCGTCACGCTCGAGATCGAGGGCAGCGCGCCGCGCACCCTGGTGTTCAGCGGCGACCTCGGCCGCAGCGCGCATCCACTGCTGCGTCCGCCGGCTCCGCCGTCCTCGGCCGACGCGGTCGTGATCGAGTCCACCTACGGAGATCGCGAGCACGAGGACGAGGCGGCGGCAACCCGGCGCCTGGCCGACGCGATCGCGCGCACGGCGGCCCGCGGTGGGATGGTGGTGATCCCGGCCTTCGCCGTGGACCGCACGGAGGTGATCCTGTTCCACCTGCGCGAGCTCATGCGCTCCGGGCGCGTGCCGGAGCTCCCGGTGTACGTGGACAGCCCGATGGCGCTGGCCGCCCTCGCCGTCTACCGCCAGGCGCTCGCGGCCCACGATCCCGAGCTGCGCGACGGTGTCGGCGCCGACGGAGACCCCTTCGATCCCGGCCACCTGATCGAGGCGCGCGAGGTGGCGGAGTCGCTCGCGATCAACGCCCAGCGCTTTCCCTCGGTGATCGTCTCGGCCTCGGGGATGGCGACCGGAGGGCGCGTCCTGCACCACCTGGCCCAGCGCCTGCCCGACCCGCGCAACACGGTGATCCTGCCGGGCTTCCAGGCCGAGGGCACGCGCGGCCGCAGCCTCCTCGAGGGCCAGCGCACCTTGAAGCTGCTGGGGCGCTACGTGCCCGTGCGTGCCGAGATCGTGGAGATCGGCGCGTTCTCCGTTCACGCGGGCCGCTCGGAGCTCCTGGCCTGGCTGCGAGGCGCTTCCCGGCAGCCGGAGAGCGTGCTGGTGGTGCACGGAGAGGCGAAGGCCGCCGAGGCGCTGCGCGCGGGCGTGGAGGGCGAGCTCGGCCTCGCCGCCGCGGTGGCGCGGGACGGCGAGCGGGTGCGGATCGACTGACGGGCCGCGACGGCCCCTGGACGAACGGAGGAGCGATGGCGAACGAAGCCACGGCCCGGGGAGGCGTGCTCTCGGGGCGACGCGCCCTGGTGACGGGAGGATCGCGGGGCATCGGGCGCGGGATCGCCCTCGCGCTGGCGCAGGCGGGTGCCGACGTGGCGATCGGCTACCGGCGGGAGACGGAGGCCGCCGCGGCGGTGGTGGCGGAGCTCGGCGGCCTCGGCCGGCGCGGGCTCGCGCTGGCGGCGGACGTGCGGGATGGAGCGGCGGTGGCCGAGATGGTGCGGCGCGCGCACGAAGGCCTCGGCGGCCTCGACGTCGTGGTGGCCAACGCGGGGGTCGCGACGCGCTTCCAGCCGCTCCACGAGGTGGAGCCGAGCTACTGGCATCGCGTGCTCGACATCGACCTGAACGGCGTCTTCCATACCCTGCACGCCGCGCTGCCCTTCCTGCGGGCGCAGCGCTCCGGCGTGATCCTCACGGTGTCGTCGATCGCGGCCGACGCCTGCGGCGCGAACGGCGGCCCCTACGTCGCCGCCAAGTGCGCGGTGAACGGGCTCACCAAGGTGGTGGCACGCGAGAACGCCGCGCTCGGGATTCGCGCCAACGTGATCGCGCCGGGGCTGATCGCGACCGACATCGCCGACGGCATGCTCGAGGCCCACGGCGATCGGATCGTGCAGGCGATCCCGCTCGGGCGCATGGGCACTCCCGAGGAGTGCGGTCGCCTGGCGGTGTACCTCGCCTCCGACGACGCCGCCTGGATCACCGGCAAGGTCTTCCGCATCGACGGCGGGCAGTGGTGAGCGCGGCGCGGCGGCGCGCCGCTCAGCCCTCGCGGCCGTGGAGCGACGCCGCGGCCCGCTCCACCGCGGCCAGCAGCTCGCCCCGGGCGTAGGGCTTGCGCACGAAGCCCGCCAGCCCCTCGCTCGAGAAGCGGCGCGCGACCTCCGCCTCGCCCCAGCCGCTGGTCAGGAGCACCCGGGCGTCGGGGCGCAGTCGCACGATCTCGCGCAGCGCCTCCACCCCGCCGAGCCCCGGCATGGTGGCGTCGAGCAGCACGCAGGCGATCTCCTTCGCGCGCTCGGCGAAGCGGGCCACCGCCTCCCGGCCGTCGCACGCGACGAGGACCTCGTAGCCCGCGCTCTCGAGGATGCGCCGGGCCAGGTTGCGCACCATCTCCTCGTCGTCCGCCACCAGGACGAGCCCGGACCGCGCCTTCGGCTCCTTCGCCCGGGTCGCGGGTGCCGCGTCCGCGTCAGGGGCTCCGTCCGCCACGGGCAGCCAGACCTCGAAGGTCGAGCCGGCGCCGGGACGGCTCTCCACCCGCATCGCGCCGCGATGGGCGCGTACGATGCCGAGCGTGGCGGCGAGCCCGAGGCCGCGCCCGGCGAACTTCGTGGTGAAGAAGGGCTCGAAGATCCGCCCGCGCACCGCGGCGTCCATGCCGGCGCCGTCGTCGGCGACGCGCAGCGAGACGTAGGCGCCCTCGGGCAGGCCGGGCTCGGCCAGCGCGGCGGCGAGCTGCTCGCGCGTCAAGGTGCGCTGCTCCGTCGTCACCTGGATCCGACCCGTCGCCTCGCCGATCGCCTCGGCCGCGTTCAGCACCAGGTTCATCACCACCTGGCCGAGCTGCGTCGGATCGCCCTCCACCCTGGGAAGCTCCTGCGCCAGCGACACGTCGAGCGAGATGCTGCGCGAGATGCTCGACCCCAGGAGGCGCGTCATCTCGCCCACCACCTGGTTCAGGTCCACCCGCTCGACGACGAAGCGACCGCGGCCGGAGTAGGCCAGCATCTGCTGCGTCAGGTCCGCCGCGCGCCTCGCGGCGAGCTGGATCTGCTGCAGGCTCTCGCGCGCCCGCGCTCCGGCCGGGAGCTCGTCCAGGGCCAGCTCGGCATTGCCGAGGATCGCCACCAGGAGGTTGTTGAAGTCGTGGGCCACGCCGCCGGCGAGGACGCCGAGGCTCTCCAGCTTCTGCGCCTGCTGCACCTCCCGCTCGAGCTCGCGCTCGCGGGCCTCGGCACGACGCCGCTCGGTGATGTCGCGCACGACGCCGATCACCTCGTCGGGCGCGCTCGGCACGATGCGGGCCTCGAAGAACCGCTCGTCGCCCGGGAACGGGATTCGCTGCTCCACCGCGCGCAGCACGTGCGTCTCGAGCACGCGTTCGATCTCTTCCTCGCCGCGCCGGGCGGCCTCGGCGGGGAGCACCTCCGACATGCGGCGACCGAGCACGGCCTCCCGCGCGAGGGGCGGCCGGTAGCCCGGCGGCAGGTGCAGGTCCAGGAACGTGCCGTGGCGGTCCAGGCGGAAGATGATGTCGGGCACGGCGGCGAGAAGCGCACGGCTCTCCGCCTCCGAGCGCCGCGCCCTCTCTTCCGCGCGCCGGCGCTCGTCGATCTCCTGCGAGAGCTCCCGATTGGCGCGGCGCAGCGCGCGGCGGAGCTGCAGGCCCTGGACGTAGGCCGCGGCAAAGGCCGTCACCAGGAGGCCCAGGGCCAGGACTCCCCACGGCCTCCAGCTCGTCACCACCAGCAGCCGGCGCGCGGTGGGACTCAGCCGCAGGGTCCAGGCGCGTCCGCCCACGTCGACGGTGCGCTCGAGCCGACCGCCGGTACCGAGCCTCAGGAAGCGGCCGAGCAGGGCGTCGAAGCCGCTCTCGCCGCCGACGCTCCGGCCCATCGGGAGGCCGCTCTCCTGGCTGCCGTCGAAGACCTCGATCTGGAGTCCGCCCTCCTGGGACCGCTCCAACGCCGGCCCGAGGATCACGTCCGGCCGCAGCACGCCGACGGCGAAGCCGACGAGGCGCTCCCGGCGCTCGCTGACGCTCTTCGGTGTCTGCCCGTGGGTATAGACCGGCCAGAAGGTGAGGATCCGTCGCGGCGCGTCCGGGGGGTCCCCGACCAGGTGCAGCGGGGGCGTGGTGGCCGGTGCGCCGCTGTCGCGCGCGTGCTCGAGGGCGGCGCGCCGCAGCGGCTCGGAGCCGACGTCGAAGCGCAGCGCCGCCGGGTCGTGGGCCAGCGGCCGGACGAAGGCCACCGGGAAGTACTCCGTGCGAAGCGCGGCCGGCCAGGAGGCCCCCGAGCCGTCGCCCTCGCGGATCGGCCCGCCCCCGCTCGATCCACTCCGCTCGAAGGCCGCGCGTTCGGCGGCGCCCACGCGAGGCACCCACTCGAGGGCCCAGAGACCGGGCCGATCCTGCAGCAGGAAGTCGGCGAAGGTGGCGAACTCCGACTCGTCCACCCCGCTGGAGGCGCCCCAGAACGCCTCCAGCGCCCGCAGCGGCTGCCAGGCCCGCGCGAGATCGCGGCGTACCTCGTCGGCCACGACCTCGGCGCGGAACTCGAAGCCGCGGCGCAGCTCGCGGCCCTCGGCCGCCCGCTCGGCCAGGAAGCCCGCGAGCGAGAGAAGGCTGCCGAAGATCACGATCGCGCCGATGACGGCCGGACGCTGGATGGCGCTCCTCCCGCGCGGACGGGGGTCTTTCCCCCCACCTTTGCCCGGGAGCCGACCCGGCGTCAACGGCCGCCGAGGGGAGCCCCGGGGGCGGCGCGGACGGCGCATCCACGCGACAGTGGGGCACGCTCCCGGGCGGTGGGCCGAGGGGAGGGGAGGAGGCGGATGGAGCTCGGACTCGCGGGACGGCGGGCGATGGTGACGGGGGCCAGCCGGGGCATCGGCCGGGCGGTGGCCGAGGTGCTGGCGGCGGAGGGCGCCCACGTGGCGCTCTGTGCCCGCGGCGAGGCGGGCGTGAAGGAAGCCTGCGAGTCGCTGTCGCGCCGCGGTGTGCGTGCCTTCGGCCGCGCCCTCGACGTGCGCGACGGGGAGGCGCTGCGCGCCTGGGTCGCCGAGGCGGCGCAGCAGCTCGGCGGCCTCGACGTCTTCGTGAGCAACGTCTCCGCCATGGCCGGCCAGGGCGAGCAGGCCTGGCGCAACAACTTCGAGATCGACGTGATGGGGACGGTCCGCGGCTGCGAGGCCGCCCTGCCCTTCCTGGAGCGCTCGGACGCCGGGAGCATCGTGATCGTCGGCACCACCGCCGCCGTCGAGGCGATCGGCGGCCCTCCCGCGAGCTACGGCGCGCTGAAGGCGGCGCTCCTCAACTACGCCAGCAACCTCGCGCTCTTCGTGGCGGGCAAGGGGATCCGCGTCAACACGGTGTCGCCCGGCCCGGTCTACTTCGAGGGGGGCGTCTGGGCGCAGATCGAGCGGGCGATGCCGGCGATCTACGAATCCACGCTGAAGGCCTGCCCGCAGGGCCGCATGGGGCGACCGGACGAGGTGGCGCGTGCGGTGGCCTTCCTGGCGAGCCCCGCGGCGAGCCTGGTGACGGGCGCGAACCTGGTGACCGACGGCGGCTTCACCCGCCGCGTGCAGTTCTAGCGAGCGGAGGGACGAACCGGGATGACCTGGCGCGGGATCGAGGGGGCGAAGCTCGACCACGTGGCCTGTGGCGTGGCGAGCATCGCGGAGGCGGCAGGTTTCGTGGCGGGAACGCTCGGCGGCGAGCCCTGGATGGGCGGACCGGGCGGCGCCTTCGTGGGCGCGCAGTGGCGCTTCGAGGGTGGGGGAGTGCTCGAGCTGATCGAGCCGACGGGGCCACCGGACGGCTTCCTGTGGCGCTTCCTCGCGAGCCGCGGCCCCGGCGTGCACCACGTCACCTTCAAGGTGAAGGACCTGGCGCTCGCCTGCGAGCGCGTGCGCGAGGCCGGCCTCGACGTGGTGGGCTACGACGACTCCTCGCCGGGCTGGAAGGAGGCCTTCCTGCATCCGAAGCAGGCGCAGGGCCTGGTGGTGCAGCTCGCCGAGTCGCATCCCGAGCTCGATGGCGGCTGGAGCGAGGCGTGGTCCTTTCCTCCGGCGCCGGCCGCGCCGCCGCCGCCGGTACGTCTGCTCGGTCTCCACCTCTCGGCGCGCGACCTCGGCGCCGCACGGCGCCAGTGGGGCGAGCTGCTCGGCGGCGTGGAGCGGCGCCTCGGCGGAGATCGGATCTTCGTCTGGCCCGACTCGCCGCTCCGCATCCGTGTGTCGCCCGACCCGGTCGGCCCGGAGGGCCCGCTGGAGCTCGAGGTCGCGACCTCGCGCCGGCTCGAGCTGCCCCCGGGCGCGCACCCCGTGCTCGGCGCGCGCATCGCACGGGTGGAGGCCTAGCCGGCAGGAGCGACGCGCCGATGCGGCGCTCGTTGCCGGTCTTCTGCCGTACGCCGGATCACAGCCGCCATCCGGGGATTCCCCTACCGTCGTGGCATGGCCGAGGTGCGGACCTACGCAGCACCGGACCTCCCCCGCGCGAAGGAGAAGCTGCGCGCCGACGTCGAGGCGATGGCGACGCGCGGACTGCGGCCGACCTGGACGGTCTGGATGCAGGGGCGAGCGGGCTGGCTACGCCGTCGCGGCGGCGAGCTGGTGGTGCAGTTCGATCCCATCCGGCCGCCGGAGGCGCCGGCCCCGAACGTCCTCCGCACCCTGCTCTCGCCGCTGACCGCGAAGCTGCGCGATCTGCTCGCCGCACAGGCGGAGTTCGAGCGCGAGCTCGCCGAGCTGCGGGAGAGCCGGGCCACCGAATCGCCCTTCCTCGGCCTCGGGGCGCTGCGCGAGCGGCGGCGCCGCCGGCGCGAGCTCGAGCGCCGGAGCCAGCGCGTCGAGAGCCTGGTGCGGGAGATCGAGCTCGAGCTCGCCAAGCTCGAGCGCCTGCGCGAGCGCTAGCGAGCCCCGGCCGTCGCCCGATCCACCCGCTCCATCCACTCGACGACCGCGCGGGAGGCCTCGATCCGCTCCGCTCCCTCGCGCGCCCCGCGCACGCAATGGAGCTGCGCGAAGACCGCGATGTCCGCGAGGCTGAGCGCGTCGCCCACCAGCCAGGGGCCGCCCGCCAGCAGATCCGCCACGGCTCGCACGTGGCGCTCCAGGTCCGCGACGACCATCGCATCGGGCTTGCGGCCGAGGCCCTGGCTCGAGAGGGTGCGCCGCATCAGGAAGGGCACGGCCAAGCCGGCGAGCCGCTTCATCCAGGCGGGGTCGTGCGCCGCCAGGATCGGGATCCACTTCTCTGCGTTGTGGCGGATCCCGAAGCGCAGCCGCATCTCGTAGAAGTAGAGGCTCTCGTCCGCCCAGTCCTCGAGCACGTGGCAGAGCGCGCGCTGCCGCGGGTCCTTCGGCAGGAGCGGCGGGTCGGGGAAGCGCTCCTCCAGCAGGTACGCGATGTCGGTGGAGTCCGCCACGAAGCGCCCGTCGATCTCGAGGCAGGGCAGCTTGCCGATCGGATTCACCTTCCGCACCGCCGTGAAGGCCTTGGAGAGCGGGACCTCCCGGATCTCGTAGGGCTGGCGCTTCCAGTGCAGGACGCGCCGGATCTTGTCGCAGAAGGGGGAGATCTCGAACTGGTGGAGCGTGATCATGGTCGGCCCTCCCGCGCGCAGCATACCGGGCCTCGCACCCCCGCTGACACCATCGCTCCGCTCCGGCCACCTCCTTCCCGAGGCAGAGGAGGCTCCCGATGCGGTCGTGGCGGTGGCGGCGGGTGGCGTGCGCCCCGATGTGGGCGCTCGCGCTGGGCGGGCTCCTCGGGCTCGGGGCTTCGCCCGGAGCGGCCTCGGCCCTGACCCTCGGCTTCGACGACGCCCCCTCGCTGAGCGACGCGGCGGCCTTCCCCTTCCCCGGCGTCCACATCGGCGGCGCGCTCGTGGTGAGCAAGGCCGACGCCGCGACCCTCACCGGGCTCCCCCAGGCCGCCTTCTCGAGCCTCGGCGGGAACGGCCTGCTGAACCTGCTCGCCCCGGATGGGATCGGCTTCGACTTCGGCACTCCGGTGTCGGACTTCTCGGTGGACGTGCTGGCGCTCTACGGCGACCAGGGAAAGCCGCAGCAGGTGCTGCTCCAGGCCTTCCGTGGCGCGGCGCTGGTGGCGAGCGACGTCAGCGATACGAGCCTCCTCGGAGGCGGCGGGCTCCCGCTGGATCGGCTGGCGGTGACGGCGGACGGCATCACGCGCGTCCTCGTCTCGCCGATCTCCCTCGGGAGCTGCGGGTCGCTACTCTGCGCCACCCTCGGACCTTCGAGCTCGTTCCTGCTGGACGACGCGTCCTTCTCTCCGATACCCGAGCCCGGAAGCGTCCTCCTCCTGGCCGCGGGCCTGCTCGGGCTGGCGCTACGGCGCCCGGAGCTGGGCTGATGCGCGGCGCCGCTGCTCGCCTCGTCCTCGCGGTCGCCGCGCTCCTGCTCGCGAGCTGCGGGCCGCAGCCGCGGATCCTCGCCCCCGCGAACTTCTCCGTCGCCGATGCCTCGGGCGACGTCGCGGTGTCGATCGACCTCGGCGCACCCCTCCCGCCCGGCGGGAGCGTGCGGCTCCAGCTCCTGGTGGGGATCGACCCGCAGCCCGCGGACGGGCTCCCCCATCCCGCGATCCACGTCCTCGACCTCTCCGGCTTCACGCTCTCGGGCAGCAGCCTGACCGGCAGCCTCCACGCGGCCGATCTCCTGGTGGGGCGCAGCTCGCTCTTCGTGAACGTCGACCGCGACGGGGACGGCGTGTGGGAGAGCACGACCTCGGCGAGCTTCTCCTGGGAGCCCGGGATCGACCTCGCGAGCGCCGACCGCTGCGACTTCCTCGACACCGGACGCTGTCTCTTCCCGTTCCCCAACGATTGGTTCACGATCGCCGATCCGACCACCGACACCGGCCGGCGCATCCACCTGGTGCGCGACTCCATGCCCGCGAACAAGGACGGAGTGCACATCGATCCCACGGAGTGGAACCGGGGCGACGGGTTCAGCCCGGGCCCCTTGATGCTCGCGCTGGTCCCGGACCTCGACCTCGCGCAGACCGGGGCCGCGCCCATCACCGACATGCAGCAGGCGGTGCAGGATCCGGACTCGCCGATCGTGCTGATCGACGCCGAGAGCGGCCAGCGCTTCCCGCTGTGGGCGGAGCGCGACGTGCAGGCCCCCTCGCCCGAGACGAGCGCGCTCGAGATCCGGCCGGGGGTGAACCTGGCGAGCGGTCGGCGCTACATCGTGGCGCTGCGGCGCCTGCGCGACGCGAGCGGGACGCTGCTGCCGGCGGGCCACGCGTTCCGGCTCTACCGCGACCGGATTCCCACCTACGTGCCGGCCGTCGAGGCGCGGCGCGCGCACTTCGAGCAGCTCTTCGGCGAGCTCGCCGCGGCGGGCATTCCGCGCGGCGACCTCTTCCTGGCCTGGGATTTCACCGTGCGCAGCAAGCGCGACGTCTCCGAGCGCCTGATCCACATGCGCGACGACGCCTTCGCCTCGCTCGCCGGCGCGGCACCGTCGTTCAGCGTGACCAGCGTGGAGGAGAACCCGACTCCGCAGCTCCTGCGCCGGGTGAAGGGCACCTTCCAGGTACCGCTCTACCTGACGGGCACGGGCGAGCCGGGCTCGCGCCTCGTGCTCGACGCGAACGGCCTCCCGGTGCGGCAGGCGGGCAGCTTCAGCGCGCCCTTCCAGTGCAACATCCCGCGCGCCGTGCTGGACGCGGACGGAGTCACGGTGCATCCGGCGCGCGCCGGGATCTACGGGCACGGGCTCCTCGGCAGCCAGAGCGAGATCGACCAGGACCAGCTCCAGACGCTCTCCGACGACTACGACTACGTCTTCTGCGCCACCAAGTGGGCGGGCATGTCGAGCGACGACCAGACGAACGTGATCCAGACCATCACGGATCTCTCGGCCTTCCCGAGCATCTCGGACCGCCTGCACGAGGGCTTCCTGGCCTTCCTCTTCCTCGGCCGTCTGATGATCCATCCCCAGGGCCTGGTCACGGACCCGGCCTTCCAGGGGGGCCCCTCCAACCTGCCGGTGTTCGACCGCAGCCACCTCTTCTACGACGGGAACAGCCAGGGGGCGATCGCCGGCGGTGGCGTCTCCGCGATCGCGCAGGACTGGACGCAGGTGGTCCTCGGCGTGGCCGGCATGAACTACAGCACCCTGCTGCGCCGCAGCGTGGACTTCGACCTCTTCCTCGGCATCCTGCAGAGCATCTACAGCGAGCCCCTCGACATCCCGCTCGGGATCGCCCTGATCCAGCTGCCGTGGGATCGCGTGGAGACCAACGGCCACGCCAACCACCTGACGGCCGACACCTATCCCGACACGCCGCCGAAGAAGGTCCTGCTCCACGTGGCGTTCGGCGACCACCAGGTGACGAACGTCTCGGCCGAGGTGGAGGCCCGGACCATCGGCGCGCGCATCCACCAGCCGGCGCTCGC
>Ga0316620_10001241_pt1 | contig 10890 bp, 12 predicted proteins | sample OWC_Aug_M1_C1_D5_FD_207651 | JGI IMG/M metagenome (GOLD analysis project Ga0316620, IMG submission 207651) | Wetland soil microbial communities from Old Woman Creek delta, Ohio, United States - OWC_Aug_M1_C1_D5_B | ecosystem: Environmental > Terrestrial > Soil > Wetlands | place: USA: Ohio...
GGTCTGGGCGAAACACAATAGCCCACGCATTTGGACGCCGCCTCACCCCTCGTGCGAGCATTCCTCACTGCACTGCCCGCCGGCGGCAGTGCTGAAAATAGAAAGCCCGGAGTCAGAGAACTCCGGGCTGAGGGCCCAGCAGGAGGAGAAAAGGAACTGGGCAACGGCTAAGACGGTAGCCGATGTATTGCGAAAAGAATGTGACGGTTCGCAGAAGGGCTCGAATCTGCCGCACTTATCTTCTTCTCCTAACTCGCCCCGCCCGAGAATTGAAAGCCCGCCCCTCGATTCCTCACACCTCAGAAGCCCGGCACCTCGGCGCCGGATGAGGCTCCAGCCGCTCTCGGTGCCTGCGGCACGTCGGACGAGGGTCCCTGCGCGGCGACGGGCCGTTGGATGGCTCACCTAACGGCAGAATACGACCCAAGGCCGACATTCCCGATGGAGGCTGAATAGGCCTGATGACAATTGGTACGCGTCGATGCCACCCGCGCCGACGCGACTCCCATGGCCATGGGATAGTCGGCACCGCGGCGGATTTCTATGATTAAGGCGTGACAACTCGAATCGCAGCGGCTGCGCTCGGATGCCTGGCGTTTCTACTGGCCGGATGCCCCTCCGTGCCGACGGCGAACCTGGACAGCGACGCGCAGGCCAAGACCTTCGCCACCCGGCCGGGCGTCGCCCAAATCTACCTCTATCGCAATGAGAGCTTCGGCGCAGGCTTCAAGATGGAGATCTTCTTGGACAATAATGAAGTCGCCGCGACGCTCGCCAAGACCTATGTGGTTCTCGAGGTGCCGCCTGGTGAGCATACGGTCGCGGCATCGTCGGGACGGAACGTCTCGGCCATTAATGTGCTCGCGGAGCCGGGCAACCACTACTTCGTGTGGCAGGAGATCAAGTTCGGCATGGAAGCCGGTTTCTTTGCCCCGCAAACGCTGCTGCACCTCGTCGACGAGCAAACGGGCGAGGCGGGCGTGCGCCAGTGCGAACTCGTCGATGCCGCCGCGTACGAACGCGCGCAAGTGCATTGTCCCCCAGGGGTAGCCCGAGCGTGCTACTTCGGGCACTGCAGCTGCGTGGAGCGTCACTAAGCGGCTGACGCGGGCCCGGCGGCCGTCCGGGCGTAGACTCTGCGGCGCGCACCAACGTCTCCTCACTTGGTCATGGGATGGCGTGCACCGCTGCATTCGGCTACCGTGGGAGCACGCGTACGGAGGGCACTCCGATGATCGCCGAGGTGAAGAACCGTCACCCCACAGTAGGACAACGCTCGTTGCACAATGTGCTCCGAGCGGCTGCGGTTGCCGCCTCGATCCTGGTCGCCGTCGGCCTGACCTCGTGTGCCACCTATAGCACGCAGAGCGAGTGGCGAATCCAGTCGGACGTCGTTCCCGTCGGATCGCTGCGCCTGGCCCAGGTCATGTCGGTCGGCAGGCGCAGTGACGTCGTTGAGAGTCCGGATCTGTACAAGATCCTCAAAGCGAGCGGGATCGACGATTCGGACATCGTCGATGGGAACATCGTGGTGGCGCGCATCTACTGCTGCGGCGGTTTGACCGAGAAGTCCAGTTCCGAGGTGCATGAGGCGAGAGGTATATACGTCCCTCGGAACCTGCACGTGAACGTCGGAGATATCGTGGAGATGCGCGTGGGGCGCCCCCCGCAAGATGGGGATCACGGACTACTCAATACGGTGACGCGAGTCGTGATGAAGCGCGGGCAGGACGATGGCTCGTGCTGGTGGGACCCGCGTGATGATCGTCTCTGGTTGAGAGTTCTCTACTGCAGCTGGATGCCGGAACAGGGTTGGACCAAGCAAGGCGGAATTCATCCGGCCTGGTACAAGCCGCCGGCATAACCGGGGAAACATCGACCTGGCGTCACGCTCTTCGTGCGGGTAGCGAGAGAGGACTCCCGACGCAAAGCAGACGTTCGTGCGCTAGCCCAGTTGCGCAAAGTCCAGGAGTAATCTATCGGCGCGAGGGGAATTGATGCTTATTGCAGCGTCCAATCGTTTTCGCAGCGCTAGCGCAGCTTTGTTATCCCACGCGGACTTCGATATCACATCAGCGACCGTGTGCTATTGCAGCATGGCCGTGCTATTCAGCGTCTCGTGCAGAATAAATAAAAGTTAGAGGTCAAGTTGCGCCAGTTCACCACTCGTCGGCGAGCGCTCTTCTACACTCTTTACTGGCTCCTTTTCGCGGTCCTCTGTGTGCAATCGGCTGGGGATCCAGGGTTCGTGTTGGATCGCGAGCGCGTTCCGTTTCCGTGGATAGGTCTCATGTTCATGTGGCTGTCTCTTGGAGCCGCCATATTTGCTTTAGCCCTAGCGCTTCGTCCCGGCGTGCAGCTTGTCTCCTGGCCACGGCTGGCCTGGGTTACGGGCGTATTCGGGATCCTGGCGGTCGCCAGCATGGCGACCAATGCGACCGATCAACCTGGGCTGTACTACGTGCCTGGCTTGTTCTTTTTGGCGACCTTCGTTGGCCTTCTCGTACGCGTGGTTGCGCGCAGTCTTCCCAGAGCCCGCCGTGACCTCTAACACGTCGATCCTGAGCGGACGGGCCGCGAGCGTCAGTGCAGTACTGAGGTTCGCGCTGCGGCCCGCCGCTGATTTCCGACTTTAGGCGACCGAGAGAATCTGAGGTTGGAATGATCCCAGCGTACACGAAGAAAATGACTGCTGCAGGCGTCATCTTTCTAGGGACTTGCGTTGCTGTGGCGGCAATCGCGGCGGCTTCGAATCCAAGAGAGCCGGGCTTGGCAACGAAGGTAGTGCCACTGCTCGGTCTGAGCGGGGTTATTGCGCTTCTAGTAACGTTTTGGGCCTATGTAAAGGCTAAGGGCTGGTCGGGGTGGTGGATTCTCGTCCTGGTGCCGCTGAGCTTCTTCGGCCTCGTCATTCTCGCGTTTCTCACGGATCGCGTTTCTGTGGCTGAGGACGGGGCGGCCTCAAAACGCGGATTGCGGCGCATGTTTACCCACATTCTTCTGAGCAGCGCGCAGTTAGTTGTCGCTTTGATTTGTATCTTCTCCTTCTATTTGGGCCGGATGTTTTGGGAGGGTCGGCAACTGAAGTCACTTTGCGCCGAGGCAAATGAAGGGGTCGCCGTCTCCGCTCTGCCAGCGCTCGCCGAGAAGTATGGCTTCGCCAGACATTGGGTCGAGTACGGAATTCGCGACGCGAACGGCCCTGGCCGGGTCACGTATGTGCCCTCAAGCTCGACGATTGGCGAATTCGCGTGTGCGATTCACTACAACGACACGAGGGTTCTGTGGGCAAAAGTGGAGTAGCGGCGCGCTCACCCATCAACGCGTTCGAGCGGACCGCGGACCAACGCCTTGCCCTTCGCCGGCAGCGCGCGGCCGCTCAATGCGGACGCCGGACGGCGTGACCAACGTGCATGTGAGCAGCGCAATGAAGACCTTGACCAGTGCAGTTCTTATTGTCGCCAGCTTGATTGCTCTCGGCTGCGAGAATATCGCAACTAGCGACCGCGTTTTCTCCACCGACCACGGTGTCACCGAGATTGGTATCACACGTGGCGGTTGCCTGGGACCGTGTCCGATCTACTCGTTCACTGCCAAGAGCGATGGGACGGTTCGATATAAGGGCTTGATGTATGTCGAGCGGAAGGGTGAGTCTACCGGCACGGTTCCAGTTGGGCATTTCAATCTCCTTGCGCAGTTCATCATAGACTCGGGTTACATGGATCTGGACGACCGTTACTGGCGCGGGATTACCGACGCTCCGACGACAAACACGTTCGTGGTAATGAACGGCAAGAGGAAGACGGTAAGCAACAACGCGATTGCAGGCCCGACGAAGCTTTGGGCCATTGAGGAGCTTATTGACGACATGATGGCCAAGACAAAGTGGGACAGTTCGCCGCAGACGTCAGACGAGAAACAGTGATGAGGATGCCGTCTAACAAGGCGCTGCAGCGAACCGCCGCCCCGCCGGGGGTTCGGACAGTTCGGGAGGATTTGCTCGCGATTCTTGCAGAGGGCCTGGCGTTTCCGGCGGCGGTCCGTGAGCTCAGCGGTTGGGCGTCAGCGTGACGCGCAGTGAGTCGCCTATCGGTGTATTAGTAGCGAGCTTTCTCGTCTTTGCGGGTTATGCGACATTCGTCGTCCTTGTCCCGCCCGATCGTTACGATTGCACGGCGCACAACTCACCGATCTACGAGCCTGCGCGCCTCGCCGTCGTTGCCGCATGGTTAGCTGTTGCGTGCTTGCTGCATGCGCGGGCGCTTTGGCGCTGGTCGTGGAGATTCTTCGCTGTCGGGGGATTCATCGGCGGCGGTTTCCTCTTAATTGCGTTTCCCGGACTCTGGATCGGCTCACATGCGCACGTAGATGCAATGCACTGGACTAGGGTCCTTGGCGGCGCGCTGGCATACACCGTGATCTCCGCCCTTTTCTCGGCACCGCGATCGTCGTATCTGGCAGCGCTGCCGACTGGGGGAGTAGTTTTCGCGGTTCAGCTGCTAGTCGACTCATTGGTTCAAATGCCGTGGTTTTGCGTGTACTAAGGGACCTGGCGCCCGACTCGTTGGCACACCGCACTCGCCACATCGGGCGTCACACGTGTGCGCGGCCCAGTGGTCGCTAGCGTTAACGACGAATCTCAGGCGCTTCGCGCCTAGCGCGAGGTACCCGGTGAGCAGAGCTAGTTTCCGGAAGCAATTTTTTAAAATATTTTTTTCAGAAGCGAGACTCCGTCCGATCCTCCCCCGCCCTCCGCTCAAAGTCACCCCCCACTTCGGATCGCGTCTCCTCGTTTCCGAAAAAGAATTCTTTCCCTCGGCGCTCGGTTCCCTCGCGCCTTGTCGCTCCTTCGCGAGGCAATTTCGCCTCGGACGCCAAGGAGATCGACTATGACTTCCCGTTCGAAGGGGCAGGACCACGGCGCGGCCGTGCGCTGGCCATTGGGCTTTGCCGTTGACCTCACCGTCGCGCTCGGCAAGGACATCACACTTAACGTGCGGCGCGTAGGGAACTACACGCTTGGCTTCGGACAGGGGCTCGTGCGCAGCAAGGCCACCGCCCCAATCGCCTGAGGGAGGCCCACGATGCTGGAAACCGGCTTTGTGGTCTTCCTGGCGATTGCGCTGATTCTCGCGAAGCTTCCCCGCCGGATGCTCCTGAGAGTGCTAGACCACGACTTGGCGATCGACGTGACGGTGACGGTCGTGACGATGATTTTGCACTGGGGCACGTTCGGCGGCGTGATGGCAGCGACGGTGGCGGGGCTCATGACGAGTCTCGCGACCTCGAGCGCGAAGCGGCTCTTCGGCTACTTCGACGGTCAACGCTTGGTCCCAGGCCGAATCAGGCTCGACATCTAACGCCCTACGACATCGCCCTCGAGGCGGCTCTCGCCGAGCTCGCACGCCAGATCTTGCGGCGGGGCGCCGACGCAACCCGTTGAAATTCTGGTGCCCGGGGGCGGAGTCGAACCGCCACGGCCTTTCGGCCAGGGGATTTTAAGTCCCCTGTGTCTACCAGTTTCACCACCCGGGCCGAACAGGATTGTCGCGGAAAAAGCTGGAGGCGGGAGTCGGAATCGAACCGGCGTCCACGGCTTTGCAGGCCGCTGCATGACCACTCTGCCATCCCGCCCGGGGGAGAAGCCCGCCGTCTACGCGGGCCCACAACTAAAAAAGGGAAGGTGCAGCGACACCTTCCCTCGGAAACTGGAGCGGGAAACGAGTCTCGAACTCGCGACCTCAACCTTGGCAAGGTTGCGCTCTACCAACTGAGCTATTCCCGCATCACTCGAGCGGCGATTATACGGCCTTCCGGCGCCCGTTCTCAACCCGCCGCCGACGCATGCGGAAGCGCCTTACGCAGGTAGTAGAGCATCGAAATCACCGTCAGCACCGCCGCCACGTATATCAGGATCGTGCCCAGCGCCTGGCAATCTATTCCAAACAGTCTGTCGTGGTACAGCAGCAGCGGCAGCGCGATCATCTGGCTCGCGGTCTTGAACTTGCCGACGAATGCGACCGCCACGCTCTTCGACTTGCCTATGCTTGCCATCCATTCGCGCAGCGCGGAGATGGCGATTTCACGGCCGATGATGATGAGCGCGACCGCGGACTCGACCCGGCCGAGCTGCAGCAGGACGATCAGCGCGCCGGCGACCATGAGCTTGTCCGCCACTGGATCGAGAAACGCGCCGAAGGCGGACATCTGGTCCAGCGCGCGCGCGAGGTAGCCGTCCAGCCAATCCGTGATCGCAGCAAAAATGAAGATCGCCGTGGCGACCAGGTTCTTCGCGCCGATCGAGAGCCAGGGGTCCGGCAGGTAATACACCCCGACTATCAATGGAATCAGCAGGATCCTCGACCACGTAATGAGATTAGGCAGATTGAGCGGCATCAGCTTGCGGGACGTTCGTGCAGGTGACGGTAAATCTGCTCGGCCAGGGTTCGGCTGATGCCCTGGACGTTGCATAGATCGTCCACGGCAGCCGCCTGGACTTCGCGCAGGCCGCCGAAGTGTGCGAGCAGGCGCTGCCTGCGCCGCGAGCCGATCCCGGGTATGTCGCTTAGCGCGGAAGTGGTGCGCGCCTTCGCGCGTCGCGCGCGATGCCCGACGATCGCGAAGCGATGCGCCTCGTCCCGGATGCTCTGAATCAGGTGCAGGCCCGGATGCTGCGCGGGCAGCGAGCGGACCCGCCCTTCGGCCTCGATGACCAGCTCTTCCTGTCCGGGCCTGCGCTCGGGTCCCTTGGCAACGCCGACCACGGCGACATCGTTCAGGCCGAGCTCGATCAGCGCCGCACGCGCCACGCCGGTCTGCCCCTTGCCGCCGTCGATCAGCACGAGGTCCGGGATCTTGCCGCCGTCTCCCGTCACGCGTTCGTAGCGCCGCGTGAGCACCTGGCGCATCGCCGCGTAATCGTCGCCCGGTGTGATGCCGCGGATGTTGTAGCGCCGGTACTCCCCGCGCTGCATTGCGTTGTGGTCGTACACCACGCAGGACGCCACGGCAGCCTCCCCCATGGTATGGCTCACGTCGAAGCATTCTACGCGTTGTGCCGAATCGGGTAGGCCGAGCGCCTCGCGCAGCGCCTCCAGCCGCCTTTCCTGCGTGCTCCGCTCACGCTCGCGGTGCGCCAAGGCGAGCTGGGCGTTCTTGCGCGCCATCTCCAGCCACACGCGGCGCTCGCCCTGAACCGGCGTAACGATGTGCGTGGTGCCCGCCCCGCGCTCGGCGAGGGACCCTTCGAGCATTTCGCGATCGACCTCCGCGCTCGTCAGCACCAGCGGCGGCACGGGCTGCTCGAGATAGTGTTGCCCAAGGAATGCGCCCAGCACCTCTGCCTCGATCGCGCCCTCGGCGTTCTGCGGGAAGAAGCTGCGGTCGCCGACGTGCCGCCCGGCGCGGATCATCACGAGGTTGACGCACGCGATACCGCCTTCGATCGCACAGGCAAGCACGTCGGCGTCGACCCCCTTCTCGCTCTCGACGTACTGCCGTGCCCGCACCCGCGACAGCGCCCGAATCTGGTCGCGACACAGTGCCGCTTCCTCGTAGCGCCGCTCGCCCGCCGCCGCTTCCATCTTGCGCGTCAAGGAGCGGATAACGTCGTCTTCGCGGCCGTCGAGGAAGAGTTCCGCGTTGCGCACGTCCTGCGCGTAAGTTTCGGCGCCGATCAACCCCGTGCACGGCGCCGTGCAACGACGGATCTGATAAAGCAGGCATGGCCGCGACCGGTTTTCGAACACGCTGTCCTCGCAGGTGCGCAGCCGGAACACACGCTGCAGCAGTTGAATCGCCTCGCGTACCGCATGCGCGTGCGGGAATGGGCCGAAGTAGCGGTTATCGCGATCCTTGGCACCCCGATGGAAGCCGATGCGCGGCATGCGATGACCCGTAACCATGAGGTACGGATAGGACTTGTCGTCGCGAAATAGAATGTTGTAGCGCGGCGCATGGCTCTTGATGAGATTGTTCTCGAGCAGCAGCGCCTCGGCCTCGGAGCGCGTCACGGTCGTCTCGATCGAAGCGACCTGCGAAAGCATCATCTGGATGCGCGAACTCGCGACCTGCTTGTGGAAATACGAACCGACGCGTTTGCGCAAATCGCGCGCCTTGCCCACATAGAGCGCCTCGCCACCCGATCCGAGCATGCGATAGACCCCGGGCAGGTTGGGAAGACCGGCCACAAAAGACTTGGGATCGAAACGGTCGCTCGCCACGTGTAATCGCCGCTGAAGGCAAAATTCTAGCTCCATCCCCATGATTTCGTGTAAAATTCTCGCCCTTTTAATCCTGGCGGCAAGTCATGGCGAAAGTTTCAGCGGTGGAAATCCGGGTCGGCAACCTGATCGAATGGGACAAGCGCGTCTGGCGCGTCCTCAAGTGCTACCACGTGCACGTCGGCGGGCGCGGGGGTGCCTTCATGCAGGTGGAGATGAAGGACATCGAATCGGGCACCAAGACCAACCAGCGCTTCCGAACCGAGGACAAGGTCGAGCGCGCGTTCGTCGAGCCGCACGATATGGAGTACCTGTACAAGGACGGTGACAGCTTCGTGTTCATGGACAAGCAGACGTACGAGCAACTGTCGCTTTCGGCGGACTTTCTCGAAGGCCAGGCGGGATACTTGCTGCCGAACACCGACGTGCAGATCAACTTCTACAGCGGGCGCGCGATCGGCATCGAATTGCCGCCCTCCGTCGTCCTCACGGTCTCGCAGACCGAGCCCAGCATCAAGAATGCGACCGCGACCACCACGTTCAAGCCGGCCGTCATGGAGACTGGCATCACGGTGCAGGTTCCGCCATTCGTGACCCAGGGCGAGCGCATCAAGGTCAATACGAACGACGGCAGCTACGTCGAGCGCGCCTGAATCACGCCTGGCCGCGCTAGGCTAGCCCCCGTACGAGGGCACGGGCGTCCTCGTACGCGATCTCCAGCCCGGGGTGGGTGCCCTTTGCGCGCATGCGCGCGACGCGCGCGGCCGGGACGCTCGGTACGTCACGCAATGATTCGAGCAGTGCGTCCTGTCCGGGCGCATCGTTGCATAGCAGCACCATATCGCAGCCGGCCCGCAGTGCGAGCCGCGCGCGTTCGGCGACGCCGCCGACGCTCGTCGCGCCCTGCATCGACAGGTCGTCGCTGAAGATCAGTCCGTCGAAGCCCAGCCGTCCACGCAGCACCTCACGCAGCCAATAGGCGGAGTAGCCGGCCGGCCGTGCATCCGCTCTCGTGTAGACCACGTGTGCAGGCATCACTGCCGCCAGCCCAGCGGCAATGGCCGCGCGATAGGGCGGCACGTCGCGCGCAAGAATGTCCGCCAGGGGGCGGTCGTCGCGCGGCAAGTCGACGTGCGAGTCGGCCTGGACGTAGCCATGGCCGGGGAAATGCTTTCCGACCGCCGCCATGCCGGCTTCCGCGAGTCCGCGGATGAATGCCGCGGCCAGTTGACCGACCGCCTCCGGATCCGCGTGGAACGCCCGGTCGCCGATCACCGTGCTCGCGCCGTAGTCCAGATCGAGCACCGGCGCAAAGCTGAAATCCATTCCCTGCTCGACGAGCTCGGCAGCGATCACCAGTCCCGCGGCGCGCGCCGCCGCGCGCGCGGACCCTGCGTCGCGGTCCCATAATTCCCCCAGACGGCGCATCGGGGGCAACGCTGTGAATCCGTCCCGAAAGCGCTGCACCCTGCCCCCTTCCTGGTCGACGCACAACAGAATATCCGGCCGCAGCGCGCGAATCTCGCCGACGAGGCCCCGCAATTGCACGGGGTCCCGGTAGTTCCGACTGAACAGGATCACGCCCCCCGCGGCCGGGTGCAGGAGGCGAACGCGCTCGGCCGGCGTGAGCGCCATACCCTCCAGGTCGATGACCGCAGGACCGACGCCAGTCCTCAAGCCTTGCGCTCCAGGATCACCGTAGCACTGGCAAACTCGCGCTCATCCGAGAGCGAGACGTGTGCGCGCCCTACGCCACGCTGCTGCAGCAGCGTCGCCAGCGCCGCCGTGAACTCGAGCGCAGGCTGTCCCGAGCGCAGGTTCACCACCCAGACGCCGTGCCAGTTCGCCGGCGCGTGGATGCCGGTGCCGAGGGCTTTCGTGAACGCTTCCTTGGCGGCAAACCGCTTCGCGAGATAGGCCACCGGCTTCCGGTGGGCCTGGAACCGGACGAGCTCCGGCGGACAAAGGATTCGTTCCGCAAAGCGCTCGCCGTAACGGGTCAGCACGCGCGCGACGCGGGCAATCTCGACGATGTCGGTGCCCACGCCGTATATCATCCAGCCGCCGCCCGCGATGCCTCGACGATGAGTCTCTTCATCTCGCGCACCGCTTCGCGCATTCCGACGAACAGTGCACGGCTGACGATCGCGTGGCCGATGTGCAGTTCGCGCACCCCTTTGAGCCTCGCCACCGGCTCGACATTGAAGTAATTGAGCGCGTGGCCCGCGTTGAAGCGCATACCCAGGGCACGGATCGCCTCGCCCGCGTCCTTGAGCTTCGCGAGCTCGGCGAGGACCGCCGGACTTTCCGGGTCACGGCCCTTTGAGTGAAAAGCATGCGCGTAAGGGCCTGTGTGAACCTCGCACACCGCCGCGCCGATTCTCGCCGCGGATTCGATTTGCCGTCGGTCCGCGTTGATGAACACCGAAACCACGATGCCCGCGTCGCCCAGCCGCGCCACCGCGCGCTTCAGCCGGCCCTCGTCCGCAGCAATATCGAGACCTCCTTCCGTGGTGATCTCGTGGCGCCCTTCCGGAACCAGCATCGCCATTTCCGGCTTGATCGCGCACGCAATGCCGACCATTTCGTCGGTCGCCGCCATTTCCAGATTCAGCTTGATGTGCGTGAGCTCGCGCAGCCGGCGCACGTCCTCGTCCTGGATGTGGCG
>Ga0316620_10001243_pt1 | contig 10883 bp, 8 predicted proteins | sample OWC_Aug_M1_C1_D5_FD_207651 | JGI IMG/M metagenome (GOLD analysis project Ga0316620, IMG submission 207651) | Wetland soil microbial communities from Old Woman Creek delta, Ohio, United States - OWC_Aug_M1_C1_D5_B | ecosystem: Environmental > Terrestrial > Soil > Wetlands | place: USA: Ohio...
AGTCAGAATACAGAAATAAACCATACTCATTCGTTTTTTGTCTGTCCTCTGTCGTCTGTCTTCTGCTGTCTGGTTATATTTTCCACTTCTTTCACGAGTGTATCGGCAAGCTCTTTCTCGGATAGCTTCGTTATGATTTCTCCGTGCTTGAACAGGAGACCCACTCCTTTGCCTCCCGCGATACCCACGTCCGCCTCGCGCGCCTCGCCCGGTCCGTTTACTACGCAACCCATGACCGCGACGGTGATCGGCTCCTTGATATGGGCAAGACGGCGCTCCACCTCCTGGGCAAGACCAATGAGATCGATCTCCGTCCTTCCGCAGGTGGGGCAGGAAATAATGTTCACTCCGCGTTGGCGGACCTTGAGGGATTTTAAAATTTCGTAGGCTACGCGAACTTCCTCGACCGGGTCCGCCGTAAGCGACACGCGCATCGTGTCTCCGATGCCTTCGGAAAGCAAGATGCCAAGCCCCACGCTCGACTTGATCGTGCCGGAGAAGAGCGTTCCTGCCTCCGAGATGCCGATGTGGAGCGGATAGTCCGACTTTTCCGAGAATAACCGGTAGGCCGCAACCGTGGTCGTCACGTCCGAGGCCTTAAGTGAAACCTTGAGATCAGTGAAGTTCAGGTCTTCGAGGATATGGATATGCCCGAAGGCGCTCTCGACGATGGCTTCGGAGGTGGGATGCTTATACTTTTCGAGGAGATGCTTTTCGAGCGAACCCGCGTTCACGCCGATCCGGATCGGGATGCCCCGGTCTTTGCACACGTGCACCACCTCGGAAACCTTGCTCTTTCCGCCGATGTTGCCGGGATTGATCCTGAGCCCGTCAACGCCCTGCTTCACGGCTTCGAGCGCAAGACGATAGTCGAAATGGATATCGGCGATAAGCGGGAGCTTTGCGTTCCTCCTGATCTCACCGAGCGCTTTTGCCGCGTCCCTGTCCGGGACCGCAAGCCTCACAATCTCGCAGCCCGCCTGCTCGAGACGGCTGATCTGTTCGAGCGTCCTCGCTGCATCGCGAGTGTCCGTGTTGCACATGGACTGGACGGCAACGGGCGCATTTCCGCCGATCCTGACGGCGCCGAGAGAAATCTGTTTTGTTCTTTTGCGGGGAATGAGGGAACCCATATAAACAGTAATCTGCCACGAAGACGCGCAGGCACTAAGAACACCGCACCATAGCTAGCTTTGGTGAAGTTTCTTTTAGTGTCTCGGTGCCTTAGCGGCGGCGTGTTTTTATTTAGTAAAGAACATCCTCACGACATCATTATAGGACACCACGACGATCAGGGTGATCAACAACCCCGCACCGATGCTCTGCGCTACTCCCATGGCCTTCCGGCTGAGCGGTTTTTTCCTGATTGCCTCAATAACGAGAAATAGGATGAGCCCTCCGTCCAGGATCGGGATGGGCATCAGGTTAATAATGCCGAGCGAGATGCTGATCATCGCCAGGAACGACAGAAAGGAGGAAAGCCCGGCAGAAGCCGCCTTGCCCGACATCTGCGCGATCAGCACCGGGCCGCCGAGGGTCTTGATCGAAAGGTTGAAGGTCAGCAGTTTCTTGAGCGTAATAAACGTGAGGTCGATAAACTCGAGGGTCTTATCGAACCCCAGGCCCAGTGACTCGACGAATCCGTACTTTTTGAAGAGCATCCGTATGACCGGCTCGACGCCGATGACGTATCGTCCGCTGTCTTCGACCGGAACAACGAATATCTGCAGACGTTTTCCCTCACGCTCAACGACCAGCTCGAGTTTTTTGCCTTGGCTGTCTTTTATGAAGGAGGAAAACTGGTTCCAGTAATATACCGTTCTGCCGTCCACGGACAGGACTTTGTCGTTGACCTTAACACCCGCCTTCTCTGCAGGAAACCCCGCTTTCAGCTTGCCGACTTCCACGGGAATATCCGGGTATAGCCCGGACGTCCCGATATTGTGTTCGGGATCGAGCGCCGGCCGCAGGATCAGTGTCTTCGTTTCACCGTTTCGATCGATCACGACCTTGATGTCCGTGTCGGGATTGACGGCAATCAGCATCTCGGCCTTTTCCCAGTCGACGATTGTTCTTCCGTTGATCTTCTTAATAACATCGCCAACCCTGATCCCGGACAGTTCCGCCGGCGACCCCTTTTCCATGAACCCCACCACTGCCGGCCCTATGGTATAGGTCCCGACCATGAAAACAAACGGCATCACAATAAAGGCAAGCACAATGTTCGTAAAGGGCCCAGTGAAAGCGATCTTCGCGCGCTGCCACACGGTCTTGGATTGGAACTCGTCCGGAGCACCGGTGGACTCCTCATCGGGATTTTCACCGGCCATCTTTACGTAGCCGCCGAGCGGGAGCGCCGAGATGACGTACTCCGTATCGCCTTTCTTGAATCCCCAAATTTTCGGCCCCATGCCGAGAGAGAATTTTTCTACCCGCACACCGGCGCGCTTCGCCATGATAAAGTGACCGAACTCGTGAACGAACACGAGGATCCCGATTACGATCAAAAAATAAATCAGCGTCATGTTATCTCCTTAAAGCGTTGTAACCTCGTATGAACTTAGTGAAGATCGAAAAAACCGTAAACATTATTGCCGCCGATGGATACGGCAGGGCGGGATCGACATCCTTTATTCCCTATTCCGCCTGCGCCCAGCGTTTATGAGGCCCTTTATTCCCGTCTCTGCGGTCATTGATTCCCCTCGCATGTTCCTCAGTGCAAGGGTACTAAAGAAGAGTCTAAGCCTTACTCAGCGAGATGGTACGACAATGGGTCTAAGCATTGCGCTTAGCGCGAATGCAGGGTGCATTCCGCAATTATTCTCTCCGCTTCCTGTCTCGCCCAGAGGTCTGCCTTGAGCACATCCTCAACCATCCTCACCGGCGACGGCGTATGGGCGTCCATCGTTGCTTTGATCACCCGGGCGATGTCGGCATACTCGATTTTTTCTTCGAGAAAATATTTGACCGCAACTTCGTTCGCCGCCGACAGCGCCGCCGGCATGCTGCCCCCCGCCTCAAGCGCGTGAAAGGCATAGGCCAGGCAGGGGAACCGCTCCAGGTCAGGTTCCTCAAAGGTAAGCGTGCCCACGGCAGCGAGGTCGAGCGCCGGCGATACGTTATCGAGCCGCTCGGGATACGAGAGCGCGTAGGCGATGGGTCCCTTCATGTCGGGCATCCCGAGTTGCGCTACGACCGCCCCGTCAGTATATTCTACCATGGAATGAACGATGCTCTGTGGGTGCACAAGCACCGTAATCATCCCGGGCTTCATGTCGAAAAGCCACCGGGCTTCGATCACCTCGAGCCCCTTGTTCATCAGCGTTGCGGAATCGATGGTGATCTTCCTGCCCATGCTCCAGTTCGGGTGCTTAAGCGCCTGTGCCAGGGTCACCTTCGCAAGGTCTTTTTTTGAGAAGCTCCTGAACGGTCCGCCCGAGGCCGTCAAGATCAACTTCCGGATATCTTTGTTCGCACCTGCGTGCAGACACTGAAAAATTGCACTGTGCTCGCTGTCCACCGGGAGGAGCTTGACCCCCCGGCTCTTGCATTCGGCCATGACGAGTTCGCCGGCCGTTACCAGCGCTTCCTTGTTTGCCAGTGCTATCGTCTTCCCCGCGCGGATCGCCGCCATGGTCGGCACGAGACCGGCGGTCCCGACAATGGCAGAGACGGTTATCTGAGCTTCTTCCGCCGCCGCCACCTGGATCATACCTTCAACACCGGAGGTGATGATGACGCTTACGTCGGCGCAGCGCTGTTTCAACTTCTCGGCGGCAGAAGGGCTCGCAACGGAAACCATCGCAGGCCTGAACCGCCGTATCTGCTTTTCAAGCACTTCGACGTTATTCCCCGCTGCAAGAGCGACGACCTTAAAGCGGTCGGGGAACTTCTCGACCACGGAAAGCGTCGACTGCCCGATCGAGCCCGTAGACCCCAGTATGGAAATGTTCTTCAAGCCTGATAACTCCGCATTCCGCATTCCGCCTGCGCCCAGCGTTTACGAGTGCTGGCGCGAGTGTAGGGTGAATTCAGCATTGAGTTATCTCATCCCGAGATAGAAGTACAAAACCGGCGCGGCAAACAGCATGCTGTCCATGCGGTCAAGGACCCCGCCGTGGCCGGGGATGATACCGCCCGAATCCTTGACCCCTGCGGCGCGTTTGAAAAGCGACTCCGTAAGGTCGCCGGCGGTGCCGATAGAGGCCAATACAAGCCCCAGCGCGATCGCCTCCCCCGTACTGACCGGAGGCATGAACCAGCTCCTGCAGAGAAGCGCCATGCCAGCGGCCGCGGCCAGGGCGCCAATGAGCCCCTCAATGCTTTTCTTCGGGCTTATTTTCTCATACAGCCGGTGCTTGCCGAACGGGATGCCTATCGAGTAAGCGCCGATGTCCGACGCCCAAATCACAAAGTAGAGGAACACGAGCCACTGCCTGCCATGTATCCCGGCATGGATCGATACCTGGAAGGCGAACAGCATGGCCACGTAGAATATCCCCAACAGCGTCGAGGCAATGTCCTCGATCGCGCCATCGACGGGGCGGGGAGACAACAGCCGTACGACCAGTACCAGGATCATGGATGCGGTGATCGAGAAGATCGGGCCCGGTCCAAGCGCCAACCGGGGATAGAACTCCATGACAACCAGTGCGCCAAGCACGATGCCGAGCACCCTGTTCGGATGAAATCCCCGCGCGTGCGCCATGCGATAGAACTCGTACTGTCCGAAGGCCGCGGCTGCCATTACCAGCACCGTAAAATACCCGGTCGGCAGCTCCCATGCGACGAAATAAAAAATGGGAAGGAACAGGAGCCCTGTAATGATCCGTATGGAGAGGTTGTTCTTCATAAATAATAGTAATAATGGCCTGGTTAGCCGTCTATCGCCGGCCGTCCGTATGAGCGAGCTGTTCCTGGGTCAAACCAAACCGGCGCTGCCGCCCCTGATAATCGAGGATGGCGGCGAGGAGGTCTTTTTCTTCAAAATCCGGCCACAGGGTATCGGCGAAATAGAGCTCTGCATACGCGGCCTGCCAGAGGAGAAAGTTGCTGATGCGTTTTTCACCGCTTGTGCGGATAATCAGATCGGGGTCGGGCAGGCCCGCAGTATCGAGATAGGAAGAAAACATTTCTTCGGTGAGCGCGCCGGCCGCTCCGGTGACGGAGGTCATGCGCTTGATCGCCTCCAGGATCTCTCCCCTGCCGCCGTAGGACAGTGCGAGGTTCAGTACCAGCCCCGTGTTCGATGCGGTCTCGGACACCGCTCTTTCGATCCACTTTCGCGCCGATGAGGGGAGACGCTCGATCCTGCCGATGGTGCGGAACCTGATGCCGTTGGCCTTCATCGCCGCGATCTCGCTTTTAAGATACGATCCGAGCATGTCCATAAGGAAACCCACTTCCTCCTTCGGCCTGCCCCAGTTCTCGTCGGAAAAAGCGTACAGGGTCAGGACCTGGATCCCGAGCTGCCGGCACTGCTCCGTCACGTGGCGTACGTTGTCCGCGCCCTTCTTGTGTCCGGCGATCCGCGGCGAGCCCCTCCGCAGCGCCCACCGGCCGTTGCCATCCATGATGATGGCGACATGTCTCGGCAGGCTGTTCCTGTCCACGCCGGCGCGAAGCTCCTCAATGGTCGGACTTTTGCTCTTCATGCTCTTCTGCTCCAATACGCTGCCGGGTAATTTCCGTTCGACAACAAAATATCCAACGAGGCGAAAAACTGGCAACGATATAGATCGCCGCCACGCTTACTTCACCGAATAGCTCATCACCTGCTGCCGGTCTTTGGTGAATAGGCTGCCTTTGGTCCGCACAAGAGTGAGGATCTGTGTCCCGCCCTTGCCCGGCCGCAGGAGTTGAAAGTCGAGCACCGCGCCCGGAATGTCCTTGATGTTCCAGCGTTGTTCAAGCCGTGCCCCTGTCCAACTCAGGCTTTCCACCTCTGCCCCTTTGATCGCGCCGATGCCCAGGAACGTGTCCCCGATGTTCTTCGGAACGATGATCTCGTCCCTCCCGTCGCCGTTGATATCGACAGCAACGACCCTGCCCTGTATCCTTACCCTCAGGGACTTGTCGCCCTGGACGGCATCCTTGGCCAGGACGGCGCCTATACCGGTTGGGGGCTTGTAAACAGAGGAGACCGCCGACGCGTACTTTTCCGCGCTTTTCCAAATGACAGCATCTTTTGAATAGACAAGGAGGTGATCATCGTCATCGAGCGCAACGAGGAACGGTTGATCTTCCCCGAGCGAGGCAAAGGTAAACCCGTACAGCGCGACTCCTTTGGGAAGAGGGAATTCGGTTCCGGGAACGTATTTTCCGTCCTGCCACGAATAGAGCCGGGGCTGGCCGGTATAGAATGTTTTCGGATCGTAGGCTTGGCCCAGAAGCATCAGACTTTTTCCGGGATAGTTGACGACCCGGAGGAACCCCGGGATGTCGGCAATGCGGCGATATGCGCCGTCCTGAAACTCGACAACATAGGAGAACACGGTCCCGTTCAGCATGGCGGTCACAAAGATTTCCGGCTTGCCGTTGCCGTTCATGTCCGCCGAGTCGATATTGATGTGTTGTATGCCTTCTGACGCGGGTGGGACGGTCTCGGTCCAGATCTCGCGCCATCCGGAAGGTTCGTGGCGGTATACATGGAGTTTCGAGCCGTCGGAAAATGCATACTCGAGCTTGCCGTCACCCTCGAAATCAGCCGCCGTAAAATACCGGGCGTCGAAGGGCAGTTCCGGAGTAATGCTCTTTTCTTCCTTCACCGGCATGAAGAACGGCTTGATCTCGCCGAGCACGTCCTTCTTGGACTTGAGTTCGACCGTGGCAATGATCGTGTCGAGCAAGCCGGCGTCCTGAGTATAAAAAATTCTGGCCATTACCAGGAGCTTGCCCTCGGCAGGATAGACGCTGAGCGCCACAACCGCATCGACGGCAAACTGGCGGCCCATCTCCTTGACAAGCGAGCTGTCGCGCTGTTTCCTGTCTTTGAGGAACCCGGCGACCTTTTCCTTATCGAGAACCGTGAAGCGGCCGTACTCGTTCAGTCGCTCGGACAGTCCCTGCACGACCTCCGGTCGCTCCGATGTCATCGGAACGATCGCAAGGTTGATCTTCTTCGGCGTGATCCTCGCCTTGTCGCCCGGCTGCGGTTCCCGAAGCTTTTTCTTTACGACGGCGGTGGACGATGTATCGCCGGCGGCGACCACTTCGACCATCCCGACCTCGTCTTCCATGTGGCCGATCACCATGCCCGTCTGGGGGTGAAGGATCTCCCTCCCGTCCCTCCAGAGCGTGAGTTCCATGCCGGGTGTGACCCCGTCCTTTTTGCTGAGGGTCAGTGTAAGCTTATCATTCTGAATGGCAGTAATCACTCCCTGGATTTTTGGGAAATAGGCCGCGATGGCGCCCGCAAGTTCGTCGACGGAATTGAACTCGTCAACCCCAAGCGGCTTCTCCGCGAAGACAGAAGATGCGCCGAAGGACAACACCAGCAAGAACGCTACAATCGTTTTTTTCATGAACCCCATGACCTCTTTTCTATCCATATCCATCTTATAAGGTACCATTTCCAACGCTCACGACTTAGGTCCGCGCAGAGCACAGCCGCAAAAGGCGCGCCCCTGACTTTATCTACTCGATCTTCACAGCGATCTCTATCCCCCAGGACGAGCCCGGCCCGAGCGAAATGCGCCAGATCGGCATCACCATCGAGCTCTGGTACACCCGCTCGAAGCCCGCTTCGGACTGGGAGACCGTTTCGACCGGCGCGCGCCAGAGCACCGCGGGCTGGCTGAAGACGAGCGAGAGCCTGAGCTTGAGCCACTCGTCGACGAGGCCCACCTGGTTCACGTTGTTCGTCTCGCCGATCGAGGCAAGATTCCTTCTGTCCAGAACATGGCCGGGGATATCGTAGTACCGGTCATGAGCATCGCCCGCAAGGAGCGAAAAATTGAACTCGGGCCCGAAAGAGGTGTTCAACTCTTCGGCGCTCAGGTTCGTAATCATATACTTGACCGTAAAGCCGGATGCAGCGCTGCGCAGGGACAGCTCCTTCTGCAATTTCACGCCGAGCCCGGCCACGCTTCCACTGCGCTCAAGGACAACGACCGCCCGCCCGTTCGTCCTATCACTCTTCACGCCGTACGACCCGAGGACAAAATCTCCCGCTTCGTAGTATTCGGACCGCATAAAGCTCGCCAGGTCCACGCCCGATCCCAAAAAATGGTCGAGCAGCGATCCGCGCACGTACCAGTCGTAGAGGAGATGAAACTGCAGGCCCTCCTCCTTCACTGCCACCCGCTCGTGAATCGTCTGCGCCCCCCCCGGAGCATCGGACGCCCTGTCCCTGACCATCTGAAGAATTTTTTCGTGATAGACCTCGCGTCTGCGCGTAAGCGTGTTTGTGAGGTTGAACGAACGAGGCTTCCAATCGAGTTCGGAGATCCGACCGCCCTCTGCCGGATCGATGAATATATTCAGGAGCTCGGAGTTGAGCATCACTTCTTCGCTTCCATCACAATCGAAATCGCCTGTTTCAACCTCCAGCCATCCGGCTTTGTTCTCCCGATCCTCCCCCTTGCCCCTTCCACCTTTCGCCTTCCCGGTTCTCAGCGTCTTGTCCGCCAGCTCCTCCGCCTGGATCAGGTGCTCGTACACCGCGGAGCGAAGGTGCGGAAGATAGAGCCCCCCGAAGACTCCGTGCCAGTAGGAGTCGTTGCACTGTGATTGATAGAGGTGGTCGACCATAGGCGATAGCAGCCCGGTCTTTCCGGCGCCCGGACCATCAGGAGCGCCCAAGGCTTCGCGGACCTTGCGGCTGACCATCATCATCCGCTTGTACATGTGGTTGCTCTCGGAATACTTCGCAAGAAAGTTTCTCCAGAAGCCGCCCTTGATGAACGGCCGTAGACCGCCGAACTCCGGCGAATTTTTCACCTTTGCCAGGGCTTCGTCGTATTCCTTCATGGCCCGCGTCGGAAGAGACCATTCGCCCATCTCCATATAGGACGCCGTGGGAAGGTAGATCCTGCCGCGGGGCGGCTCTTTTTTAAGATACTCGGAAAAGGTCGTGGTCTCGAGCCAGTCGCCGCTCTGTTCTATCAGCGTAAAGAACCGGTCGAGCCACCCCTCTTCATACACGCTGTGATACGTCTCGGGCCAGATGCCGAACTTTTCTCCGTCATCGGCCATGACCGCAAGCCTGTTCCGCTCCGTCGACCGCAGGGAGGCGAGAAGCTCGATCGTTTCCTCAGGCGGTCGGAAGGGGATCAGATATCGCAGCCGCTCGCTCCCGGGAAAGATGCGGAGGACGCTGTCCTGTTCCTCGGTGAGGTAGTAGCCGTCGAGATCGTCGTCGCGGAGCCCGGCCATCTTGAAGTGAAAGTCATCGACCACCACGTGGTTGATGCCCGCTGCGGCAATGGGCCTCGGCAGGTGCGGCTCCCAGACCCGCTCCGCGAGCCACATGCCCCCGGCATCGTATCCCAGCACCGCGCGGACGTAGTTCGTAAGCATCTTGATCTGGCCGATCTTGTCGTCATCGGGCAGCACCGCGAGAATGGGCTCATAGAACCCTCCGGACAGTATCTCCGCCCGGCCTTCGGCCACGAGCTTCTTGAGCATATCGATGAAATCGGGATGGTGCCGCTCAAAAAAATGATAGAGAATGCCCGTGTAGTGCAGCGTGATCTTGATCTTCGAATGCTTCTCCAGAAGCTTGACGAACGGAAGGTAGGATTTCTGGTACGCTTCTTCCGCAACGAAATCGAAATTCCCGACCGGCTGATGATTATGGATCGCAAAGATGAATTGTACCTTGGGCATTGGTCCGGAACCCTTGAGTTTCCTGATGTTTTGACGGGAATACAGACTGGAATATTAGCCCGATGGCCGCGAAAAGTCAATCAAAAACAGGAAAATAGGGCGTTCTCGCCGGCTGATTATAACGAAGGCGTATGCAAGAGAGGCTGTTACGAGGGGAGATGGTTTTTCTTCATTTTTCGGAAAGCAATCACCCCGGCAGAGGCCGCGATCATCGGCAACCAGATCCAGAGAATCTCGGTAACAAGGACTTCGAGGCCCGCACGGCTGAAGAACCTTGAAATGCTCATGGGAGAGGCATAGATGGGCCGCCAGGGCATGTGGTAGCGCGTACTGTCGAAGGGGATGAGGAAACCCACACCCATGCCCTTATCGGTCATGGAATCGAAGAACCCGTGGGCCGCGGTAACGGCGAAGAAAAAAGCGGACAGGCTCCACCACTGCCTGGTGAAGCGGGGTGTGCTCCGGAACGCGATCTGAACGACGAGTATGCTCACGATCAACGCGAACGCGAGGGAATGAAAGAAACCGCGATGGCCGAACACGCTGCCGTACTTGATGCCGAAGTTATAGCCGATAATATCGATATCCGGAACTATTGAGCAGACGCCCGCCAGGACCCAGAACCTCACGGGCATCTTTTCGGCGGCGTATGTCTTGCCGAGGGCTTCGCCTATGAATAGGTGTGTGAAAGCTGAAGGCATAGTATGACTGTAAAACCAGGTTGAGGATAAGGTTAAGCTAAATTCTTAACCTGAACCTCATCCTGAACCTAAGATCTCCTCACCAGTCTTCCCGCAAGATAAAAAAACATGACCGTATACGCCCCGAGCACGAACACCGAGCCCGTGGACGGATTGCCGCCGGAAGCAAGCGCCCGCAGGAGCAGGCTCGCGTGCGTCAGCGGATAGACCAGGACGAGGCTCATGAACGGCTCGGGGAGGCGGTCAGGCGAAAAGAACGTCCCTGCCAAAAACGACATGGGAATGATGAAGAAGCTGTTGAAATTCGCCATGTCCTCGTGCGTGCGGGCGAGCATGGCCGCGGCCACGCCCGCT
>Ga0316620_10001244_pt1 | contig 10879 bp, 9 predicted proteins | sample OWC_Aug_M1_C1_D5_FD_207651 | JGI IMG/M metagenome (GOLD analysis project Ga0316620, IMG submission 207651) | Wetland soil microbial communities from Old Woman Creek delta, Ohio, United States - OWC_Aug_M1_C1_D5_B | ecosystem: Environmental > Terrestrial > Soil > Wetlands | place: USA: Ohio...
GCCGATGCCATTCGTTCGATCGACTCCGTCCAGCGCACCGGAGACGCCACCTGCCGCGCGAGCGCGATGCGGACTTCCTCTCCGCTGGCGGCCTCGGCCGCGTCGACGTTGGTCACGACCGGGATGCGGGGATCGGTCACGGAGAGAGCGGCGAGGACCGGGCGAAGCCGCTCGGCCGCCGGCTCCATCAGCGCGCAGTGGAACGGCGCCGACACCGGCAGGGGCACGGCCTTCTTCGCGCCGCGCTCGCGGCACAGCGCCGAGGCGCGCGCGACGCCTTCCGCGTGGCCCGCGATCACGGTCTGTTCCGGAGAGTTGTAGTTCGCGGGCGAGACGATCTTTCCCGTGTCAACGGCCGCGTCTTCGCAGGCGCGGGCGACCGCGTCCGAGGCGAGGCCGAGGATCGCCGCCATCGCGCCGACCCCCTCCGGCACCGCCTCCTGCATGAACAGGCCGCGCTCGTGGACGACCCGGACGGCGTCTCCGAAGGAGTAGGCGCCCGCCGCCACTCCCGCCGAATATTCGCCGAGCGAATGGCCGGCGGCGGCGATCGCTCCCGCAACCCGCTCCGGCCGGCGGGCTTCGAGAACCCGCAGCGCCGCGATCGAGTGCGTCAGGATCGCCGGCTGCGTGTTCGCGGTGCGCTTCAGTTCCTCCTCGGGCCCCTCGAAGCAGATCGTCGAGATCGGGTAGCCGAGCGCCGCGTCGGCTTCGTCGAAGACGGCTTTCGCCTCCGGGAACGCGTCGCAGAGGTCCCTGCCCATTCCGACGTACTGCGAGCCCTGCCCCGGGAAAAGGAGTGCGAGCGGCATCGGCCGATTCTACTTCGTGGCGAGCGCCTCCGACGGAAGGGCCTTCGCTCGCCGGCGGGCGGAGTCGATCCCCTTCTCTTCGGGCTGACCGAACGCCTCCGGGTGAAGATACAGCCCGCGCTCGAGGTCCGTCTTCTCCTCCTCGACGACGATCGGATGCGCCTTCGCGTACGCGTCGCGCCGGATTCCGGTCAACTGCCAGGACACCTTCACCCCCGGAATCCCGCCGGCGATCGTGAACCGACCGTCTTCGAGCTCGTGCGCGACGTAAACGCCGGCGAACCCGCCGATGCAGGTCAACTGATACCGAAAGTCCTCGTTCGCCGCCTCGACCCAGGCGGGCAGGTGCACGACGGCGCCTCCGTCGGGCCCGAGCACGACGTTGCCCGAATACATGTTCGTCATCTCGGACGACTCCACGCTCGCGTGAACCAGGTACTTGTTCTCGGGATCGAGCGGATGGTCGATCTTGAAGTCCTTCACTCCCGCCGTGATCGCTCCCGTCACCGAGAGAGCGCCGTTGACCGAGACCTTGCCGTTGAAGTAGCCGGCGAATCCCGACGTGCTTTCTCCCCAGAGGCCGTAGGCGGTCGGTCCCACGCTCGCGATTCCGTGGACGCCCGTTCCGCCGCCCGCGGTGCCGATGCCGTAAACGCCGTTGCCCGCCGATCCGAGGCCTCCGGACGACCCGTACACGCCCGTTCCCGTGTTGCCGTCGCCCTCGACTCCCGGGCCGTCGCCGTTGTTGAGGCCCTGGACGGCGGGTTCGGACCCGTCGACTTTGCCGGAGACTCCCGTTCCCCCGGCCGCCGCCACGCCGTAGACCCCCACCGTGGTTCCGATGCCCACGACGCCGGCGCCCGACGGCAAATTCCCGAGCTGACCGCCCTGGGTCCCCGTCCCCATGACGCCGACACCGGTCTTGCTCGATCCTGCCACCCCGAAACCGCTGTCACTGCCCCCTCCCACGCCGAGCCCCGAACCCGCGCTCGTGGCGGTGAGACCGATCCCTCCGCCGCTCACGCCGCTCGAGGGGTTGTTGATCGTCACCACGGAGGCGCCCGGGAGAGCCGCCGTCAGGCTCAGCGGCACGGCCACGCCGAGCGGGGTCCCTGGCGTCCCGTTCCCGGCCATCGTGGAGTCGTGGGACACGGACGCCAGCCCGCCTCCCGCTCCGCCCGCCGCGTCGATCCGGATCGACGACGATCCGACGTTCGTCAGCGTGATGTTCGTCCCCGCGACGAGCGACAGAGCGCCCGACAGGCCGTTGACGCTCGTCACCCCCGCCGATCCGCCGCCGCCCAGGAGCGAGTCCTTGAACGTCATCTCGAACCCCGAGGAGTCCTGGCTCGTGTTGCCGAGCTGCGCGCCGGCGATGAGGACCTTCCCCGCGCCGGCCGTCACCGTCGCTTCCAGACGCGCGTTGATCGTCGAAATCCCGGGAAAGATCTGCGCCACGTTCGGCTGGAGCTGCTCGTACGGCTGCATCGGGTAATCCGCCGCGCCGAGAGAAGCTCCCGAGCCGCTCAGCAGCCGCACGTGCACCGTCGCGGGCTGCCCGGCCGTCTCGACGAGAGCGAAGTTGTACCGCATGTCCTCCGACGGGTCGCCCTGGTTGACTCCCTGGATCGAGGCGGTCTCGCCCAACCCGATGGAAAACGACGCCGGAACGGCCGCGAAGAACAACCCCTCCGTCGTCCCGAGGTTGTCGGCCGGGTGCGCCTGGTTGTAGATCCGCTCCGCGGCGAAGACCTCGCCGTCGGCCGTGATCCTCGCCGCGCCGAGCTCGCCCGCCAGGCCGAGCTTCTCCTCGACCACGTTCTCGTAGATCTTCGTCTCCCCCGGAGCCAGCGTGTCATCGAACGACGGCACCGTCCCCGCGTTCCCCTGCCCCGACTTGAGGAACCGGAAGGTGAAGTGGACCGTGTCGGCGCTCGAAAGGTTCGTCACCCACACCGTCGTGTAGAACTGCGCATCCCCCTGGCCGGCGACGCGCCCGACGGCCGGAAGGTATGCGTCGGCCGAGCCGAAACCGGCATAAGCGGGTATCGCCACGGCCATGGACAGAATGCGGAAGCCAAGGCGGGAGAGGAAACGCATCGGGCACTCCTTTCGAGATTTGTAGTGAAGAGATTATAGCCCCGGCATTTTGCCGGCCGGCGGGACGGAAGCGTCCGGTCGCGGCGATGCCCCGGGAGATCGGATCGACGCCCGGGGAGCGTGGCTTCCGGTGGCCCCGTCTACCAGCGCATCAGGACGGCGCCCCAGGTGAGGCCGGCCCCGAACGCCGTCATCAGCACGAGGTCGCCCGACTTCACGCGGCCGCCGCGCGCGCACTCGTCGAGCGCGATCGGGATCGACGCCGCCGAGGTGTTCCCGTAATGCTCGATGTTCTTGTAGACCTTCTTCGGGTCGATCTTCAGCTGCTTGCCGACGGCGTCGATGATCCGCTCGTTGGCCTGATGCGGAATGAAGAGCTGGATGTCGTCGTGCGTGAATCCCTGCTCCTCGAGCACCTCTTCCGAGACGTCCGCCATCGCGCGGACGGCGATCTTGAACGTTTCGTTCCCCTTCATCTTGATGAACGGAAGCCGCTCGTCGATCGAGGAGGGGTCGTTGGCGGGGCGGGAGGAGCCGCCGCCCGGCATGCAGATGAAGTCCCCGTAGTTGCCGTTCGACTTCATCGAGGAGCCGAGAACGCCGTGGTCGCCGCGCGTCGCCTGGAGGACGGCCGCGCCCGCGCCGTCGCCGAAGAGAACGCAGGTGGAACGGTCCGTCCAGTCGACGTAGCGGGAAAGGATCTCGCCGCCGACGAGGAGGATGTTCCCGGCCTTGCCCGACTGGATGAGACCGTCGGCGAGATGGAGACCGTAGAGGAATCCCGTGCACGCGGCCGAGAGGTCGGACGCCGCCGCCCTCGTCGCCCCCAGGTTGTTCTGCACGAGGCAGGCCGTCGAGGGAAACAGCATGTCCGACGAAACCGTCCCGACGAGGACCATGTCGAGGTCGGCCGCGGCGAGCCCCGCGTTCTCGAGCGCCCGCTCGGCGGCCCGCGTCGCGAGGTCGGAGAACTTCTCGCCCGGCTCGACGATGTGGCGCTCCTTGATGCCCGTGCGCGTCGTGATCCACTCGTCCGAGGTCTCGACGATCTTCTCGAGGTCGGCGTTGGTCAGGAGGCGCTCGGGCACACAGGAGCCCGTCCCGACCATCTTGGTTCTCCACATATCGGCGGATTATGCCTCAGGCGCGACGATGCATCGAGCCGGACGCCCTTCTACTGGACGGCCATCCCCTTTTCCCGGGAGTGCAATTCCGCGATCGACTCCTGGATCCTCTCCGACATTCTCTTCCGCGAGAACTCCGCCGCGAGCCGGATCGCGTTCTTGATCGCCTTCGCGGAAGAGCGGCCGTGCCCGATGATGCAGCACTTCTTGACGCCGAGGAGAGGCGCGCCGCCGTATTCCGAGTAGTCGATGCGGGCCTTGAACGCCCGAAACGCCGACTTCGAGAGGAGGAAGCCGATGGAGGCCTTCGCCGACTTCGTGATCTCCTCCCGGAGCGACTTCTGGATCATCTCCGCGAGCGACTCCGACGCCTTGAGCAGGACGTTGCCGGTGAAACCGTCGGTGACGATCACGTCGCAGCGGCCGTTGAACACGTCGTTGCCCTCGACGTTGCCGATGAAGTTGAGGCCGGTCTCCTTCAGCACCTTGAAGGCCTCCTTCGTCTTGTCGGTCCCCTTCGTGTCTTCCTCGCCGATCGACATCAGGCCGATGCGCGGCGCCGTCATGTCGAAGAGGAGCTGGGCGTAGAGGTGGCCCATCACCGCGAACTCGCGGAAATTGTGGTTCTTGCACTCCGGGTTCGCGCCGACGTCGAGGAGCAGGCAGAATCCGGAGACGGTCGGGATGATCGCGGCGAGGGCGGGGCGGTCGACCCCTTCGATCGTCCCGATCACCATCTTCGCGGAGACCATCGCCGCGCCCGTGTGGCCCGCCGACACGAGCCCGTCCGCCTTCCCTTCGCGCACGAGCCCCGCCGCCACCCGGATCGACGAAAACCGCTTTTTCCGGACGGCCGCGACGGCGGGCTCGTCCATGCCGACGACCTCGGGCGCCTCCACGATCTCGATCGTGGCCGACCCGGTGTCCTTGCCGGCAAGGAGAGGCGCGATCTTCGCCGACTGCCCGACGAGGATCGTCGAGACCCCGTACTCCCGGGCGGCCGCGACCGCCCCGTCGACGTTGACGTCGGGAGCGTGGTCCCCGCCCATCGCATCGACCGCGATCTTCATCCGAAGCGCGCGGCCGGTCAGACGTTCTTGATGTCGATGACTTCTTTCCCCTTGTAGTGGCCGCAATGCGGGCACACCCGGTGGGGGAGCTTGGCCTCATGGCAGTTCGGGCACTCCGACTTCGCCGGAGCGGCCAGGAAGTCGTGGGCGCGGCGCTTGTCGCGGCGGGCCTTGCTGTGTCGGTGTTTCGGATTCGGCATCGTCAGACCTCTTGTTTCAAACTCTTCAGGACTTCCAGCCGCGGATCGACCGGGCGCGTTTCACAGGAGCATTCGACGACGTTCCGGTCCTTGCCGCACTCCGGGCACAGACCGCGGCAGTCTTCGCGGCAGAGCGGCTTCATCGGAAGCGCCATCAGGACCTGCTCGCGCGCGATCTCGTCGAAGGGCAGGACCGGCTCGTCGAAGGCGACGACGTCGAGCTCGGCGGGGTCGACTTCGCGCTCCTCTTCCGGTTCCGCGTTCCGGCCCTTCTCGGGCTTCGCGGGGGCGGGACGCTTCCGGAGCCGCAGGTGGAGCGGAATCGCCTCCGAGAACGCGTACGGGCTGACGCAGCGCGAGCAGGAGAGCTCGCCCGACCAGGCGAGCTCGCCGTCGAGGAGGTACTCGGCGTCGACGGCCGAAATGACGCCGCTCATGCGCACCGGCGACAGCGAGACGAGCGGGTCCCCGCCGAGATCGACGACGGAAAGCGTCGTCTCGCCGGAGAACTCCAGGGGCTTTTCTCCCGCCCCCTCGAGGTGAATGCGCGGCTCGGTCATCGGAACGGGTAAAGATAGGAAAATACGGGGATTCTGTCAAATCGGCATGGTCGCGACGACTCGGACGAAGCGGCAGGGCCGAGGGTCCCCTTCCGAGCCGACGAACAGGCGCGGCCGGGCGTGGCCGAAGAAGGACGCGGGAGCTCTGGCCCGCGGGCGAGGCGCATCGAGAACGTACGTTGAGGCGGCGAGCCGGCTCTCGCGTTCGTATAACGCCGCGTATGGTCCGCGCCAGCCGTCGTCGCGCCCAGCGCCTAGAATGCCTGGCATGAAGGTCGGCATCGACGCGCGCGCTCTGCTCGCCGAACGCACCGGAATCGGCGTCTACACCGAGCAGATCGCCCGCGGGCTCTCCGCGCAGCCGGACGTCGACGTGACGCTTTTCGCGCCGCGCGCGATCGACGGGCGCGCCGGGTTCCCGGCCGTCGTGCGGCAGCGCCCGAGCCGCCACGCCCTCGGAACGGTGTGGGTCCAGACGCGCCTGGCGCGCGCCCTCGTGGCGGAAGGATCCGACGTCCTCCTGTCGGCGGTGACGATCGCGCCCGCGCGGATCGACGTGCCCTACGTGCCGGTCGTCCACGACCTCACTCCCCTCACCCACCCGGAATGGCACCGGCGGAAGACCGTCGTCGCCTTCCTGCCGTGGATCGAGCGAACGCTCGAGCGCTCGGCGAGGATCATCGCCGTCTCGCGCGCGACGGCGGCCGACCTCGGCCGCCGGTTCCCCGAGACCCGCGGGCGGACGGTCGTGATCGGGCACGGCGTCGATCCCCGCTTCTCTCCGGAGGCCGTCCCGGGCGAAGCGGAAGCCGTGCGCCGCGAGCACACCGGAGGCCGGCCGTTCATCCTGTATTTCGGGACGCTCGAGCCGCGCAAGAACGTCGGCGCGCTCGTCGCCGCGTGCGAGCGCCTCTGGCGGGAGCGCCGCGACCGGCCGGACCTGCTGCTGGCCGGGGGAGGCGGCTGGAAATCGGAGCCCCTGGTCGCGAGGATCGCCCGCTCCCCGTTTCGCGACAGGATCCATCGGACCGGCTACGTCCCCCTCGAAGCCGTGCCGGCGCTCCTTCGCGCCGCGGAGGTCTTCTGCTACCCCTCCCACGAGGAGGGTTTCGGCCTTCCGGTCGCCGAGGCGATGGCGAGCGCGACGCCGGTCGTGATCTCGACGGCGCCCGCGCTCCTCGAAGTGGCGGGCGACGCGGCCCTGGCGGCGCCCGCGGCGGATCCCGCGGCGCTGGCGGAGGCGCTCGCGCGGTTGACGGACGACGCCGATCTCCGGCGCGCCCTCGCCGCCCGCGGGATCGAGCGCGCCGCGGCGTTCCGCTGGGCGGACGCGTCCGAGCGCACCGCGGCCGTCCTGCGCGAGGCCGCCGGCGGCGGGCCGGGCCGCGCGGCCGGCGCATGACGACCGGGATCACGATCGGCATCGACGCCCGAAAGGCGCGCGATTTCGGGATCGGCACCTACACGCGGGAATTGATCGCCGCGCTGGGGGCGCTGCCGGAGGCTTCCCGCTCCCGCTTCCTCCTCTTCGTCCGTCCGGGCGACGAAGAGCTCTTCTCATCCCTGCCGCGGAACTTCGGCCTCGTCGCCGAGAACGCGCCCGGATATTCCCTGCGCGAGCTCTTCGGGTTCGGCTCCCGGGTCCGGCGCGCGCGGCTCGACCTCTTCCATGCTCTCCACTACGTGCTGCCCGCCGCCGGCGCGGTCCCCTGCGTCGTCACCGTCCACGACGCCATCCATCTCGAATTCCCGGACGGCGGCGCCTCCCCGCTCCGTTATCCGTACGCGCGAATCATGATCCGCCGCGCGCTCCGGCGGAGCGGCGCCGTGATCACCCCTTCCCTCTCGGTCCGCCGCGACCTCGAGGAGATCTCGCCCGCGAGCGCGGCGAAGATGGACGCGATCCCCCACGGGGCGCCGGCGAAGTTCCGGCCCGACGTTCCGGAAGGCGAGGTCGAACGGGTGCGGCGGCGATACGCGCTTCCCGACGGGTACGCGCTCTATCTCGGGGGCGCGAAGCCGCACAAGAACCTGACGCGGGTCGTCGACGCGTTCCGCGCGGCCCGGACGGGCGGCCTCTCCCTGGTCCTCGCCGGTCCCCTGCCCCCGGCGAGCTCCGCCGAAATCGCGAACGAAGGCATTCGCCGAGCGGGGCTCGTCGCGGAAGAAGACCTCCCCGCGCTCTATCGCGGCGCCTCCTTCCTCCTCTACCCGACGCTCGCCGAGGGCTTCGGATTCCCCCTCCTCGAGGCCATGGCGTCCGGCGTGCCCGCGATCGTCTCCGACATCCCGGCCTGCCGCGAGGTCGCCGCGGGCGCCGCGCGGCTCGTCGACCCGCGGGACACGGCCGCGATCACGCGGGCGGTCGAAGCGCTGTCGGGCGACGCGGCCCTCCGCGCCGATCTCTCCGCGCGGGGGCTCGCGCGGGCGCGGGATTTCTCCTGGAAGCGCACCGCGGAGCGGACGTGGAGCGTTTACCGCCGCGTCCTGGAAGGCCGATGAGGACGGCCGTCGTCCACGACTGGTTGACCGGGATGCGCGGGGGCGAGCTCGTCCTCGAGGAGATCCTGGACCTCGTCCCGAATCCCCGGATCTTCACGCTCTTCCACTTTCCCGGGAGCGTGTCGCGGCGCATCGAGAGCGTCCCCATCGTCACGTCCTTCCTCCGGCGGATCGCGACGCCCCGGAACTACCGGAGCCTCCTCCCGTTCTTCTCCGCCGCCGTCGAGTCGTTCGACCTCTCCGGATTCGACCTCGTGGTGTCGTCGTCCCACTGCGTGGCGAAGGGAGCGATCGCTCCGCCGGGCGTCGAGCACCTCTGCTACTGCCACACGCCGGTGCGCTACGCCTACGGCCAGTTCGACGCCTATTTCCCCCGGCGCTCGACGCGCGCCCGGGGCCTCAAGAAGTTCTTCGTCGGACGGCTTCGCCGGTGGGACCAGCGGACGGCCGGACGGCCGGACCGCGTGCTCGCGAACTCGACGGCCGTCGCGGAGCGGATCCGGGAGGCGTGGAAGCGCGACGCGGCCGTCCTGTTTCCGCCCGTCGACGTCGATTTCTTCACGCCGGGCGCGGGGACGCCCGAGGACTACGGCCTCTGCGTCGGCGCGCTCGTCCCGTACAAGAGGTTCGACCTCGCGATCGAGTGGTCGCGCCGGACGGGCCGGCCCCTCCGGATCGTCGGGAGCGGACCCGAAGAGAAACGGCTCCGCGAAACGGCGCCCGCCTCCGTTTCATTCGAGAGCGGGCTCTCGCGGGAAGCCCTCCGGGAGCGATATCGACGTTGCGCGTTCTTCCTTCAGCCGGGCGAAGAGGATTTCGGGATCGCGTCGGTCGAGGCGCAGGCGTGCGGGCGCCCGGTCGTCGCGCTCGGACGCGGCGGCGCGCGCGACGTGCTGGCGGGGCCCGGGACGGGCGCCGCCTTCGACGAGGCGTCACCGGAACGCATCGGACAGGCGATTGACTCCCTTTCCCGCGTGGGCTTTAATCCCGAAGTCGCCTCCGCGAACGCGCGGCGATTTTCCCGGGAACGATTCCGGGCCGACTTCGGCCGGGAAGTGCAGAAACTGACGGAATGATCAAAGAGTACGGGCGGCGCCAGGCTTCGGTGCTGATCGCGGCGGACGTCGCCGCGACGCTTCTCGCGCTCGTCGCCGCCTGGTTCCTCCGCTTCCGGCTCGGCGTCATCCCGGTGACGAAGGGCGTTCCGGGCACGGCGGCGTACTGGCGGCTGATCCCCATCCTCGCGCTGCTCTGGCCGGTCGTCTATTCGTTCCACGGGCTCTACCGCCCGCGGCGCGGCCGCTCCCGCTCCGAGGAGGCCTTCGTCATCTTCACGGCGACCGCGCTCGCCGTCGTGCTGCTCGCCGGGATCGCGACCTTCTACCGCGCCTTCTCCTATTCGCGGCTCGTCCTGGTGATCTTCTTCGCCTGCGACGTCCCCTTCGTCGTCGTCGCGCGCCTCCTCGTCCGCTCGCGGTGGGAAGCGAAGTGGCGGAGCGGAATCGGGGTCAAGCGCGCGGTGATCGTCGGGGCCGGGCGTCTCGGGAAATCCGTCGTCGACCGCCTCGTGGACCATCCGGAGGCGGGAATGGCCGCGTGCGCGATGCTCGACGACGATCCGGCGGTTCACGGCGGAAGCTACCGGGGCGTTCCCATCGGCGGACCGACCCTCGCCGCGGCCGCCTGGCTCTCCCAGGGGCGCGCGGAGACGGTCTTCGTCGCCCTGCCGCTCGAGGCGCACCGCCGCACGCTCGAGATCGTGGCGGCGGCCGCCCGCGCGGGCGGCGAGGTGCGCGTCGTCCCCGACCTCCTCCAGCACATCACGTTCCGCGCCGGCCTCGAGGACTGGGGCGGCCTCCCGGTCGTCCACCTCACCGAAACGCCCGTCTCCGGCTGGTCCGGCCTCGTGAAGCGGTTTCTCGACCTCGCCCTCTCCTTCGCCGGGCTCGTCGTGCTCCTCCCGGTCTTCGCCGTCATCGCGCTCGTCATCAAGCTCACGGACGGCGGGCCCGTCCTCTATTCGCAGGAAAGAATGGGGCTCGACGGCCGCCCGTTCCGGATGTGGAAGTTCCGGACGATGCGGCCGGACGCGGAAGAAGAGACGGGCGCCGTCTGGGCGACGCCGGAGGACCCCCGCCGCACCGCGATCGGGCGATTCCTCCGCCGATGGTCGTTCGACGAGCTGCCGCAGCTCTACAACGTGCTCCGCGGCGAGATGTCCCTCGTGGGGCCGCGTCCCGAGCGGCCGGAGTTCGTGGCCGAGTTCAAGGAGAAGTTCCCGCAGTACATGCTGCGTCACCGCGTGCGCTCCGGAATGACGGGGTGGGCGCAGGTCCACGGGTGGCGGGGAAACACCAGCCTCGCCAAGCGGATCGAGTACGACCTCTTCTACATCGAGAACTGGTCGCTCGCGCTGGACGTGCGGATATTGTGGATGACGCTGGTCAAGGACCTCCGCGCCAACGCACATTAGTCCGTCGCCTTCGCGACGCTCGCGGGGCTCGGATCGCG
>Ga0316620_10001247_pt1 | contig 10866 bp, 10 predicted proteins | sample OWC_Aug_M1_C1_D5_FD_207651 | JGI IMG/M metagenome (GOLD analysis project Ga0316620, IMG submission 207651) | Wetland soil microbial communities from Old Woman Creek delta, Ohio, United States - OWC_Aug_M1_C1_D5_B | ecosystem: Environmental > Terrestrial > Soil > Wetlands | place: USA: Ohio...
CACCACGGACTTGACACTGACCAGGCCGCCGTTATCAATCTCCTTCTTGTAATAGCTCAGGACCTTCTGCGACTGCCGGTCAAGCGCCTCCTTGTGCTCGGTGCCTTTCAAAGACTCGCGGAGCGTCGACATCTCGGTCTTGCCGAGCATGTCGGTCATCACGGACCCGCCCTCCAGACGCTGCACCTGGACCAGCACCACGGTTTCCGGCGGACTGACCATATTATGGAACACCGATAATACCGATTTCGAACCCTCTGTCTCGTCAACTGCTATCAATACCTTTTTCATACAAATCTCCTTTTTACCCGTATTTAAACATGCAAATACGTTAATGGATACAGGCCGTCCAACGCCAGCTCTTTCGCAACCGGATCAAACGAACCAGACTCTTGCTCGATTTAGAACAGCTTAACAGGCCGGCTTGCGCCCGGCACAGGAGCCTGGCAGGTGATAGGAGCAGCACTCATTGTTGTTCAGAGCAGGGATGCAATCGTCAACGCCGCGACCATCGCAAAGAGACCGAAGCCTGCGACCGCGGCAATCTTTCGCTCCCGAAGCGAGGTCGCTTTGCCGCTGTCCAGGAATGGGGCAAGAAGGAGTATGCTGAAAGCGAGCCCCGGCAGCAGCACGGCGCCGATGAACGTCCATTTGCCGGGAAAGTACTTCGTGAGCTGGTACAGGAAGAGAAAATACCATTCCGGCCGGGGGCTGTATTGGGCGAAGAAGTCGATCTCCCTGCCGATTGACGGCGGGAACATGACCGCGAGCAGGAGCACAGTCTCGACCGTGAACAGCATCACAACTGTTACTTCGAAGAAGTAATAGGGAAAGAATTTTTTCTGATTTTCATTGTCATTCCGCATTCGATATTCGCCTCTTCATCACATTCCTCCGGAGATCCCTGTCCGCCGAATCATGTGGAAATGGAGCCACAGGAACACGCCGGTGAAAACCGGGAGCCACAGGATGTGCATGCTGTAAAAGCGGAGAAGTGTCTGACCGGTCACTTCAGTGCCGCCCCGGACAAGTCCGCCGAGGAACGGGCCGATCACGGGCACCGAGCCAACCATGTTCGTACCGATAACCGTGGCCCAGTATGCCTTCTGGTCCCATGGCAGGAGATAGCCGGTAAAGCCGAAAGACAGGGTCAGGAGCAGCAGCAGGGAGCCCGCGACCCAGTGCAGCTCCCGGGGATTTTTATACGAACCGGTAATGAAGACGCGGAACATGTGGAGCACGATCGTCACCACCATGAGGTTGCCCGCCCAGTGGTGCGCGGCCCTGACGAGCATCCCCAGGGACACCTCGCGCTGCAGCCGCTGGATGCTCCGGTATGCCTCGATATCGGAAGGAGAATAGTGAATTGCCAGGAGTAGGCCCGTCAAAAGCAGTATGATGAACAGTGTGAACGTTATGCCGCCGAAGCAGTAAAAATAGTTGATCCATCCGGGCACGGGCTTGTCCATCACGCCCCGGTGCCTGCTCGTGAAACGCAGGCGGGTATTGAGATAGTCGAGGATTTTCATCTTCGGTTACACCTTGATTCCCACCAGCAGCATGCCGTTCTCGACCTTTGCGGGAATGCGGCCCAGCGGGGCGGGCGGCGGCCCTGCGATGTTTTTCCCGCTCAGATCATACCTCCCGCCGTGACAGGGACAGATGAACTCGCCTTTTTCCTTGCTGTAATTTACGAGACATCCCAGGTGGGAGCAGGTGGCGGAAAGAACCGTCAGTTTTTCGGAAGATGAAACAATGAACACCCGTGCTTTCCGTTCCCTGCCCGAAGCAGTGTACACGAGCTCGCCCTTCTTTACACCCGACCGGGGAATATCCTCCTCCGGAACCAGCGGGAAAAAGATAAGTTCCTTCTTCCGCTCTGGCAGGGGGGAGAACATTTTTACGCCCGGAGCCAGGAAACCAAGCCCGAGGAGAGCAAATATGCCGTAGAGCGCCCTCTTGATGAATTCCCTTCGGCTTGTTTCCATTTTTTATACTACGCCAGAACAAAGGGCGGTGTCAATCGTAATTCTCGGTCTGGGCCGCACGCCCTGAATATATTTTAACCACATTGATTGATTTTTTACGATACACATAAACTATGCAACAAAATGAAAGAAATTAATATTGACAAACCATTATTTATGCGGTATAGTTTTTTCACGTACATCAAACCATAACCCCGGTAATTACCAAACCTAACAGAATAACCATAATAACCAGGTAGAATAAAAACATCCCGTACCTTATACGAAAACAGGAAGGCAATTTCATCCGTACGTAGTCCGCGGTCATGCGGCTTTGCCGCCAACACTCACGCAAACCAGCAATCGATGGAACTTGCTCGCCTTTTACATCGACAATTACCGTTTTGACCTTAACTACCGGGAGTAAAATAAACCTCACAAACCTACCGTTTGCAGGTACCAACCCCATCTGCCCAGAACAACCACGGGCCAAGGAGCAACCACATGAATTTAGTAGAACTTAAAGGCAAGGACATCGCCGAACTGACCGCCATGGCAGACGAGCTGAAGATCGAAGGCGTCAGCGGCCTGCGCAAGCAGGAGCTTATCTTCGCCATCCTCCAGGCCCAGACCGAAAAGAACGGCATGATCTTCGGCGAGGGTGTGCTCGAAATATTGCCCGATGGCTTCGGGTTCCTTCGCGCGCCCGACTATAACTATCTCCCCGGCCCTGATGATATCTATGTATCCCCTTCGCAGATCAGACGATTCAGCATCCGCACCGGAGACACCGTTTCCGGCCAGATACGGCCGCCGAAAGAAGGGGAACGATACTTTGCGCTCCTCAAGGTTGACGCGATCAATTATGAGGACCCCGAGATATCCCGGACCAAGATCCTTTTCGACAACCTCACACCGTACTATCCCGAAAAAAAGATCAAGCTCGAGCACGCTCCTACCGACTACACGACCCGCGCCATGGACCTTGTCACCCCCATCGGCATGGGCCAGCGCGGCATGATTGTGGCGCCGCCCCGGACCGGGAAAACCATGTTGCTCCAGTCCATTGCCAAGGCGATCATCAAGAACCACCCGGAGATCAAACTGATCGTGCTCCTGATCGACGAGCGTCCTGAGGAAGTCACGGACTGGCAGCGCCAGGTCAAGGCAGAGATCATCAGCTCTACCTTTGACGAGCCGCCCCAAAGGCACGTGCAGGTCGCCGATATGGTGAGCGAACGTGCAAAACGCCTCGTCGAGCACAAGAAGGACGTCGTGATCCTGTTAGACAGCATCACCCGGCTTGCGCGGGCGCACAATGCCATCATCCCTGCCAGCGGCAAGGTGCTTTCCGGCGGTCTTGACGCCAACGCGCTCCAGCGGCCGAAGCGGTTCTTCGGTGCCGCCCGGAGCATCGAGAACGGCGGCAGCCTCACGATCCTCGCAACGGCCCTCGTGGATACGGGCAGCCGCATGGATGATGTGATCTTCGAGGAATTCAAGGGGACGGGCAACATGGAGCTTCACCTCGACCGGAAGCTCGTGGACAAGCGCGTATTCCCGGCCATCGACATCAACGCGTCCGGCACCCGCAAGGAAGAGCTGCTCGTGGACAAGGACGACCTGAACCGCATGTGGGTCCTCCGAAAGGTCCTGAACCCTCTCTCCACCGTGGAGAGCATGGAATTCCTGCTCGAAAAGCTCAAGCAGGCCAAGACCAACCGCGATTTCCTCGACTCCATGAATAAGTGAGATTTCAGTCCTCGGGACGAAGATCTCACCCTGAGCGCAGCGAAGGGTCCGCCCTTCGACATCCCTCCGCTTTGCGCCATAGCGAGGCAGTTGGCATGACGGCCTCTTTTTTTGCTTGTCTTTTTGCGTATTTTGGTATATTATTCCGGCCTTAGCCATACGAACCACGGCAATCAGCCATGGCTCGGCTTTTTTATCAGATAGAAGGAGAACAGAACATGAAACAGGGAATTCATCCGGACTACAAATTGGCGGAGGTCCACTGCGCCTGCGGCGAAAAGTACCAGACCCGGTCCACCAAAGATACTATAAGGCTCGACATCTGCTCCCATTGCCACCCGTTCTTCACCGGCAAACAGAAGCTTATCGATACCGAAGGCCGCGTCGACAAATTCCGGAAAAAATACAATAAGGCGTAGCCGGTGTCGCTTCTCTCCGCGACATGCTCTGTCGCGAGGTCCTCACCTTGACGGATAAATTGAACATAGGCGGCCAGGCTGTGCTCGAAGGCGTAATGATGCGCTCTCCCCGGGCCTTCACGGTGGCCGTACGAAAAGGCGGCAGGCCCAAAGCCGGAATCACCGTTTTCAAGCAGGAACTCCAGCCGCTCGGCGAGCGGTTTCCCCTGTTCAAGAAAAAGATCATCCGCGGCTCGGCAGCGCTCTTTGAGGCGATGTGGCTCGGGATCAGGGCACTCAATTTCTCGGCCAACGAAGCGCTCGAAAGCGAGGACGGGAAAAAGGAAGAAGTAAGCCCTCTTGCCATGGCCGGGACCATGATCGTTGCCGTAGCCTTTGCGCTCGGCCTCTTTCTGGCGCTCCCCCTCCTGCTCACCAACCTTCTCGGCACGAGATTCGCTTCTGTCGGAAGCAACAGCATCCTGTTCAATCTCACGGACGGTGTGCTGCGGGTCGCCCTGTTCCTGGGGTATGTGTCCGGCATTTCATTCATGAAGGACATCCGTCGGGTCTTCGAATACCACGGGGCCGAGCACAAGACGATTGCCGCATACGAGGCCGGCGTGGAACTGACGGTAGAGAACGCGAGACCGTACTCCTGTATTCACCCGCGGTGCGGCACGAGTTTCCTGCTTATCGTGATGGCGCTTTCCATCATGCTCTTCTCACTCATCCCGGGCTCCTGGCCGCTCTGGGCTAAAGCTCTTTCGCGCATCGTGCTGCTGCCGCTGATCGCGGGGCTGGGGTACGAATTTCTCAAGTACAGCGCGAAAAAGCGGGACAATCCGCTGATCAAGCTGTTGATCCTGCCCGGTCTCTGGCTCCAGCGGCTCACGACACGGGAACCCTCGGATGATCAACTTGAGGTCGCTATCAGGGCGATGCAGGAAGCCCTCGCGATGGAACCCCGCTGAAGCGGGGTTTTTTGTTGGTTAAGGAATAATATCCACCACAGAGACACGGAAACACAGAGGAAGACAAAGAAACGATTCTGGACGGGATTTACAGGAACCCCACTCAACAAAAATTTGGATTATTACTTTTTTCGCTGAGATTTCGCATTTCTCTGTGCCTCAGTGCCTCTGTGGTTAAAGATATTGCCCTATGCTGAAAAAATTAGACGCTGTTGCGGAAAAATACGACGAACTTACCAGGCTCCTGTCCGATCCGGCGGTTGCCGGCAGTCACCAGCAGTATCAAAAATACTCGCGGGAGCGGTCGGAGATAGAAGACGTGGTGACTCACTACCGCGCCTATCGGGACGTCCTGAAGCAGATCCACGAGGCCGAGGAGATCACCAAGGACAAAAAGGCTGATGCCGACCTGCGTGAAATGGCCGACTCCGAACTCAAGGAACTTCGGCCCCGCATCGCGCAGATGGAGCAGGACCTGCGGCTGATGCTGGTGCCGAAAGATCCCCGGGACGAGAAGAACATCTTCCTTGAGATCCGCGCCGGCGCCGGAGGGGACGAGGCCGGGCTTTTCGCTGCCGAGCTTTTCCGTATGTATTCGCGGTACGCCGAAAAAAAGCATTGGAAGGTGACGCTCCTCGACATGAGCACGAGTGGTGTCGGAGGCGTAAAGGAAGTCATCGCCCAGGTCCAGGGCAAGGGAGTGTACAGCAGGCTCAAGTACGAAAGCGGCGTGCACCGCGTACAGCGCGTACCCGCTACCGAGGCCTCCGGCAGGATCCATACCTCGACGGTCACCGTGGCGGTATTGCCCGAGGCTGACGATGTGGACGTTCCGGTCGAGCAGAAAGACCTGCGCATCGACACGTACTGTTCATCCGGTCCAGGCGGCCAGAGCGTAAACACGACCTACTCGGCCGTCAGGATCACCCACATCCCCACGGGAGAAGTTGTTGCCTGCCAGGACGAGCGCTCCCAGCTCAAAAACCGCGAGAAGGCAATGAAGATCCTCAAGTCTCGGCTCCTCGAGCGGGAGCGCGAGCGGCAAGCAGCCGAGACCGCCCAGGACCGCAAGTCCCAGGTAGGCTCGGGCGAGCGGAGCGAAAAGATCAGGACCTATAACTACCCGCAGAGCAGGGTTACCGACCACCGCGTCGGTCTTTCTCTCTACCGGCTCGATGCCGTGCTCGACGGCGACCTCGATGAATTCATCGAGGCCCTGACCGCGGCGGCGAATGCCGAAAGACTGAAGAATCTTTGACACGATGGATGCAGGATGTATGATCCATGATGCATGCTTATTTTTATCGTGAATCCTGTATCCTGCGTCGGTCATCGGAAATATTATCATTGAAGATCGCCGATGCAATACGGTACGCAACTGAACGTCTGGTGCAGGCGGGAATACAGGACGCCAGACTCGACGCGGAAGTGCTTCTTTTTCATATTTTAGAGAGAGACCGCGCCTGGCTCATCACGCATACGAACGACGCCCTCGACAATGAGAGGCGAGCTCTCTTTGAAGACTGGATTGGTCGCAGGGCTCAACGGGAGCCCCTCCAGTATATTATCGGGAAACAGGAATTCTGGGGCCTTGAATTTGCCGTAACCCCCGACGTGCTCATCCCCAGGCCGGAGACGGAGCTGGTCGTCGAGTCGGCGGTCAAAATCATAGGGAGCGCGGGCAGTCAGACCACGATCGTAGACTTGTGCACCGGCTCGGGTTGCATCGCGATAAGCCTTGCGAAAGAGCTCGGGGATACGCGCATCTTTGCGGCCGATACCTCAAGTCAAGCGCTCGCCGTGGCACGGGGAAACGCGCGGAAGCATGGAGTTTCGGAGCGTATCCGTTTTCTCGAAGGCGACCTGTTCGAACCTCTCGGGGAACTCGATCTCCGCGGCCGGGTGGATGTCATCACGGCAAATCCGCCCTATATACGCTCGGACGACCTGCCTCGGCTTCAGCCGGAAGTCAGAGACTACGAACCGGAGATCGCACTCAGAGCGGGCCCGGATGGCACGGAGGTCCAGCACAGGATCATCGAGAACGCGCCGAGGTTTCTGAGGAAGAACGGCGTCCTCATCATGGAGATGGGCCTGGGCCAGGCCGAGGCACTCAGAACGATGGCAGAGAACACCGGGTCATATGCGGCAATCGAGATATTCAAGGACCTGGCACGGATAGAGCGGGTGATCGTGGCCCATAAAAAATAACATGAAAAAAATCGTCATCAACGGCGGTAAAAAATTAAACGGTGAGGTCACGATCAGCGGGGCGAAGAACGCCGCGCTTCCGATCATCGCTGCCGGCCTCTTGTGCGAGGGGAAACAGGTGATTTCGAACGTCCCGCGCCTGGCTGACGTCGCCACGCTTGGAAGGATACTCCAGAACATGGGGGTCTTCTTCGAGCGCCGGGGGAGCGACGTTCTGATCGACTCCACCGGCCTGGCGAACCCCGAGGCGCCCTATGACCTCGTCAGGACCATGCGCGCATCGGTGCTCGTACTCGGCCCGCTCGTAGCGCGTTTGGGCAGGGCGCGTGTCTCGCTCCCCGGCGGCTGCGCCATCGGAGCAAGACCAATAAACCTGCATCTCATGGGCCTCGAAAAACTCGGCGCCGATGTCGCGATCGAACACGGCTACGTTATCGCCAAGGCAAAAAAGCTGCATGGCGCCCGTATCTACTTCGACACGGTGACCGTGACCGGCACCGAGAACATCATGATGGCTGCCGTATTCGCGCAGGGAGAGACCACGCTCGAAAACGCAGCGCGCGAGCCCGAAGTAGTTGATCTCGCCACTGCCCTCGTGCGGATGGGCGCAAAGATCGAAGGAGCGGGCACGGATATCATCAAAATCCAGGGCGTCGAGCAGCTCCGGCCGGTGAACTATTCGGTAATGCCCGACCGGATCGAGACGGGCACCTTCGTTATCGCGGCGGCCATAACCGGGGGCTCGGTCCTGATCAAGAACTGTTTTCCCGGCCACCTCGATGCCGTACTGGCGAAAGTCAGCGAAGCGGGCGCGGATGTGAAAGTAGACGAGGGGACAATCCGCGTGACCGGACAACGAACGATCAAGCCCGTCGACGTCAAGACCCTGGAATACCCCGGCTTCCCGACGGACATGCAGGCGCAGTTCATGAGCCTCATGGCCCTGGCCGAAGGCACGAGCGTGATCAACGAAACGATCTTCGAGAACCGCTTCACGCACGTTGCCGAACTCAGGCGCATGGGCGCCGACATCCAGACCGAGGGTCGGAGCGCCATCATCAGGGGCGTGCCGAAGCTCTCTGCCGCCCCCGTGATGGCCACGGACCTCAGGGCGAGCGCCTCGCTCATTCTCGCGGGCCTCGCCGCCCAGGGACAGACCGTGGTGTCGCGCATCTATCACCTCGACCGGGGGTACGAGAACATCGAGCAGAAGCTTTCGGCATTAGGAGCGGACATAAAGAGAGTGTAAACCAATATTAACCACGGAGACACGAAGGCACGGAGGAGATTCAAACTAAAAATTTTTATTTTTTCTCCGTGTCTCCGTGCCTCTGTGGTAAATCCTTAAAAGGAATTTTTATGAAGATCATCGACTCACAGCAGAAAGACATCGCAACCGAACTCAAACGAATCGTGAACCGCGGGGAAACAGCGACCGAGGAAGTGGCCGCAGCGGTCAAGGACGTCGTTGAACAGGTGCGCAGACAGGGAGATCCGGCTGTCCTCGAATGCACCGAGAAGTTCGACAAGGTGAAGCTCACGCTCAAGGACATCAAGGTTTCTCCTGACGAGATCAGGGACGCTTATACTAAAGTGGACAATAGGAAGGTCGAGGCGCTTAAGCTTGCGGCGCAGAACATCCGCGCCTTCCACGAGAAACAGAAGATCAGTTCCTGGGTGAGCCAGGAGGCGGACGGCGTGATCCTGGGCCAGCTTGCCCGGCCCATCAGGAGCGCCGGCATCTACGTGCCCGGCGGCAAGGCGTGCTATCCCTCGACGGTGCTGATGAACGTTATCCCGGCGAAAGTGGCCGGAGTGGAACAGCTCGTCATGTGCTCGCCCGTGCCGGGCGGCACCATGAACCCCTACATTCTCGTCGCCGCCGATATCGCGGGAGTAAGCGATATCTACAAGATCGGCGGAGCGCAGGCCATCGCTGCCATGGCCTACGGGACCGCCACCATCCCGAAAGTTGACAAGATCGTGGGTCCCGGAAACATTTATGTTGCCACTGCCAAGCGCTACGTCTTCGGCCAGGTTGACATTGATATGATCGCCGGGCCGAGCGAGATCCTCATCATTGCCGATCAGAGTGCCGACCCGGAGTTCGTCGCCTCTGATTTGCTCTCGCAGGCCGAGCATGACGAGCTTGCCTCATCGATCCTGGTGACGACATCACGGGACCTTGCGGAGAAGATGGATGCCGAAATCGAGCGGCAGCTCGCCAACCTCGCGAGAAAAGAAATCGCGCGCAAGGCCATTGACCGCTTTGGGGCCATTGTCCTCGTCGGGACCCTCCCGGAAGCAGCCGACGTATCGAACTCCATCGCTCCGGAGCACCTGGAACTTGCCGTGGAAAAACCCTTCGAGCTCCTCGGCTTGATCAAGAATGCCGGCGCCATTTTCCTCGGCCACTATACGCCGGAGTCCGTGGGAGACTATATCGCCGGTCCGAACCACGTGCTCCCCACCGGCGGGACAGCGCGGTTTTTTTCTCCCCTGTCCACGGACAGCTTCATGAAAAAGTCCAGCCTGATCTTTTACACGAAAGAGGGCCTGGACAAGGTCGGCGAAGCCATCACGCAAATTGCCGACGTGGAGGGCCTCGAGGCCCATGGGAACACGATCAGGGTGAGGATGGCAAAAAAAATAGCAAAATAATTTTTTGACGGGATTTACAGGATTGACGGGATATGCTACAGTCTTATCGGATTCTATCCTGTTATCGGTCAACATATTTTTTAGAGGAGAACACATGCCTACGAAATCGAAGAAGGCATCATCGAAGACCGTCGTCGCCGCGGAGCAGAAACTGAAGCTCGGCCTGCCCAAGGGGAGTTTGCAGGAGGCGACGTTCAAGCTCTTCAACAAGGCCGGCTACCGCGTGCAGGTGAGTTCGCGAAGCTACTACCCCAGTATTGACGACCCGGACATCGGGTGCATCATGGTCCGCGCCCAGGAGATGGCCCGGTACGTGGACAACGGCATCTTCGACGTGGGCCTCACGGGCAAGGACTGGATCCTGGAGCAGAATGCCGACGTTGTCGAGGTCGCCGAGCTCCGCTACGCAAAGGGCGGCCTGAATCCCGTACGCTGGGTCGTGGCCGTGCCGGAAGACTCGACCATTAAGACCATCAAGGACCTGAAAGGCAAACGCATCGCTACGGAGCTCGTAGGCTACACCAGGCGCTATCTCAAATCCAGGGGGGTCACCGCCGACATCGAGTTCTCCTGGGGCGCCACGGAAGTGAAACCGCCGACGCTCGCCGACGCCATCGTGGAGCTGACCGAGACCGGCAGCTCCCTGAAAGCGAACAAGCTCCGGATCGTCGAGGTCATGCTTGAGTCCACAACCCGACTCATCGCGAATAAAAAAGCCTGGAACAACCCTTGGAAACGGAAGAAGATCGAGAGCATGGCCATGCTGCTCCAGGGCGCGCTCGCTGCCGAGGAAAAGGTCGGCCTCAAGATGAATGCGCCCAAGGCGAACCTGAAAGAGATTTGCGGCCTCCTGCCCTCGATGCACGCGCCCACGATCTCGCACCAGACCGACCCTGCATGGGT
>Ga0316620_10001249_pt1 | contig 10859 bp, 8 predicted proteins | sample OWC_Aug_M1_C1_D5_FD_207651 | JGI IMG/M metagenome (GOLD analysis project Ga0316620, IMG submission 207651) | Wetland soil microbial communities from Old Woman Creek delta, Ohio, United States - OWC_Aug_M1_C1_D5_B | ecosystem: Environmental > Terrestrial > Soil > Wetlands | place: USA: Ohio...
AAGTCCCGGCCCGCGACGGCCTGGTCCCAGGACGCGAGCGGCAGGAGCGGCTCGAGGTGGTCGCGGAACGCGGCCTCGCGGCTCGGGGTCGCCCCCGGCGCCGTGCCCAGCGCGGGCTGGCCGAGCACGCAGGCGTCGAGGTCGTCGCCGGCCGCCAGATCCTGGCCGAGCCAGGCCGAGGCGATCGCCCGCGCCAGGCTCTGGCCGGCGATCCGGTTGCCCTCGACCGACCAGTGGGTGTCGCGGCCGTAGTAGAGGTCCTGGCCCTGGTCGGCGGCGCAGGCCAGGGCCGCGAAGAGGTCGAGCACGGGGATCCCGGGATCGATGCGGCGCGCGGCCTGGTGGACGAGAAAGGCCGGCAGCTGGAGGTCGAAGCGCTCGAGCTCGAGACCGTAGCGGGCGACCAGCTCGGCCTGGCGCTCCCCGGTCACCTGGGCCTCGTTGGGGGCGAGCATGACCAGCACCCGGGTGCCGCGAGCGCGGATCTCGGCTGCGAAGCGAAGGAACTGGACGAGGGCGAAGTAGCCCCGCTCGAGCTCGTCCAGCCGCTCCGGGTCGAAAGCGTCCATCTGGGTCAGCAGGGTGGCGTAGTAGCTCTCCTCGGAGAGCTCGGCCAAGGCCAGGTTGTAGGGCCCTTTGCCGGTATCCCCTGCCGGGACCATGTTCTTCCGCCAGAGGTGGAAGCGGACCAGGGCGTGGTCGAGGAGCCGCAGCGGGTACTTGCGCGGCACTGCAAGGGCCCGCCGCCGCCCGGTCTGGAGGTCGAGGGAGAGGGGGCCGAAGAGGCGGTTGAGCTCGGCGTCGTCGGGGACGTGGTTGTAGGCCACGTCGGCCAGGTCGTTGCCGAGGTAGAGGTTGAACACGACTGCGTCGTGCTCGATCAGCCCGCCCCAGTAGCGGTAGCCCGCCGTGTATTGGTAGAACGAGATCGCCGGCTCACCCAGGTTGACGATCCGCACCCTCCTCTTCGGGCCGGCCAGCCCGCTTTTCTCGAGGAGCGCGGCCGCCACCCCGTGGTAGGAGTAGGGGTACTTGACCACGGTGTAGCCGAAGGAATCGCCGAAGCTGAGCACCCGGAGCTCGTCTTGGCTGCGGCTGCGGCGCACCGTGCCGTCGTTGTAGTTGAGCGCCGCCAGGTCGACGGCGTCGGAGCTGATGCCGCGCGGGAGGCGGGCGGCGAGCGCCTCCCAGGCGCGCAGGGCGCCCTCGCCGAGCAGAATGCCGAGCACGAGGCCGGCGACCAGGAGCAGGAGCTTGCGGCGCACTACTCGCCCAGCAGCGCGCGGTACAGCTCGAGGGTCTTGCGTGCGCTGCGCTGCCAGGAGAACTCGGCCACTCGGTGGAAGCCGCGCGCCCTCAGCTCGCGCCGCAGGGCGCTGTCCGCCAGCACGCGGCCGACGGCGTCGGCCAGGGCCTCGGCGTCGGCCGGGTCGACCAGGATGGCGGCCTCGCCCACGACCTCGGGCAGGGAGGTCGTGCTCGAGGTGACGACCGGCGCGCCGCAGGCCATCGCCTCCAGCACGGGCAGTCCGAAGCCCTCGGCCAGCGAAGGGTAGACGAAGGCCTCGGCGCAGGAGTAGAGGACCGCCAGGTCGTCCTGCGGCACCTCGCCGGTGAGCCGTACCCGCAGCCCGGAGGCGCCGCGTTCGATCCGCTCGTGGAGCTCCCGGTTGCACCAACCCGGCCCGCCGGTCACGACCAGGGTGTGGCTCGAGCGGGTGTCCTCGGGCAGGAGGGCGAGGGCGTCGAGCAGGCGGCCCAGGTTCTTGCGCGGCTCGAGGCTGCCAACGGTGAGGAGAAAGGGCCCGTCGACACCCAGCCTGCGGAGGACCGCGCTCCGCCGCTCCTCACGGTCAACCGGCTTGAAGCACGGGTCGGCGGCCTCGGGGATGACCACGATCCGCTCCCCGGCCAGGCCGAGGAGCGCCATCGCCTGGCCCTTGGTGTGCTCCGAGACGGCGATGAAGCGGTCGGCGGTGCAGGCCGCCTCGACCACCGCGCACAGGGTTTCGACCCGATTCTTGACAGTGTGGAAGCCCGGGTGGGAGAGGAAGGTGAGGTCGTGGAGGGTGAAGACCAGCCGCGGCGGTTTCACCGGCGGCAGGCGGTGGGCCAGGCTGTGGAAGAGGGCGACCTCGCCCGGCGCCGGACCGGCGCTGGGGTGGAAGCTGAGGTGGCTGGGCGCGCCCGGAAAGCGGGCGCGGAAGAGCGCCTGGTCCGGGCGCGGGCTGTGCAGGTCGTAGAGGTGGTAGTGGTGCGAGCCGTCGACCTCGGCCAAGGCCGAGATCAGCATCCGCGAGTAGGTGGCGAGGCCGTCGAACCCACCCAGGGCCTTGCCCACGTCGAGGCCGATACCCTGCCCCCTCATCGCGCCCCAACCCCGGTCGGCGGCGCTGCCGCGTCCGCCTCTTGGCCCTCCTCGGCGAGCGCGCTCCTGACCTGGGCCAGGTGGTGGAGCAGCCGGGCACCGGCCTGCTCCGAGACCCGACCGTGCTCGACGGCGCGCGCGACCGCGGTCGCGGCCCGGTCGAGGGCCGCCCGGTGCTGCGTCAGGTGGTCGAAGCGGTCAAGGTCCCGGTGCAGGCCCTCGAGATCGCGGAGCACCGCCTGGTAGCGCTCGAGAGCGGTCCGCTCGACGTCGTCCAACCGCGCGGCCAGACCGGCCAGGTCCTGGCGCAGGCGGTCGTTCGACCTCTGCAGGGCGTCCTGCTCGCCGTCGACATGATCCAGCCGCTGGTGGAGCCCCTCGATCTGGAGGTTGATCTGGCGCGACCGGGCCCGGGCCCGGCTCACAATCCGCGCTCCAACCAGCCCGCCGGCGATGACCACGACGGCGAGCACGCCCACGGCAGCCACGAGCAGCGTTTCCGACAGCATGGCGCGCGAACCTGTCCCCTCTCGACGCTATCCTAGCCGGATCTCGGCCGGCGGTCGAGACGGGCGCTCCCGATCCCGTTCCCGAGCCCGTTCCCGAGCCCGTTCCCCCTCCCGTTACCGTTGTCGTTCCCGACTTCATGGCTGCTGCCGATGCCATCCCTGAACGCCATTCGTCGACCACGGCAACGCGAGCGGGCTCGGGAGGTCACGCGTCGGTATCGCGGGCGTCGCCCCTGCCTACGGTTCCAGCTTCTCGCGCAGCCAGCCTGCGACCGGTCCGCTCGAGAACTTGCGGCGCAGGTGCCAGCCCAGGACCACCTGCTCCCAGCGCGGCCGGTGCTGCTCGTAGTAGCGCACCTGGGACTGCCGGTAGGCCAGGGTCGCCCCGCCGCTGCCCGGCGAGCCGCCGCTGCAATGAACGGCCCGCGCCTCCTCGACCAGGGCCATCTGCCAGCCGCGCCGGCGCAGACGCAGGCAGAGATCGGCGTCCTCGAAGTACAGGAAGTAGCCGGCGTCGAAGCCTCCCACCTCCGCGAAGGCCTCGCGCCGCAAGAGCATGCACGTCGCCGGATACCAGCTTGCTCCGAGCCCGGCGCGCAGCCAGCGGGCATGGACCCAGGGCGAGGCCTCGAAGCGGTTACGCACCTTCTCCACCAGCTCGCCGAGGACGCTGCGGTCCGGGGCCCACGAGATCTGCCGGGTCCCGTCGGGGTAGTGGAGCGTGGGGCAGACCAGGGCCAGCGTCGGGTCGCCCTCGAGCCTGGCCAGCAGGCGGTCCAGGCAGTCGTCGACCAGCCAGGCGTCGCTGTTGAGGAGCAGCAGGTGCTCGCCCCGGGCCTCGGCCGCGGCCTGGTTGTTGGCGGCGGCAAACCCGCAGTTCATGTCCAGCGCGAGGATGCGCACCGCGGGGAAGTCACGGCGTACCAGCTCCAGGGAGCGGTCCGAGGAGGCGTTGTCGACCAACAGCACCTCGAGGCCAGGACGCGGCAGCGGACCGAGGCTCGTCAGGCAGCGCGCCAGATGGGCCTCGCCGTTATGGTTGACGATCAGGGTCGAGATCATCGCGCGGCCGCCATCTCGAGCTGGCGCAGAAAGAGGCCGGCCGAGTCGCGCCAGCTGCGCCCCGCACAGAGCTCAGAGGCGTGGCCGACGATGCCGGCCCGCAGCGGGCCGTCCGCGAGCCCGCGCCGGATCACGCGCACCAGCTCGTCGCGCTCCAGGGAGGCGCAGCGCAGGGGGTAGTCGGGCCAGATCTCGTCGAGGGCGAGCCCGGCGCTCACGACCACGGGCGTGGCGCAGGCCAGCGACTCGAGCGGCGGCAGGCCGAAACCCTCGTAGCGCGAGACGTAGAGGGAGAGCTCGGCCCGGCGGTAGAGCTCGGGCAGGACGGAGTCGGCGACGTAGCCGAGGACCGTGACCCGCCCCTCGAGGCCGAGCCGGGCGACGGTCTCGGCCAGCCGTAACGGGCGGCGCAGCCGGTTGGCCCCGGCCAGCACCAGGCTCAGCCCGGGCCGCTCTCGGGCGAGCTCCGAGAAAGCCTCGAGCACCAGCTCCGGGCACCTCCGCTCGAGGACCGTGCCCACCTGGAGCAGGTAGGGCGGCCGCACCCCGAGCTCCTCCAGGGCGCTCGCAGCCTGGACCGCCGGCGCGGCGGGCGGCGCCAGGAAAACCGGGTCCAGAGCCAGCGGCACCACGCCTAGGCGGTCGCGGCCGATCCGGTAGCGGGCGCCGAGCTCTCCGGCCACCCGCTCAGTGTCGGTCAGCACGCGCGCGGCGCGGCCCGCTGCGTGGCGCGCGAGCAGGCGCCGCCGCCAGCGCTCGCGCCAGCCGAACTCCTCGGGCAGGACCTCGAAGGAGAGGTCGTGGATGGTCACCACGCCGGGCGCCGGCAACCGGGGCGGCAGGCTGTAGGCCGGGGAATGGACGAGATCCAGCGCGTGGCGCGCCAGGAACCGCGGCAGCCACAGTTGCTCCCACAGCACCGGGCTCCCGCCGCGCTCGCAGAACACCGGGGTGACGGCCCCGCTCGACCACAGGGGGTGGTCGAACCGGCGACCCTGGAAGAACAGGATCCACTCCCAGCCTGGGTCGAGCGCGCGGATGCCGTGCAGAAGCCCGGCCAGGTAGCGGCCGACCCCGGTCCGCTGCCGTTCCATCTCCGCCGCCACCACGCCGATCCTCATGCTCGACTCGGATCATACCTATGCCGTTCAGTCAGGTTGAGTCCCTTGCGATCTCGACTTGACCAGGGGGGAGTCCAAGACGCACAAGCGCCAAGAACGCAACGTCTTGTTTCAGAACACTTTACTTCAGGTCTTTACAGCCTTCGCGCCCTTTCGTTTCAGTCTACCGTCCGCTGGCGGAGCCTGGCGTAAGTGAGGGGAACAGTCAGCACCGGGGGCCGGGATCCTGCCGGACGCTCGCCGTCAGCTGCCTACCGGCGCCGCATGCCGTCCATCCGCGGTCGGCCAGCGGCCTGGACTCTGCAGGGCACATGCAGTCGGCTATCTCCGACCCAGCAGGACCAGCCGGGAGGCGCCGCCGCCGAGGTCGCGCACAACCTGGAGACGGGCGTCGCCAGCGACCGCGGCGTCGTCCGGGCACTCCAGGCAGGCGGTGCCGCCGGCGGCCAGCACGCCCAGCTCGGCGGCCTCGCGCAAGGCCAGCAGGCCGTCCTCCCAGTCCTCGAAGGGTGGGTCGGCCCAGATCAGGCCGAAGCTCTGGCCGCGGCGAGCGAGCTCGGCCACCGCCCGGCGCGCCGGCATGACCAGGATCGCAGCGGTGGCCTCGTCCACGCCCAGCGCCTGCCGGTTGTCCTCGATCAGGCGCGCGGCCGCGCGGTGGTGCTCCACGGAGACCACCCGCCCCGCCCCCCGTGACAGCGCTTCCAGGCCGACCGCGCCGGTGCCGGCGTAGAGGTCGAGAAAGGCGACGCCGTCGAGCTCCCCGCCGAGCACGGCAAAGGCCCGCTCACGCAGGGCGTCCGGGGTCGGTCGCAGCGGCATGCCCCGGCGCGGGCCGCGCAGCCGCCGCGAGCGCCAGCGCCCGCCGGTGATCCTCAATCCGAGACCACCCGGAGGACCCGCCGCACCCGCTCGCTCATCGGGATCATCTCGACCATGGCGCCGTGCCGGTACGCGACCCAGATCATCCCCTGCTCCGGGTTGACGTCCCGCACCTCGGCCAGCTCACCACCGAACAGCTCGACGACGTCGCCCCGCTGCGGCTGCCAGCTCCGCACCTCGTCCTCGAAGGGCGGCGATTCGGCGACCCTCTTTTCGAGGTCGTCGAGGGTCGCCACCAGGCGAGCGAAGGGCAGCTCGAGCATGACCCCGGAGGCGTATCTCACCTCTCGCGCCCTGCCATCCTCGCCGAAGATCCGGATCACTCCCTGGGCCAGATGCTCGCCCATGGTCGGCTTGGCCGAACCCTCGACCTGCTCCACATCGCGTGCGATCGCCATCAAGTAGGCGGCGAGCTCGGCCCGCTCGAGCGCCACATCGCGGAACAGGACCTCGCGCCCATCCTCGGCCACCGCTACCACGGCGACCCCGTTGTCGAACAAAGACAGCCTGCTCCGGCGCTCGCCCTCACTGACTACCCGTTCGATGACCGGCGACGGCACCCTGGCGTAGGGATCCGGCGCCGGCGTGGGCGTGACCCTGACCTCGTTCGCCCAGACCTGGGCGACGAGGGTGACGACGAGCAGGCTGGCGGTCATCGCTTCCCCGGAGCCAGAATAGCCCGCGCCAGCGCAGCACGCCAGGACGCGCCGCCCGAGGACGGAGCGGTGCTGCCCGGCGGCGCCGAGTCGAGGCCGCTCAGCGCTCCGGGCCGGCCTGCCCGCGCACCACGATGATTCCGGGGAAGGACCCGGTGGGAAACTCCGACAGCAGAGGCTGCGGCTCGCTGCGCGTGAACAGGGCGAGCTCGTCCTGGGTCCAGTCGAAACGCATCGCCCGCGCGTCCATTCCCTGGGTCGACAGCACGCGCTCCAGGTAGGAGTTGAACAGGGCCTCGGTTTCCCATGGGCTGAGCACGTTGGGGCTCTGGCTGCGGACCTCGAAGCCCAGCTGCCGGGCGTAGCGCACCATGACCTTGTGGTAGAAGACGGAGTTGTAGAGCAGGACGGCGAAGCCGTCGGGGCGCAGATGGGCGCGCAGGCCGCGCAGGATCGAAAAGCCGAGGTCGCCGGTCTCGACCACCGTGGTGTCGCGCGGCGCGTCGAGATCCAGGGAGTAGGGCGGGTTGGAGAGGAGAATGTCGAAGCTCTCGTCGGGACGAATCACCGAGTACGCCGAGGGGTCGCTCTCGGGAACCAACCGTGCCTCGACCACGCCCTCGAGGCCAAGGGCCTCGGCGTTGCGGCGGGCGCAGTCCACGGCTTCGGGGCTGATGTCGGTGAGAACCACGCGCCGCGACCCGAGCCGGGCCGCGCACAGACCGACCAACCCAGAGCCGGTGCCGATCTCGAGCACCTCCCGGCCAGCGAAGAGAGCGGGGTGGCTCATGAGCAGCGGAACCACCAGCAGCTCGGCCTCGTCCGGCCGGAAGACGCCGGGGAGAACGGTGATCTCTCCCCCCAGACAGACCGAGTGGAAGGGCTCGGCTCGACCCTCGACCGTGCCCACCCGGCTCGTGTCCGAGCGCGGATCCGGCTCCGTCTCGACCCTGGCACAGCCTCCGAGCAGGGCCAGGCAAAGGCCCCCCGCGACGACGGTCCACTCGGTGCGCAGAGTCACGTGCATCTCTCCGACGCTGGTGAGACTAGCACTACGCGTCGGTGCTGGCGACGGCCCGGACCCACCCGTGTGACCGCCTCGCGTCGCGAGGCTCGCGGCTCCATCCGTCGGCGGCATCACCCGGGGGAAGGGCCGGGCCTACGGCGCGGCGGCCCAGGCGCCTCGACGCGGCCGGGCGTCGCTCCACGCCACGCTGCGAGCGTCGGGCAGGCGGCCGGAAGCGGCAGGCCGCCTACTGCGACGCCTTGTCCATGGCGGCGACGATCTCGTCGATCCGCTGCAGGCGGCCACGCCGGTTCTCCATGCTCCTGGCCGTGGCCAGGGATCGCCTGGCTTCGGCGTACTCGCCGCGCTCGGCAAGCAGCTTCCCGATCACGTAGTGGGCGTCGCGGTCCGCGGGGTTGATCGACACCACCTTCCTGAGGTTGACCAGCGCCTCATCCGCGTCCCCAGTCTCCAGGTACCAGATCCCTACGTTGTAGAGGACGCTGGGGTTGGCCGGGTCAAGCGCGAGAGCCATCTCGAGGTAGCGGCGGGTCTGGTCGAGCTCGTTACGGCGGGCGTGGAGGGTGGCCAGGGCGATCACGGACGCCAGATTCGACGGGTCTGCCGCATGCGCCTGCTGGTAGAAGTCGAGCGCGAGCTCCTGCTCGCCCCGCGCCTCGTGGACCCTGCCCAGCTCGTAAAGGGCGGTGAACGAGCCGGGCAGGAAGTCGAGAATCGCCTGGCAGTGGGCCTCCGCACCGTCGAGGTCCCCCTGCGCCATGCAGATCCGGGCCATGAAGTAGTGCGCTTCGTCCTGGTAGGGGTCGATGGCCAACGAGCGCTCGTACATCTCGCGGGCCTTGTCCGGTTGATTGCCGTGAATCAGGTAGGCCGAGGCGATGGTGGTGAGGGTGCGAGCGTTGGTGGGGTCGCCGGCGACGACCGACTCGAGCACCCGGATGCCCTCGAAGTACGACCCCATCCTGAGGAGGTCCATCCCGACCCCATGAAGGTCGAAGAGGTGGCGCCTGGCGATGGGATCGGCAAGACCCGCCACGGCATGCAGGTCGTCGGTGATGCCGCGCGAGGTTTGGAGCGAGCTGAGGATGTAGCCGAGCGACTCCAGCTTGGCCCTCGCCTCCGTGTCCGGCATGGCCAGCGAGCTCCCGGCTGGGTTGCGGTAGGTCGCGATCACCTGCTCAAGGCGCTCGGTGAGCCGCTGCACCGCGTTCGGGTCCTGGCCGGCGAGATCGTGGAGCTCGGCCGGATCCCCGTCGACCCGGAACACCCGCGGCACCGGGCCATGGATCAGCTTCTCATGGGCCGACCTCAGCCCGCGCAGCTCACCCCACCCGCACTGCAGCCTGCCGGCCAGCGACTCCATGTAAATCGCTCGATCCGCTGGCCCCTCCTGTCCGTCCATCAGGGGAACCAGCGACAAGCCCTGGACCTCGGCCGGGGGGGCGATGCCCAGCAGGTCGAGAACGGTGGGCATGATGTCCACGGTCGAGGTCACCGAGTCGACCACGCGCGCCTCGCGCTGGCCGGGCCGACGGATGATCAGGGGCACGCGCATGGTGGAGTCGAAGATCAGCAGTGAGTGGGTGGGCTCACCGTGGTCCAGCAGTCCCTCGCCGTGGTCGCCGACGACGACGACCAGGGTGCGGTCGTACTCGCCGCGCTCCTTCAGAGCGGACAGAAACCTGCCGACCTGCTCGTCGACGAAGGCGATCTCGCAGTCGTAGCCCTCGCCGAAGCGGCTGCGGTGCGGCTCGGGCGGGTTGATCGGCTCGTGGGGGTCGAAGAAGTGCAGCCAGGCGAAGAAGGGCCGGCGCCGGGGCCGTTCGAGCCACTCCAGCGCCGATTTTACGACCATGTTGGCCTTGCGTTCGGCAAAGCCAAAGGCGTTCTGCTCGCGCTGCGTCAGCTCGTCGATCGACCACCCGGCCTCCACCCGGTCGTCGTACAGCTCGAAACCCTGGTCGAGGTTGAAGCGCGAGTCGAGGACGAACGAGCCGGTGAAGGCCACGGTCTCCCAGCCGCGCCCGGCCAGGACCTCGGCCAGGGTCAACGCCTGCTCGGGAACGACGAAGGTGGAGTTGTCCCGCACCCCGTGGTAGAGGGGGTAGGTGCCGGTGAGGATCGAGGCGTGGGACGGCAGGGTGATGGGGTTGGTGGCAAAGGCCTGCGAGAAGCGACAGGACTGCGCGGCCAGATCGTCAATGGCCGGGGTGGTGTCCTGCGGGTACCCGTAGCAGCTGAGGTGATCGGCTCGAGTCGTGTCGAGGGTGATGAGGAGGACGTTGGGCGGAGGTGGCGTGCAGGCCAGGGTCACGCCCAGCGCGAGCAGGACGACGAACGACGGCCCCAGGCGGCCGCTGCCCGGGTCAGAGCGGCGGGAGCGCTGCATCGACGATGGTCAGGCCACTGCTCTCCTGCAGGCTCTGCCGGACCTCGGCCGCGAGCTCGGTGTAGTGGCGTCGCCGGTAGTTGGAGCGCACCAGTTCCTTGACCGTCTCGAACGGGCTCTGCACGGGCTCGACGACCCCGTCCTTGCGGATGACGATGACGCCGGTCTGGATGTACTTGAGCTCACGGGTGGAGTAGCACTCGGCGACCATGACCCCGATTTCGCCCACCTCCAGCTCCTTGAGCATGCGGCGGAACTTGCCGGAGGACTGGACGAAGTTGGCGATGTCGCGGTCGGCGAGGCCTCGCATGACGCCGTCGTGGGACGCCGAGTAGTGGCGCGAGTACTGCCGGGCCAGCGCCCCGAAGTCCTCCCCTGCCCGAATCCGGTCGGCCAGGGCCTCGCCCCGCTTGAGGGTCGCGAACAGCGGCTCGTCGCCACGGGGCAGCAGGATCACGCTCAGGTCGAACCGGAGCAAGGTCTTGTAGCGCTGCTCGTTCTGCCAGAAGTACGCCCGCAGGGTCTCCTCGTCGACCTCGGCGACCTTGGCCAGCAGCCGCCGTTGCAGCGCGATCTCGCTCCTGGCCTCGGCCACCGCGTCCTCGATCGCCTGGGCCACCTCCGGCCTGGCCTCCAGGCCGAGCCGCTCGGCCTCGCGCACGAGCAGGAGCTCCAGGGCCACCCGGTCGAGGGTCTCCTCGATCTCCGGGAGGTAGCCGTTGAACAGCTGCTCGACGGTGCGCTCCGGCACCACCGACTGCAGCTCGGCGAAGGTGAAGACCCGGTCGTCGAGGTAGATCAGGGGCTCGGTGTCATCGATGAACGGGTCGCCGAGGCGCTCGTAG
>Ga0316620_10001252_pt1 | contig 10839 bp, 16 predicted proteins | sample OWC_Aug_M1_C1_D5_FD_207651 | JGI IMG/M metagenome (GOLD analysis project Ga0316620, IMG submission 207651) | Wetland soil microbial communities from Old Woman Creek delta, Ohio, United States - OWC_Aug_M1_C1_D5_B | ecosystem: Environmental > Terrestrial > Soil > Wetlands | place: USA: Ohio...
GCATGACTGTGATGTTCGATGAGGAGGTGTCCCTTGGGGCGCCCGCGACCCGATTCCTCGCTAGGCTCTCGGAGCTCATGCAGGCGGGCTTTGGACTAGAATGAGTGGGAATACGAAGCTGCTTGGAAAGGAGCAACTCGTCCCACCGAGCAGTGTCTTCACTCCATGGGGACATACTAAGGCCCAATACCCAAAGCCTAGTTGGGCATGGATGCCATTGCTTGAGGCTGGTCCGTTTCGGCACGCAAGAGGACGATTGCCAGCACCGCCACCCACAGCATGTAGCCGTAGACCATGATGCGTTCGACGACTCCGACCCATGGCGTTGGTTGTCCTGCCTCAACCTGAGCGACACCTAGGAAGGGCAGAATGCCCAACACTAGGTACACCAGGATTGTCCCAATAGAGTAGAGCTGGAACCATCTTCCGAATGCTCTGGCCCCGAATCCCAGCATCAGCAGAATGAATAGCACAGTCACAGCCGCGATGATCTGGTGCACAGTATTGGCAAAAGTTGCCTCGCTCCCAACTGGGTCCATTGGAAAGAACAACACCCCCACTGCACCGACTACTGCATATGCCACCAGCAGGCCTCCCGTGAAATGCAGACTGGACTTTCGACCAGCCGCTACCCAGACGCCTAATGCGAATGCAATCACAAGCACATCATGTATGAGGTAAAGCGGAAAGACGAGTGACCTTGAGGGAGCGCCGATGGCGCCCAGCTCACTGATATATTGAGAGGTGAAGTCATAATCACCGTATAACATACCTCCGAGTATGTCAGTACCGACATACAACAGAGAAGAGAGGATACCGCAGACGAGCAGGACCCTTCGCAGTATGCTTGAGTCTTTGATCTGGCTACGGATAGCGTCGAGGTTCATAGTTCTGGGCACTACGATTCGTTCCCGAACACATCTTCGGCAAATAAGTCTTATACCCGGCCGCGAATCTGCAATTGTGCAGGTGAACGGTGAAGGTGAATCAAAGAGAATCTGAGGTCAGTCGACGCGCTTGCATGTCGCGGCAGGAGTTGACGATGGAATGAAGGTCCTTGTCGCCTACGCGAGCAAGTACGGCGCCACAAAGGGGATCGCCGAGTTCATAGGCGAGAAGCTGAGGGAGCACAGAGTCGACGCCGATGTCCAAGAGGCCAGCAAGGTCAAAGACGTGAGGGCCTACGACGCCTTCGTCATCGGGAGTGCCCTGTACATGTTCCACTGGATAAAGGACGCCAAGAAATTCGTCCTGCGAAACCGCTCCGAGCTCGCCAAGCGTCCCGTGTGGATGTTCAGCAGCGGGCCCTTGGGAAACAAGGAGAAGGACGAGAAGGGCCGCGACCTGAGGGAGGCTTCAGGGCCGAAGGAACTTGAGGAACTCCGGAACGCTGCAAGGCCCCGCGACCACAGGGTCTTCTTCGGTGCTCTGGACAGCTCGCGTCTGACTGGCTTGATTGGCTTCGGCTACAGGACGGCAGCGAAGAGCACGTCCGCCCGCGACGTGATGCCAGAGGGAGACTTCCGCAACTGGAAGGAGATTGAATCATGGGCAGCCGGCATAGCCGAGGCGCTCGCCTAATACTCCCAGAGCCGTGAGATGACCCAGAGGAAAGCGAATGTTCCGGGCCGGAATCTCGTTGATGCAGTCCAGTATCTACTTTCGGTAGTAGTAGAGTGCTGATATGCACGCTACAATGGCTACGCCGATCCACATGACTGCCAGAGTCACAGCCATGTCTGAAAAGAGGTCTGGCGCCAACGAAGACAGGATGACGAGAGAGGGGATTGTGATAATGAAGAATATGAAACCATTGCGCGTTGATTTATCAGAGATGGCCATTGCGCGCTCATCTCGGAATCTCGCCCCATAGATGATGAACAACATCATCACTATGACCACAATGGCGGCTGGCACGACAGATGTCACAGGAGGTGGCCAGGGTGGCGTCTGGAAGAGCACACTTGCCAGAACAATGGAAGCCAGAAACGCGAAGACCATGATTACCAGCATTATAGCCAGCGTCCGATTCGTTAATCTCGAGTCCATGTCTTTTTCACCTCTATTCAGTGGAAGAGAATATCTCCTCCACTTTCACCCCGAAGACGCGAGCCAGCTTGAGTGCGAGTGCCAGCGATGGGTTGTAGGTCCCCTTCTCCATCGAGATAACCGTCTGTCTCGTGACACCCAGCTTTCTGGCAAGGCTTTCCTGTGTCCATTGCTCCGGCTGAGCGGACCGCTGCATTCGCTCTTCACGAAGTTCTTTCACTCGATTGAGAATCGCCATCACGGCTGGCTCCTGTATGTAAGGTGTACTTTACGTAAAGTAGACTTTACATATAAGGATTCTGAAATGTGATACTAGTCACGAGGCTCAAGCTTGGCTCGCACGAAGCTAGTGGTTTCAATGCTTGAAACTACTCTCTAGAGAAGTAAGGAGGGATCACTCAGGGTGGTGAAAGGAGTCACTGCTTAGCAATCGACAGGTAATTCGGGCAGGGTGGAAAGGCACTTGAGCGCAGATGGTTCCAGTCCACATTCTCTGAGCTGAAGTCCGAGAGCCCTCTACACTTTCCAATCCATCGCCAGCAGGGATAGCCCTCGATCATCTCGAGGACATAGAGGTTTGCTCTTGTCGCATCGAACTTCACCTCGATGACGGTGCCCTCGGGCAGGTCGTCTATCTCGGCGACATCAAGCCCGGTCCTCCCATCAGGGAGCCTGTGTCCGACTCTCGAGAGATAACATCGGAACTCCTCTCTGGTTGTGGAGTCCCCAGACAGGACCGCGACATGGGGCCTGGCCACGGGATCCCACCAACGCGGAACAGTAGGTCGTCTCACGAGTATGTAGTCACCGATCTGCTCCATGCCTAGGTATGCTCCGATTTCCATGGCTGCTCTCTCGGAGAGTCACTTGTTTGTACTCTATATAAGGTGGTGTAGCATCCGGGTGGGTGTGAGATTCGGCTCTGCTCCGCCCCCTTCGGTGTTCTCAGACGGGTCCTCAGCCTGGACCATTTCCTACACCTTCTAGCAGACTGACCTGGGCTTCCTGTCGACATCATCATCTTAACAAATGGCCAGACTCACTGCAACACCATCGGGTGTGGTCATGCTGAGAGATGTGAGAAAAACGACCGCAGTGGTGATGTTTATTTCTCAATACTGGCATCTCAAGAATCGACCCGGTGACCATCAATGGAGTTCAGTGTAGGAATCGTAGGGAAGCCCTCGTGTGGGAAGACCTCCTTCACAAATGCCGCCTGCATGACCGAGTTCAAGGTCGGCAGCTACCCCTTCACGACCATCGAAGCCAATGTTGGCGTCACGCATGTCAGGACGAAGTGTGCTTGCAGGGACTTCGGCGTGAAGGACAATCCGAAGAACTCTATATGCATTGAGGGCATCCGGCTGGTCCCCGTGAAGCTGATTGACGTGGCGGGGCTCGTTCCGGGGGCGCATGAGGGGCGCGGCATGGGTAACCAGTTCCTAGATGATCTGCGGCAGGCAGATGTTCTGATTCATATAGTAGATGCAAGCGGTGCACTGGACTCCGAGGGGCAGGAGGTCACAGCGGGAAGCCATGATCCGCTCGGCGATGTGAAGTTCCTCGAGGAGGAGATCACAGAGTGGATACTCGGCATAGTCAAGAAGGACTGGAGACGAATAGCGGGCAGGGTACGGGCGGAGGGCGCCAAGCTCGATGAGCTGCTTCTCGAGAAGGTTTCAGGACTGAAAATCACCCGGGGGCACATACTGAAGGCTGTTCGTGATGCGGACCTCAAGGCCGAAAACGCTGACAAGTGGTCCGATGACGAGATGCGGCAGTTTGTGCGGTCACTGCAGCGGTCTGCTAAGCCAATCATAATCGCTGCCAACAAGATAGATCGGCCGGCCTCAGCAGAGAACCTGAAGCGTCTGAAGGACGCCCTGCCGGATTATCTTGTGATGCCTGTGAGTGCTCTAGCCGAGAAAGTACTGAAGGGACTGGACAAGAAGGGCATAATCAAGTACATTCCGGGCAGTGCCGATTTTGAGATTCTGGAGCCTGCGAAACTTGGTCCGAATGAGCTAGGCCAGCTTGAGAAGATCCGGTCTGAGATTCTCAAGAAGTACGGCGGTACAGGGGTCCAAGCCGTCCTAAACGAGGCTGTATTCGGATTTCTGAAGATGATCACAGTCTATCCGGTACACGATGCAACCACGCTTGCAGACAACGATGGCAATGTGCTTCCTGATGTCTTCCTCGTTCCTGAAGGCACGACGGCGAAAGAGTTCGCTGGTTTCATTCACACTGACCTCATGGAGACCTTCATACACGGCATTGACGCGAGGACCAAGATGCGCATTTCTGACAAGCATGTCCTGAAAGACCGTGATGTCATCAAGATTGTCAGTGCCAAGGGCACGAAGTGATTCTACTGAATCTTCTTCCCGAGCTTCCAGTACTCCCCTAGCAGAGGAAGATACGTAAACAGAGGCATCTTTGAGAGGTCAATTCGTCCTTTGGCATCAAGCACCGAATCATCGATATGTACTGCCAAGACCTCAGCGATGAAGAGGTCGTGGGAGCCAATCGAGAGGACCTGCTTTGTCTTGCACTCTATGTTGATAGGACATTCCTTGATGATGGGGCTCGATACCTTGGTGGCTGGAACAGCTGTGAGACCGCACTCAGCGAACTTGTCATGCGTCTTTCCCGACTTGCTGCCACAGAAGACTACTGCCTGAATCAGTTCAGTTGAGGGAATGTTGACGACGAAATCGCCAGTCTGTACCATCATGTCATGACTGTGCCTAGCAGGTCTTACTCCCACTACGACCGTGGGAGGCTCGCTGCACACATTCGCCACCCATGAGAGCGTGGTTATGTTCGGCTTCGGTTCTCCTGCCACACTGAGCAGAACAACAGGGCAAGGCACGACTGCATTGAGTGGCTTCAGTTCTTTCTTCATGAATGGAGGACAAACTGGATGGTGTCTTATCAAACTGCCGTGGCACCAACTTTAAGTCAAAGCTCCAACGGCGAAAGCCCATCCCGCTTTGGGGTGATAATATGGTACGTGTACTGATTGCTGATCCCGTTGCTGCATCTGCTCAGAAGAAGATTGAGGATGCAGGACTAGAAGTCGTTGTCAGGAATAAGGACAAGGATGGCCCCGTGGAGAAACAGATCAAGGGGTTCGATTGCATCGTTGTCCGTAGTGCGACAAAAGTGACCAAGGAAGTCATTGACGCGTCCGACAAGCTGAAACTGATAGTCCGGGCGGGGGTTGGCCTTGACAATGTTGATCAAGAGGCAGCCAAGGCGAAGGGAATCAAGGTGATGAACACACCTGAGGGCCCCTCGGTCTCAGTGGCAGAGATGGTCTTTGCCCTGATGTTGGGGCTGGCGAGGGCCGTTCCGCAGGCTGATAGCTACATGAAGGCACAACGCTGGGAGAAGAAGAGCCTCGCAGGGTTCGAACTCTGGCACAAGACGATGGGGATTGTTGGTCTAGGGCGCATAGGGACTGAAGTTGCCAAGAGAGCGACTGCATTCGGAATGAACGTACTTGCCTATGATGCCATTGACATCAAGAAGCAATGCAAGGAACTCGGAATCAAAGCCGTATCGCTAGAGGACCTGCTTGCAAACTCGGACTTCATCACGCTACATGTCCCACTGATTCCCCAGACCAAGGGCATGATTGGCGAAAAAGAACTGAAGCGCATGAAGAAGAACGCCTATCTGATCAACACAGCAAGAGGTGGAATCATCGACGATGCAGCACTTCTCAAGGCCCTCGACGAGGGCACAATAGCCGGTGCTGGTATTGATGTCTACGAACCGGAGCCGCCTGCCGACTGGAAGCTCGCAAAGCATCCGAGGGTCGTAGCTACTCCACACCTCGCATCCTCTACCAATGAGGCCCAAGAGCGACTCGGCGACCTCGCTGCCGAGAAGGTCGTCAAGGAGTTCAAGTCACGCAAATGATTCCAATAGTCAAATCTTTAAGTGCTGAGAATCGTTTCACGGTGGCCTCAGTACGGGGCGTAATCTCGTCTGAGGCTACCACGGTTCCTTTGTGTCGGCGGATCCGTCCGCAGGGATGTGGCCTCTGAAGGCTGAACCAAAAACAAAGCGAATCTATTCACTACAAAGGAAGGACATCACCGTTGTCGGCTTACAAGCATATGGATGATACTTGGCTACAGGAGCAGCAGAAACGCTCAGACATAGTCAAGAACAGACTGACAGTCTGGAGGAAACAAGACAGTATAGTGAGGCTTGAGCATCCGACCCGAATTGGTCGCGCTCGTGCGCTCGGGTATAAGGCGAAGCAGGGCTATGTAGTCGTGCGAATCAGGACCGGCCGAGGCCCCAGAGAAAAGCCGCGCCCTGTGTCTGGTCGAAAACCCCGCAGCCTGGGAGTCAATAGATATACACCCCAGAAATCGAGGCAGTGGATAGCAGAGGAGAGAACTGCCAAGAAGTTCCCGAACCTGAGACTATTGAACTCATACTGGGTCGGACAGGACCACAAGTGGATCTTCCACGAAGTCATTCTGGTCGATCCCAGTCATCCCGTCATCTACAATGATCCCATGATCAACTGGATATGTGCCCCAGTGCAGAAAGGGCGTGAGTGCAAGGGTCTCACATCGGCAGGAAAGACGAGCAGGGGTCTGAGAAATCGTGGTAAGGGCGCAGAGAAGCAGCGCCCATCGCTCGGAGCCAGAGGAAACAGGGGCAAATAGGCTCCTTTAGTCCAACTGGGATTCAGTTATGGTCTTCATCGACACAATCGAGGCTCGGGCCTACTCGCGGGCCACAGAAGTCGTCGCGCGAGTGGAACAAGCTGTCCTGACACTGTTTCCCGAGAATGTGAGGAATCGAGTACGTCTTCAGACTACGAAGACAGAGGGCCATTACCAGAACTCAATCAGTGTGCTCAGTGCAGTTCTCAAGGGCAGCAGAGTCTGTGAGAATACACTATCACATCTCCTGAAACTTCTCTCAGGTGAGGAGGCCAAGGCCATTCTTGAGAGCCTAGATCAGCGACTCGATGAGACCTGCACCCTTTTTCTCAGGATTGATAAGCAGGAAGCATATCTGGGTAGGATGAGACTGGCGACTGGACCAGACGTAATCAACATCCAGTATCACATCAGGAACTATCCGCGATGCACCCCTGACGATGTGCGTCAGCTCATCGGGGATATCCTAGGCAGGTCGGAGGACTAGCCGTTTGTCGATAGATCTATGCATTCGGATTGACAGGCCGGAATCTCTCCCCGGTTTCGCTGCGATGGCGAAGACACTCGGATTCGCCGGTCTGGCTACGAGTCTGGACCTAGGAAGCCCCTCGATCGTCGCAGAGAACGGGATTGTGGTCTACAGGCGAGCCGAGCTGAACGGTAGAAGTCTCAGCACTATGAAACATCAGGTCGCACAGGTCCGAAGACAGTCCGCCGTCGTGGCAGTACCATTGAGAGGGGCAGACGTCATCAACTGGGCTGCAGAAGACCCACGGGTGGACCTTATCACAGTCATCGATGACAATCGGGACAACATGCTGCGCGAGAGCACTGCAAAGCTGGCGGCAAAGCACGATGTAGCACTGGAGATTAAGGTCTCAGGTCTTCTGGAAACATCCGGCCTTGACAGGTCCCGGATAATCAAGACCTTCAGAGAGAATGTGACAACAGCAGTCCATGCAGGTCAACACGTTGTTCTGTCTAGTGATGCATCGGACCCCCTAGGAATGAGGTCTCCTACAGCAATGCAATGGATAGGGAATCTTCTCGGTCTCGAAGGGGCCCACATGAAAGACTTGGTTGAAACGACGTCAGCAGATATAGTGGCCCGCAACATCAGAAAGATGGCTTCGAGTGTTCCAGGGTCCGGAATCGAGATTGTACGGGAGGGTGGGCGTGTCGAATGAGGTCTCAGAGAAAACGTCACGTACTATTCGTCGTGCACAGGGCGGGACCACCGGTCAACGAGAAACAGCTCAGTCAGGCGCTGAGAAGAAGTATCCTGATGTTGTACGGAGAAACCGCTGTGGCAGACTCTCGCTTTTACCTCGACAAGTATGACGAGGCGACCGGCATCGGGATCCTGCAGTGTACCTCGGAGTCTCTCTCCAATGTACTAACTGCCGCATGCGTGATCTCGTCAGTTGGCGAATCGCGTGTTTCTTTCGACCCGAAACTCACATCGGGTACGATAAAGGGACTTGCAGCAGGACAGGCTTCACTGAACAACCTCTATCTCGTGTAGCTTGTCGCCCTGCAGGTGAAATGCCTTCGATTCCCAGACTCCAGAGCTTCGCGATGCGATCAACCATACGACTGGGTTGAGCCGCATATTCTCCAGGTCTCGCGCCGACGGCCGGGGTGGGGCAGGATGCGAGTGGAATATCGCAACAATCTCTTCTCTGTGTACTTCATGCTCCATGATGAGGCGATACTCCTCTTCGGGGTCAATCTCGAATCCCACGCTCGATTTGAGAGCGTTTTGGACGAGTTCGAGTTTCACCACTTCCACGGTATCCTTCGAGAAACGTCCAAAGAGGAGTGCTGCTGCCTCCGACGGCAGGCACTGTTCAGCGTATGAATGCAGTTCACTGATAGTATTCTTCGGGAGCCGTAACTTGAGTCGCATTGTTATGCCAGTCACCGACCTCAGAAGGGCGACTTGACGGTTTCCAGAACTATACAGGTTTCGACTTCCCCGACCTTTCCCAGACGCTTCTCGATGAAGTCTCTCAGTTCGGTAAGGTTGTTCACAGTGACTCTCAACATTATGCCGCATGCGCCATCGAGGTAGTATGCCTCATCGACTTCGTCATACTCCTTGATCTTCTCGGCTATCATAGTCGCTTCCTTCATCATCGTCTTGACGCGGATCATAGCACAGATCTGCTTTCCAATCTTCATGCGATCAAGGACGACTGTGAACCTCTTGATGACCCCCTCGTTGGTCAGCCTCCTCACACGGCGGCGGACCGTGACCTCTGTTCGCTTGACCTCCTCAGCTATCTCCGAGTAGGACTTTCTACCGTCTGTCTGCAACATCTCAAGGATCTTGATGTCAGTGGGGTCTAGTTCCAAGTTCTTGACCTCTGATGTGGTTTACATGGTCTGGGAGGCCTAGGGCCTAGTCGGGGCTGCTCGTTATTGTGCATAAGAAGCTGTGGATACGTACGATTCCGATACACTCCCATTTCAAAACATACTCTCAGATGTCGTGTCACATCACTTTGAGTCTCTCTGACAGTATCCTGTCCTCGCGACCGGACATCACTGCATAGAGCTCGATGTGGTCACTGATCTGAGTGGCGCTCCGTATCTTCTTCTCAAGCAGCTCCTGAATCTGGAAGATGCCCGACGCATTGCTCATCAGCACCTCTATGCTGACTGCCTTCTCCTTACCCTTCTTAATGCTCACTTCTCGAATAGCCATTGCAGACGCTGAGTGGATGTTCACACTGCCCGCTTCGAATGGTATCCTAGCCCGCCCTGCGGTCATGTCAAGTGCGTCTGATATACCGACCACACCAGCCTCGACAGTGCTCGGCTTCGTCGTCTTGTCGTGGCAGACAATCGCATGGAGAACATGTCCTCTGACATGTATCTGCTTGTGTTTGTCGTCCGGGTAGACCTTGGCAAGGATTCTCTCCACGATTGGAGTTGCAAGCCCGACCGAGAAGATATTGTGTTCGTCCCTATGAACGCTCATACCGATGTCATGTAGATAGCCTGCAAGCAGGACTATCAGCTGGGCATCCTCGTAATCGCCAGTGCCTTCTTTCACTATCGTAGGTTCAACGCTCGTCCTCAGTATGTCGAAGAGCTCCATTCCATTCTTCACTACGACAAGAGAGTGCACGTGGCCGTGATCCGAGAATCCGAGTCTGTCTATGGCCATTCTGTTCGTGTCTTCCAGGATTGTCTGGACCTCAATATCGTTCTCCAGTTCCTCAAATGCCACGCTGCACAGCTTGTTCCTTGACAGTTGCGTTCGCACTCTGTCCTTCAATGAAACCTTATGGACCACTCTGTCCTTCGATGTATTGTTGTTATGATGTTTCTGTCCTTTGGACAATTGACGTTTGCCCCCTCGAGATAGGTTCTATTCTAACTCGTCTGACCTACGGCTCATCATGCACCACAATAATAGTTTGTGTTGTGGCACATCACCAGTCAGTCGCTCTGTCTCGTCAACATGGGCGTGCCACTCCCGGTGTTCGCCCCAGCTGGGGATAGTCTAGGCGGCAATCCTACTCAACCTGCGGCGGGCCGTGCGTAGCCCGTGTCGTGTCAACGAAGAAACCAGAACCGCCGCCTTGCAGTCGTGGTGCTATCTCCTCTTCTCGCCTTCATGCCCGGTCCGCAAGTTCAGTGGCATCATCTTCACGCCCATATCACTTAGAATTCTGACTTGATTGACTGGCCCAGCAGCCATACGACTGATTTCCGGGCTGGTACAACGTCTGGAGCTAGTTGTGGGTCGGGCTCTCCACGAATAGATGAGCAGAGCGAGCCCAAAGAGCACGCCGGCGACAAGCATGTAGAGCGGAAGCACGAACAGATACCCCCCGAGTACGACTACGTTCCTAGTCACTTAAGGTTTCGTAGAATCCAGTTCTAAGTTATCTTCACGACATCACTGTCGCTTCTGTTCGCGTAGGCCGAGGGCGGCTACTCCCGCAACGATCAGCACGTACCCTCCCACGACAACGAGTGTCGAGAGCGCCGTTCCGTAAACAAGCAACCATGCGCCTCCCCCGGAGCCCAAGACAAATCCGATTATCCCGATCGTCTGTAGTACCGAAACAACTTGGTCAGA
>Ga0316620_10001253_pt1 | contig 10837 bp, 11 predicted proteins | sample OWC_Aug_M1_C1_D5_FD_207651 | JGI IMG/M metagenome (GOLD analysis project Ga0316620, IMG submission 207651) | Wetland soil microbial communities from Old Woman Creek delta, Ohio, United States - OWC_Aug_M1_C1_D5_B | ecosystem: Environmental > Terrestrial > Soil > Wetlands | place: USA: Ohio...
AAGTCCGTCAGGATCTTCCCTTTCGTCTTGTCCTTCTGGTTCTGGTACACGAGGAGCCACGTGAACGAGGAGATCGGGTAGGAATCGGGTCCCGGCGCGTTCGTGATCGACACCCGGAAGTCCTTCGGCATCGCGTTGGCCGCGCCCGCGGCTGCCGCGGTCACGCCCGCGAGCGAGGCTTTGAGGAACCGCCCCGACATGTTCTGCACGAGACCGAAGTCGATCTTGTTCTGGATCGCGTAGATCAGCTCGACGTAGCCGATCGCTCCGGGCTGCTGCTTGACCTGGCCGGCGACCCCTTCGTTGCCCTTTCCGCCGACGCCGACGGGCCACTTGAGGGAGGTGTTCACGCCGACCCTCTTCCTCCACTCGGGAGAGACCTTCGCGAGGTAATCGGCCCAGATGTAGGTCGTGCCCGAGCCGTCGGCGCGGTGGACGCAGGCGATGTCCGTGTCCGGCAGCTTCACCCCCGGGTTCAAGGCAGCGATCGCGCGGTCGTTCCACTTCGTGATCTTCCCCAGATAGATGTCGGCGAGCACCGGGCCGGTGAACTTCAGCTCCGCCTCGACTCCCGGAATGTTGTACACGGGGACGACCGCGCCCATGACCGTCGGAAAGTGCATGATGCCCGGCGCGTTCTGGATCTGTTCGGGAGTCATCGGCCCGTCCGACGCGCCGAAATCGACCGTGCGCTCGGTGATCTGGCGGATGCCGCCGCCCGAACCGATGGCCTGGTAGTTGATCTGCACGTTCGGATGGAGCTTGTGGTACTCGGAGAACCACTTCGTGTAGATCGGCGCCGGGAACGTGGCGCCCGCGCCGTTCAACTGGATCGTCTGCGCTCCGGCGGGAACGGCTGCGGCCGCGGCGACCGCGGCGGCGGCGAGAAGATTCGCGACGGGATTCTTCATTTCCATCTCCTCAATCGAAAGTGTGAAATCGGGCCGTTAAATCGGTTTGAAAGCCGGGTGAACTAGAAGTTAAACTGCGTGTGAAGCGCCCAGCGCTGCTCTTTCGGCTTTCCGAGCGCGGAGTCGTACTTGACCTGCTCGTAATCGGCCAGCAGCGTCGCGGCGACGCCCTTCATCACCGGGAACCAGTAGGCCACGCCGACGATCGTGCGCTTCTTCTTCGCGCTCACGTCCTTGTTCGGCTTGAGCTCTTCGTAGCGCAGGAGGCCTTCGAGACCGAACGTCGTCCGCGGCGTCGCCCAGGCGGACCAGCCCTGGGCGTCCACCTCCGCGGAGGACGGCGTCTTCTGGTCCTTCGCGTCGAGCCAGTCGAAACCGGCGTTGACGTACTTGTACTCGAACGTCGCGTTGGCGAGGAAGCGCTGCTTCTTCGCGTCCTTCACGTAGTTGTCGCCGTCGTAGAAGACCGCGAGCCGGAGCCCCTTGAGGACATCGACTCCCGGCGCCGGACGGAGCGAGAATCGCGCCTGGAAGGACTTCTGGTCGTTGGCGGCGCTCTGGTCCGCCTGGCTGCCGTAGCCCTCGCCGTTGTAGACGCCGAGATGGATGTCGCCGTAGTTGGACGGAAGCTCGTAGTGGCCGGCGATCGCGTAGTCGGACGACGTCAGGAACCCTTCCCGGTCGACGAAGATCGGGCCCTGGAACCGGTAGCGGTAGATCCCTTCCTCGTAGTCGATCCACGGCGTCGTCTGGAGGCCGATCCGCGCCCACGTCCCCTTCCCGAGCCACTCGTCGAAGTTGACCTGGCCGTAGGCGTATTTGAGGCGAATGACGTTCGATCCGAAGAGCGCGGGGTCGTTGGAGTTCGTGTCGGCGCGGATGTCCGTCGTGATCCGCGCGGAGAGCATGTGCGAGATGTTCGCGAGCACGTTGACGTAGGCGCGGCTGACGTTGAAGGAGTTCGGATGGACCGTGTTTCCGGCAGAGTCGGTGGAGGTGGGCTTGTCCTGGTACGTGTAGTCCGCGAAGATGACGCCGCCGACCTTGAAGGTGGGCGTGTCGTCGACGGGGTCGTACCCCTTCGCCGGCGTCACCTGCGCGCGGGCGCTTCCCGTGAGGAACACCGCCGCGAGCGCCGCGGCGAATAGAACGGTCCTCTTGAAATTGCTTCGCATCGAGTTTTCTCCTCCTTTTCGAGAGGGCAATCTATGAGCGGCCGGTTTTCGAAAAACGAAGAGCGTGTAAATTCGAAATGAAGCGGGCGCTTCTCCCCCCCGATCGATTCGCCGGAGGCGGCGATCGGACCCCCGCGATCGATCTTTACTCTTTCTTCGCGGCGACCTTACGTCCGGGAGAGGAAATGCCGGTCCATGACGACGATCGGCCTCTTCCGCAACGCGACCGAGGCCCGGACCTTCGCGGACGGAGAAACGATCTTCCGGGAGGGGGACGAGGGACACGAGATGTTCGTCGTCCGGAACGGGACGGTCGAGATCGTGGCCCACGGCGCGGTCATCGCGACCCTCGAAGAGGGGGAGATCTTCGGTGAGATGGCGCTGATCGACGCGCGTCCCCGGAGCGCGACCGCGCGCGCCCGGGGCGACTGCACCGTCGTTCCCGTGGACGAGCGCCGCTTCACGTTCCTCGTCCAGCAGACGCCGCAGTTCGCCCTGCAGGTGATGCGCGCGCTCGCCGGCCGTCTCCGGAGCGCCGACCGGAAACTCTAGTCCGCAGCGCTCGTTCCCATGAGCGCGGAGGACAAGATCCCGAGCCCGGCCGCCGATCACTTCGATCGGCGCCGGACGAGCGGAGGACCCCGGTCCGCCGTCTTCTTACGCCGCCTTCATCCCGTCTGCGTCCGCAGACGGCACGATTCCGCGAGGTGACGTCATGGAAGGAACCCTCTCCCCGGCCGTTTCCGAGCCGGAGTCTCCGAAACAGGCATTTCGCGCCGCGGAGGCGGCGCTGTCCGCCGTCGCGCTCCGGAATCCGCTTCCCGGGATTACCGCGGCGCTCGCCCGGATCGCCGCGGCCCTCGCGGAGCTGGGAATCGAGGCGACGGCGGCCGCTTATCGCCGGGACCTGGTCGAGTACCGCCGCGCCGCGGGGACCGGCGAGTTCCCCGAGCGGCTGATCGACGCCGACCTCGGGTCGGTCGCGAACGAGGCCGCGGCATACGAGCCGCCCGCCTCGCCCGCCCGCGCCGTGTGGCGCGCCGGCGTCCACCGCGAATGGGTGATCGTCTGGCGGTTCGCGCCGGCGATTCCGCGGGACGCGCTCGTCCTCGTCGAAGCCTTCCGCCTCGTTCTCGGCCAGCGGCTCGTCGAGTCGAGCCTCTCGGGAATCCTCGAGCAGGCCGCCGCGATCCAGCGGAGCCTCCTTCCCGATCCCCTCCCCGAATTTCCGGGGTTCGACCTGGCGGCGCGCTCGGTTCCCGCCGAGTCCGTCGGCGGCGACGTCTTCGACATGATCGCGCTCGCGCCCGACGCGATCGCGTTCTCGATCGCCGATGCGTCCGGCCACGGCCTGCCGGCCGCGCTCGAGGCCCGCGACATCGTCGTCGGGCTGCGCATGGGCGCCGCCCGCCACATGAAGATCGACGCGACGGTCGAGAAACTGAACGGCATTCTCTGCCGGGAGACGCTGTCCTCGCGCTTCGTCTCGCTCGTCTACGGGGAGCTCGAGGAGGACGGCCGCTTCCAGTTCGTCAACGCCGGTCATCCCCATCCGATCGTGGTCTCCGCGGACGGGACGCGGACCTTTCCGGAGACCGGCCTCGTCCTCGGCGTCTCGCCCCGCGTGCGGCACCGCGTCCAGCACGGAGAGATCGAACCGGGAGGAGCGCTCGTCCTCGTGACCGACGGGATCCTCGAGGCGCGGTCGCCGTCGGGGGAGGAATTCGGCGCTTCCCGCGTCGGGGCGCTCGTTCGGGCGCTCATCGGGAAGCCCTCGGCGTGGATCGTGAGCGCGTTGTTCGAGGCCTTGATGGATCACTCCCGGGAAACGAACCCCGCCGACGACGCGACGGCGATGGTGATCAAGCGCGACGAGTGACCCGGCCTTCACCGGCTTTTTACCCCCTTTTCAGACGCCCCGCGGGCGCGGCCGCGATCATCGAACCGATGCGGAGCTGGGTCTTCCTGATCGTGTCGAGCGTCCTTCAGCTCGGCTGGCTCGTGACGCTCCGGGCGACCCGGGGAATGACGCAGCTCGCGCCGCTCGCGGCCAACGCCGCGTTCGGCTTCTCGTCGACGGTCCTGCTCGCCCAGTCCCTCCGGGGCATTTCGATGAGCACCGCCTACGCGGTCTGGACGGGGCTCTCGGTGGCGGGGTCCGTCCTCGTCGACGTCGTCGTCTTCCGGGAGGCGCCGGGGACCCGCGTGTTCTGGATCGGACTCATCGTCGCCGGCGCCTCGGGCCTGAAGCTCTTCGCGCCGGCCGGCCCCTCGATCGCGGCGCGCTGAGCCCGCGGCCCGATGTCGCTCAGCTCCCGCCGGACAGGACGGCGAGCGCGTGCCGGTCGTCGAGCGAAACGACCGCCTTTCCCTCCTGGCGGATCCGGCGGAGGACGCCCCGAATCTCGTTCTCGGGGAGCGCGGCGGCGGAGAGATGGAGCGCCAGCGCGTCCTCGTCGGGAACGATCGACCATTTCCGATTCGCGCCGTCGCGGGTCACGTTCTTGACGAGGAACCCCAGCTTGCCGAGCGAGCCCATGAGGACCTTCATCCGTCCCTTCCTTGCCGGCCTCGAGGACGGGCCGACCGTCGCATGAGAGCCGGCACGCGCGAAGACGGCGTGCGGATCGTGTAAAACCTCCTCGCCGCTCAGGCGGGAGGGTGCGGCGAGTCCGGCGGCCCCCCGGCCGGCGCGAGGCCGGGCCGGAGGCGCCGGGCGATCTCCCAGGCGACGTGGCCCGCGGCCGATCCCGCCCCCCGCCCCTCGGACCAGCCGACCGAGAGCCGGAATCCCGACTCGACGAAGAGATAGACGCCGAAGAAAAGCACCTTCTCGGGGAGGGGCAGCAGCACGACGCCCGTGATCGCGCGGATCGCGAGCGAGAACGCGCTCAGGAAGCCGAAGACGAAGAGCGGCAGCGCGGAGACGATCGTCAGGAGACTCGCCGGCGCGTCGTATTCCTGTTCCCAGCGTTCCTGGACCTCCGCGGGCAGATGTCCCGCGATCGGAGAGAGAAGGAGGAGCAGGCGGCGTTTCCCGCTCCTTTGCCGGGCGTCGAGCCGTTCCCGGGCGCGCCGCGTCTCGCTCGCCTCGTCGTACGGCTCCAGCACGCGGATCGTGTGCCGGTCCTCCCAGGGCGCCAGGGTGTAACGGACGCCCGAGCCCGCCGGTTCGGCGGCGACGACCTCGAAGAGCGCGCCGTCCCAGTCGACCGCGGTGCCGGGATGCTCCGCGGTCGTCCGCGTTCCCGGCCGGCGCCGCCGCCATCCTTTCGTGACGGGCGAAACGATCGTCCAGCGTCCGCCGTCTGCGGGAGCCGCCCGATCGCGGCCGTGAGGGGAAGGCATGCGCGAACCATACATCGAGCGCTCCGGGCGCGCGCCGGCCGCGAGGGCGGAGAACGATTCAGGCGCGCAGGAGCGTGCGCGCCCCGATGACCACGTCTTTCCCCCGCCACCGCGTCCGGCTCGACGCGAGCCCCGCCCAGAAGACGCCGAAGAAGAGAACGTCCTTGACGAGGAGCGCCAAGAGAGAGAACCGCGCGCCCAGGCGGCGGAGGAGGACGGCGTCGAACGCCAGCTTCGCCGCGGCGAGGGCCGCCGCGGCCGCCGCGTATCGGCCGCCGAGGAGCAGGATCGCCGCCCACGGGACCGGCGACGCGAAAGCTTCGAGGGCGTACGCCGGCCCGCCGAGCCGCCGGCGCATGCGCGCCCAGCGGACCTGGCGGTCCCAGAACTGGCGCACGCTCCTCCCCGACGAAACCGCGTCGACGACGTGGCGGGAGAGCGCCACGCGGAAGCCGGCCCGCGCGACGATCGAGCCGAGCAGGTAGTCCTCCGCGAGGAAGTCCTTCACGGCGTCGAGCCCGCCGATCCAGTCGAGGACCGCCTTTCGCACGAGAATCGACTTGCCGACGACGCACGGCCGCCGGGCGACCCGGGAAACGGCCGCCGTCCCTCCGAACACGAACCCGTTGAAGTGCAGCGACTCGACGGCGGAGCCGAGGGTCCCGGCGCCGACCCCGCGGAACGGGTTCGACACGAGTCCCACGGAAGGATCCGCGAGCTCGGCGGCGGTCTCGCGCAGGAACGCCGGCCTCACCCGGACGTCGCCGTCCGAGATCAGGAGGACCGGGTGGCGCGCGCGGGTCGCCGCGTGAATCAACCTCGACACCTTCGGGTTCGCGCCCGGCTCGCGCGGGTCGACGACGAAAATCGTGGGGATCCGGGGATGCGCGTCGGCGACGCGGCGGGCGACGTCGGCGGCCGGGTCGGTCCGCGACGCGAACGAGAACACGATCTCGTACTCGGGGTAGTCGAGCCGGTAGAAAGACTCGAGATTCTCCGCGAGGTCCGGGTCGGCCCCCTTCAACGGCTTCAGGATCGACACGGGAGGGAGAGACGCCGCCGGAGGGGGGCTCTCCCGCAGGAGGCGGAGCGAGGAGCCGCCGAGGAGAACGGCGGCCGCGAGCGAAAATGCGGCGAGAACCAGGATCACCGTCACGCGAACAACGGCTCCGGCGCCACCGCCGGCCCGCGTTCCGGCAGGAGCGGCGTGAAGGCGAGCGGCACCCGGCTCTTCAGCGTCGCGAGCACCGCGTCGGCGCGCCGCGGCGCCTCGACGATCGTCTTCCACGCGTGCAGGTGCTCCTCGCGGTGGAAATCGCCATTGGCGACCGCGGGGAGCTTCTCCCGCGAGACCGCCGGGAAGAGGTCCCATCGGCACGCGACTTCCCAGCGGTCGATGTAGCGGGCGAGCCGGCGCCTTCGGTTCCAGAGGTAGAACGTGCTCGCGAACCACTCGCGGGTCTCGTGCGGGTGGCACGCGACCGACACCGCCCCGCGGCGGCGGATCTCCCGCAGGATCTGGAGCGGGCTCCGGTCCGCCGAGAGGTATTCGGAGATCCCGAGGGCGAGGATGTGACACGACCGGTCGCGGGTCGCGGCGTTGTGGGTGATCTCCGCCCCGGAAATCACGACCATGCGGTATTGCCGCCAGGCGCGCTCCGCCTCGCGGGCGATCTCGGCGAAGTATTCCGGCGCCGATTCCGGCGTGACCGTCCGCCCGAGGAGCCGCGCGGCCCTGCCGAGCAGCCCCCGCGTGTCGGTGATGTGATCGGTGATCGCGATCACGTCGTGGCCGGATTCGCCGAAGAGATCGATCACGCGGCGCATCGGAAGGCGGCCGTCCGACCAGGTCGTGTGCACGTGGAAGTCGCAGAGGAGGCGCGCGGGAAACGCGGGGACGCTTCGATCTTCCATGCGAAGAGAGTCGCCCGCCGGCGCGAAATCGGCCAAAAAAGCGGGAAAAACTCCCGTTAGCGCGGGGTGAAGTCGAAATGAAGGCGAAACATCCGGCCGAGCTCGGCGAAGAGGTCGGCGGAGGGGCGCCGCCGGCGGGCGAGGGTCGCGTAATCGACCTCGAAGAGCCCGAACCTGGGCGCGAAACCCTCGAGCCACTCGAAATTGTCGAGGAGCGACCAGTGGAAGTAGCCGCGTACGTCCACGCCCGAATCGAGCGCGTGCCGGACGACGAGCGCATGCTCGCGGAGGAAGTCGCTGCGGAGGCGGTCGCTGCCCGTCGCGATCCCGTTCTCGGTCACGACGATCGGCCGGCCCGCCTCCGCCGCCGCCGCGAGCGCCGCGGCGAGGCCGGCGGGATGGATCTCCCACCCGAGATCGGTCAACCCCCGTCCGTGACGGTCCCGGTACGAGACCTCTCCCGCGAGGCGCGTGCGACCCGGAAACCGGAGATGCGCGCGGCTGTAATAGTTGACGCCGACGAAGTCGACGGCGCGCGGAAGGTCCGCGACCCGGAAGCGCGCCTTCCCGACGAGGGGCAGCCGCAGATCGACCTCGCCGGTCGCCATCGCCTCCAGGAGCGCGCGGTTGTAGAACCGGTCGGCGGCGGCCGTGAGGCGCCGGTCGGCCCACGAGGACGGCCGTTCGGGCGCGAAATCGAGCATGTTGTGGGCGATCCCGAACCGCGCCGCCGGGTTCGCACTCCGGAACAGGGCGGCCGCCTCGACGAACCCGTGGAGCATTCCTTCGAGCGCGCGAGCGCCGAGGGCGAAGTCCCTCCGGCCGGGCGGGATGACGCCTTCGAGATAGCCGCCGAGGAGGAAGACGATCGGCTCGTTGACGAGACTGTGCCAGGAGACGAGGTCGCCGAAGGCTTCCGCCGCACGCGACGCGAACCGGACGAACGCCGCTCTTCCTTCCCGGGAGTCCCAGCCGTACTCCCAGAACCAGGCCGGGTGCGTGTAATGGAAAAGCGTCATCATCGGCTCGATCCCGAGCGCGCGGAGCGCCTCGATCCGCCGGCGGGCGTCCTCGAGCGCGGCGCCGTCGATATGCCCCTTCGACGGCTCGATCCGGGACCACTCGAGGGAGAACCGATAGGCGTTGGCGCCGATCGCGGGAAGGAGGGCGAGATCGCTCTTCCAGGAGCGCGCGTGCCCGGTCGCGGCGCCGCACCGCTCGTGTCGGGCGTTGAGGCGCCCCGCCTCCTCCCACTGCGCCCAGTCGCTGTCGGGGCCGCCTTCGAGCTGATAGGCGGACGTCGCGACCCCCCAGAGGAAGTCCTTCATCGCGCTTCCCGTATGATCGGCGCGTGCTTCCGGCGGGGCTTCCCGACTACCACGTCCACACGTTCCGCTGCGGCCACGCGGGAGGAGAGTCGCGGAGCTTCGTCCTCGCCGGGCTCGCGGCCGGCCTCTCGGAGATCGCGTTCACCGACCACATCCCGCTCTACTTCCTTCCCTCCGGGAGCCGGGACCCGAAGCTCGCCATGCGCGAGGAGCAGTTCGACGAATACGTCGCGGAGGTTCGCGGGCTCGCGCGCGAGTTCGAAGGCCGCATCGCCGTCCGCCTGGGCCTCGAGGCCGACTACGCGGAGGGGCGCGAGAAGGACCTCGCGCGGTGGCTCGGCCGCGCCGAGTGGGACCTCGTGCTCGGATCGGTGCACTGGGTCGCCGGCGGATGGATCGACGCGCCGGGCGCGCCGCGGCGGTTCGAGCGAGAGGGGACCGAGACTCTCTACCGCGAGTATTACCGGCTGCTCGGGAAAGCGGCGGCGACGGGACTCTTCGACGTTCTCACGCACTTCGACCTGCCGAAGAAGTTCGGCCATCGGCCCATCGACCCGGTCGAGGACGCCGAAGAGGGCGCGATCGCGGCAGCGGCCGCCGCGGGATGCGCCGTCGAGGTCTCCTCGGCGGGTCTCCGCAAGCCGATCGGCGAGATCTACCCGGAAGGCCGGCTCCTCCGGCAACTCGTCGCCGCGGGCGTTCCGGTCACGTTCTCCTCCGACGCCCACGCCCCGGCCGAAGTCGGATGGGGATACGACCGCACGATCGCCCACGCCCGCGCGGCGGGAGCGACGACGTTCGTCACGCTGGAGAGGCGCCGGAAGACCGCACATCCGCTGCCGCCGACCTGACGGTCGGAAACGCGAAATTCGAATTCCGAAATGCGAAACAAATCCGAAGTCTCGAAATTCGAATGTCGAAACAGCGACAGCGCCGGAATTGGGGCGTCGCTTTCCCGATCGTTTCCGAGCTTCGGATTTCGAACTTGTTTCGGATTTCGGATTTCGTGCTTCGGATTCTCTCCCTCAGGGCATCTCCGCGGCGTGGTGCTTCACGAGCTTCGCCTGCGCGAGGTAGATCGTGTCCTCGGCGATGTTCGTCGCGAGGTCGCCGACCCGCTCGAGGTTCTTCGAGACCGAGATGCACTCGAGGCTGTAGGAGATGAGCGACGGCGACTCGGCCATGTAGGTGAGCAGCTCGCGGATGATCGACTTGTTCTTGTCGTCGAGCACGTCGTCCTTCCGGATGACCGCGCGCGCGAGCTCGACGTCCCGGTTGACGAACGAATCGATCGCGTCCTTCAGCATCCCCATCGCGACCTCTCCCATCGAGGGGATGTCGATGAACGGCTTGAGCGGCTTCTTCGACGAGATCCTCTCCGCGCATTCGGCGATGTTGACCGCGTGATCCCCGATCCGCTCGAGATCGTTGTTGATCTTGAGGCACGCGATCAGGAGCCGGAGGTCGACGGCGACCGGCTGCTGGAGGGCGAAGAGGTGGATCGCTTCCTCCTCGATCTCGACCTCCGTCCGGTTGATCGCCTCGTCGTTGGCGATCACGACGCTCGCCTGGGCGGCAGAGGCTTCCGTGAACGCCTCGACGGCCCCGGCGATCTGCTTCTCGACCTCGGCGCCGAAGAGGATCAACCGGCGGCGGAGATGCTCGAGCTGCTCGGCGAAATGCTCTTTCACGCGGCGGTCCCTTTCTGGGCGGCGGCCCCGGCGGACGGCTTCTCGCCGAAGGCCGCCCGTCGCCCGAACACCCGGGAGAACAGTTTCGACTTCCGGAGGGCGCTCGCGAGCTCCGGCGCGATCCCTTCCGACCCCGTCCGGCCCTCCGCCGCGGCGACCTCGAACAGCACCTTCTTCTGGCGGACCCGGCAGGAAACCGACGCGACGGCCTGGCGATGCCCCCGGTCGAGCGCATCGGCGACCCGGAGGATCGCCGCCAGCTTCTCGACCGACTTGCGGCGCCAGGGATCGAGCTGCCGCCATTCGGGATGCCGCGCCTTCGGGCGGGCGCCGCGATGGTAGCGCGCGATCGCGGCGATCGTCTCGACCTCCTCCGCGGCGAAGCCGGTCAGATCGCCGTGCCGGATCAGGTAGTAGGTGTGCCGGTGGCGCCGGGTCAACCCGATCGAGGCGCCCGCATCGTGGAGCAG
>Ga0316620_10001255_pt1 | contig 10832 bp, 10 predicted proteins | sample OWC_Aug_M1_C1_D5_FD_207651 | JGI IMG/M metagenome (GOLD analysis project Ga0316620, IMG submission 207651) | Wetland soil microbial communities from Old Woman Creek delta, Ohio, United States - OWC_Aug_M1_C1_D5_B | ecosystem: Environmental > Terrestrial > Soil > Wetlands | place: USA: Ohio...
GGCGAGCGCAATCCAGTAGGTGATGGATTCCCGGTTCCAGCGCGAGAAGCCGCGGATCGCGGTGAGCGTCTTGCCGGAGCCGCCGCCCTGCCAGGCCATGTTGGCGATGATCAGGCGATAGACTTCCGCCACCACCCAGGTGCCGACGGCGAAATAGGCGCCATGCAGGCGGAACACGATGGCCGCGGTCGGCAGGGCGAGCGCCGCCGCCGCGAGGCCGGCCAGCGGCACCGCGAGGAAGGGATTGATGCCGAGATCGTTGCCGAACACGAACAGCGCATAGCCGCCGAGGCCGATATAGGCCTGCTGGCCGATCGAGACCAGCCCGGCATAGCCGGCGAGCAGGTTCCACATCTGTGCGAGCGTCAGCAGCGAGATGAATTCCACGATCGTGCGCATGGTGGCCGACGAGCCGAAGAACGGCAGCGCCGCCAGAATCAGGACCAGGAGCGCGGCAAGGATGCCGCCGATGCGGCTCGCCGCTGTGCTGCGCTCCAGGCGGTAGGCGGGAGGGTGCGAGGCGGCCGGCATCAGTCGAGCGTCCGTGCAAAGAGCCCGGTCGGGCGGAACACCAGCACGCATAGGAAAACCAGATGGCCGGCCAGGAGGCCGTAGCCGGGATCGAGCTTGAAGCCGATGGTCTGCGCCACGCCCAAAAGCATGCCGCCGGCGAGCGTGCCCCAGAGCGAGCCGAGCCCGCCGATGATCACCGCCTCGAAGGCGAACAAGAGCCGGTCCGGGCCGATGGTCGGCGTGAAGGTGGTGCGGATCGCCAGGAAGACGCCGGCCACGGCGACGATCGCCATGGCCAGCGCCATCGCCAGGCCATAGATACGGCGATTGTCGATGCCCATCAGCTGGGCGGCTTCCTGGTCGTCGGAGGTGGCGCGGAAGGCGCGGCCCAGCATGGTGCGGGCGAACAGGAGCTGGAGGGCGGCGATGACGGCAATCGCGGCGAGGAAGACGATCAGCGGATACCAGCCGATCGCCAGGCCGCCGCCAAGCTTGATGCTGGCGGTCTCCACCGGCCCGGCGGAGAGCTTGCGGGTATCGGCGGAGAAGCCGACCAGGAGCAGGTTCTGGATGATGATGGAAAGCCCGAAGGTCACCAGGAGCGGCGGCAGGATATCCTTGCCGAGGGTGAAATTGAGGATCCCGCGCTGCAGGAGATAACCGACCAGCGCCATCACCGGCACCACCGCCAGCATGGCGAGCAGCGGATTGACGCCGCTCGCCTGCACGATCACCAGCGCCACGAAGGCGGCGAGCACGATGAAATCGCCATGGGCGATATTCACCAGCCGCATCACCCCGAAGCTCAAGGAGAGCCCGGCGGCGAACAGCGCATAGAGGCCGCCCAGGAGCAGGCCCTGCAGGATGGTATCGATCCAGCCGTACATGGCTCAGAGGCCGAAATAGGCGGCGGAGATCCGCTCGCGGGTGAGTGCGCCGGGGCGGCCTTCCAGCGCCACCCTGCCCTCCTGGAAGCAATAGAGCCGGTCCGCCATCGCCATCGCCTGGTTGATGTCCTGCTCCACCACGACGATGGTAGTGCCTTCGCCGGCGATGCTGGCCAGCGCCGCGTAGATGTCCTTGATGACGATCGGCGCCAGGCCGAGCGAAAGCTCGTCGCAGAGCAGCAGCGACGGGTTGGCCATCAGCGCGCGGCCGATCGCGCACATCTGCTGCTGGCCGCCGGACAGCGCCTTGGCCGGCGCGGCGCGGCGCTCCGCCAGCACCGGGAAAAGCCGGTAGATCAGCCCGAGATTCCAGCGGCCCGGCCGCCTTCCATAGGCGCCGATGGCAAGATTCTCCTCGACGCTGAGCGAGGCAAACAGCCGGCGGCCTTCCGGCACCATGGCGATGCCGAGCGCCACCAGGCGGTGCGCCGGGACGCCGGCGATATCGCTGCCGGCGAAGCGCAGGCTGCCGTGCCGCAGCGGCAGGAGGCCGGTGACGGTCTTGAGGAAGGTGGATTTGCCGGCGCCGTTGGCGCCGATGATGGCGATGCGTTCGCCTTCGCCGATCTCCAGATCGATGCCGAACAAGGCCTGGAAATCGCCGTAGAAGGCGGCGACGCCCTCCGCTTCCAGAAGCGCGCTCACAGTTCGATCCCCATATAGACCCGCTGCACCTCGGTGCTCTGCATCACCGCGCGCGGGGCGCCTTCCGCCAACTTCTCGCCGAAATTGATCACCAGCAGGCGGTCGACCACCGAGACCAGGGCATGGACGATATGCTCGATCCAGATGATGGCGACGCCCTCGCCGCGGATCTCCTGGACGGTCGCCACCAGGGCCTTGACCTCCGGCTCGGTCAGGCCGCCGGCGATCTCGTCGAGCAGCAGCACCCGCGGGCCGGTGGCGAGCGCGCGGGCGAGTTCGAGCCGCTTGCGGTCGAGCAGCGTGAGCGAACCCGCCAGACGATTGGCCTTGCCGGCCAGGCCGCAGCGGCGCAGCACCGCGACCGCGCGGTCCGCCGCTGCCCGCTCGCCCGCACCGCCGCCGAAGGTGGCGCCGACCAGCAGGTTCTCGAACACCGTCATGCCGGTGAAGGGATGCGGGATCTGGTAGGACCGGCCGATGCCGGCGCGGCAGCGGCGGTGCGGCGGCTGGCCGGTGATGTCGGCGCCGCCCAGCCGCACGCGCCCGGCATCGGGGCGCACGCCGCCGGTGATCAGGTTGAACATGGTGGTCTTGCCGGCGCCGTTCGGGCCGATCACGCCCAGCGCCTCCCCGGCACTCAGATCGAGGCTGAGATCGCGGATGACCTGCAGGGCGCCGTAACTCTTCGAGACCTGCTCCAGGGACAGCAACGACGCCACGACGCGGTCTTCCTCCTTGACCGTGCGGGTCAGCCCCGGCTCGCCGCCGGGGCTGACGCCCGGATTCAGGCCCGCTTGATCGGCACCAGCGCGCCGCCGGTCGGGATCGCCGGCGCCTGCTTGTTGGTGACGATGGTCAGGTCATACATGAACTTGTCGCCCTTGCGCCACTGGCCGCCGACCAGCGGCGTCTTGGCCACGTTCTTCACCGGCCCATGGCTCCAGTCGATCGGGCCGACGATGGTATCGAGCTTGGTCGCCACCAGCGCATCGCGGATTGCCGCCTTGCCATGCACGTCCTTGCTGCGCTTCAGGCTGTCCAGCGCCACCTCGAACAAAGCATGGGCGAAGCCGATCGGCTGGGTCCATTGTTTGCCGGTGGCCTTGGTATAGCCGGCGGCGAGATCGGCCGCCGAGGCGCCGGTCAGCGACGACTTGAACGGATGATGCGGGGTCCACCAGACCTCGGTCGAAAGCCCCTCGCCCAGGCCTTTCAGGGCTTCCACCGCCACCGGGAACAGCAGCGCCTTGCCGACGGAGGCGATCTTCGGCGCAAAGCCCTGCTGCGCCGCCTGGGTCCAGAAGGTGGTGAAGTCCGGCGGGATCGGCACGCCGGTGACAATCTCGGCACCGCCCGACTTGAAGGCATTGATCTGCGCCGAGAAATCGTCGGTCAGGTTCTGGTAGCGGCCGGGATCGATGATGGTGTAGCCGGCCGCCTTGAGAGGGCCCGGGAAGCCGACCTTGGGATCGCCCCAGGCATTGCCGTCGCCGTCGTTCGGCCAGATCGCGCCGACCTTCTTGTTGGTCGGCACCGTCGCCCACATGTCGGTGAAGACGCCGATGATGTCTTCCAGGCCCCAGAAGAAATGATAGGTCCAGTTGAAGCCCTTCTTCGGATCGCCGCCGCGGGTGAAGAACCAGGGCTGCCAGGGCGCCACCGAGGAAATGCACGGCACCTCGTTGATCTCGCACTGATCGGACACCGGGTTGGTGGTTTCCGGCGTGGAAGCCACCAGCATCAGATCGACGCCATCCTTCAGGATCAGATCGGCGGCGACCTGGGCAGCGCGGTTCGGATTGGACTGGCTGTCCTTGACGATGATCTCCACCGGCACGCTGCCGGCGGCGGTCTTAAGCCCGCTGCCGATCGCCTGCTTGATGCCGCCGATGATGAAATTGTCGCTCTCGGCGAAGGCGGCGAGCGGCCCGGTCTGCGGGCTGACATAGCCGATCTTGATCGCCTTCGCCTGCGCCGCGCCCGGCCGGGCGAACGGCATGGTGCCGGCGAGGCCGCCGGCGGCCAAGGCGCCTGCGGTCTGCACGAAACGCCGGCGGCTGACCTGCAGCGCCGGCCTGGTCTCTTTGCTCTTGCTGATTTTCGACATGGGTCCCTCCCGATCTGTTGTTGCCGGGCCGTTGCTTCCGGGCCCCCCGTTCGCCCGACTGGTACTATTCCGCCCTAGGACCGCCTCGCCCTCACCCGCTTCGCTGCGCTCAGCACCCTCTTCCGCCCGCGGGAGAGGGAGGGCCCCGTTGCCATCAGGCGACGGGAGGGTGAGGGTTCACGCTGCGACGTCGGCAACCGCTCCTCCTTCGCCTCAACCAGCCGCCCGCACCAGCGCCGGCCGGCGGCCGTGCCACGCATCCTCGAGCAGGGCGCGGATGCCGCTCAGTTCCACCGGGCGCGGGTTGTAATAGGGATTCTGCGTGGCGAGGCGGGCGGCGGCATCGAGATCGCCGTGCGCCATGCCGATATCCTTCAGCGCCACCGGCGCGCCGACCCGCACCGCCAGATCGTAGAGCCCGGTCGGCGCATCGTCGGTGCCGAGCGCGGCGGCGACCCGCGCCATGGCGTTCGGAGCCGCGGCGGCGTTATAGGCCGCCGCATGGGGCAGGATCACCGTATGCACTTCCGCGTGCGGCAGGTTGAAGCTGCCGCCCAGCGTATGGCAGAGCTTGTGATGCAGCGCCATGCCGACGGCGCCGAGCGATGCGCCGGCGAGCCAGGCGCCGTAGAGCGCATCGCCCCTCGCCTCCATGTTCGCCGGCTCGCGCACCACGGCGGCGAGGCTGCGGCCGATGGCGCGGATGCTTTCCTCCGCCAGGAGCGAGATGATCGGGTTTGCGTCCTCGGCGTAAAGCGCCTCCACCGCATGGGCCAGCGCGTTCATGCCGCTCGGTCCGGCGACCTTCGCCGGCAGGGTGCGGGTCAGCGCCGGATCGTAGATCACCGTCTTCGGCAGCACGCGCGGATCGCGCCCGGTCTTCTTCACCCCGGCCTCGGTGAGGCCGTAGATCGGCGTCATCTCCGAGCCGGCGAAGGTGGTCGGCACCGCCAGGATCGGCAGGCCGGACTCGAGCGCGATCGCCTTGCCGAGGCCGATGGTGCTGCCGCCGCCGATCGCCACCGCGCAATCGGCGCCGAGCCGGCGTGCTTCCTCCCGCGCCGCGCGCGCGGTTTCGATCGGCACATGCATGACGGCGCGGTCGAAGATCCCGGCGGCGCGGTTTCCCAGGCGGCGTGCCGCATCGTCGGCCTGGGCGCGCTGCTCCGGCGTCGACAGCACCAGCGCCCGCCTGGCGCCGAGCCGCTCGACCTCCTCGCCCAGCGTATCGAGCATGCCAAGCCCGAACCGCACCCGGCCCGGCAGCTGGTTATAGGTGAAGCGCTGCATCAGCCCTCGGCCTGCTGGCCATGGGCGCGGGCGGTGCGCGCATGCAGCTCGCGCAGCGCCTCGAGCTCGAGCCGGCTCGGCGGCTCGGTGCGCTCCAGCTTGTCCGCCACCTTGAGCGGCCAGCCGGTGGCGGCCACCGCCTGCTCCGCCGTGGCGAAGGGATGCAGCGCGGTCAGCGTCATCTCTTTCGTTTCCGGGTGCGGCGTCAGGATGCCGAGATCGGTGATGATCGCCGTCGGTCCCTTGCCGCGGGCGCCGGACCTGGCGCGCGAATCGCCGCCGGTCATATGGCCGGCGGAGGTGATGAAATCGAGCTTCGGCATGAAGGCGCGCGGGCTCTGCTTGAGGATGATCAGCACCTCGCCGGCGGCGGAGGCGATCTCCGGCGCGCCGCCGGCGCCGGGCAGGCGCGTCTTCGGCTTGTCGTACGGCCCGATCACCGTGGTGTTGATGTTGCCGAAGCGGTCGATCTGCGCCGCGCCGAGGAAGCCGACATCGACCCGGCCGCCCTGCAGCCAGTAGCGAAAGATTTCCGGCACCGAGACCACGGTGTCGGCGGTCTCCGCCAGCTCGCCGTCGCCGATGGAGAGCGGCAGCACTTTCGGCTTGGTGCCGATGGTGCCGCTTTCATAAATCAGCACCACCTCCGGCGCATGGGTGGCGCGGGCGAGATTGGCCGCCGCCGAAGGCAGGCCGATGCCGACGAAGCAGACGGTGCCGTTGTGCAATTTGCGCGCGGCGGCGACGGTCATCATCTCGGTCGGGGTGTAGGTCATGTCGTTGGCCATGATCGCCCCCTTACGCCAGCTGCTTCGCGCCGAGCTTCGCCTGGAAGCCGGCGAAATCCCTGGTGCCCATCACGTATTCGTCGATCCAGGCGCGGAACTTCTCGCGGTCGCGCGAGATCGGGTCCCAGGCGCGGCAGAAGGCATTGTCGCGGCCGTAGTAGCCGTGCGCGTAGGACGGATGGGCGCCGCGCGGCACGTGGCAGACCGCACTCACCACCCAGTGCGGCAGGATGCAGGCGTTTACCGGGGCGGCGAGATCGTCGACGATCTCCTCCACGGTGACGATGGCGCGCTTGGCCGCCAGCACCGCCTCCTTCTGGATGCCGACGATGCCCCAGATCAGGACGTTGCCCTTGCGGTCGGCCTTCTGGGCATGGATCACGGTGACGTCGGGGCGCACCGCCGGCGTCGCCGCCAGGGTCTCGCCGGTGAAGGGACAGGTGATCCATTTGATCGCCGGGCTGTGTTTCGGCAGGTCGCTGCCGACATAGCCGCGCAACACCGCGAACGGCAGGTTGGAGGCGCCGGCCTGGTAGGCGCCGGCAAGATCGGCGTGGCTGTGTTCCTCGATGGCGAGCGGATGCGGCCAGCCGTTTTCCACTGCATCGCGGAAACGGTGCAGGGAACCGACGCCGGGATTGCCGCCCCAGGAGAAGATCAGCTTGCGGGCACAACCCATGCCGATCAGCTGGTCGTAGATCAGGTCCGGGGTCATCCGCACCAGGGTCAGGTCCTTGCGGCCCTGGCGGATTACTTCGTAGCCGGCCGCGAAGGGAATCAGATGGGTAAAACCCTCCATCGCCACGACATTGCCATCGTGGATATGGTCGGCCACCGCTTCCCGCAAACTCACAATCTCAGGCATCGCACTCCGTCCTTACCGTGGGTACCAGGGCGGAATATTAGCATCGACATTGACCCAGATGGATTTTGCATCGGTGTAATCGTGCATCGCCTCGAACCCCATCTCGCGGCCATAGCCGGAGGCGCGCACGCCGCCGAACGGCGAGCCGGGATTGACCCGCTTGTAGCAATTGATCCAGACCATGCCGCTGATCATCGCCTGCGCCACCCGGTGGGCGCGCTGCAGATTGCCGGTCCAGAGCCCGCCGCCGAGCCCGTAGGGGGTGCCGTTGGCGATGCGGAGCACTTCCTCCTCGTCCTTGAAGGTCGAGACGCTGACGAAGGGGCCGAAGACCTCCTCCATGCAGACGCGGTCCTGGGGCTGCGCCCGCACCACGGTCGGCGTCACGTAATAGCCCTTGGCGAGCCCGGGATCCGTCGGCGCGGTGCCGCCGGCGAGGATCTCGCCGCCTTCCTGATGGGCGATCCGGCCGTAGGCCAGCACCCGGTCGCGGTGCCCGGCCGAGGTCAGCGGCCCCATCTCGGTCGCGGGATCGAGCGGATCGCCGAGACGGATCGATTTGGCAAGCGAAAGGAAACCGTCGAGGAATTCCTCGGCGATGCGCTCCTGCAGCAGGAGGCGCGAGCCGGCGATGCAGGCCTGGCCCTGGTTATGGAAGATGGCGAAGGCGGCACCGTTGATCGCGGCCTTGAGGTTGGCATCCTCGAAGACGATATTGGCGCCCTTGCCGCCGAGTTCGAGCTGCACCCGCTTCAGATTGCCGGCCGAGGCCTCGACGATCTTGCGCCCGGTGGCGGTGGAGCCGGTAAAGGCGATCTTCTGCACCGCCGGATGTTCGGCCAGCCGCTGGCCGGCGGTCGCGCCATAACCCGGGACGATATTCACCACGCCGTCGGGAAAGCCGACCTCCTGCATCAGCTCGCCGATCCGCAGGGTGGAAAGCGGCGTAAGCTCGGCCGGCTTCAGCACCACCGTGTTGCCGGCGGCCAAGGCCGGGCCCATCTTCCAGCTGGTGAACATCAGCGGGAAGTTCCACGGCACGATCTGGCCAACCACGCCGACCGGCTCGCGCAGCACATAGTTCAGGAAGCCCTGCTCGACCGGCACCACGCTGCCCTGCAGCTTGTCGGCCATGCCGCCGAAATAGCGGAAGGTCGCGGCGGTACGCGGCGCATCGAGGCCGCGCGAATCCTTCAAAGGATGCCCGGTATCGAGACTCTCGAGCCGCGCCAGCTCGTCGATGCGCGCCTCGATCGCATCCGCCAGCTTCAAGAGCAGGCGGCCGCGGTCGGCCGCGGCCATCCGGCTCCATTTCGGGAAGGCCTGCGCCGCCGCTGTCACCGCCCGGTCCACGTCCGCCGCCTTGGCTTCCGCCACCATGGCCAGCGTCGAGCCGTCATGGGGATTGAGCGTGGCGAAGCGGGCGCCATCCTGCGCTTCGACGAACTTGCCGCCGATCAGGAGCTGCGATTGATAGGTCATGGCGGCCCGCCGGCGGCGTTCGCCTAGAACTGCACCGGGGTAACCGGCGCCTTGCCCTGACCGATCAGTTCGGGGATCTTGTTGGAGGCATTTTCCCAGACCAGCAGCATGGAACGCTTGGGCGAGAAGCCCTGGTGACGGATGTCGGCCGGCATGGCGGCGATGTCGCCCGCCCGCATGGTGACCCGCGCCCGTGGCCGCCCGGTCTCCTTGTCCTTCACTTCCCAGATGATCTCGTCGGACAGCTGCATGAACCATTCGACCCGGTCGTTGCCATGCTCGACCGGCAGGATGAATTCCTCCGATGTCGGGCAATAGAGGCTTTCTTTCACCACCGAACAGACCGAGGGGTTCCAGGTCACGTTCGAGCGCGACAGATAGGCGAACAGATTGTAGGCGCAGACCTCGCCTTCGAAACCCTTCTCGGCATGGATTTCCGGCGCGTCCTGCGGCACATCGGCGAAATGGCGATTGACCGGAAAGCCGTTCTTGTCGGTCCGCACCGGCGTGTCGCCGGGACAGCCGACCATGCGGTTGGCGGTGACCCGGAGACGGTTGATCGCCTCCGAATTGCTGCCGTTCTTGCGGCCGTAGGGCTGATGGGTCTCCTCCGGCGCGGCGAAGGGGTCGTAGCCCTTGTTGGTCCAATCCTCCAGGATCGCCTTGAAGGTCGCCATCAGTTCGTCGCTGTTGTAGGTCTCGTTGTAATCGAGGCCGGCGCGACGATAGGCGTCGTTGAAGCGCCCGGCGAACATATCGACGGTGCCGTAGTGATTGAGCGTGCCGAAGACGCCGTCGAAATTCACCGTGCCGTAGAAGAAGTTCCAGGCCACGTCGCGTTGCAGCGCGCGCAGGAAGGCATCGGCCGGCATGGTGTGATTGCCCTTCGGCCAATGGATATGCACGAAATATTCATCGCGGCGGAATTCGAACTTGCCCTTCTTGAAGCTGCGGTAGCCGTAGTAATTGTCCGGCTCGGACGCCTGGATGACCGGCTGCGTGCTCATCTGTGTTCTCCGTCGTTGGCCTGGCCGATGCCTAGGCGCATTACCTGGTGATGCAGATGTCCGCCCAGCGTTCGATGGTGAGATCGCCCTGCATGGTCTGGATCGTCACCACGCCCGGCTGGTCGGCATGAAACTGATAGGCGGCGCCGACCGGCAGCAGGGTCATATGGCCGCGGCCGGCCTTCACGTAACCCATCTTCCGGCCCTTCGGCTCGCCCTTGAGCCTGATCGCGCCGTTCTTGTCCTTGGCCACCACGGTCGGATCGTCGAGTTTGAGGAGCCGCACCTCGACCTGGCCGTCCATCACCAGGGCAAATTCGTCGTGGGCGCAGGTGAACCAGGGCGAGGTGCCCTCGGCGCGGAGCGTTTCGATCACGTATTCGAAGTTCTTGCCGACCGCGATCCGCTCGTAGGGCCCGGCCTTGGCGGCGACGTCGAAGACGTTGGAGAAGACGTAGTTCCGCGGGTCGTCATCGATCACCTCGATGTTGCCCTTGCTGTAACTCTGCAGCGAACCGAAGACGGTCTTCACGTCGGTCATTGTTCTGATCCTCCCGGCAGCGCCGCCGGTTGCCTGCCGCCCGGTTGCGGTGCTGCGCCAAGTCGCGCCAGACGGCGGGTCCGGCGATCTCCTCAACTGAAATCATAAATCACCCGACGGCGGCCGGCCTGCACGATCCGACCCAAACTGCTGCACGAAACGAGCACGGCGCGGCCCGCCGGACCGGTCCGTTCAGGAGCGTACCGAGGTACGGTAGGCCGCCGGGGTGGTGCCGCAATGCTTGCGGAACACCCGGGTGAGATGCTCCTGATGGCAGAAGCCGCAATCGAGCGCGATGGTGGCGATCGGCCGGTCGCTGGCGGCGAGGAAGCGCTTGGCCCGGTCGACCCGGGCCCGCAGCAGATAGCGATGCGGCGCGAGCCCGGTGGCCAGACGGAATTGCCGGGCGAAGTAGGTCGGACTGAGACCGGCGACGGCGGCAAGTTCCGCCAGGGTCGGATCGCGATCGAGATTGAAGTCGATATAGTCGATGGCGCGCTGCAACTGCCGGGCGCTCAGGCCGGTCTTGCGCGGCGGGTCAGGGGGTCTGCGGGTCGCGTTGGAATGGGCATGCAACAGCCGCGCCGCCGTCGCCCGCGCCAGATGATCGACATAGAGTGCCGTAGCCGCGCTGGCGTCCTGCAGCT
>Ga0316620_10001256_pt1 | contig 10828 bp, 33 predicted proteins | sample OWC_Aug_M1_C1_D5_FD_207651 | JGI IMG/M metagenome (GOLD analysis project Ga0316620, IMG submission 207651) | Wetland soil microbial communities from Old Woman Creek delta, Ohio, United States - OWC_Aug_M1_C1_D5_B | ecosystem: Environmental > Terrestrial > Soil > Wetlands | place: USA: Ohio...
AAGACGATCCGCACGATGGCGCGCGAAGTCCGATTGGACACAGAAAACATTCTGTTGCAGCGCATCGAGGAGGATGGTTGTCGTGTGACTGTAGAGTCGAAGGCGGTGGAGGACTGCGAGATTATGGCAAAAAACCGCAAGTCGTACTGGGGAACATCAAACAAGTGAAAACCAATCAAAAGACGTACAAGTCGGAGCTGGCAGCCCTCGACCGTCTACATTTGGCGCTGACTACAGCGCTCAATCAAATCCTCGAGGCACGTAAGAGGGAAATCACCGCTGATTGCGGCAACTCGAAGAGATACAAAGGGAAGCGTCAGCCTGGGTGTTTGGACGGCATTGGGTGCAACCGGTGTTGGGATAAGTACTCGGCACAAATGACTCGTAAGTCATGAGAAAACGCGAAGACGTTATCGCCATAGGTGGCCGCGAATTCATATTGCGTGAAATTTACGGGCCGGTCGGAGCGGGTGTAATTTACGCCATACTCGTACAAGAGCGTGAGCGTCGTTGGTGGTGGAGAATTGACCGGAATGGCGACATACAGCACACCCCGCACGCAGACAAAATCATACCCCAAAATCTACAGTTAGCGCTGAAGATGTGGCTGGCGACGGACGGATACGGTATGCCGTTGCCCGAGTTCTTGACGTCTACGGGCGTTTTAGGGTAAGGTGACCAACATGACAACTTCAGTAGCAGCAGCGCGTCTAGCCGTACAAAATTGGCTTGACGCCAGACAATACTACCATTTGCCGCCGCCACACATCGAAGTGTTGGTCCGCGAATTGGCAGAACATGACGGTCGCCCAAGCAAAACAATCGCAACGCTAGAGGATTGTCGCGAAGCCGCTCGCGGAAAGACCGAATAATGGCCATTAAACACTACAACGGGCGCAACATGAGTATTTCGTATCTAAGGGTTACACGGACAGACACACTCGTCTTCGACGGGGTAAAATACTTCACACAACACCTCAACGAAGAAACGGTCGGGAGTCGGCCGGTCAAACTTTCGGTTGAGCCTGTAGACTATTGCGGCAACTACAATTGGTGGAGTGTAGATCGACAAGGTCAGATAAACGCCAACAACTCACAAATCCCACGTGTTCTAGCCGAGGGGTGTCGAATTTGGATGATGGGCGGTTACCAAGATATGTCTTTAATTGAGTTCTTGACGAGTCTCGGGGTTATTGAATAGAATTTTGGAGAACACATGAAACTGCACTACGGAGTTACCTATGCCGATCCAGTAACCGTCAGCGGGCAAAGATACATCTTAGAGCGAAGATATGTCTTAGAGCACCCAGACGAAGAAACAGCCGGAAGTTGTCCGGTCAAGCTCTCGGTAGCCCATGCGGGTTACAGTGGTTATAATTGGTGGAATGTTGACCGTCAGGGCTGGGTAACTGACCACGACTTATCAGTCCCACGCACTTTGGCTGACGCCTGTAAGATATGGATGACTTCGCCCGGTTACCAAGATATGCCGCTGGTGGACTTCTTGTCTAGTCTCGGGGTTATTGAATAGAATTTTGGAAAAATTTTTTGAGCACGCACTGCGATGCACTCTACTTTTGATACGCCCGGGTACGATGGGACCCTAAACCCCGTTTTACCCCCGGGAGGGTGGGGAGTACCCCGGGTGTACGCCGGCATGCCACTTGCACTAACACGAATCGTGCCACCGATTAAATCTCAGAGCTCTTGACATTGTAATCCGGGGCTGTTACTCTTAGAGTATGAAAACGATCACTAGGATGTTCGTGGTTGACGCGGTTACTGGCGAGCGCCTTGGCACTCCCTCGGTCCCACTGACAGAGAAAGCCTACGGTGTGTCGAGCCAGGGCCTCTGCAAGGCTCGCCTGCAAGGTAAGCTGTGGGAGTTTGACCCCGAGAGCTCGCGGCTCGTCTTCGTGGTTGAGCTTCCAGTCTGAAGAGCTTGACACGCTAACCCGGGGCTGCTATATTTGAGGTATGGAAAACGCAATCAACTTCTTCCGCCGCCTGTTCCGCCGCCCAACCGCACAGTGGCTTGCAGAGCGCCAAGAGGTGGACGCTGAACTGTCCACTTTCACGGCCAACATAACCGCCAACCTCAACGCTAGTCTGAACCGCTTGTATCGCGCTAAGCCTTGACAACGCGTAACGAGGTCGCTATATTTGAGGTATGAAGACGGTCGAGCTCAAAGACTTCACTGGTTGGATTGACGCCAAGGGTGGACTTATCCCATGTGCGTTTAGCCGTCACCTCGAGACAGCCAGGGCGCTTGGTGAGACCAATCCGGACCTCGCAGGGTGGATTCACGTGGTGTACGCGGAGTTTTTGCCGGGCCTGGAAGACTTCGCACCTAGTCCTCGCCAGGTCGACGCCATCTTGGCAATCTGCAAAGCCAGCAACGTCAGTCTTCCAGAGTGGGCCTGACACCACCCCAACGTACCGGTCCGCCTCGAACACCCGCCTAGCAGACGCCTAGTCCTTCGAGGGGCTACTCTCGAAGCACCACTCTACTGCGTGTTGCACTCCACTCAACTAGAGCTTGACACGCTAACCCGGGGCTGCTATATTTGAGGTATGGGAAACACTAACTATGCGGTTGTTCGGTCCTTCGAAGATCTCACGGTTCTCGCCAACTTCACCACATACGAAGCCGCTTACGAGTTTACTCGTAGGGGTTGGAAGGCCGCCATTATCCCCACCAAGACGCGTTTGGAGGTCGGCTCAACCGCGACTAAGGCGGACCGTATCGACCACTGGTGAGCTTGACACGCTAACCCGGGGCTGCTATATTTGAGGTATGGGAAACCAAACAATCGTAGCGGCGCTCAAGTCCATTCTCGCAGACATGGGATATGTCGACGGACAACGCACATTCGACGACATCGAGCGTTTGGTTCAAGCCCTCGAGAACCACACTACCCCCAACACACCCCACAAAGACGTGCGCACACCCTTCGAGCGCTCGTAAGGAGACAGCTTGGACTTCCTACACCTACAGTACCTGCCCACCCAACCACCCAACCGCCAGCTCCTAGTGCGCTTCGGTAACGGCCTTTTCATTACAACACTCTACCGAGACCTTTCGTATGGGTACTATGTGGGTTACGTGCATACCTTCGCACAGTTCCGCACATTCGAGCGTAATCAAATCGAGGCTTGACACTCTAATTCGAGGTCGCTATATTTGAGGTATGGGAAACACCAACTCCGCAGTACTTCAGGGTAAACAAATGAACAAGCCACTTAGTCGCGTCTCGAACCTCACGGGTAACGTTTCGAACCTCACAGGCAACGTTTCGAACCTCACAGGTAACGTTTCGAACCTCATAGGCGACGTCTCAGGCCTCATAGGCGACGTCTCAGGCCTCAGAGGCAACGTTTCAGGCCTCAGGGGCGATTGCGGCCTCATTCCACGGGAAGAGCGCAAAACACACCCCGAGATCTCGTATTGGGTGGCTTGACAACGCAACTCGACTCTGTTACATTCTAATCATGAAAACAAATTACCTCGACATCGCCGTTGCCGTGATTTTGGCCACCTTCTTCATTCTCGCTTTTGCCAACTGCTAAAAGGTCTTCCAAATGCTCTTTGACGTTTACCGGTTGTTTAATGGCGATGTCACCACATGCCACTCTCACTCTGTATTGACTTTCGGCGGGTTTCAACGGACCATTCGCAAATACCAGATAGGCAACGGTCACGGTTTCAAGGTCGTGATTCCAGCCGACGACGCCAAGAGGCTAGAATTGACTGAGACGAACGGGGTGTTGTTCGACCCCGAAGGGGCCTTTTGCGTGGGGACAATCCTCAAGCCTTGACAACGTAAATCCACCCCGTTAATGTTGTACATGCTCTTCATCATCCTCGTCGGTTTCGCTTCGGTGTCGTACGCCGCCAACCAGGTCCTCAACCCGCTGTGAAGGTCTTCCAAATGCTCACACTCGCAATCCTCACTTTCGGCCTCTCGGTGGTTGGTGGTTTCGGCACTCTCGTCGCACTCGCGTTCAATTGGAACTGAAGATGTCCCTCCAAGAATTCGTCATCGGCTTCGTGGCTGTGTTGTTTTTCGCCGATTGGCTTGTTAGTATCTGGCGCGATTAGCACCCCCACCAAGCCCAGCATCGGCGAAGCAGTCGACCCGAACGATCTCACGGAAGATGAGAGGTGGTGACCTAGGGGCGATTCCCTTGGTATTGGAAAAGGTGTAGACCGGATTCCGCTAGCGTTCGGATGACCTCCAACTCCTCCCGTCGTAGGTCTTCGACGCTAGAGGTCAGGGGAAGAGTCTTGAGCGGCTCTATGGTCAGAGCGGACAAGTCCCCTCGGAATATGAGGGCCGAGATCATGTCAGACGGTCTTGCGCCCCGTCTAGGCCTGTTGTTTCGCTTTGCCTCTGATTTGCTAACCGCCTTACTAACATGCCCTGCCAATCGCACAGAAAGGGGCCTTATGGTCGAACCTACGTAGAAGGGCCAGCCACACACCGACAGGCAATAAATGGTGCGGCCGTCTCTGAGCCAGTGATCTCTAGGAGTGGGCGTCATCACCCTTTTAGGCGGGGACTTGATTCGGGTTAATCCATTCATGCTGTTCTTAGTTGAGCGAAAAACGGTACGCTTTTGCTTCCGACCGCGCTTCATTACGCTTAGAATGGAGTGAACTTCATCTCCGTTATCCAAAACAGACGGCTTGTTTCTCGGAGTCAAACACTCCAAGCACGTCACCATGGGCGGAACCGCCACCCTGCACCCACACTGGAGACAAAGATTCTTGAGAGCTTTAGAGGCATATCTACTTGCAAAATTGGTCATGCCGTATTATACCATATGGGGTCGACTTTCGACATTCGGTGTGTAGGGATTGCGTAACTCTTCGAATTCGTTCGAGTGAGACTCGTGACCACACACTGAATTTGCCCGATTTCGGACCAGGAAAACAGCGCGCGCCCTCAAGTCGAAAACGTAACCCCTCGGAATTACATGTTGTGTTGAACTGCCGAATTTAGACCTTGATTTAAGCCCCTAACCCGTGTTATACCTCAATCATGCTCAAAATCACTTCGATTACGCTGTATCGAGATACATACGGCGGCGCAAACAAGGTGTTCCTTCACACAGACCTCCCTGGTGGTTGCTGGCCCTACGATGAGCCCGCAAGGCTTACTCTCGAGGTTGCCGCGGGCAAGGGAGAGGAATACTGCGCAGCCAACTTCCCAGGAATCCCAGTCGAAGTCGTTCGGTTGACACAGTAAACCATCACTGTTACACTAGGAGATGACAATGGAACTCAAGAAGAAGACACGGAGACAGTCAGGCGCCGACCTGTGGGAAATCGACAACGGGTTTAGCGTGCAATACCTACAGTTGACCAACGCGGAAACCGTGGAACTATACAAGTTGCTTGGCGAAGCGCTGAAGTTGACTCCGTGAAGAAACAACCCCAGTTCATATCAGGCGACATCGTTGTGAATGCCAGTGTAGTTGGAGGGTATCAGTACACATACATCAACGAAGACGCCCGGGGGCTGATCTTCGGTTACCGTATCGGATGCAAGAAAGAACAAATTCTCCAATTGGGGGAACGCTCGGCTTACGAGTTGTATACACCCTGATACAAACGCGTTGCAACCCTGTGTTTACACAAGGAAATTTTCGAACTTGGTTTTGGGGATTTGTGGAACTAAGTGATGTAAGACCGTGTGTGTTGGTGTACGAATACACTGACAAACAACAGCACCCTAGCGTTAACGCCCGCTAGGGACATCGACTTAAGTGTGTGGGTTGTGACCCAGTCCATACCATAAGCCATTGTGTGGTGACATACGTTGCCATATAACGCCATACGTGACTATACTCTTGGTGGGCTAGTCGATTAGCCCTTGACGCTCTGATTGACGCACTTGCTTTGTGAAGTCGGGGTTGTTAGATTTGAGGTATGACAATGATTGACTGGCCTTGGGTGTTCCGGACTTCGGCGCTTTACGGGACGATCATCATAATCGTTGGCGTGTTGGTGTCCCTGTGAAGCTCATCGCGTTGTCACTCTGGGTCTTGATTCTAGGGGCGTTCGCCACGGCTGTCTTCGAGGTTTGGATGGCCGATAACCGGGCGGAGTGGGTTCATCGCGTTCCCGTGCGACCATGATTTGGGTCAACGGGTTCCTAGGAGTGAGCGCTGGTGTGTTATTGTGGTTGTCGTGGGTATCCATCGGGGATCAATACGACACCCCGTCGGATGCCGAGCTAGGAGAGTTTTCAACCGGGTCGGGCTTGAAGAAGCTTGACTCTTTGAAGTTGGATCGTTAGATTTGTGGTGTAGGGAGCTTCACCAACCGGAGACTCAAATGAAATACACCGACCAAGACATTGCAGCCGCTTACTGTCCCGACATGCTGGCGTTGTCGGCCAAGTTTGACGAGTGGTTCGAGGCGGAAGCGCTTCGGGTGGGTGAAGGCAACATCTATAAGACTCGCGCCGCTTTTTTCGAGATCGCTCAGTTAGTGTATGGGATTTCAGAGGCGCAGTTCGAGCGCGCCCTTGATATCAGGTTGGCGATTGTTAGCGGGGTCGCGAATGTCTAAGGTCGTATGGCGTGCAAGCGCGAATGCCCCTCACAGTGCCGTAGCTACGCATGGTGCCGACTTCATCATGCTGGCTTACACCGGGTTCGGTCGCTACGAAATCCGCATCAACGGGGCGACTATCGAGTCAGTTGAAGGGTTGGAGCTCGCCAAGCGCCGCGCCATTCGCGCCTTGACAAAGTAAAACACCGCCGTTATGTTTGAGGTATGGATATGAAAATCATTCGCCCGGTTCGCCGTCCCATTGTTACCACACGCACATGTAACGACATTCGCTTGGCGCTCGCGTTGCGACACGGTTCGGCGCCGCTTCCTCCTCCCATGCTGAAAGCCTGACATGAGCACGTCAATCGAAACACGGGTGCGGTTGGAAGAAATAAACTCGGAACTAAGGATCACCAGGGTGACAGTACGCAATCTGGAAACCAGACTTGCCGCCTTGTATTCCCTCGTAGGGGACTTGCAAGCGCGCCTGACAGCATCAGAGTTCATGGCGTGTCGCTGTGACATCAATGGGAACTTGATTTCTGGACGCTAGGTCGTTACATTTGACATATGGACGCCGAGACCAAACCCGTCGGTTGGATTTGCCCAGACGGGTCATTTTTGAAGTGTGCATGGGGCTACCACTTGGATGCGGCAATTGAAGCGGGTGAGCATCACCCCGAACAAAACGGGTGGGTCCACGTCAACTTCAAATTCATAGGATCTCGCTTTTTTCAGACGGTCGAGCCCGTGTCGGTTATGACCCAAAAGCAAATTGACACCTTGGTCCGGATTTGCATCGTCGTCGGCCAGCCGCTCCCGTTTTGGGTAGCAGACGTGACGATTAGAGGTTGACTCCCAGAGCGCGGGTTGTTAGACTCAAAGAAGGAGAAACTCAAATGGCACTACAACTGTACGACGCTGTCACAAACGAACCCGTTTCTGGGGTAATGTCGGATGAAGTTCGAGCCAGAGTTTCGAAAGGGCGCGACATCGACACCTTCCTAGTTTATAGCCTAAGCGGAAGGTGGCACCCCACTACACCGGACGAAGTCTCTAAATCCGAAAGGAACTCTCGCATCGCATATGGCCCACCCGTTAAGGTGGCGCGATTGGTGTACGTTATGACCACAGCGCGACACTCGAAACTGTACACCTCTAAGGCGTCTTGACGTCCACTTGCCGGACCGTTATGATTGAGGTAGGAGACAACACAATGCCAGCCGAAACACTCTTTGCCGAAGCTCTGAAAATCGTCGAGTCCGAGTCGATTCGAAATTGGGCTACATCTGACCATAACCGGCCGCTGTGGATTGATTATTGTTCCAAGTGTACCGGAACTCGGCGCGACCCCAACGCAGTCGCTGCTTACGTCGTATGTCTCGCGATCGGAATGTGATATTGTTGTAGGGTAGGTTAGCGCAGTCAGGGGAGTCATCATCATGCAGAAGTTCAAAGCGGGCGCAGTCATCGTTAACACCGTCACAGGTGTCAAATTCACTTTCACTCGCGAGGATTTTCGAGGCAACTTGTTTGGGTACGCCATCGACTCAGCCCGTGAGCAGGTTCTGAGCGGCTCCTTCAAGTTGGATTAAGTCCGAGGTCACAAATGACTACCAAGCGCCCACCCATTACCGCCCGAACTAACATTGGTTGGTCTTACGGATATCTACCGGGGGAGTGCCCCGATACCGTGGATCGCCCGGACGTCATTGCTACGCCTGGAACACTTGACTCCAAAGTCTCCAGCTGCAAGCTGAAGGACGGACTCGGGCGCTACGGTGTAGGGTATGTGTCCGAGGTATATCGCAAGCTTGACGGCCAGTGGGTCCGATTGACGCAGCGAGAGTGTGAGCGACTGAGCCACATGCAAAACGGCTCCATCAACCTGTAGGCTTGACTTTCGCGTTGCGAGTTGATACAGTTGTAGGGTAGGTAACGGAAAGGTCGAACATGCGGAAGACATACCAGGTCCTTAATGCGGCGCTCGGAGTTCTCGAAGGTAAGGCCACCGGCGCATTGGTTCGAGCGTGCGCCGCAAGCTCTAGCATGGTGGTTGACGCGTACTTCTCCAAGGGTGCCTGGTACTACCTGACGCCGTCTGAAGTGGAGCGCTTCACCCAGCATCTTGGTGTTGCAGTGCAGTTTGTTTCAGTGCGCGAGGCTTGACATGGCGATCATCGAAGACGAATATCCGGGGTTGGAGCGGTATCAGAGGGCTCTTGCGGCCTATCGAGTGGCTCAAGCGAGGTGTGCCACAGCTGCCCATCTATATGTGGAGACTTGGCTCTCCATCGGAGAACTCAAAATCTATGTCGAGGAGCTGAAGGCGACAGAAAAGGAATTCAATGATGCCAATTTTTGCTACACTCATCCCGAGCGCGCACATGAGCGGGAGTAAGCGAGCGGACATACGACACTTGCACACCCCTCCTTCGAGCTTGGTGCTTCGGTATTGGGGCGCAGCCGGGTTCGCCGTCGTGATCTTGTTCTACGCCTTGCAGTTGGCATGGGCGACTCGAAAGAGCTTGACACGGTAAATCGCGTTGCGGTACTTGGAGAAGCCATGAAAATCGAAACTGTCACTACCACTCATTACGACTTACACCTACCTGGCGACATCAAGGTGCCTCTCAATGCCTCACAACTGCAAGAGTTGCATGCTGAGCTTTCGAAGTTGCTTGGAGTGGTTACAGTGACCAACGCTGAAGACGATAGGTCCTGTTTACCTCGTATGGGTTGGCGAGCGGAAGATCTAGCGTGCAACCGCGATTTTCTTGGAGCAGTCAAGGAAGTACGCAATTATAGCGGTTGCACGCTCATGGAAGCTAAGGAGTGCGTCGAAGCTTGGTGCGCTCGGGAGGGCATCAAGGTCGTGTATCCTAAACTGGCTTGACACGGTAAATCGGGGTCGTTAAACTTGTGGTAGGGAGAAACACAATGAGCGTCAAATCTACCGAATACTACGTCGAAAGGTTGCGCGGAATCGCCGCTAGGGTGGGATGGGCGCTTCCTGAACAGACTACCTCGGACTTGATGGAGCTCGCCCAAATGCTGGACAATGACAACCAGAGCAAGCGTTCTTCATTCGGCGATGATATCAGAGTGTACAGTAAGTCTGACAGGCATATCGTCTAAACCAACCCAGTAGTTTCATTCGTCGTACCAAGCAGAAGAAAGCAAAATCAAATGTTCGTTCTCCACTTCGACGGTCGCGTCCAGTCATTCCCCACCCTTCGTCGCGCAGTTAATTTTCGCGAGGACTTCAGCCGCCATACTCCGCGCCCCCAACTCTCATACATTGTCGACACAAAGGCTACTGAGAACTACACCACGCCACACCCTTCGTCCAAAAAGAAGCCAGCGGTTTTTGTGCGAGCCAATCCGACCCTCGCCAACCAGTAATCGCACCTACATCTTATGCGCGCCAACACTGTGAGAGGGGCTGGCGCGCATAGTCGTTTAAAGGCTTGACATGGTAAATCGAAGTCGTTAAATTTGATTCATGAAGATCAAAGTCAACTCGGTAGCAGTGGTTGAGGTGGACTCGGCGGTCGCCATTGTTCGCGCCCCAGACGTGGCGAATATCGACAACTTCACTCGCCCGGTCGGTTGGCGCAACGCCGATGACTTCGGTCAAGCCTGGAATCACTCGAATAACTGAAAGAACAAGATGATCGTCAAGCTCACACGCGATGTCACAATGTATTCCGGTCCGAACGGACCTCAGACGTTCACTATGGGCACGGAGTTGGAGGTCACGCCTCTGAGTTTGACTATGTTCAAAACCGCTTACGGATACCTCTACCGCGACGATTGCGTTGCAGTAGCCTTCTCAACCGAGGATGACACATGAACCGCCCAGACTTCTTCGAACGCGCACAAGCCGAGCAATCCCACCCACACTACCCCGGCGCTTCCGAGTTCGAAATGATGGTGGTTCTCGGACTCGCCCTGGAACAGCCCTGGCAGACCAAGAGCGAGCTCGCCCTACGGACCCTCACCCGACTAGGCAGGTCTATCTCGGACAACGGCCCAGTCCTTCGGTGCATCGATGGGTTGGTGTCTACCCACCTACTTCACCGGCATGATTTTCGCTTTGAAGTCACTCCAACGGGACGTCAGACGTTTGACGTGTTGCGCAGCAAGAATTCGAGCGCAATCAAAATGTTGGCTTATGGGGTGTATTAAATGACACCCGTCGAATGGGAAGCTGTAATAAAGACGGCGTCAGAGCTCCAAACCCGGATTGACGCGCTCAA
>Ga0316620_10001257_pt1 | contig 10827 bp, 7 predicted proteins | sample OWC_Aug_M1_C1_D5_FD_207651 | JGI IMG/M metagenome (GOLD analysis project Ga0316620, IMG submission 207651) | Wetland soil microbial communities from Old Woman Creek delta, Ohio, United States - OWC_Aug_M1_C1_D5_B | ecosystem: Environmental > Terrestrial > Soil > Wetlands | place: USA: Ohio...
ATAGGATATGTTAACTACGACCCGCCGTTTGCAGCGATTCCCCTCTTTGGGGCTGGTCAGAAGCCATTTTGCTGCAATCCTTCTCTGTTGGCAAAGGGATCTTCCAGCACACATCAGTAAGCGGGAGTGGATAAACGCCCACGGCTCACGAAAAATCAAACGCTTCGATCTCATGGTCCGGCAGGGCATGGGCAATCGGCGGGGGTCTGGAAGGTAGGCCGAGGCATTCGAGTATCTTATGAATTGCCTCCGGTGGGTGGATTGCGCATAGAATCCTCATCCGCCCGCCGTAGCGATCGCAAACCAAGACGTCAATGTCGAAGGCTCCAGGAACTCAAAGAATCTCGAAAAAATGCTCTTTTTTCATGCACCACGGCAAATGATCCGCGATTGGCGGAGTCGAAGTAAGAGGACCGAAATCCCTTGACTTCCCGTGCGTTCGGGACTGAAGATTCAACGTCAATCAACAATGGTCAACGCCGTTGAAGCGCTCATATCGCGGCCGGAACTTGAAATAGGAAAAGGGGACATTCCGCTTTTCCGGGTGTGGACACTTCCATGGATGGAGCATCCCGGAAAACCGGAATGTTCCCTTTTCCGCAATGTGAGGGAAACATCGTGGCGAAGCATCTGCGCGGCAGGAAACTGGGCATCATGCACGCGGCGCTGATCACGACGCGCGCCGTGCAGAAATACATCGACGAGATCATTCCGGAAGTCGAGGTCGTTCATTGGGTGGACGACACCATCCAGAACACCAATTTTGTCTGCGAGCCCGGCACGATCCCCAGAAAGAACTACGCCAAGTTCGTGCAGGGCGCTCTCTCGCAGCAGGAATACGGCGTCGACCTGATTCTTCTGGCCTGTTCGACGTTCAACCGCGCGGCGGAGTACGCGCAGCCGATGATCGACGTCCCGATCCTGCAGATCGACCGTCCCATGATGGACCTGGCCGTGCGGCGCGGCCGGCGCATCGGACTGCTGGCGACGTTGCCGACGACCGTGCCCGCCTCGGAACGTCTGTTGCGCCTGGCCGCCGACGAGGCGGGCAAGCCGGTCGAAATCAAGGTGCGCCTCTGCAGTGAGGCATTCCAGGTTCTCAAAGACGGCAATCCCGAGAAACACAACGAAATGCTGCTGGCCGAGATCGGCACGTTATCGGATGAAGTCGATGCCATCGTCATGGCCCAGGTCTCGATGACCGCGCTCGAGCCTTATCTCACAAACACCAGGGTACCGGTGTTCAACAGTGGACGCACGGCCTTCCAGAGAGTCCGCGAGATGCTCGAGGCGCACGCCTGTTGAGGCTGCAAATGCTGAAACCACGAGATACACGAAACACACGAAAACGTGCCGGCAACGGGCAGGCAACAGACAGTCCTCTTGCTCCCTGCGGAGCTGATTGCGAACATTGTGTCCGATCCGTCTGAGGGAGCACGAATGCCCCCTCCCTGTTTGTTCCATGGCTCAGTCAATTCGTGTATTTCGTGGTCTTAATAGAGGAGCACCTATGAGTAGGAACCGCTGCTGGAGCCGCATGATCCTGATCGCTGCTGCAATCGCAATCCTTTCCCCTGCGGGGCGTGCCGCAACGATCTTGAGCGGGGGGCAGCCGGCACAGCTCGATATCCGTGCCGCGGGCGACCACAGCATCCGCGTGACTATGCGGCCTGTCGGTTTCAGCCAGCCGTTCCCTTACAGCCCGGCCTTGGTAGAGCGCCGCTGGCCCGGGCCGGCCATCAGCCTGCGGTCAATCGACAAGCCGGTTTCCAGGCGGATCGGCAGCCTGAGGGTGACCGTCAGAGGCGAGCCGCAGCTGACAATCGAGGTGGCCGACACCGCAGGCCGCGCCGTGCAGACGCTGGTTTTCGACGCTGCCGGCACGGTCGCCTTCCGGCTCGATTCGATGCCGGTCCTCGGCATGGGTGAAGGCGGGCCGCAGATGGGGCGGGGGTGGCAGCAGGGTGAAGACACGCTGCAATTCGACCGGCGGGGCGCTCTCGATCCCATGATTCCCCGCTGGCAGGCACAGGTGTACGGTTCGCGCAATCCCGTGCCGCTGCTCGTGGGCACCGCGGGCTGGGGGCTCTTTGTTGCGACGCCCTGGGTTGAGGTCGACCTATCCGGCAAGGAACGCGGCCTGCTCGTGCCCTGGAAAAGGCCGGCGGACACCGGCGGGCGCGGCGCCGTGGCCGCGGTCCAGGGGCGGCCTCCGGTCACGGGGAATCCGCCGGGAGTCTTCGATCTGTTTGTCTTCGACGCGCGCCAGCCCGCCACCTTCATGAAAGAGGTCAGCATGTTGACCGGCCCCGCGGTGATGCCCCCCAGGTGGGCGCTGGGGTACATGCAGTCGCACCGCACGCTGGAGGACGAAACCCAGCTGATCCGCATCGTTCAGACCTTTCGCGACAAGAAAATCCCCATTGACGCGGTCATCTATCTGGGCACCGGCTTCTGCCCCCAGGGCTGGAACACGGAGCAGCCCTCCTTCGATTTCAATCCCGCGGTGTTCAAACGCAATCCGCGTGAGGTCATCGCGGACCTGCACGCGAGCAACGTGAAGGTCGTTACCCACATCGTGCCCTGGCAGCGGGACCGTCTGCCCACGCTTCACGGAACGATTCCTCCGGCTGAGGGCGAAACGATCGACGCTGCGCACATCCTGAGCTATTGGCAGCAGCATGTGAAACTCTTTGACGCCGGCGTGGATGCCTTCTGGCCCGACGAAGGGGACTGGTTCGACCTGTTCGAACGCGTCAAGCGCCACCAGCTCTATTACCAGGGCCCGCTCTCGACCCGGCCCAATGTCCGCCCCTGGAGCCTTCACCGGAACGGCTATCTGGGCGTCGCGCAGTGGGGCGGCTGGGTCTGGTCGGGCGACACCGATTCCTCCTGGCGCACGCTCGAGGCGCAGGTGATGGTCGGGCTGAATCATTCGCTCAGCCTCTCGCCGTACTGGGGCTCCGATACCGGCGGATTCTACCCCAATGCCGAGCTGACGGGAGAGCTCTACGCGCGCTGGTTTCAATTCTCATCGTTCTGCCCTTCATTCCGATCGCACGGAAGGACATGGTGGACCCGCCTGCCGTGGGGTTGGGGCCTGAGCGAAATGGGACCGCTCGAAAACGGGCGGAACAACCCCAATCCCTCCGAACTGAACAATCCGGCGATTGAGCCGGTCTGCCGGCAGTACGGGGAACTGCGCTACCGGCTCATGCCCTACACCTATACCCTGGCGCGCGAAGCCCACGACACCGGGATGCCGTTGATGCGTGCCATGTGGCTGCATTATCCGGATGACCCCAGGGCCGTGGCCGACGGCAGCCAGTACCTCTGGGGCCGCGATATCCTCGTGGCCCCCGTGTTCCAGAAGGGCGCCAGGTCGAGGGACGTCTACCTCCCCAAGGGTGACTGGTACGATTGGTGGACCAACGAACGGCAGACCGGCGGCAGGAGCATCACGCGCGCGGTGGACCTGAGAACGATGCCCCTCTATGTCCGTGCAGGCGCGATCATTCCCCTGGATCCCGCGCGCCAATATGCGAGCGAGGCGACGGCGGAACCGACAACGCTCAGGCTGTACCGCGGGGCCGACGGCCAGTTCACGCTCTACGACGACGACGGCATCAGCCTCGACTATCTCAAGAACAAGGCAGTGTGGATCCGCTTCACCTGGAATGATCGCGCCCGACGGCTGACGATCGAGCCCGGCGGACAGGCAGGCACTGTCTCTACGCCCGTGACGCGCTCCTTCCAGGTACAGGTGCTGCCCGAAGGCACAACGAAAGCAGTGGAGTACAAAGGCCGGAAGCTGGAGATCATGTTCTAGTTTCGGCGAAGGCAAATTTCGTGTGTTTCCTAGTACTACGCCGTATTTTCGTCTCATCCTGGCAAGGATTCTTCACCGCCAAGCCGCGAAGACGCCAAGACTCAAAATCAACAGATTGAAATCCTCATGTTTTGCGTCTTAGCGTCTTCGCGTCTTGGCGGTGTGATTTTTTGGTTGCGGCTATGCCGCGCTGTGTATTTCGTGATTTGCAGCGAAAGGACGACATATGAAAAAGATTGGTTTTATCGGCCTCGGAATCATGGGAAAGCCCATGGCGAAGAATCTGATCAGGGCGGGGTATGATGTGACGGCCTATGATGTTTCGTGCTTTGCTCTTCGCTCAGCGTCCCTGGAGGGGATTCACCAAACGCAGCTCCTGGAAGATCCGGAAGTGTCTCACATCGCAAGTAATCAGGCTGGTGATGCCGTTGTCGAGAAGAGTGGCGGCGAAATACGTGTCCAGCAGACGATTCCGCCCCAAATCATGACGCCGCAAGAGGCCCATGGCCCTGGTCCCGGTTCCCGGCTGGGGTAGAATCTGCCGCCAGTTGCTGGCATTCCAATACTGTTCGGCGATGGCGAGGCTTTCCTCGAGGGTAAGAGGATGGCTGAATCGCCGCGGGTCCGTGGTAATGTGGAGAAATTCGAGGAGAACCGGAAAAGTGACGGCGCAGATCACTTCTCCGGTCAGCACGCGTCTTTCGAAAAATGCCCGCACACGGCGATGCTCGGGCATTGACCGAATCGCGGAATAGATCAGCACATTGGCATCGATGCCGCAGATCAACCGAGCAATTCCTCCTGTATTTCCTCACGCGTCCAGCGCCGCTTGAGCCGGGGTCGGGAACTGACGGGCATGTGCTCGAGAGCGGCCTGCGGCTGGATGCGGTTGGTCCGGTACCATTCCATCGCCTCGCGAATCAACTCGGCCACCGGCCGATCCACCTGCCGGGCGTACTTCCTGAATTCGGCGTAGGTCTGGTCGGCAACATAAATCGATATGGGTTTCATAAGCTGATTGTATATTAAATATCTATATATATCAAAAATTGAAAAAAGATGATCCCCTTTCACCACTTGAATTCAGGCGTGGCCAGGATGCGAGTCCTTTGCGTCAGCCCGGTCTCGCCCACCTGGAGCGTGACCACGTATTCACCCGGCGGCATGGGCGCGCGCGCTGCACCGCCGCGGCCGCCGCCGAATCCACCGCCTTCTGAAGCCACACGGTTGATGCCGGCCTTCTGCGAACCCGAAAGCGTCCGGACGACCTGCCCACCCTGGTTCGAGATCGTGATCGAAACGGGCTGCACGGCATCCGCTTTCAGGTAGTAGTAGATGAGCAGGCCGTTCGGCTCGTTCGGCGTGTTCGGGAAGGTGTCGCCCAGGAGCCGGTAATTTCCCTGTGCGCCGTCGCGGCGGATCGGCTTCGGCTTCACCGCAAACAGGTGCACGTTCTTGCCGAGGTTCCCGTCGGTCATCTCGCGGATCGGAGCAATGTCCACCATCCAGACACCCCGGCCGTAGGTGCCTGCCACCAGGTCCTGCTCGCGCGGGTGAATGACCATATCGGTGACCGGCGCCGGCGCCATGTTGCTCTTCAGAGCCACCCAGCGCGCGCCGCCGTCCACGGAGGCGAAGACGCCGATGTCGGTGCCGGCAAACAGCACGGAAGCCTGCTGCGTGTCCTCGACGATCACATTGACGGGCCATAGGGGCAGGTTACTCGAGATGCTTTTCCAGGTGGCGCCGTAATCGGTGGTCTTGAACAGGTAGGGTCCGAACACGTCCTGGCGCCGGCCGGTTTTGGCGACGTAAGCCGTTCCCGCGGCGAAGCGCGACGCATACACGCGGCTGACCCAAACGTCCTCCGGGCCTCCGGCGGCCGCAACATTTTTCGTGACTTCGGCCCAGGCCTTGCCGTCGTCCCGTGTGACCCACACTTTGCCGTCGTCGGTTCCCACCCAGAGGACTCCCGCCGTCACGGGCGATTCAGAGATCGTGCTGATATCGCAGTATACGATATTGCTTCCAGCCTGCCCTTTGTTGATCTTGTTCGGGTCATTGTTGGTGAGATCGGGACTGATCTCCTGCCAGTGGTCGCCGCGGTCGGTCGATTTGAACAGCACCTGCGCCCCTGCATAGATCGTTTTGGGGTTGTGCGGCGAGAGGATGAAAGGCGCGATCCAGTTGATGCGCAGCGGCGGTTGGCCCGGCGGCCGCGTCGGCGCAATGCGAATGCGCTCATGGGTCTTCTGATCGTACCGGCTCAGCGAGCCGAACTCCTGGGTGTTGTAGACCCAGCGGCTGTCGGTCGGGTCCACCTGGTTGTACATGCCGTCACCGGTGCCGACCGTCACCCAGTCGTCGATCCCGATGCTGCCGGACCAGCCGTTGCTCGGACCTTTCCAACTCTCGTGGTCCTGCAGGCCGGCGTAGACGCTGTACGGCACGTCCATGTCGACGCCCACGGCGTAGACTTCTCCGCCCCGGATGGTCTGGTAGTGTTCGCAGGTCCGGCCGCCGTCAAAGGACTGAAAGATGCCGCCGTCGGAGGCGGCGATCATACGGTCGGAATTCTCGGGATCGACCCACAGCGCGCGGAAGTCGCCGAAGGCCCGCCCGAACGGGCGCGGCGCTCCGCGAACGCCCCAGGTTTTACCGCCGTCCGCGGAATAGTTGAAACTGGATCCCGTAATCCAGATGCGGTCCGGATTGTTCGGATCTACAACGAGCTGATTGAATGAGTAGGCTGCCTTGCCGCTGACGTCCACTTCATCGGGATTTACCTTGCGCCAGGTTGCGCCGGCGTCGTCTGTCCGGTAGACCTGTCCGTTGATGGTGTCGATGTTGTTCCGCGGATTGGGCCGCAGGTTGTGGTTGTCATAGACTGCATAGAGGACATCGGGCTTGCTGCGGCAGATGTCGATGCCGATGCGCCCCATGGGGCCTTTCGGCAGCCCGTTGAGAAGCTCTGTCCAGGTGGCGCCGCCGTCCGTGGTCTTGTGTACGCCGGTTCCCGGACCGCCATCGTTGATCACCCAGGCGAGCCGCTCATGTTCGTAGGTCGCCGCATACAGGACTTCCGGGTCGCGCGGGTCGCGCACCAGGTCCACCGCGCCGGTACGGTCGTTGATGTAGAGCACCCTTTTCCAGGACTCGCCGCCGTCGGTGGTCTTGAAAACTCCGCGCTCGGTGTTCGGCGTGGCCAGGTGCCCGAGAGCGGCCACATAGATCGTGTCCGGGCGGGTTGGATGGATCACGATGCGCGCGATGTGCTGCGTATCCTTCAGGCCCATGTTCTGCCAGGTTTTGCCGCCGTCCACGGACTTGTATACGCCGTCGCCCCAGTAGGCGCTGCGGGTGGCCGAATTGTCGCCGGTCCCCACCCAGACCGCATTTTCATCGGACGGAGCCACTGCGATGGCGCCCATGGAGTAGATATTCTGGCTGTCCATGACCGGCTCGAAGGTGACGCCGCCATTGGACGATTTCCAGACACCTCCCGAGCGCAGGGCGGCGTAAATGACATTGCGATGGGCCTTGGCGGGCGTTTCCGGTACCGCCATCGCCACCGCCCAGGCCCCGGCGCGGTATGGCCCCATGTTTCGATACGGGAGTCCGTTGAGGAGACTCTCATTAAACAGCTGCTGCGGCCCCTGCTGTGCCGGAGCGGTAATGACGAGCAGGCTCGCACAAACAACGAGGAAGAGGCTCCTTCTGTTCACGATTCCATCCTCCTGAATATAGAAAACACGGTTCGCGTTTCCCGGCCGGAATAAGATATAGACCTATGCATAACCGAGTGGGGAGAGAATATCACCGGCAGGTGAGGAAATCACCCGGAGTTATCCTGTCGGACCCTTTCCTTCCACAGCTCGCAGTCGTGCCCGGGGGCTCGCTATGACGATCAGGTCGATTGTGGCTGAAATTTGGCAGCCTTCGGCAGGACCGGATCGACATCAAAGCATCATTTATGATATGTTTTGATGTATGAGGACGACGCTGACCCTGGATGATGACGTGGCTGCCCGTCTGGAACGGCTGCGCAAACAAGCGAAGACGAGCTTCAAGGAGATCGTGAATCAGGCCCTGCGGCAGGGCCTGCGCGAAATGGCCGCTCCGCCGAAGCTGCCCAAACCCTATAAGACGCCGTCGGTTGATCTGGGCAGGTGCCTGCCGGGTAGCATTGATGACGTGGCCGAGGTCCTGGCGGTTGCGGAAGGCGAGGATTTCCGATGATCCTGGTGGATGCCAATCTGCTGGTGTATGCCCACGTCGGATCCTTCCCGCAGCATGCCAGGGCGCGGCGATGGCTGGATGACCGGCTGAACGGCGCCGCTCCAGTCGGGCTGCCCTGGCCGAGCCTCCTGGGCTTCATGCGATTGACCACCAATCCGCGCGTTTTCGAGCGGCCCTTGTCGATGGCGCGCGCATGGACGCAGGTCAAGAGTTGGCTGGATTGCCGGCCGGCCTGGATACCCCAGGCGACGGAAAAACATCGGCAAATTCTGGAGTCATTGCTGGAGGAAACCGGCGGCCGCTCCAATCTTGTTCCCGACGCTCACCTCGCTGCCCTGGCATTGGAACATGGTCTTATCTTGTGCTCCACCGACGGGGACTTTGCCCGATTCCGCGCACTCCGCTGGGAAAACCCGCTGCCGGAGGATTGAAGGCGGCCAAACGGCCGATATGCATATCGACAGTCCATTGCTCTTGAACAATGGCATCCGACGGCGTATAAAAGCCGCTTTTTCTTAACATAAGAGAGCAATGGAGTCATTCCTGGCATGGGCACAGAATTCGAACGCATCGCCATCATCAACCGGGGCGAACCGGCGGTCCGGTTTATCCGGGCCGTGCGCCAGTTCAACCGGGAGCATCAGGCCCGGCTGCAGACGATTGTCTTCTACACGGTCCCGGACCGCCATGCGCGTTTTATCCGTGAGGCGGACGAGGCCATCTTTATCGGAGAAGCAACCTATGTCGATGCGCGTTCGGGACAGCGCAAGCCCGCCTACACGGATCACGAGAGAGTCGCGCGTGCGCTGGCGGAATGCCGCGCGGATGCCGTCTGGGTCGGCTGGGGTTTCGTTTCCGAGAGCGCCGAGTTTGTCGACCTGTGCACGCGGATGGGCCTGACCTTCATCGGTCCCGACAGCGCCGCCATGAGGCTCCTTGGGGACAAGATGAGCGCCAAGCGCCTTGCCGAGCGGATCGGTGTGCCCGTAATTCCCTGGCAGGGCCGGCCGGCGGATACCGTCGATGCGGCGGTGGCGCACGCGCGCTCGATCGGCTATCCGGTTGTCCTCAAGGCCACCGCCGGAGAGGGCGGCCGGGGTATCCGCCGGGTCGCCACGGAGGACGAACTGCCCGCCGCCTACCATTACACCCGGAACGAGGCCCGGCGATTCTTCGGCAATCCCGTCGTTTTTGTGGAAAAGTGGCTGGAAGGCGCGCGTCACATCGAGGTCCAGATGATTGCGGACTCCGCCGGCACCACCTGGGCGGTCGGCGTGCGCGACTGCACCCTGCAGAGGCGCCATCAAAAAATCGTGGAGGAGGCGCCGGCGGCGATTCTGTCGCCCCGCAAGGACCGTGCTCTGCGCGAGGCTGCGGTCAAGATCTTCCGGGCTGCCCGGTACTGCAATGCCGGGACGGTGGAGTTCCTGGTGGATCCGCGCACGCGCCATTTCCGTTTCATGGAGGTGAACGTCCGGCTCCAGGTGGAGCACGCGGTTACCGAACTCACCACGGGCCTCGATCTCGTTCAGCTGCAGCTGCACATCGCCCGGGGCGGCCGGCTGGAAGGCAAGCCCCCCAAGCCTCATGGACATGCCATCGAGGTGCGCCTGAACGCCGAGGATGCGGAAGACGCGTTCGCACCTGCCCCGGGCAGGATCGAACTCCTGCGGATACCGTCGCAGCCCGGGCTGCGCCTGGACTCCGGCGTGTCGGAAGGGGACGAGATCCCGGCGGAGTTTGACTCCATGTTTGCGAAGCTGATCAGCTATGGTCCGACTCGAGAGGCCGCGGCAGCCGGCCTTGTCCAGGCGTTGGAGGACAGCGCCATTATAATCGCGGGGGGTGCCACCAACCGGGCTTTTCTCCTCCAACTGCTCGAACGCGCTGAAGTGCGCCAGGACAGGATAGACGTCGATTGGCTGGATCGCCAGACCGCCGCAGGCGGACACATCACGGCGAAGCACGCGGACCTGGCCTTGATTCAGGCGGCCATCGATGCCTACGAAGCGGAATTCGAGGCGGAACGCGAGCAGTTCTTCGCCTCGGCGCTCCGCATGCGCCCCCTGGTCCGGACGGAAGCGGGCCGATCCTATGAGCTGCACCACCACGGCCACATGTATCAATTCCGGGTATTCAAGCACAGCCGGGAGCACTACCGGATCGATGCCGAAGGCACGAGCCTTCATGTCGAGATCCAACCGGGCGGGAGATATGAGCACTGGCTGAACTGCAACGGCAAGCGGTTCCGGTTGCTTTCGATCATGCAGGGCCTCACCCACCTGGTCGAAGTGAACGGCACGCTGCACAAGATATCCCGGGATGAATCGGGAAATATCTGCGCGCATGCGCCCTCCGTCGTCGTGGCCATCGACGTCAAACCGGGCGACCAGGTGCCGGCGGGCGCACAGCTTGCCTTGCTGGAAGCCATGAAAATGGAAATGCCGGTTACCGCCCCATTCGCTGGCACGGTCCGGGAGGTTTTCGTGCTCAGCAACTCGCAAGTCGGAACCGGAGCGCCCTTGCTGCGGCTTGACCCGGCAGCTCCGGCAGGAACCGAGGCTGTCCAGCCGCGTGCCCTGTTCAGTTCCTGTGAAACATGCGCCGCCGCCAAAGACGATCCGGATGCGAGCCTGCTGCTGACACTTGATGAGATGCGCCATCTCATGCTCGGGGCTGATTTCCACCCGGCGCAGGCGAAGCAGCTGGTGGACGACTACACGCGCCTCACCCAGCTTCTGCCCCCGGATCACCGTGAG
>Ga0316620_10001258_pt1 | contig 10822 bp, 8 predicted proteins | sample OWC_Aug_M1_C1_D5_FD_207651 | JGI IMG/M metagenome (GOLD analysis project Ga0316620, IMG submission 207651) | Wetland soil microbial communities from Old Woman Creek delta, Ohio, United States - OWC_Aug_M1_C1_D5_B | ecosystem: Environmental > Terrestrial > Soil > Wetlands | place: USA: Ohio...
TGACCCTGGAGGCGATCCAGAAATACTGCCGCTCGGTCGACGACCTCAATCCGCTGTATTTCGACGAAGCCTATGCCCGGACCACGCCCTGGAAGGGGCTGATCGCCCCGCCGGCGATTCATATCCTACTGATGTTTGCCTGCACGCCGATGGACGACTGGATGCGTTCGCCCGGCACGATCAATGCCGGCCAGTCCTGGAGCTACAATTTGCCGGCGCGGCCCGGCGATACAATCCGGCTCGAGGCGCGCGCGCTCGACAAATTCATCAGGAAGGACCGGCTGTTCGTGATCCACGACAACGTGTTCTTCAATCAGCGCGGCCAGGTTATCTGTTCCGGCCGCGGCTGGACCATCCGGCCGATGTGAGGGCATCATGACTACCGCGTTCGACAAATTACAGGTGGGCCAGACCATCGAGGGGCTCGAATTCGCCGTGTCGCGCCAGACGATCCGCGACTTCTGCGACGGCTCGCTGGATTACAATCCGCTGCATCTGGACGACGACTACATGAAGAACAGCTTCGGCAAGACGCAGTTCGGCGGCGTGATCATGCATGGCATGACCAACTTCGGCCTGATCAGCCGCATGCTGACCGACTGGCTCTATCCGCAAGGCGGCATCCATCGCCGGCTGGAGACTCGCTGGCTGGCTCCGGTCCGCCCGGGCGACACGATCCAGCCGCAGGGCGTCGTCACTGCCAAAAAGGTCACCGCTGCGGGTCGCTGGGTCAGCCTCGATATCCAGGTGCGCAACCAGCGTGGCGAACAGATCGCCCGCGGTGAGGCCATGGTCGAATTTCCCGCCGGATAGCGCGGTATTCGGCCGATGGACTGATCCGGCGGGAAAGATAAGGCGCCAGTTGGACCTGGCGCGCACATGCAGTTGTTGGCGGGTCCGACCGCTTGGACGCCAACTCAATAAACTTGGCGCACGATCTTGCCCGAACGCCAGCGGCTCGTCTTGCCGGCCACTTGCTGCCCGTCGCCACGGGCTCGGCATTTCTGTTGCTGCGGCGGATCGGGTTGCCCGGGCGCCAGTTCGCTCAGCCGCAAACCGCGGCCGGCTGCTGGCTTCAGCCGTCCAGCTCGGCGGCGACGCGGTGCCATTCGGTGGTGATGGCGGCGGCCAGATCCCGCGAGGCCGTGCGGCGACCGCCCTGCGCGACCTGTTGCAATGCGCCGGCCAGGTCACCGAGGCGCGTCGCGCCGGCCGTCCGCGCGGCGCCCTTGAGCTTGTGGGCCGCCTCCGCCAGCTCGGCGAGATCCGCGGCAGAGGCGCGGGTCCCGATCTGCACAACCAGGGTTGCGGCGCTATCGCGGAAGCGGCCGAGCAGCCGCGCCACCATCGCCGGGTTCTCGCCGAACAGACGGGCAATGGCGGTGCGGTCGAGCGGCGGCGGCAAAGGCGCCGCGCCGGCGATCTCGATGGCCCCTGACCCGGAATCGCCGGCCTCCTCGACTGTCGATGCGCTGGCGCTGGCAGCCCCATCCTCCGGCAGCCAGCGCTCCATGGTTTCCCGCAACCGGTCCAGCATCAGCGGTTTGGTCAGATAGTCGTCCATGCCGACGGCGCGGCATCGCTCCGCCTCGCCTTTCAGGGCATTGGCGGTCAGCGCGACGATCGGCGTGCGCCGGTTACCCGGCCGCGCCTCTTCCTCGATGCGGATCTGCCGCGTCAGTTCATAGCCGTCCATGTCCGGCATGTGGATGTCGGTCAGCACCAGGTCATAGCGGCCGGCGCGCCACCGGGTCAGGGCTTCGATGCCGTCACGGGCCGTGTCGGCGGCGATGCCGAGAATTTCCAGCTGCCCGGAGAGAACTTCGAGATTGGCCTCATAATCGTCGACCACCAGCACGCGCGCGCGGGTGCCGGCCTCGGGGATCATGCCGTCCTGTTCGCCGCTCGGTGCCGCACCCGCCCGGCCCTGCGACCGGTCTGCGGCGGCATCGGTCTCGAGCCGGATGGTGGTGGTGAAGGTCGAGCCCCGGCCCGGCGCGCTGCTGACGCTGATGTCGCCGCCCATCAGCTGGGCCAGGCGCCGAACGATCGACAGGCCAAGTCCGGTGCCGCCGAAGCGGCGGGTGGTCGAACTGTCGGCTTGCGCGAAGGGTCGAAACAGCCCGGCGATCTGCGTATCGGTCATGCCGATGCCGGTGTCGGCGACCGAGAGCGCCAAGGTCACCGCAGAATTTCCATTGGCCGTGGCTTTGTCGGCCCCGACACTGGCGGCGGTGACGCGCACCGCGCCGCTCTCGGTGAACTTGATGGCGTTGCCGATCAGGTTGAGCAGCAGCTGCCGTACGCGGGTGGAATCGCCGATCAAGGCATCCGGCGTGCCGGGTTCAACGGACGCGGTGAGGATCAGGCCTTTGCGTGCCGCCTGCACGCCGAGCGTATCGATGGTGCTCTCGACCAGCGCCCGCAGGGAAAACGGCGCCCGCTCCAGTTCCATGCGGCCGGCTTCGATCTTGGAAAAATCCAGCACGTCATCGATGATCCGCAGCAACGCAACCGCTGACGTCTGCACGGTGCCAACCAACCGGCGCTGGCGCTCGCTGAGCGGCTCGCGGGCGAGAAGCTCGGCCGAGCCGAGGACGCCGTTCATCGGCGTGCGGATTTCATGGCTCATGGTGGCGAGGAAGGTGGATTTCGCCTGATTGGCGGCCTCGGCTTCGGCGCGTGCCGATTCCGCCGCCGCCTTCTCCGTCTCCAGGGCGGAGACCGTGCGGTGCAGATCGTACGCGATATTTTTCAAGGCGCTGACGTCGGTGATGTAGGTGACCACGCCGCCGGACCGGGTCCGCCGGACCGAGATATGCAGCCAGCGCTGCGGTTCGACTTCGAGTTCGCGGTCGCCGTCGCCGGCCGTATGCAGGGCGTCGAATTCCTCGATCCAGGCGCGGCGCAGCCCATTGTCGCGTTCGCCCGATTCCTGTCGCGCCGCCAGCCGCAGCGATTCGGCGATCGGCGTTCCCGGCATCGTAGCTTCGGGAATATTCAGAAAGATCGCCCGGTAGCCGTCGTTGCATACCACCAGGCGGCCGTCGGCATCGTGAATCGCAAATCCCGCGCCCATATGGGCAATGGCGTTTTCCAGCAATTCGCGGGCGCGGCGGGCGTCTTCCTCCTGATGCTTCAGTTCTGTCACATCGCGATTGACCGCCAGGGTGGCGCCGTCCGGCAGCTGTATGTAGCGAAATTCCAGCACGCGATCGCCGGCAGCGCGGCGAATGAAGCTGACGCCATCGGTCGAGCGCACCATTGCCTCGCGGCGCGTAACTTCCGCTTCGATGTCGGGGACCGGGCCGATATCGCCGCGCTTGAGCTGAAAACGCAAGACGTCGTTCAGGGTCGGCAAGCCCCGCATCAACTCCGGGGTCAGGTCGTGAAAGCGCATCATTGCCTGGTTGATGTAGGACCAGTGTCCCGACTTTTCGTACAGGACGACGCCGTCGGTGAGGCCATCGAGCATCGTGGCGATGCGGTCACGCGCCAATTCGGCTTCCTGCCTTGTCGCTTCCAGCCGGGCCATGGCCTCGCTGTGCTCAGCCTCCAGGATCAGGCGCTGGCGATGGCTGCGATGCAGCGAGCGGGTCAGGTTGGTCAGACCTGCCAGATAGACGAAATTGCCGATGCCGAGCGCCTGCAGCGTCAGGCCCGGCCCGGGCAACAGGGCAATCCCGGCACCGATCAGCGCCGGGGCCACGAACGCGATCGCTGCCGGCGGATGCAAGGATCGCACGAAGGCGGAATTGATGGTCATGCCGGCCAGGCACACCACCGGCAGGATCAGGTCGAAACTCGGTGCGCCGATCTGTGCCAGCCAGACCGGCCCGGCCCAGCCGATCCCGAGCAGGAAGGACAGCAGGTAATAGAACCGCATCCAGCGGCGGACCGCCGCGTCATCCCGATGGCGTTGCTTGTACAACCTGTGGAACAGGTGCCGCCCGCCGGCGACAATGACGTAGTAAGCCAAGAGCAGCCAGAACCAGAGCTGACGTTCGCCGGACCAGACGCCCGCCAGGACAACGATCCAGAGCGCATCCATGCCCCAGGAGGTGGCGGAGAGCAGCGCCAGCAATTGACGCTGCAATTCCAGATCGATCGTCGCCGTGGTGGACGTGGCGGCGAGCGGCGGCGCCGGCGTTCGGTTCATCGTGGACGGTCCATCGTTCAACCTCGCAGCATCGCACTTGCCGGCGTCAGCAAGGTTTCACGACGCGGGGGAATTGTTTCGTCTGTTTCGTCGCACTCCTGCCGCCTCGACCGTTCGCAGCGCACAGGCTGACCGGCCGCATTCGCCGGGGTTTTCAGATCGCCCTCGATCGCGCAACAGACGAAACCAAAAACGCCGCGCGCGTCATCATCATGAAGCGGTACAAAGTCATTCTGCTTCCATCGATGGCGGGTGTTCGACGGCCGTCGCGAGATGACGCTCGAAGTTACCGGAGGCTTCACCATGTTCACCTGGCACGAAGTGATAAAGTCCGTGTTGGCAATCGTGATCCCACTATACGCCTTCGCGTTGGCTGGTTCGCTGCTGGTTGTCGCCACACCGGTGGTGAACGGGTCAGGTGAGGCGGTGGGCGTTGCCGGTGTGGCTGCTCCGCTGGCGGACCATGTCGTCTCGTTGCAGGATCTGGCCGGATCGGCGGTCTGGACAGGCACGGATCAGCCGATTCGCCAGGTCTCCCATTGATGCAGGCGCGGCCCTGGTGGGCTCCGGTGTCGGCGGCGGCGGAGAGATTGCGGCCTGCGGACCGGCGAAACTTCGCCTTGCGACGCACTTCAGGGGCGGACGCCGGAGTGGCTTGCCCCGACAGGCCTCCATACGGCATGCTGGCAGCGCCTTTGGGGGAGCCGAGAATGGCGCAGCGCGCCAAGGATTTGCGGCCGCACGTTGTTGTCGTCGAGGATGAGGACTTCCAGCGGGAGACCCTGGTCGAATATCTCGACGTCAACGGCTATCGTGCTTCCGGCGTCGAGAACGGCGCGGCGCTGCGCCGGTTGGTTGAAAAGGATCCGGCTACCCTCGCGCTGCTTGACGTGCGGCTGCCCGGCGGCGAGGACGGCTTCGCCCTGGCGCGGTACCTGCGCGAACGCAGCAGGAAAATGGGTATCATCATGGTGACCGCGAGCGGCGATACGGTCGACCGCATCATCGGGCTGGAGACCGGGGCCGACGATTATATCGCCAAGCCGTTTGAGCCGCGCGAGCTCTTGGCCCGGATGAAAGCGGTGTTGCGCCGGACCGGCGCCATCGAAGCAGCGGCACCGACGTCGCGGGTGCGTATCGGGCGCTGCCTGCTCGATCTCGAGACCGGGGCGCTGACCGCCTTGTCCGGGGAAGCGATCCCGTTGCGTGCCGGCGAATTCGAGCTCCTCAAGCTGTTCGCCGAGAATCCCAATCTGCCGCTGACACGCGATTGGCTGCTGGAAACGGTGAGCCATCGGGAGCTGGAGGCGTTCGACCGCGCCATCGACCTGCGCATCCTGCGGATTCGCCGCAAGATCGAGGTCGACCCGGCCCGGCCGACTTCGATTCGCACCGTTCGCGGCGCCGGCTACATGTTCGTCCCGCCGGAAGATTGATCGCGATCCTGCCGCGTCACAGCATCGCGTGGCAATGCACCAGTTCGATCCTGCCCTTGCCCTTCAGATCGTAACTGCCGCGGCTGGTGCCGTGACCCTGATCGCCGACCCGGTGCCAAAGATGCTGGCTGACGAATACCGAATTGACGTCGGCGCAGGCGGTGATGCGGGCCGCGGTATTCACCGTATCGCCCCACAGGTCGAATAGGAATTGCCGGCGCCCGACGATGCCGGCTACCACCATGCCGTGATGGACGCCGACCCGCACGCCCCAGTGGGGCTTGGCCTGTTTCGCCGCCTCGACCATGGCGAGCCCGCATCGCAGGCTGGTCAGCAGGGGGTCTTCGACCCGCTGCAGCAGGCCGGCGGTGGCGAGAAAGGCATCGCCGATGGTCTTGATCTTTTCCATCCGATGCTGGGCGATAATATCCTCGAACCGTTCGATCAGGCCTTGCAATTCGCTCACCACCTGTTCCGGTGGATTCCGGTCGCAATAGGCGGTGAACTCAACGATATCGCAGAACAGGACGGCGACATTGTCATAGCGGCGCGGCTTCACCGCGTTGGTGATCTTCAGTTCCTGCACCGCTCCGGCCGGCAGGATCGCATGCAGCAGATCATCGGCCCGGAGCCGCTCGGCCTCTATGGCTTGCAGATGCGCCGCGGCCTGGTCGCGCAGGCGCTTCTTCTCCAGGGAGGCGCCAATGCGGGCCCGCAGCAGCGTGGCGTTGAAGGGCTTCTGCAAATAATCCTCGGCACCCAACTCGATGCAGCGCACCACGCTTTCCAGGGCATCGACCGCGGAAATCATGATCACCGGGATGTCGCGCAACGCCGGTTCCGCCTTCAGATGCTCCAACACCTGATAGCCATCCATTTTCGGCATCATCACGTCCAGCAGGATCAGATCGACCGGGCGCGTCGCCAGGGCGTTCAACGCCTGGAGACCGTCGTGCGCCTCGACGACCTCGGTATAGCCTTCGCGTCCGAGCCGGCGGATCAGCGTATAGCGATTGTTCTCGTCATCATCGACGACCAGAATAGTCGGAGGGTTTTCAGCCATCGCCGGCCGCCTTCGGCAGGAGGCTGCGAATCTTCTGCAGCAGGCGGGGCAGATCCACCGGCTTGGTATCGTAGTCGTCGCAACCGGCGGCGATCGCCCTTTCCCGATCCTCGGTCATCGCATGCGCCGACAGGGCGATGATCGGCACGGCACGCGTTTCGGCGGCGCTCTTCAGCCGCCGGGCGGTTTCCCACCCGTCCAGGACCGGCAGGCTCAGATCCATCAGGATCAGGTCCGGCCGCAGGGCACGGCACATTTCGATTGCCTCCAGCCCATTGCCGGCGATGGCAATCTCGAAGCCCTGCCGCTTCAGCCGCTGCGACAGCATGTAGACATTGTCCTCGTTATCCTCGACATACAGGATCCTGGTCATGTCGCTGCCCTGTGCCGGCGGGTGAGGTCGCGGATGTGCGCCAGCAGCGCCTCCTGTTCGAAGGCCGATTTCTGCATGATCCGGCCGACCCCGAGCTTGAGCCTCAGCATATCCTCGCTGGACAGGTCTGCACCGGTGACGATGATCACAGGGGTGGCATCCTGCGCCGGCCGCTTGCGGAGCTCGGACAGGAATTCAAATCCATCCATTTCCGGCATCATCAGGTCCAGCAGGATCAGGTCAACGCCATCGCTGTCCAGCAGCGTCAGGGCTTCGCGGCCATTGCCAGCCTCGCTGACGCGCCAGCCTTCGCCGACCAGCAGGCGACGCAACATTTCGCGGACCGACGGATCGTCCTCGACCACCAGCACCCGATGATTGCCCGGGCGGGCCTGGAAGCGCTGCAGTTGCGTGGCAAGTTCGCCGCGGTCGATCGGCTTGTTCAAATAGCCGGAGGCGCCAAGGTCGAAGCCCTTCTGCTTCTCGTCGAGCACGGTAAGCATCACCACCGGTGTGCGGTACAAATCCGCATCGGCCTTGAGCGCCTGCAGGACAGCCCAGCCATCCATTTCCTGCATCAGAACATCGAGGGTGATCACCGAGGGTCTGAGCTCGCGGGCGAGGGCCAATCCCTCGGCGCCGTTCTTGGCGGTGATCACCTCGAATCCGTCTCGGCTCAGCATGCGCCGCATCAGATCGCGAACCGTCGGGTCGTCGTCGATCACCAGGATCCGGTTAGTCTCGCCCCTACTTCCCGAATCCGTCGCGGCCGCCACCGCTTCGGGACCGTCCCGCTCGTCGCGGGTCGCCTTCATCGGGCCCGCCGGCAGGCGAACGGTGAATCTGGTGCCGATATTGGGCTGGCTGGTCACCGCGATGCTGCCGCCCATCAGCCGGCATAGCCGATCGCTGATTGCGAGCCCGAGGCCGGTACCGCCGTATTTGCGAGTGGTCGAACTATCGGCCTGGGAGAATTCTTGGAACAGCCGGCCGATCTGCTCTTCGGTCATGCCGATGCCGGTATCGGCGACACTGAATTCGATCCAGCCGGCATCGCCGACGGCCTGGCGGGTAACTTTCAGCGTCACCGTCCCGTGCTCGGTGAATTTGCAGGCGTTGCTCAGCAGGTTGAGAATGATCTGCCGCAATCGAGTCGCGTCGGCGTTGATCGAGCCGATTTCGGCCGGGCAATCGATTTCGATGCGATTGCCATTCTTCGCTGCCAGCGGCTGCACCGCGCCGACCGCGTCCTTGATTGCGCCGGCGATATCGATATCCTCATAATGCAGCTCGAGCTTGCCCGCCTCGATCTTCGACAGGTCCAGCACCTCGTTGATCAGGTGCAACAGGTGACGGCCGGCGCGGGTCACCCGCTGCAGCGGCTCCTCGAAACTGGTCTGCCCGGCGTCCTGCGCGTCTTCGAGCAGCATCTCGGTGATGCCGATTACCGCATTCAGCGGCGTGCGCAGTTCATGGCTCATGTTGGCCAGGAACCGGCTCTTCGCGAGCGTCGCCTGGTTGGCCTGGTCGCGCGCATCCGCCAGCCGGTCGACCAGCTCGCCAAGCTGGCGCTCCCGCATCTTGAGTTCGGTGATATCGCTGAAGACGCCGACCACACCGCCCTCGGCGGTGCGCCGTTCGCTGATCCGAAGCCACCGGCCATCGGCGCGCTGCTGCTCGTAAGCCGCGTGGGGGTCGCGGTGACGTTTCAGCCGGGCGGCAATCCAGTCATCCGGCGGTTCGCCGCCGATGGCAATGATGCCGGCCGCGACCGCAGTGGCGATGATGGTCTCGTAGCTGATGCCGGGAGCGATATCGAGACCGACCGCCGCATACATTTGTCGATATTTGGTGTTGCAGATTACCAGCCGGTCCGCCGCGTCATACAGCACGAATCCTTCGGATATGGTCTCGATCGCATCCGTCAGCTGCTGCTGGACGCGCCGGATTTCCGCCGCCACCTTTTGGCGCTCCTCTTCCAGCCGTCGCCGCTCGATCAGGTTGTCGCGCAGCATGTCGAGAGCGCGGGTCATGTCGCCGATTTCGTCGCGCCCGGCCGGCGGCAGGGCGACGTCGAGATTGCCGCCGGTGATGGCGGCAATGCCTTGTTGCAGCCGACGCAACGGCACCGAGATCGAGCGCACGATCAGGGCGGTCAGGCCGAGCGCCGCGAGAAAGCCCAATGCGCTCACCGCGATGGACAATGTGACCGCGCGGTCGGCGCGAGTGACCGCGCTGTCGCGCATTGCCAGCGATTGGCGCTCCAGCCTATCGGCGAGCCCCGCAAGCCGCCGATCGACATTGACGATATGTTCCCGCGAGCGCGCCATCAGAGAATTGCCGACCACGCGCTGATCGTTGGTATAGGCATCCACCGCCTTGAGAGCCTGTTCGAGCAGGGCGGCGACTTCGGCGGTGACATAGTTGGCGCTGGCGGGATCAAACTTCGCCAGATCCTTCAGATCGGCATCGAGCCGTTCCTTGGCCTGAGTCGCGTTCTGCTGCGAGCGGACCAGCAGGCTGACCGCCAGATCGGTGAGCCAGTATTTCAGATCGCCGAAGTCCTTGTTGGCCGCATTGGCGGTCTTCAACACCGAAACCAGCTGCGCTTCCGCGACGAAGGCCGCCTCGTTATTGGCGATCTCGCGACTCAAGTAGGCGGTCGCCAGCAACAGGGCGCTCAACAGCGCCACCGCCAGGATGATCAGGCGGGCGCGGATGGTGAAGGAAGAAATCAGGCCGGTCACGGCTGCTGCCGCCCTGTCGATTCGGCGGACCGGTTTGCTCGCCGGCGCCTATGCGGTCTCAATGGAAGAGCGAGATGCTGATCACGCCGCCCAGATCGTTCAGATTGGCACCTTCCTTCGGATAGCCGGTGATGTCGATGGCACCTTTCGGATTGCCATGGCAGCTCAGACAGCCGACACCATAATATTCCGGGACCAGGACCCGGGTGGCGGGGCGGCCTTTTTCGGTGGTTTTTTCGGAATAGACCTTGCCGGTCGGCCAATTCGGCGATTGGAACTTGCTCTTGATGACGCGGGTTTCAAACTCGTCCGGTGCGGCCTTGCGATTGCGCACCAGTTCGGGCGGCGCCGTCACTTTGATGTTCGCCTTGGCGCCCACTTCGCTGCGGAATTGTTCGGTGACCAGACGCCCGAAAACCGCCGGCACGAAGCCTTTGAAGCCCACTCCGGGCTCGTTGATGATCTTCTGATTGGCGGTCATGACCTCCTTGATGGCACTGATCATTGCCGACAGCAGCTGGCCCTGGCGCGATGCAGGGTCGATCTTTTGCGGGTCCAGACCGCCCGACTTGACATTGGCCTCAACCGCCATCCGCACCACAACGTCACCGCTCAGGCCCTTGTCGCCAAGCTTGGGATCGTTGATCCGATCCTGGTTGGTCGAGATCACGGTACGGGCGGAACGCAGGAGCGAGGCGACGCTGAGCGCAACATCCACATCGTCGTCGACCGCGGCAACCGCCAGGCCCGGAGCCCAGACCGCGAGCGCGAGCGCCAGCGCCGCCAAGACGCGGAAGGCTCTGGGCAGCCATGATGCGGACAGGTCGAATGTGCGCATATTTTCCCTCTAGGGCATGTCGGATTTCGCTCCTGGCCCCGAATCTATCGCAAGAACCAAGTCTGCGCCATTGGCAGCCGCCAGGCAAGGCAGCCGCCAACGGCAGACGGCGCCGGGAGAATGGCCGAGACGCGATTGCTTCTCGGCGCCGCGAGGCAGGGTCTCGTCCGGCTTTCCCTAACTCTTAGTTTGCCGGAGACGCGGTT
>Ga0316620_10001259_pt1 | contig 10816 bp, 9 predicted proteins | sample OWC_Aug_M1_C1_D5_FD_207651 | JGI IMG/M metagenome (GOLD analysis project Ga0316620, IMG submission 207651) | Wetland soil microbial communities from Old Woman Creek delta, Ohio, United States - OWC_Aug_M1_C1_D5_B | ecosystem: Environmental > Terrestrial > Soil > Wetlands | place: USA: Ohio...
GAATTTCGATTTCAGGCATACTGCCTCCTATAAGTATCTACGATGATGCCTCAACCGTCACCTGGATGGTACACGGTGCCAGCTCATTACCAACATTATCCGTCACCACCAGCTTCAATAAATAATCACCCGGTGACAGTGGGGAAGTATCCCAAATGCTAAGCGTATCATTCTTGATGGGTTGTTGACCCACCTGGATGGGCAGCCAGATGGCATCTCCGGGATGGGCAATCTGTAAGGTATAAAATCCGAAATTAGGTATATTCGCGCTGCCTAATACCGTGATGCTTCCACTAATCCGGTTCCCATTAAGTGGATATGTCAGGTTGACCTGCCCTACCAGGCACCCTTCCGCAGCAGGCAATTCAGCGGGAGTCGGTGTGGCTTCCTGGGTTTCTTCGGGATTTTGAGTCGGTGGAGCTAACGTGGTCGTTGGTGTAGCCAGCAAATCCAACCTCTCAGTGGGGAGAGGGTTGGCGCCCGGTACCGTAGGTATCACAAAGGTCACCACAGTAAACTCAGCCACTGCCATGATAATCAACAGCACAATCATCGTTGCCGCAGAATTGACCCGCGATTGCGCGGCTTCGCGCTCCAATCCGAAGAAAGCCCCGCGTAACTCGTTCCATGCCAGGGCAAATTTCCGAATTTGCCAGATAGCCAGAACCCCCAAGATGACATAGATCCATATCTCGTATGCTCGGAAAAATTGTAGCGCTTGTTCCATGCCGGGTCTGCTAACCAGGTGATAAGCACCCAAGGGGTGTATACAATGTCAGCGAGATTACAATCGGCGCAATACCCCCCGGATGAGCGTTGTCAATTTGGGAGCCAGCACCTGACCCGCTTTCAAAACTTCGTCGTGCGTGGTGATGGTTTCCCCGTCTAGGTTCGCTTTGTTGCTGATCCCCGAGATTCCTAAAACTCGTGTACCTCCATGACGAGCAGTAATTACTTCTGGTACGGTGGACATACCAACTGCATCTGCACCAATGATGCGCAAGAAGCGCAGGTCTGCCGGTGTTTCAAAAGACGGGCCTGCCAGGCAGATGTACACTCCTTCTTGCAGCTTCAGCTTCTCTTCTGTAGCAACTTTCCGGCATATTTCCATTAACACCTTATCATATGCCTGGCTCATGTCTGGGAAGCGCGTGCCGAGCTCGTCCAGGTTTGGACCTCGCAGGGGGTTCAATCCTGCCATCCCGATCAGGTTGATGTGGTCTGTGATCAACATCAGGTCACCTGGCGCGAAGCTCGGGTTTACCGCCCCGGCCGCATTGGTCACGATCAAGATTTCGATTCCCAGTCGTTGCAGGACACGCACGGGCAGGACCACATGAGCGATGCTATATCCCTCGTAATAATGCACCCGGCCTTGCATCACGATGACTTCTTTGTCTTCCAGCTTGCCAATCACCAGGTGACCCTGGTGACCGATCACAGTCGAGATTGGCCATTCTGGAATCTCGTTATATGGGATGATGGTCGATGATTCTACGCTGGCTGCCAGGGCACCCAAACCTGATCCAAGGATAATTCCCACCCGCGGGTGATAGCTCGATTTGGAACGGATCAAATCTGCAATTCGGTCAATCTGCTCCAAAGGGTAAAATTCACTCATATAGCAACTGCCTCTCCTTAAATGCAACGCTAAACGAAACCGGTCCTCCCCAGTTAACGATCCAAATTATTATAACATGGGGTGTAAAAACCTCTCGATGAACACCTTGACTCAGGCGGTTATGAGCCGCTCCCCAATTTCCTGGAATGCCAGCAGGGTCTTCTCAACCGCGGCATCATCGATCCAATAATGGATCACCAGCCTGAAGCGCCGTTCACCCACTACGCCTACACGCACACCCTTTTGGGAAAGCTTCTCGGCTATCTGCTTTGCATCCGCCTGGATTGTGCCAGCCAATGACATGAAGATCATATTGGTTTGGGGTGTTCCAGGGTCCATGATCAGCCATGGCAGAAAAGATAATCCCTGTGCCAAATACTTTGCCCGTTTATGGTCCTCAGCCAGGCGATCGACCATGGTTTCCAGGGCCACGATCCCGGCTGCTGCCAGGATGCCTGCCTGGCGCATCCCACCCCCGAGCTGTTTTCTTATCCGGTGAGCCTTTTTAATATATTCCTTGCTTCCACACAGCACCGAGCCGACAGGTGCGGATAATCCCTTGCTCAAGCAGAACGTGACTGAATCGGCTGGTGCGGCTAACTCTTTGGCAGGTACACCTTGTGCGACCGCAGCATTGAATATGCGCGCCCCATCCAAATGAAGGAACAATCCCTTCTGGTGGGCCAGTTCTCCTACTTCTCGCGTATAGTCAGGCGTCAAAGCCACTCCACCACAGCGGTTATGGGTATTCTCCAGGCATACCAGTCGGGTGGTAGGTTGATGAGCATCGTTTGGTCGAATGGCAGCCTTGATATCCTCCAAAAGGAGAGTGCCATCCGCCTGGTTAGGTAGCTGGCAGGAATGCACCCCGCCCAGCGCAGATATCCCGCCCGCTTCATATAAAAAAGTGTGGGCTTTATTCCCCAAGATGACCTCATCACCCCGTCCACAGTGTGCTAGGACGCCTGCCAGGTTTCCCATCGTGCCCGAAGGTACGAATAGACCTGCCTCCTTACCCATTTTCTCTGCTGCCATCTCCTGCAATTTATTTATGCTTGGGTCTTCGCCAAACACGTCATCTCCTACAGGTGCTTTAGCCATCGCCTGACGCATGGCTTTAGTTGGCTGGGTGACAGTATCCGACCGTAAATCTATCCAATCCATATTTGCTCCTATCTTATTGCCTCTCTGAAGCGGATATTATCGGTACAGGCCTTTCCATCAATACCATGGGCGATCCATGGCAAGAAATTTGATATAACCGATATTACCCAACAAAGGACTCCGCTTTATATCAACCTACCTCTCTGCCCTCAATCTTTCCAGCACTTCATCCAATTCATCGGGCAGTTTTGCCTCAAAAGTGCGCGGCTTATGCTCGCCGGGTAAAAGGATCGTCAGGCGTGCCGCATGCAGGAAATGCCGCCTCAATTCAATAGTTGCATGTCTGAGGCCATAAATCGTATCCCCGGTCACCGGGCAGCCAATGTATGCCAGGTGTAGTCTGATCTGGTGGGTACGCCCGGTGATGGGATGCACTTCGAGCAAAGTATGAGATTTGAAGGCCTCCAGTGTGCGAAATTCGCTCACCGCGTCCCGGCCTTTTGCAGGACTCGTGATCGCCATCAGCTTGCGGTGGATCACATCCCTCCCGACCGGTGCTTCGATACGTCCCAAGGGGGTCGGGGGTTGTCCATCGACCAGGGCATGATAAATTTTCTCCGTCTTGCGTAGCCTGAACTGGTCCTGCAACCACCGGTGAGCCTGGTCATTCTTAGCTAGCAAGATAATACCCGAGGTATCCTTATCCAGCCGGTGCACCACACCGGGTCGTTTCTCACCGCCGATCCCGGTCATCTCTGGTGCGTGCGCCAGGGCTGCGTGAACCAACGTTCCACTCGTGTGTCCTGCGGCAGGGTGCACGACCATCCCCGCCGGTTTGTTCACTACCATCACATCATCATTTTCGAAGATGATCTCCAATGGAATGGATTCAGGGACTAGCTGGCTTGGTTCGGTCGGCGGGATATGCACCTGCACCAGGTCCCCGGAAGTAAGCAGCTGGCCATTTTTCCGCGCTACGCTACCATCAACCAGGATATGATTACTTTCGATTAGATTCTGTAATTGTGACCGGGAGAATTGTGGTAAGCACCTGACCAGGAACTTATCCAGGCGTGTGGCTTGTTCCTCATCGAAGCGGAAGCTCAGCCATTGCTTACTCAACTGGACGGTTCTCCGAATCGGGTGGTTCCGCTATGGTCGATACTTGTTCCTTGTTTACCTCAGCCAACCTCTTTTGCTTACGATCACTGATCCACACGGCCAATACCAGGATGACCGTCCCCACTGAGATGCTTGCATCCGCCACGTTGAACACCGCAAATGTGCCGACGGAAATGAAATCTGTCACGGTCCCCTGGGTCAGGCGGTCAATCAGGTTCCCCACTGCTCCTCCCAACTGCATCATCATCGCCAGGCGCATGGCCCACTCACTGCGAGGCACACGTGGGAAGTAATATAAGATCGCAATAGACACGAGGAAAGCTAAAATGGCGAATACCCAGCCCAAGCTTTGGAACATCCCAAAGGCTGCCCCGGTATTTTGCCAGTGCACTATCCTGGCATAAGGCGCCAGCCACGGCCAGGGCGTCCAGCTGCCCCCGAATGGGATCAAAGTTCGCACCAGCTGCTTTGTCCATTGGTCGAGCACGACAATGATTGTTGCGACAACGATTAAGAACACATAATCCCGGATATATTTCTTCAACTGTTACTCCATCATCCTAATACTTTGCTATCAGCTCAATCATTTTACCTCACTATTATTCACATCCTGCCCGCCTCGATCGCAGCCAGGTTATCTTCTGCGAACTCCGCTCGCCCGGCCACTGCTTCTTTGAATGCCTCCAGCGGGTAAATGTTCATGCTCGAGAGTGCCTTAGCCAGCGCCATAATAGCCCAAAACTCTTTTTTATTCGCCCATCCTCCAGTTTGCGAGAAGTCAATCGGTATCACCTTAGCTTTGGTCTCTAAAGGGAGCAAGCTGCTATTGACGATTAAGGTGTCTTCGGCTGCCATTTCAATCAAGTGAGGTTTTACGATGGGCAGGCCCTCTTTATACAACAAGAGGACCAAACCTGGTCTTGAGATCCCTGTGTAACCGCTTTTTTCGTGCGACAGGATCACCTCAGACACCGAGTGCCCTGATTTAACCGTCACGGGATAATCGTTTCGCTGGGATGCCCATAGCCCTGAAAGCACCGCACCGCGACAGAACAGTGTTGCTGCTGAATTGATCTTCTTCCCGGCAGCCCCTGCGATGATGATCTCTATGCGCCGTTTTAGCTGGCTGGCATATTTTACGGGTATCGGACGCACTGGCATCGGTACTGTTCCCGCTTCTTTTGCCACCGATTGCCGGTATGCCTGGGTATATTCTGGCCTGGCTGACTGGTGAATGACTCCCGTGGGAAAATTCAATCCTGAAAGGGTATTTTCGAGCATATTTTTACTGAAGCGATTGTTCGGCACGTAATAGGCAGTGCACAGCTCCCAGATATCCACCAGGGAGAATCCGTCATTCTGAATAGCCGTCGCCAGGATATCGGGTAACTGCTTATCGAAAGCTATTATCCGTGCAACAAAGGAGGCCCCATTAACTGCCATTGTCTGGCAGATATCCATCGGTTTCTCCAGCTGGCCAAAGGGAGTTGAGCTGGTGATCCCTTCTACTGGAGTCGTAACCGAATGTTGGCCCCCTGTCATCCCATAATTGAAGTTATTGAATACCACCACGCTTACACCAATATTACGCCGGGCGGCATTGATCAGGTGGTTTCCGCCGATACCACAACCGCCGTCCCCCATCAGCACGATCACCTTGAGCTGGGGGTCAGCCAGCTTGATCCCCGTGGCATAGGTCACCGAGCGCCCATGCAGTCCATGGAAGGCATTGGTGGTGAAATATTTATCCGCCAGCCCGCTGCAGCCGATGTCTGTCACAATCACCACCTTGTGTGGATCAAGCTGCAGCTTTACCAGCGCGGCATTCAAGTGGTTCGTTATCAGGCTATGCCCGCAACCGGGGCAGAAGAAATAGGGCAATACGTCTTCATCCAGGTAGGTGCGGTACATTGGTGTGCTCACAATAAGCCTCCTTCCTGGGTGATTTCCTGGGGAGAGATCAGCTCTCCATCTACCCGGTTGACACCCTTCACCTCCACACCATCACCCGCCAGCCTTTCTACTTCCAGGCGGTATTGTCCCAGGTTTAACTCCGGCACAATCACTTGCTGGATGCCCGCCAGGGCAGCGCAGATCTCTTCCTGCGGGACTGGCCATAAAGAATCCAATGTGAGCGATGAGATAAGCTTTCCTGTCTTTCTGACATTCGCCACGGCTTCTTCTGCTGCTTGTGCTGTCACCCCATAACTGATCACCAGCGTCTCAGCCCCGGCTTGCAGGTCACTTTTCACCATCGAGATTTCATCTACATGCGCCTCTATCTTGCCAGCCAGGCGCTCATTCAGCCTGCGCACTTTCTCTGGAGACTTAGTCAGCTGCCCCCGTTCGTCATGCGTGGATGTGGTGAAGCGCAATGTGTGCGGTCCTCCGAAAGGTGAGAAGATGGGCACTCCGTCGGTTGTAGTGGCATGGTATGGAATGAACTCTCCGTCGCCAGGCGCAAGGATCCTTTCCCGAACCGGGATAGCCATAAATTCATCTTCATCCACCGTCGAAAGTGTCAAAACCGTCTCCTTATCTGTGGCCAGGAAAACCGGCACCCTGAAGCGCTCTGCCAGGTCGAATGCTTTGCAGGTCAGGCTGTAACACTCCGCCACGTTCGAAGGTGCTAAAACGATAACCGGGTAGCCGCCGGAGGTTCCCCAGCGTAGGAATTGGATATCGCCTTGCGCCACCGTAGTAGCGCCACCCGTTGCTGGTCCCAACCGTTGGACGTCTACAATTACCATTGGCACTTCGCCCATGATGGCCAGTCCGATATTTTCACTGTACAGGCTGATGCCCGGCCCGCTGGTGGCAGTCATCACGCGTTTTCCCGTCATGGCTGCCCCGATGCAAAAACCCATCGAGGCGATCTCGTCCTCCCCTTGGATGGCGGTACCACCCACCTTCGGCAGCTCATGGATCATGTATAACAGGATATCGGTGGCCGGCGTGATGGGGTAGCCGGCGAAAAAATCACATCCAGAATGGATCGCCCCGCGCACGAGCGCCTGGGCCCCATTGATCAGCTCACGCATAAAATACCTCCGGAAAGTTAACGATCAGCTAAGTATAACCATAAGGTGGATATCTGGCACCATGAAGATGCTCATGTCTGGAGAAATAAATTTTTCCGTATCGATACCAATCATGTTCAAGAAGCGCAAGATTCGGGTGGCTTAAACCACCTATGTGTTTATAATCATGCCTATGAACACTTACCAACAACTCTCAGATGATTATGCTCGCATCGAGCAGGTCATTTATTATCTCGAAAAGAACTCTTCTCGGCAACCCAGCCTGAGTGAGATTGCTGAGAATATCCATCTCAGCGAATATCATTTCCAGCGCTTGTTCACTCGTTGGGTGGGGATCAGCCCGAAACGCTTCTTACAGTTCCTCACCAAAGAAAATGCCAAGCGCCTTCTGGCGCGGTCTGCCAGCATCATGGAGGCTGCCTACCAGGTTGGGCTTTCCAGCCCGGGCAGGCTGCATGATTTGTTCATCACCTGGGAAGCCGTCACACCGGGTGAATATAAGCAGCGTGGTGCCGGGCTCACCATCAGCTACGGATTTCACTACACACCTTTTGGGGAGATCCTTTTAGGCGTGACTGAGCGTGGCATCTGCAACCTATCCTTTGTCATGCCAGCCGGGCGGACTGAGGCTCTCGAAGCCTTGCACAAGAATTGGCCTCAGGCGAACCTGGTGGAGAAACCCTCACTAACCGGACCGTTGATCAACCGGATATTTAACCCTCGCGATCAGTTGGATGGACATCAGTTACACCTGTATCTGAATGGCTCGAACTTCCAGCTCAAGGTTTGGGAAGCACTTTTGCGCATTCCATCCGGCAATGTGGTATCATACGGCGATATTGCCAGCTACCTGGGGGAGCCTAAAGCTTCCCGCGCAGTAGGGAACGCGCTGGCTCGCAACCCTGTGGCCGTGCTCATCCCATGCCATCGAGTGATCCATACTCTTGGAGAATTTGGGAATTATCACTACGGTGAAGCCCGCAAAATTGCCCTTTTGGGTTGGGAGATGGCAAAGGTTACCTATCCCGTTAGCTGAAATTTGAGGTTTTATAACTATGAAAGCTCGTGCCTGGGCTGCCCTGGTAGCAGTCTATATCGTCTGGGGCTCCACATATTTAGCTATCCGTTTTGCCGTTGAAACCATCCCACCATTCATGATGGCTGGGATCCGTTTTCTTGTCGCAGGAGCCATTCTGTACCTATGGCGCCGTTTGAGTGGCGATCCCCGACCGAAAAAAGTTGAGTGGCGCTCTGCCTCGATTATTGGTTTGCTCCTGCTCCTGGGTGGGAACGGTGTTCTGGCCTGGGCTGAACAGCGCATCCCGTCAGGAATCGCCTCCCTGCTCATTGCCACCACGCCTTTATGGATGGTGTTGATTGATGCCGTAAGGCCAAAAGGCACGCGTGCCAGCTGGCTCACCTGGCTGGGTGTGTTAGTGGGTCTCGTCGGCACAGCCATACTGGCCAATCCATGGCAGGTCCACACCGCCAGCCCTGCTTTGGATCCGCTTGGGATGGGGGTCCTCCTCCTGGCAGCTCTGTCCTGGTCGATTGGGTCCCTTTATAGCCGGAAAGCCTCGCTTCCAGCCTCTCCCCTGATGGGCACTGGGATGGAAATGTTGGCTGGCAGCCTGGGTTTGTTCATTTTCAGTGGAATAATTGGGGAATGGCACCAATTTGCCCTTGCATCGGTCTCACTGCGCTCGTTAGCTGGTCTGGCCTATCTGATTGTATTTGGTTCAGGTATCGGTTTTGTTGCCTACACCTGGTTATTGCGTAATGCCCCGACACCTCTCGTGTCCACCTATGCCTATGTCAACCCGGTGGTGGCAATTATCCTGGGCAGCTTCATTGGTCATGAACCATTCGAAAGCATGGAAATAATTTCTGCCATAATCATCATTGGTGGAGTGATCCTGATTACCACGGCGCGATCATTAGGCGATAGAAAGCGAAAAACAAGCGTTCCACCTCCGGTTGAAGAACGGGCCCTCACAGAAGAGGCCAAACCCTGCTGACCAATCCATCTCTCTTTTTAAATTACTTGCTTCATCTAGGAACAAAAAACCCTCCAGGCATTCATTGCTGGAGGGTTTTTACAATGGTCATGGATTTATCTTCATCGCCGAGGTTTTTTCACAGCCACCAATAAGAAGGGTAGTACAACCAATGGCAGGAACGCTGCTCCGCAAAGACCGGATGGCTTGCTCGGCACGGATTGAGCCGGTGTCTGCGAGGGTTTTATTGGAGAGACTGGCGTGCTCGTAGGTGCGGTTGGATCACTGTTTACAGGTGTTGGTGTATTTTTTCCAGGTTGGGCGGGTGCATCGCTGGGAATAACTTCATAAGCCACACCATCCGAAAGTGCGACCACTTGCTCACCCAAGGCAAAGGCATCTGCCAGGTCTGGGTGGCTGGCTACCAGGGAGAAGTAATCAGCTGAAAGGAAATCGATCTTGGTGGTTTTCATCGTATCCGGGTCGAAGGCAGTGTCGATCCATTTGCCCTCCGATAGGACGAAAGTACGTGGTCCCAATATCCTCACTGATGTCGAAGCTTCTCCAACCAGCTCAGGCGCTTTCCCGGCACCCTGCATCGCACCGGCATCCGCCGCCGATTGAACGGCTTGCTGACCCGATGGTGCCGGGGTGGGCATTGCCAGCATTTGCCCAAATGTTTCATTTGCCAGGCGCTCTTGCTCGGCAACCCCCAAGGGAGCTTTCTCCGTCACCAGGTAGGAGGTGTACGGGGTGACGATCCCATAGCGGATGCTCAGGTGCACGATCTGATCGATGATTTCCTGGCTGGCACCTTTCAGGCGGATCTCGTTGAGCAAATAACCGATCTTCCGCGTTGCCCATAACCTTGGTATGGAGGCCTGTTGCGAGTCTGTCCTTGTCTTTTCGTCAAAGACCTGGTCGGTGAAGGTATATTTCTGGATTTCACCATTCACCTCACCGGTCAGCTGGACGTCGGTGCTGCCTCCTTCTCGATACCGGCCCAGCAAAATCACTTGTGATCCAGCGAATAAATCGGGCATCGGATTGGGATACAGGTCATATGTTGAAATATCTCTAAAATTCAACTCCAGGTTCGTCAGCACCGGGGTGCTGATGCCGCTATAAAATGCTGACAGGATTTCATCCAGGTTCATGCCTGGCTGGACGTATGTGCTGCGCCCATGATGGTCTTGCGACAGTGTATCCAGCAGGATTGTATCCACGTCATAGCCTACGCCAAATGCAAACAGGCGTAAATTCTCTGGTGCATTGGCGGCAAAGTTAGATAATATGGTCGTACTGTCCGTTATCCCCTCTGTCGGCAGGCCATCCGTCAGGAAAATCAGGTACGTCGACCTTTCAGGGTCCACCATGGCTGCAGCTTCGAGCAATGCCCGGTTGATGTCAGTCGAGCCTTCTGCCCCCAGCCTTCCCAGCCAGGCGCGTGCTTCCGCTGCCTCTGAAGCAGGCCGTAGCCCGCTGGCGTACATATCTATGCCGGTGTTGAAAGTGATGAGGTTAAACCGATCGTTCTGATTTAGGTTATCCAGGATATAGCGTGTAGCCTGCAATGCTTGCTGGAATTTCTCCCCATCCATGCTCCCCGAGCTGTCCAGCACCAGGATCAAATCCTTGGGAATGACTTGGTCGATGGTATTGATCCGGGGCGCCAGCAATACGAGGAAGAATCCATCCGGGTCGGCGCTATCGGAAGGGTCACGGTATGTCAATAAATGAAACGCCTGGGTTTCACCCAGCGAATAATATAAGGCGAAATCGATATTCGGGAGCACATTGGCTGCTTCATATCCGGCGGTCACGTGATTGTCGCTTTCACGGCTTACGCCCACATCATGGCTGGGAGAATACACCGCCCGGATGGGCACACTGGATTGGATGTCAACACTGATGGTGACCGATTCAAGCGG
>Ga0316620_10001260_pt1 | contig 10810 bp, 8 predicted proteins | sample OWC_Aug_M1_C1_D5_FD_207651 | JGI IMG/M metagenome (GOLD analysis project Ga0316620, IMG submission 207651) | Wetland soil microbial communities from Old Woman Creek delta, Ohio, United States - OWC_Aug_M1_C1_D5_B | ecosystem: Environmental > Terrestrial > Soil > Wetlands | place: USA: Ohio...
TCTCCCCACGGGCTGACCGCAAGCTGAATCGTACCTGAGGCCGGGGCGGCGGACCTCGGCGGGGTTGCTTCCGCCGCCGTGGCGGCTGGTTTGCGGGCGACCGTCTTGGGAGGCTTGTGGCCGGGGGCCGGCGTCGCCGAAGCGGAATTCTCTGCCGAATGCAAAGCCGGCGCCGGCGGTTCCGGTTTCGGGCGTGGGGGCTCAATCGGCGCGGGAGGCCTTGAATCGGCGGCGCCCGGCGCGGCGGATGTCAGTGCCGGCTCTCCCGGAGGAGGGGAACTGTCCCGTGCGGGGCTCGAAGGCGCCGGATTGGCGGCGCCGGCGGCGAGGGATTGGTCGTCCGGCGGTTTCGGCGCACTGCGCTCGAGCGCCGCCCGCATTCCGATGCCAGATCCGGCGAACAGCAAGAACACCATAGGGGCGGCGATCAGCGCCGCGCGGTGCAGCCCGAGCGGACCCGGCCGCGAGAACCAGCCGCCGTTTCGCTGCGTGCGCCGGACGCGCGTCACGGTTTCCTCCACGCGCCGCGAAGCAGTCGCCCCGGACATGATCGCGTACACCTCGTGCTCGCGAACGTGCTTGTCGGTGCGCAGGCCCGCGTGGGTGAACAGCTTCGTATAGTCCCGAGACAGCCGCGATACCACCTCGTAGAAGGAGCGCGACACGAGCAACTGACCCGGATAAGCGAAGCCCATCACGCGCTGCGCGACGTTGATGCCGTCGCCGATGATGTTCATCTGGCCGTTGAGGTCCTTCAGCAGCCGCACGGGCCCCAAGTTGACGCCGATGCGAACCGGAAGCGAGCCGATCGAGTCGCGGATCGACATCGCGGCGAAGAGGGCATCCTCGGGGTCGCCCAGGAAGGTGATGGCCGCGCCATCGCCCGTGTCAAGAATGATGCGGTCACGCGCCGGTACCTGTGCGACGGCGCCGGCCAGGATCGCGTTGAATGCCTGCTTGAGCTGCAGCTGCTCGCTTACGGGTTTCTTGGAATACTCGACGATATCCAGGAATACTACGCAGCAAACCAGCGTGCGGCTGGATGTTTCCATCAATCAGCGCCGGACCATTGCGGCCCTTGAAGCCGCGACGCGTTCATTTTACGCGCATGCCTGCTTTGGCTCCCGCGTCGGGCGCGACGAGGAAGATTCCCGGTCCATCCCCCGAAGCCGCAAGCACCATCCCCTCGGATACCCCGAAACGCATTTTGCGCGGAGCCAGGTTGGCGACCATCACCGTGTAGCGTCCCTTGAGCGCTTCGGGCGCGTAGGCAGACTTTATGCCCGCGAAAACCGTACGCCTCTCGGCGCCGATGTCGAGCGTGAGCTTGACCAGCTTGTCCGCGCCTTCCACCTGCTCGGCATCGACGATCTGCGCCACCCGAAGGTCGACCCTGCCGAATTCCTCGATGGAGATCGTTTCGTTCATCGCGCCCTCCTTGGCGGCGTGCTGCTGGTGCTCGGCATGACGTTGTGGCGAGTGCGGCTGCGCGGCGGGCTGCAAGCTCTCCACGTTGGCCTGTACCAGGGATGCAACCAGCTTTGCGTCCAGCCGCGTCATCAGGTGCTCGTAGGCTCCAATGCGTGCCGGCCTGGCGGCAAGCGCCTCCCAGTCGCCGGCACCCGTCCCGAGGAAGACCTCCGCCCTCTGCGCGAGCGACGGCAGGACAGGCTTGAGCATGACGGTCAGGCGGTGAAAAGCCGTGATCGCCTCGCTGCAGACACGATGCAGCCTTTCCCGCATGTCCGCGCGCTTGGCAAGATTCCAGGGCTTGTTCGAATCGAAGTACTGGTTGACCCTGTCTGCGTAAGCCATCACGGCGCGAATGGCCCTGCTGTATTCGCGCCGCTCGTAGGCCTCCGCCACTTCCTTGGCCGTTTGCGCCGCGTCGCTCGTCGACAACTCCCGATCGTCGCCCGGCGCAACCTCGCCCCCGAAATACCTGAGCAGGAAGCTGGATGCGCGGCTCGCGATATTCACGTACTTTCCGACCAGGTCGCTGTTCACGCGCGCGACGAAATCCTCGAGGTTGAGGTCGATGTCCTCCATCGTCGGCCCGAGCTTGGCGGCGTAGTAGTAGCGCAGCCACTCCGGATTGAACGCCAGCGCGAGATAGCTGCCCGCGGTGATGAAGGTGCCACGGCTCTTGGACATCTTTTCGCCGTTCACCGTGAGAAAGCCGTGAGCGAATATTTTCGACGGCGTGCGATAGCCCGAGTGCTCGAGCATGGCTGGCCAGAACAGGGCGTGGAAATACAGAATGTCCTTGCCGATGAAATGCACAAGCTCGGTGGCGCTACCCGAACGCAGGAAATCGTCCTGCGCGAGTGGCTCGCCCGCGGCGTGGCGGCGTGCGGCGTAATTCGCGAAGCTGCCGAAGTAGCCTACCGGGGCGTCGAGCCAGACGTAAAAAAACTTCTTGCCTTCGGTACCAGGTATTGGAAAGCCGAAATACGGAGGGTCACGGGAGATGTCCCAGTCGGCCAGGCGATTGTCGCCCGGTTCGCCCAGCCACTCTTTCATCTTGTTGGCTGCTTCCGGCTGCAGGCGCCCCTCGCCCTGGGTGAACCGACGCAGGAACTGCTCGCAGCGTGCGTCGGAAAGCCTGAAGAAATGATGCTCGGAGGAGCGACGTTCGGGTTTCGCGCCCGACACCACCGAATACGGATCTTTCAGGTCAGTGGGTGCGTAGGTCGAGCCACAGACCTCGCAGGAATCTCCGTATTGATCACGCGCGCCGCATTTCGGGCATTCCCCCTTGATGTATCGGTCCGGCAGGAACATCGACTTCACGGGGTCGTAGAACTGCTCCACCGACCGGACCGCGATCAGGTCGCGCTTTTTGAGCTGCTCGTAGATATCCTCGCAAAGCGATCGGTTCTCGGGCGAGTCGGTCGTGTAGTAGTTGTCAAAGCCGATGTGAAAGCCGTCGAAATCGCGCTTGTGCTCGTGCCACACCCGCTCAATCAGCTGCCTGGGTGAGATGCCTTCCGCCTCGGCGCGCAACATGATGGGCGTGCCGTGCGTGTCGTCCGCGCACACGTAGTGCACCTCGTGGCCGCGCATCTTCTGGAAACGCACCCAGATGTCGGTCTGAACGTACTCGACCAGGTGGCCGAGGTGGATTGCACCGTTGGCATACGGCAGGGCGGAGGTGACGAGGATCCTGCGGCGTGGCATCGGCGGGCCTGAAGCGAAGCGTACGATTCTAGCAAAGCGAGCATGGTTTCTGCGCCCCACACGCACCGAATTCGGTACACTTACGGGCTTTTCTCGCGGCACCCGGCGCGCGGGACGAGGAATAAGACATGGCCCTAAGCGAAGCGCAAGTCCAGACGGTCCTGAAACAGCTCGTCGATCCGAACACGACGAAAGACTTGATTGCGACCCGCTCGGTCAAGAACATCAAGGTCGCTGGCGACGACGTGTCGCTCGAGATCGAGCTCGGTTATCCCGGGAAGAGCCAATTCGAGCCGATCCGCAGGCAGGTGGTGCAGGCCCTCAAGCAGGCCGGCGCCGCCGGCGTTACGGTCAAGGTGACCTCCAGGGTCGTGCCGCACGCCGTGCAGCGCGGGGTGAAGCTGATCCCGAGTATCAAGAACATCATCGCTGTCGCTTCGGGCAAGGGCGGAGTCGGCAAGTCGACGACGGCCGTCAACCTCGCCCTCGCGCTTGCAGCGGAAGGCGCCGCGGTCGGCATGCTCGACGCGGACATCTACGGCCCCTCGCAGCCCATGATGCTCGGTATCGCGGGCCGCCCGGAATCGAAGGACGGCAAGAGCCTGGAGCCGATGGAGGGCCACGGCATCCAGGCCATCTCGATCGGCTTCCTGATCGACGTCGATACCCCGATGGTGTGGCGCGGGCCGATGGTCACCCAGGCGCTGGAGCAGCTACTGAAGGACACCCGCTGGCGCGACCTGGACTATCTCGTGGTCGACCTGCCACCAGGAACCGGTGATATCCAGCTGACGCTCGCGCAAAAAGTTCCCGTGACCGGCGCCGTCATTGTCACCACGCCCCAGGACATCGCCCTGATTGACGCCAGAAAGGGACTGAAGATGTTCGAGAAGGTGGGCATCCCGATCCTAGGCGTGGTCGAGAACATGTCGACCTATGTCTGCCCGAACTGCGGGCACGAGAGCCACATCTTTGGCTCGGGCGGCGCGGACAAGATGTGCCGCGACTATGGCACTGAACTGCTCGGACAGTTGCCGCTCGACGCCGGCATTCGCGAACAGGCCGATTCGGGGCGACCCACGGTGGTTGCCGATCCCGAGGGGAAGGTGGCCGATATCTACCGGCGCATCGCGCGACGATGCGCGGTCAAGATCGCCGAGTCGCAGAAGGACATGAGCGCCAAGTTTCCGAACATCGTGGTGCAGAACACCTGACGCGATGACCATCAAGTCGGACAAGTGGATCCGCCGCATGGCGGCGGCTCAACGCATGATCGAGCCCTTCGAGCCCGGCCAGGTCAAGGAGTTTGCCGGCCGAAAGATCGTGTCCTACGGGACCTCGAGCTATGGCTACGACATTCGCTGCTCGAACGAATTCAAGATCTTCACCAACATCAACTCCACCATCGTGGATCCCAAGGCGTTCGACGAGAAGTCGTTTGTCGACTTCCGCGGCGACGTCTGCATCATCCCGCCCAACTCGTTCGCCCTGGCGCGCACGGTGGAGTACTTCCGCATTCCCAGGAGCGTTCTCACGATCTGCCTGGGCAAGTCCACCTACGCGCGTTGCGGCATCATCGTAAACGTCACGCCGCTCGAGCCGGAGTGGGAGGGCCACGTGACGCTGGAGTTCTCCAACACCACGCCACTGCCGGCCAAGATCTACGCCAACGAAGGCGTGGCGCAGGTCATCTTCATCGAGTCCGACGAGGTCTGCGAGACTTCCTACAAGGATCGCGGTGGCAAGTACCTCGGCCAGCAGGGCGTCACGCTGCCTCGCATCTGAGCCGCCCGCCGGTCGCGCGGTTGAAAAAAAGCGTTCGTAAGCCCTTGACTCCTTGGGGGTCGTCCCTATAATCGGCGCAGGTTTCGGCCAACGCTTGACGAATGCGAAGGAGGTCATCATGACAGGCAAGAGGAACTCGGTGGCGCGTTCCGACGTTCGCGTAATGGAAGTACCGGAGACTTAGTGACCCTGGGAGACATGAATGGGCGCTCGCCCCACCAGCATCGCTCGTAACAAGCAGCCCGACCTAGTCCAAGAACCACTCGTTGATACCCATCCCGAAGTCAGCCTCGACTTCGAGATCGTCCGCCAAGCCGCGCGTGCCAAGTACACGCGGCCTTTCCTGATCCTCGACACTGCGATCGTGCGCGAAAAGGCGCGGCGCTTGCGCGCGGCGATGCCTCGCGTAAGGCCCCATTACGCGGTCAAGGCGAATCCGGACCGCCGCGTGCTGAAGGTCCTCGTGCAGGAGGGCGTCGGATTCGAGATCGCCTCCACCGATGAGCTCGACCTTTTGCTCGCGCTCGGAGTGCCCGCGGCAGAGGTGTTCTACTCGAACCCGGTGAAGTCACGGGAGTCGATTGCCTATGCCGCCGGCATGGGCGTCGAGTGGTACGTGGTCGACAGTATCGACGAGCTGCGCAAGGTGTTCGAGGTCAAGCCCGACGCGAAGCAATACCTTCGGATCGCCACGCCGAACATCGGAAGCGACTGGCCCCTTTCGGGCAAATTCGGGGCAGGCGTTGCCGATACGCGCGAAATCATCGCCAGTGCGGTCAAGTTGGGCGCCGATCTGGCCGGTGTCACGTTCCACGTCGGTTCCCAGTGCCGCAACCCCGCGAACTGGCGGGTCGGAATCGAGAAGGCGCGGGCCGTGTTTGACGCGATGACAAAGGCGGGGCTGAGGCCGCGATTGCTTGACATCGGTGGCGGGTTCCCGGTGCGCCACGTGAAGCCGATTCCTTCGATCGAGGTCATCGGTGAGGTGATCAACGAAGCGCTGAAGGCGTTTTCGGACGACGTGCGGGTGATCGCCGAGCCGGGCCGGTTCCTGGTCTCCGACGCAGGCTACTTCGTTTGCCGCGTACTGGGCACCACCATGCGCGCCGGCAAGCGGTGGATGCACTGGGATGCGGGGGTTTTTGGCGGCGTCATCGAGACGACGGAGGGACTCAAGTACCGGATCCGGACCGATCGGTCCGGACCCGACATCCCCTGGAACGTCGGTGGACCGACCTGCGATTCGGTGGATGTTGTACTGCGCGACGAGCCGCTGCCGTCGGACCTGCAGGAGGGCGATTTCATCTACCTGCGCAACGCCGGGGCGTACACGACGGCCTACGCGAGTCGCTTTAACGGCTTCCCGCTGCCGGAAGTCCGCATCTTCGAAAGCAAGCGCTAGCCGATGCTGCTTCTGGGTGGCCGCTGGCCACCCAGGTCTCTGTATATCAAGCCTTTTCGTACAGCACGAAGTCGAAACGCATCCCGTTGGCGGCCGTGTGCTGCTCGCGCTGGGTTTCGCGCCAGGCGCGGCGGTCGTATTCTGGGAAGCGTGTGTCGCCCTGGAATTCGCGCTGGATTTCCGTAAGAACGAGTCCGTCGGCACAGCGTAGCGCAGCGGCATAGAGCTCGCTTCCGCCGATCACGAACGCAAGGCGCGCTCCCGCACAAAGCGCGAGAGCCGCTTCGAGCGAAGATGCAATGCTGGCGCCAGGCGCCGCATAATCACGCCTGCGGGTCACGACGATGTTTTCTCGCCCGCGAAGCGGTTGACCGATCGATTCCCAGGTGCGCCGTCCCATGATGACCGGATGTCCCAGGGTGAGCGACTTAAAATGCTTTAGGTCCTCCGGCAGATGCCAGGGCATCTTGCCCTGGACCCCGATGACTCGATTGGCGGCGATGGCTGCGACAAGGAATACGCGAGGCGCGATCTCGGCATCGTCATTGGTTCGTGACATTCGCCCTGTTCCACACACAAGTTTGCGTGAAATTATAGACATATGAGCGCCGAGACGTCCCCGGCGGCTACCGCGCTTCCGTATCCGCGCTCGTTTCTCGGGCTGCTGCTCGCCGGCTTCACGCTTGTCGCGCTGCCTCTGATCGGGGCGCTCGCATATTCGGCCTGGCACACCGAACGCTTGGCCGAGCAAAGCGGTACTGCGGTATTCAATGCCGCACAGGCGGCTCGCGCCAGCCGCTCGCTCGTGAACCGCATCGGTTCCATCGAGCGACTCGCCCAGCAGATCGCCGTCACCTCGGATAAGGAGCTGATGGAAGACTTCGCCAGAGTGCACGCCAGCTTCAAGCAGGTTGCGAATGAGCTCTCGCGCCTGCCCTTAGACAAAGTGCAGCTGGCCGCACTCAATCGCACGGTCGAGCAGGAACAAGAGTTGTATGACACGTTGACTGCAGACCCGCGCCCGGTGCTCGATCCTCGGACCGTCGCCGAGAAGACCGGGCAGCTCGCCGAAAATGCCTACCAGACGCTCGCGATCAGTTACCTGGTCGCCGACCGCGAGGTCGAGCGTCTGCGAGCGAACGCCGAGGCGGTCCAGCAGCGTCTGATCCTATTGGTGATCTTCAGTACGGCGCTGGCGTTGAGCATCGCCTTGGCCCTCACGCGCTTCATCGTTCGGCCAATCGCTCAGCTCGACGCCTCGATCAGGCAGTTGGGTAGCGCGGACTTCTCGCGTCCGATCAGCGTCCGAGGGCCTGCCGATCTCCAATTCCTCGGCGAGCGCCTGGACTGGCTACGCAGGCGCCTCACCGAATTGGAGGCCGAGAAGAACCGTTTCCTGCGTAACCTGTCTCATGAGCTTAAGACGCCATTGACGGCGCTGCGCGAAGGTGCCGAGCTGCTCAACGACCAGGTCGCTGGCCCGCTCGCGCCAGCGCAGCGCCAGGTGGTCGGCATCATGCGCGACAACAGCCTGAAGCTACAGCGGATGATCGAGGACCTGCTCGATTACCAGCGTGCACTGCATGCCGCGGCGTCGCTCGACGTGAAGCCCGTGGCTCTGCAGGACTTGGTGCGTGAGGCCGCGCGGGCGCACCAGCTAGCAGCACGAGTGAAGAACCAGCGAGTAGCGCTTGAATTGGAGCCCGTGATCCTGCTCGCGGACGCCGAAAAGCTGCGCTCGATCGTCGACAATCTGCTTGGAAACGCGGTGAAGTTCACCCCCGAGGGCGGGACCATTTCAGTCGTGGCACGCGCAAGCGAAGGTGAGGCGACCATCGAGGTGATCGATTCGGGCCCGGGCGTGCCATCCGAGGAGCGAGAGTCGATTTTCGACAGCTTCTTCCGCGGCCGCGCCAAGGCGAGCGGACGTGTGGAGGGGAGCGGGCTCGGGCTTGCCGTGGCACGCGAGTACGTCGAGGCGCACGGCGGGCGCATCATGGTCGTCGCAGGAGGGGGCGGCGGTCACTTCCGCGTGTCGCTACCGCACAAACCGACGGCGCCGGTCGCGGAGGCGGCTTGAGGGCGCTCGCGATTCTCCTTGCCACGCTGCTCGGGGGATGCGCGCTGCTTTCCACCGAGGCGAAGGAATCGGCCCAGGTGAGCAGGATCACTTCCGAGACGGTGACGGCGGCACGCTCTCCGGCCGACGCTCAGCGCCAGTTGCTTGAGCACGCGAGACGGGACTTTCAGCACGCCGCAAGCGACGTGAACCGGCTGCGCCTTGCCGCCCTGCTCATCACCTTGCCCGACCCGCTACGCGACGAGGCGCGTGGGGCGGCCATTCTGAAGCCGCTCACGGCGCGCGACGCCGCGTCGCCCTATGGCAGCATTGCGGTCTTGCTCAGCTTACAGGTCGCGGAGCGTCAACGCATCGCCCGAGATGCCGAGCGCGCCGCGAAAGAGTCCGAGCGTGCCGTGAAGGAGTCCGAGCGCACGGCCCGCGAGGGAGAGAAGCGCGAAGAAGCGCTGCAACAGCAACTCGATGCCCTCAAATCCATCGAGCGCGGCATAATCGAGCGTGAGGAGAAATTGCGCGCCAACCGGAGATAAAGTCATGAGCCCCGAAGCCCCGAAAATTCTGCTGGTTGATGACGACAAGGACCTGTTGCAACTCATTGCGATGCGCCTTACCGCGGCAGGCTACGCGGTGGTCACCGCCGACTCGGGCGAGAGCGCACTGGCCAGTCTGACCGTGTCCCGGCCGCAACTCGTCATCACCGACCTGCGCATGCAGGGCATGGATGGCCTGGCGTTGTTCGACGCGATCCATCGCGACGCACCTTCACTTCCAGTAGTCATCCTTACGGCGCACGGCACCATCCCGGAGGCCGTCACTGCGACGCGCCGCGGTGTCTTCAGCTTTCTCACAAAGCCATTCGAAAGCAAGGTGCTGCTCGACACCGTGTCCGATGCGCTACGGCTGTCGAGTGCACCATCGGGGGGGCAGGGCGAGGACTGGCGCTCGGGAATCATTACCCGCTCGCCGGCGATGGAGGACTTGCTGGCGCAGGCTCGTCGGGTTGCCGCCTCGGATGCCAGCGTATGCATCTACGGCCAGAGCGGCACCGGCAAGGAGCTTCTGGCGCGCGCCATCCACCGATCCAGCCGGCGCGCGGGCGCCCCGTTCGTCGCCGTGAATTGCAGCGCAATCCCCGAGGGTCTGCTCGAATCCGAGCTCTTCGGGCACAAGAAAGGCTCGTTCACTGGCGCTACGCAGGACCGACGGGGGCTTTTTCAGGCTGCCGAGGGAGGCACCCTGTTCCTGGACGAGGTGGGCGACATGCCACTCGCGATCCAGGTGAAGCTGCTCCGTGCGCTGGAAGAGCGGGTCGTGCGACCGGTTGGCTCGAACGAGGCGATCGCGGTCGACGTGCGTATCGTCTCCGCGACACACCGCCGGCTCGAGGAGCGCATCGCGGCCGGCGAATTTCGCGAAGACCTCTACTACCGCCTAAACGTCGTCAAGCTGTCGCTCCCCGCGCTCAGCGAGCGCAGGGAGGATATCCCGTTGCTCGCGAATCACTTTCTGGAGCGCATGGCCGAGCGCTATGGGCGGACGAGGCTCGCGTTCTCGCCGGAGGCGATGCAGCGGCTGGTGTCGGCCTCCTGGCCCGGCAATGTGCGCCAGCTGCTCAATGTCGTCGAGCAGTCGGTGGCTCTGTCCGCCACCGACGTCGTCCCGGTTTCGTTGGTCAGCCAGGCGCTCGACGTACGTGACTCGGGCCTTACGCCGTTGGACGAGGCGCGGCGCGCGTTCGAGCGCGATTATCTCGTACGCATCCTGAAGATTACGAGCGGCAACGTTACGCAGGCAGCGAGGCTCGCCGGACGCAATCGCACGGAGTTCTACCGCCTGCTCGAGCGACACGCCCTCGAGCCGGGAATGTTCAAGGGAGCGGCGCAGGTTCACTGAGCCGATCGAGGACCGGCCCTTGGCCCTCCGCAAGCGACTAATGCGGTGCAGCATAGGGCGCGGGCGATTGGCTTCGATGATCGTGCTCGGGGCCTGCTCCGTCCCCCTGCATGCGCCTGCCTCGCCATGCAGCGCGAAGTCGCCCCCACACGCCTCCGCGCTGGTCGAGCTCTACACCTCCGAGGGATGCAGCAGCAGCCCGCCTGCCGACAGGTGGCTGTCAGGGCTCGGCAAGGCGGACGCGATGTCCGGGGCCGTCGTTCCGATCGCCCTGCACGTCGATTACTCGGATTACATCGGCTGGAAAGATCCTTATGCTCGCCGGGTGTTCTCGCTGCGGCAGAGAGAGCTCGCTGAGCTGGGCGGTGCCGCACTGGTCTACACGCCGCAGGTGCGGCTCCAGGGTCGTGATTTCCGCGCCTGGAGTTCGCAGGCGTTCGATGCAGAAGTGGCGCGGATCAATGCGCAAC
>Ga0316620_10001261_pt1 | contig 10803 bp, 10 predicted proteins | sample OWC_Aug_M1_C1_D5_FD_207651 | JGI IMG/M metagenome (GOLD analysis project Ga0316620, IMG submission 207651) | Wetland soil microbial communities from Old Woman Creek delta, Ohio, United States - OWC_Aug_M1_C1_D5_B | ecosystem: Environmental > Terrestrial > Soil > Wetlands | place: USA: Ohio...
ATGGCAAAGCCCGTTCGCTCCGCGCCATCTACGACAGTTTCGATCGCAGCATCACCAGCAAGGCCAGCGCCTTCGCTGCCCTCGGCACCGGCGATGCGGTGGTGCGTGACGGGGCGCGCTATCGGCCAGGCAATGTCGCCAGCCTGGACAATGCCGGCCTGTTGCCGGGCATGCGCGCCTTCGCCAAGCCGATGTTGTCGCTCTCCTCGGTGGCGGCGCTGGCGCTTTACGAGGCGCTGGGCCATCTGAAAATGCCGGACGACGCGCCGGCGAAGCACACCACGTTACGCAGCTGATTGCCGAAGCCGCGCGCTAGTCATCGCTGGCCTCGAATTCGGCCGCATCGTAGCGGGCGCCGGTTGCCAGCATTTCCGGCGTCCCGAGCAGGGCGTTCAGTTCATCGAAGCCGAACATGCGATCGCGGAACGGCAAGGTGCTGCCGTGCTGGCGCAGGCTGGCGAAATATTGCTCGCCGAAACGCGCCATCGCCCGGACGAATCCGCCGGGAAAGATCACCAGCCGATAGCCCAGCCGCTGCAGGCTCGGCGCATCGCTGACCGGGGTACGGCCGCCCTCGACCATGTTCGCCATCACCGGCAGCCGACCGGCAAAGCGGCGCGCCACCTCGGCCAGTTCCACTTCCGACCGCGGCGCCTCGACGAACAGCACATCGACGCCGGCCTCGACATAGCGCTCGGCCCGTTCGAGGGCAAACTCGAAGCCTTCGACAGCGATCGCATCGGTGCGGGCGATGACCAGGAAGTCCTCGCTGCGCCGCGCATCGAGTGCCGCCTTCAGCTTGCCGACCATTTCCGCCGCCGAGACCAGGCTCTTGCCGGCCAGATGGCCGCAACGCTTCGGCATGGTCTGGTCCTCGAGCTGCACCGCGGCAGCGCCGACCTGTTCGAACAGGCGCACAGTGCGGACCACATTGAGGGCATTGCCGAAGCCGGTATCGCCGTCGACGATGACCGGCAGCGCGCTGCGTTCGCAGATGGCGCTCAATACGGTGGCCACTTCGCTCATGCTGACCAGGCCGATATCCGGGCGGCCGTACCGCGTATAGGCGATCGAGGCGCCGGAGAGATAGGCGGTCGAAAAGCCTGCGCGCTCCACCATGACGGCGCCAAGCGCGTCGTAGATCCCCGGCGCCACCACGATGTCCGGACCGCGCAATTGCTGCGCCAGCGTTGGGTAGGTGGTCATGCGCTGAGCCCCTCCCCACGGGCGATGAGCATTTCCGACAAGGTCTGCGCCATGATCACATCCCCAGATAGGATTTTTTCAGGTCGGGATTCTGCAGCAATGCGGCCGCCGGGCCCGACAGCCGGAACTTGCCGTTTTCCATTACGTAGGCGCGATGGGCGATGGCCAGGGATTGTATCACGTTCTGCTCCACCAGCAGCACCGCCAGCCCGTCGCGATTGATGCGCTGGATCAGGGTGAACATCTCCTCGACCAGGAGCGGCGACAGGCCGAGCGAAGGCTCGTCCAGGATCAGGAGCCGCGGCTCGCCCATCAGGCCGCGACCGATCGCCAGCATCTGCTGCTCGCCGCCGGAAAGCGTCCCGGCCACCTGCCGCCGCCGTTCCTTGAGCCGGGGAAAGATGCCCATCACCCGCTCGATATTGCCGAGGCGACGGGCACGGCCGCGGCGATAGCTGCCGAGTTCCAAATTCTCATAGACGGTCAGATTGGGGAAAATCCGCCGGCCTTCCGGCACCTGAATCAGGCCGGCGGCGACGATGCTCTCGCTGCGCGCGCCGGCGATTTCCCGCTCCTCGAACCTGATGCTGCCGCGAAACGGCCGCTGGATGCCGCTGATGTTGTTGTTGAGCGTCGATTTGCCGGCGCCGTTCGAGCCCAGCACGGCAACGATCTCCGCCTCGTCGATCGACATGTCGAGGCCGCGCAGGATTTCCACCCGCCCATAGCCGGCATGCAGGCCGCTGATTTCAAGCAGCGCCATGTTCGTCCCCGCGCGCGGCCAGCTGCTCCGCCGCGCCATGGCCAAGATAGGCTTCGATCACGTCGCGATCGGCCGCCACCTGGGCCGGCGACCCGGCGGCGATCAGCCGCCCGTCGTTCAGGACATAGGTATAGTCCGACAGGCTCATCACCGCCCGCATCACATGCTCGATCAACAAGACGGTGATGCCGCCGTCGCGGATGGACCGGATCACCGGCACGATTTCGTCGATCTCGGTCGGATTGAGCCCGGCCATCACCTCGTCAAGCAGCAGGAGCTTCGGCGCCGTCGCCACCGCGCGCGCCAGCTCCAGCCGTTTGCGCCCGGCGACGGTGAGACTGTCGGCCTGCTGTTCCAGCATGCCGCCCATGCCGACCCGCTCGGCCACGGCTTCGGCCGCGGCCAGCGCCGCCCGCCGATTGGCCAGCCGCAGATGGGCGCCGACGGTGATATTCTCCCGCACGGTCAGACCGGCAAAGGGCTGCACGATCTGGAAGGTCCGCGCCAGGCCCAGGCGGCAGTTCTGCTCCGGGGCCGAGCCGGTGATGTCACGATCGAGAAACCGGATGGTGCCGGAATCCGGCGTGAGGAAGCCGGAAATCAGTCCGAACAGCGTGGTCTTGCCGGCGCCGTTGGGGCCGATCAGGGAGACGATGCCGCCCTGCGGCACGGTGAGGCTGACACCGGCGACCGCCCGCAAGCCGCCGAAGCTCTTGGAAACATCGCTGAGCTCAAGCATCGCCGCCCTCCCGCGCCGGCCGCCGCAGGCGGCGGAGCACGCTCCGCGCCAGACCGAACAGGCCGTTCGGCAGGAACAGCACCATGATGACCAGGAGCGCACCATAGAGCACGAGGTCGAGGCCGACCGCCTTGCCGGTCACCGACTTCGCCAGCTCGCCCACCAGATGCAGGACGCCGGCGCCGAGCAGGGGACCGAACAAGGTGCCCATGCCGCCGATGATCGGCACCAGCAGCATCTCGACCGACATGGCCGGGCCATAGGCGAGCGGCGGATCGATGAATAGGAACATCTGGGCATAGAAGGCGCCGCCGATGCCGGCCATCGTGCCTGACAGGGTGATCGCAGTGAGCTTCACCCGGAAGGCATTGACGCCGAGCGCCCGGGCCGCGCTTTCGTTCTCGCGCACGGCGATCAGCCAGGCGCCGAAGCGCGACCGTTCCAGCCAAAAGGCGATCAGCAGCGACAGTAAGGTCAGCGCCAGGATGACGTAGAAGAAGCCGGCCCGCTCGGTGAACTGGAAATTGCCGGCGCTCTGGCGCAAGGGAATCAACAGGCCGACGCCGGCGCCGGTGACGGCGAAAGTATTGGCGAGCAGACGCAGGACCTCGGCGAAGGCCAGGGTCACCAGGGCGAAATAGGAACCGCGCAAGCCATAGCGGAAGCTGAGAAAGCCGACCACCAGGCCGACCAGGGCTCCGCCCAGGGCGGAGCCGAGCATGGCCGCCCAGGGATTGACGCCGAAGCTGATCTGCAGCACCGCCGTGGCATAGGCGCCGGTGCCGAAGAATGCCGCATGGCCGAAGGAGAATTGTCCGCCATAGCCGCCGAGCACATTCCAGGCCTGGCCCAGATAGGCGGCGAACAGCACCATGATGACGAAATTCAACTGGAAATCCGAATGCAGCAGATACGGCAGCGGCAGCATCAGCAAGGTGAAGACCGCAATGGCGAGGGCCTGCATGGTGCGCCTCAGTTCGCCCGCTGCCCGAACAGGCCGGTCGGACGGAACAGCAGAATGGCGATGAAGATCAGAAAGATGCTGAGCTGGCCCATATTCTCGCCGAAGAACAGGCCGCCGAGGCTTTCGGTGATGCCGATCAAGCAGCCACCGATCAGGGCACCGACGAAGCTGCCCATGCCGCCCAGCACCACCACGGTAAAGGCGATCAGCACGAACAGCTGGCCGACACCCGGATTGACGTAGAAGCTCGGCAGCAGCAGGCAGGCGGCCGCGCCGACGCAGGCGGTGCCGATGCCGAAGCTCATGGCATAGACATGGTCGACGTTGATGCCGACCAGCCTGGCGCCCTGGCGCTCCTTGGCCAAGGCGCGGATCGCCTTGCCGAGATCGGTGCGCGCCATCAGGAGCCACAGCAATCCGGCGATCACCAGCGCGCCGAAGAAGGCCACCGCCTTCGGCACCGCGATGGCGGCGACGCCCAGGTCCACCGTATCGAAGCCATAAGGGGTATCGACGGTGCGGGTATCGGCGCTCCAGAAATAGAGCGCGAGATTATCGATCACGATGGCGATCCCGAGCGTCACCAGCAGGATGTTCTCGTCCTTGCCGTGGCTCGCCTTGCCGATGATGCCGCGCTGCAAGGCATAGCCGATCGCGAACAGCGCCGGCACCACGACCGGCAGTGCCATATAGGGATCGACGCCGAACAGGGCATGCAGAAAGAATACCCCGTACAACGCCAGCATCAGCAGGCTGCCATGGGCGAAATTGATGATATGCAGCACGCCGTAGATCAATGTCAGCCCGAGCGCCACCAGGGCGTAAACCGCCCCGGTGGTAAGCCCGTTCAGCAAAGCCGGCAGCAGAATCGACAGTTCAAGCATCACCAGAACCCGGCAAGAGCGACGCGCCGGTACCCACTATGAACGTTGCCGGGCGGCCGACGAAAGCAAATCAGCCGTGCGCCGGCACCGGAAATACCGGTTTGGCATTGGCGAAGGTCTTCGGGTAGATCACCTTGATGTCTTTGTTCAGCACCTGGGTATTGACCGGCTGCGCCCCGGTATTCTGACCGTTGACGAACTTGGTATTGCCATAGGGCATGATGTGGTTCGCCCAGGTGCTGGCCGCCAGCGCCTGGATGATCGCGGCCCGGTCGGCCGAGCCCGCGCGCTCGATGGCATCGGCCAGGAGGCGGACGCATTCGTGGGCGAGAAACACCTCGTAGGTGAAGAAGAGCCCTTTCGCCTCGGTCTTCTTCTTCAGTTCCAGCGCCACCGGATTGCGCGGATCGAACCAGTGATTGCAATCCATGATGTATTGGGCGACTTCGGGAAATTCCTTGACGAAGCGATAGCTCGATGCGCCGCCGCCGAGAATCGCGTAGGTCGCCTTGGCGTGCACCTTCTGCTGCTGCAGGGTGCGCATGAACAGCACGAATTCGTTGTAGTAGTTCGCCGGGATGATCAGGTCCGGCTTCTGCGCCTTGACCTTGAGCACGATATTGTTGAAATCGCGCGTCGGATTGGCATGGCTGATGGTTTCCAGGATCTTGATGCCGATCGCCGGCAGCTTCTCGCCCAGCACCTTGGCCATGCCGGCCCCGAAAGCCGATTCCTCATGGATGATCATCACCGTCTTCGCCGGTTTGCCGGCGGCATCGTTGATCATCACCAGGTTTTCGATCGCGGTATCGACGATCTTCGTCAGACCGGGCCCGAAGCGGAAGGTATTGGTCAGGCCGCGGGTCACCACCTGATCGACCACGCCGACATCGACCACGTGCGCGATATTGTGCTTGGCTGCCGCCTGTGTGGTGGCCAAGCAGATCGACGATGCATAGGCGCCGACGATCGCCGCGACGCCGGCCTCGTTCATCTTTTCCACTTCCGCGACGCCGACGTCCGGCTTCGACTGCGCATCGCCCAGCATGGCCTCAAGCTTGGCGCCGCCCATCGACCTGATGCCGCCGGCGGAATTGATCTGCTCCAGCGCCATCAGGGCGCCTTCGCGGCACTGATTGCCGGAATAGGCCAGCGGGCCGGTCAGGGGCTCAAGGATGCCGACCTTGATGGTCTTGGCCTGGGCCCGGACGATGGCCGGAAAACCCGCCAGGCCGAGGCCGAGGGCAGCCGAGCCAGCCGCGGCGGTGGCGACGAAACGGCGACGATTTACGGTCAGATTTCGCAACTTCTTGCTCATTAGAAGATCTCCCTGGTTGCAACGATCGTTTCTGAACTGCGGACGTACTAAGTTACCTGGCAAGACACCGGTTAGCGCGACGGCGACCACAGCGGGGCGGTTTCGCCCTGCACCCGCGACAGATTCATCTGGTACTGGTAGCGATCCGGCCGATAAAGGCCGATGATCAGTTCAACGGCGCGGTCGTTCTGGTCGAAGACGACGCGCGTAATCTTCAGCAGCGCCGAGCCGATGGCGCATTCGAGTGCCGCGGCCACGGCGGGTTCGGCCAGACAGGCGGCGATGGTCTGCTGGGCCCGGCTCAGGACCACGCCGCAGCGTTCCAACAACACCAGAAGCGGTGTCGAGGCAAGATCGCTGGCGTCGAACGAGCGGCCGATCGCCGCCGGCACGAAGGTGGTCAGGTGCGAGAACGGCTCGGCTTCAAGCCGGCGCACGCGAACGGCGCGCTGCACCATCTCCCCGGCCGGCACGCCAAGAATGCGCGCCACCTCGTCCGCGGCCGGCATATAGGCGAAATCCAGCAGTTTCACCTCGGTCTGCAGCCCCATGGCCAGCAGGTTTTCCAGCAGGCCTTCGACCGAGGCCTTGATTGGCAGCGCCGGCGGGCGCGAGGCAACCTGGGTGCCGCGGCCGCGCTGCCGGGTCACCAGGCCGTCGGCGGCAAGATCGTCCAGGGCTCGCTTGGCGGTGATGCGGGAAACCCCGAACAGGGTGGCGATTTCCAGTTCGGTCGGGATCAGTTCCTGCGGCTCATAGACGCCGCCGATGATCTTGTCGCGCAGGATCAGATAGATCTGGTGATACAGCGGGGTCGGCAATCGCTCGTCGATCGACTTGCCGTCCTTGAGAAGCCGTTCCACCTTGCCCACCCGCGCGGCACCCTGTCTTACAAAATGTCATAAACATATAACATTAGAACAAGCAGCCGGGTCAAGCCGGCGACGGGGTGTCGGCAGGCCGCTCAGTGCCGGCGCACCGCATCCCAGAGACAATCCCCGGCCTGGGCAATCAGTGCGTCGCTCAATTCCTGGTGCAGCTTCATCAGGCCGACCAGGGTGCCCCACATCAATGCCGCCGCCAGGGTGGGCGTCAAAGGCTTCAGGACGCCGGCGCGCACGCCTTCGTCGATGAAGCAGGTCGCGACCTGCAAATACCTTTGCGACAGTTCGCGACTGGTCGCATCAAGGTATGGCACGTGGTGGTGCAGTTCCATGAACTTGATTGCCCGCGGTTCCTTGCGGGCGAAACCTGCCATGCGCTGCCAATACAAGCCGAAACGCTCGCGAATCGACAGGTTCGGCGGGAATTCGGCCAGTACGGTGCTGTTGTAGGCGCCCTTCCAGCGCTGAAAGAGCGCGTTCAGCAACGCCTCCTTGGTATCGAAGTACCGATAGATGGTGCCGGTGCCGACGCCGGCCTTGCGCGCGAGCTCAGGCACGGCGGTGCCGTCGAAGCCCTGCAGCTCGAACAATTCCAGTGCGGCGCCGAGGATGAGTTCGGCCTTGTCGGTGTGCTGCCCAGTCATCGATCCGTACAAGTTATTGAATGGCGGTGCCTATTGTAAATGGCCGGGCGCCGGCCGTGTCAAAAATTCTCGCCGGCGGCAAGGCCGCGACATGCCACCTCGATCGATCGGTTGGGATGCTTTCGCCAGTGCCGGCGGAAAATTTACCGCCGGACCCTTGAAGGCCGCCAGGGCATGTTTAGATGTAAACTGCAACAACAACGTGGAGGGTGTTTAAAAACCATGACTCCACCGGGTTTGGGATAGGCGGCCGGCAATCCGGCGTGACAATCCGTTCTACAAGGACTTTGATTGACTACATCATTGCAGGCCCGGTCTCCATGCCGGGCGCGGAGCAAGGCTCCCGCAATCGAAACCCCGCCCGCCCGAGAGGGTCGCCGGCGGGGTTTCTCATTTCGTGGCCTCGTAAGCAGAACGATGGGCAAGCCGGGCAATCGAAAGCGCGCGGCTAGCCCGCAAAGGCGATGACGTTCCGCACCACGGCACCGGTCTTCATGGATTTGAACCCGTCGTTGATCTGCTCCAGCTTGATGTGGCTGGAGACCATGTGGTCGAGCTGCAGCTTGCCCTGCATGTAGAATTCGACCAGGCGCGGCATATCGACCCGGAAGCGGTTGGAGCCCATGTTCGAGCCCTGGATCTTGCGTTCGCGCAGGAAATCGACGCCATGCAGCTCGATCTTGGTGCCGACCGGAATCATGCCGATGATGGTCGCGGTGCCGCCGGCAGCCAGCATGCGGAACGATTGCTCGGCAGTAATCTTGGCGCCCAGCGCCTCGAACGAATAGTGCACGCCCCCCTTAGTCAATTCCTGCACCTGCTTGACCGGATCGCCCTCGCTCGCATTGACCGTGTCGGTAGCGCCGAGCTTGCGCGCCATATCGAGCTTCGCGGGCACCGTGTCGATGGCGATGACGCGTCCGGCGCCGGCCAGGGCGGCGCCATTGACGCAGGCCAAACCGACGCCGCCGCAACCGATCACTGCCACGGTCGTGCCGGGTTCGACCTTCGCCGTATGGAACACCGCGCCGACGCCGGTCATCACACCGCAGCCGATCAGGGCGGCGCGATCGAGCGGCATATCGGGGCGGATCTTCACCAGCGCATGCTCATGCACCAGCATCTGCTCGGCGAACGACGAGAGATTGAGGAACTGGTGCATCTGGCCACCCTTCCACGAGAGCCGCTTCGAGACGCCGGGCAAGAGCTTGATCTCGGTGGTCTGACATTGCGAGGGATGCCCGGTCAGGCATTGCTCGCAATAGCCGCAGAACACCGACAGGCAGGTCACCACATGGTCGCCTTTCTTGACATAGGTGACGTCCTCGCCCACCGCTTCGACCACGCCGGCCGATTCATGGCCGAGTACCGCCGGCAGGGGATGCGGGTAGGAGCCCTCAATGAAATGCAGGTCGCTGTGGCAGAGGCCGGCGACGGCGGTGCGGATCAGCACCTCGCGCGGCCCCGGCTTGGTCAGGCTGACGTCTTCGATGGTGAGCGGCTGGTTCGGCGCATGCAGGACGGCGGCTTTCATGGATGTTTCCTCAAAGACGTTTCTGGCAGAGAATTATGGCGCCACGCTCACGCAGTGCGGCGGATCAGATGAAACCCGAACGGCGTTTCGACGATGCCGCTCACTTCGCCCGGCTTGAGTGCGAAAGCGGCCGCATCGAACGCCGGCACCATGGCACCGCGGCCGAACGAGCCGAGGTCGCCGCCCTCGCTGCCCGAGGGGCAGTCGGAATGTTTGCGCGCCAGCGCGGCGAAATCGGCGCCACCCGCGATCTGGGCCCGCATGGCCTCGGTCTGCTGACGCGCCTCGTCCTTGCTGCGGCTGGCGGTCGACTGCATGGAACCCGCATACATGAGCAGGATGTGCGATGCGGCGATCTTGTCGGTCACTGGCGAGATCCTTCCCTTGGCATATGAAGCCGGCGGGGCTCGCCGGGCCTGCCGGATTATCGGCGGGCAGGCGGCATTGCGCAACCTTCAGCGGCCGGATCCAAGCCGGAAATGTTGCGCAGCTTCCCGGACACGATCATGCTCCAGCCCATCGGGCTCACGCGAGGCCTTGTGGCCCGGACGAGCACAACCCGTCGGATCAGGCTCTGGCGACAAGGCGCGACGATGTATTTCATCCACCAGCATTATCCGTTCCGCCGGCCGCCGGATCGCGGGAGCAAAAACCAGGTCCCGGTCGCCGTCGTCGGCGGCGGCCCGATCGGCCTGGCGCTGGCCCTGGCACTGGCTCGGCGTGGTATCGGCGTGACGGTGATCGAGGCCGACGACACCGTCTGCCAGGGCAGCCGTGCCATCTGCATCTCACGCCGAAGCCTGGAGATCCTGGATGGACTCGGTGTCCTGGACCGCTTCCTGGCCAAGGGCCTGCCCTGGACCGCCGGCCGCAGCTTTTACCGCGACAAGGAGGTGCTGCGGCTCGAGATGCCGCATGACGGCGAACAGAAGCTGCCGCCGATGCTCAATCTGCAGCAATGCTTTGCCGAACAGTTTCTCGTCGATGCCCTGGCCGAATGCGCCAACGCGGAGATCCTCTGGCAGACCAGCTTCACCGGGCTGACCGAGCGCAATGACGGGGTGACGCTGCACCTCCAAACGCCGGAAGGTGCATACGATCTCGACGCCGCCTATGTGGTCGCCTGCGACGGTGCCCGCAGCCCGGTGCGGGCGGCGCTGGGGCTGGAGCTTTCCGGTACGTCCTACGAAGGTCGTTACGTGATCGTCGATATCGCGCTGAAGAGCGCATCGCCGACGGAACGGCGCGCCTGGTTCGATCCGCCGTCGAATCCCGGCGCGACCGTCTTGATGCATCGCCAGCCGGACGATATCTGGCGGGTCGACTACCAGTTGCGCGATGACGAGGACGCGGACGAGGAAGTCAAGCCCGAACGCGTGCTGCCGCGGGTTCGCAGCCACCTCGCCTTCGCCGGCGAGCCCGACGACTGGCAGCCGGTCTGGATCAGTCTCTACAAGGCCCATGCGCTGACCCTCGACAAGTATCGCCACGGCCGCATCCTGCTGGCCGGGGATGCCGCCCATCTGGTCCCGATCTTCGGCGTGCGCGGCATGAATTCCGGATTCCAGGACACCGCCAACCTGGCCTGGAAACTTGCCTATGTCCTGCGCGGTCTGGCGCCCGACGGCCTGCTCGACAGCTATTCGGCCGAGAGCGTCGGCGCCGCGCGCGAGAACCTGCGCCAGGCGGCGAAGAGCACGCGGTTCATGACGCCGCCGACCCGAGGCCATGCGCTGCTGCGCACCGCCGCCCTGTCGCTGAGCGTGCAGCATGCCTTCGCCCGGCCGCTGATCAATCCGCGACAATCCACGGCGATCACGTACGAAGACTCGGTACTCAGCAGCTTCCCGGCTCGCTCCGCCGAATT
>Ga0316620_10001262_pt1 | contig 10798 bp, 9 predicted proteins | sample OWC_Aug_M1_C1_D5_FD_207651 | JGI IMG/M metagenome (GOLD analysis project Ga0316620, IMG submission 207651) | Wetland soil microbial communities from Old Woman Creek delta, Ohio, United States - OWC_Aug_M1_C1_D5_B | ecosystem: Environmental > Terrestrial > Soil > Wetlands | place: USA: Ohio...
CATCCATGAAACGCAAAACCGGCGCCGCAATCGGGCGCGAAACCATCGCCGAAACGCGCATGCGCGAGGCCGCCAAGGCGAAAGGTGACAACAGCTTCAATTTCGGCACCGCAAAGCGCAAGGGCTCTCCCAACCGCGGCAAGCGGCGGGGCAGGGCGTTCCGACCCAAATAGCCTTTCCCGGAGGGGGCGAGGTGCGGCGGCGCAAGATTAGCTCGGAGGTTCTCGCATCCTGAGGGTACGTTGCGCGGCCGCCGCGCTCGCCTTGCTGGTTGCGCTCGGCGCCGGCTGCGCGGGCCTGCCGGCCGCGCCCGCGGAAGGCGCGGCAACGACGCTCGCGCGCGGCCAGCCGCCCGAAGGCGCCTACCTGGCCGACGGCGCGTTGCTGCTGCGCTACCGCATCGACGGGCGCTTGCTCACCCTGCGGGCGCAATGGCCGGCGGAGGACGTCGCGCGTGACCGCGACTCGTACCTCGTGGCGCAACTCGAGGTCGCGGGCGACGACCCGGCGCGCATCGAGCGCCAGCTCGCCTCGGCGGCTCCGGTGCGGCTGGTCGACGGCCAGCGATGGCAGCAGATGATGACGCGCGTGCTGCTCGATGTGGCGCCTCCGGACGAGAGCCGCGCCGTGCTGCTCGCCGTGCAGGGGCGCGACGTCGCGGTCTATCGCGAGGGCGGGAAGCTGCGCGTGATCTCGCTCGTGGACAAGCCGCCCGCGGTCCGCATCGAGCGCACGGTGAGCGACCAGGAGTTCGCCGCGCGCGCCCGCCGCGTCGTCGGCGAGCAGCTGGGCGCTTCGGGGCCGGCACTGATCGACGTCGGGGGCGGCACCGCCGACGCCTTTCTGCTCCTCGACCCGGCCCTGCGCCTGTCGGTTTACGTCGTGCGACCTCCCGACCCGCTGTCGGCCGGCTTCGGGGAGCCCGTGGGATTCGCCTTGCGCACGGCCGATGCGCTGCTGCTCCAGAGCCACGTGCTGGCGCCGCTGAAGAGCCCGATATCGACGAGCTACCGGCTGCTGTGGCGCACGCTGCACGCCGGCACGGCGTTCGTGCCCAAGGGCGCCGCGGCCACCGGGAAGACGCCGCCGCTCGCTACCGGGAGCAGCATGGATCTCGCCGCCTGGGAGCAACGGCTCGACGGGCTGGTATCGTCGAAGCGCTCCCAGGGGACGCTCGAATTCCTGGTCGACGGCGCTGCGTTCTTCCCGCGCTTCGTCGACGCCGTCCAGCGCGCGCGCCAATCGGTGTGGCTGCGCGTCTATATCTTCGACCGGGACGACTACGCCGTGACGATGGCCGACCTGCTGCGCAAGCGCTCGCAGGAGATCGACGTGCGCGTGCTGCTCGATCACCTGGGCACCGTGGTCGCAGGCCAGATGCCGCCCGCGGGACCGATGCCTGCCGGCTTCAGGCCGCCGGAATCGATCATCGATTACCTGCACGCCGGTTCGGCGGTGAAGGTGGTGGCCTCTCCCAATCCGTTCCTCACCTCCGACCACACCAAGGCCATGTTCGTCGACCGCGAGCTGGCGTTCGTCGGCGGCATGAACATCGGCCGCGAATACCGCTACGAGTGGCACGACCTGATGGCGGAGGTGCGCGGACCGATCGTCGAGCCGCTGCGCCGGGATTTCGAGCTCAGCTGGATTCATGCCAGCGCGGGCGACGTCGGCTTCCTTTTCGGAGCCCTGGAGCGCGGCGAGCGCCGGCCGCCGGAGCCGCAGCCAGCGGACATGGTTGACTTGCGGCCGCTCTACACGCGCACCGGGCAGCCCGAGATCCTGGAGGCGCAGCTCGCCGCGATGCGCGCGGCGCGGCGCAGCATCTACGTCGAGCAGCCGTACCTCTCGGACGGCCAAGTGCTCGCCGAGCTGATCCGCGCGCGTCAGCGTGGCGTGGACGTGCGGGTCGTGCTGCCGAGCCGCGGCGACTCGGGCTTCATGAACAGCGCCAACCTGGTGACCAGCCAGCTGCTGTTGCGCAGCGGCGTGCGCGTCTACGCCTACCCCGGCATGACGCACGTCAAGGCAGCGATCTACGACGGCTGGGCGTGCTTCGGCTCGGCCAACATGGACAATCTCAGCCTGCGCATCAACCTGGAGCTCGACCTCGCGACTTCTGACCCCGCGGCGGCGGCGCGCCTGCGCGAGCAGGTGTTCGAGGCCGATTTCGCCAAATCGCGCGAGCTCACCGACGTCGAGCCGCTCGGCTGGAACGTCTACCTGAGCGATTTCATCGCCGGGCAGCTGTAGCGAACGCGGGTGTGAAAATTGCCGCCCGGCGAATAACATCGGCCTTTCGCGATCGAGACCGGCGGAGGAGGGACGAGATGAATGCGACCGAAAGCTTCCTGCAAGCCCGCGATTTCCTGATCGCGAACCGCGAGAACTACGCCGCCGCCTATGCGGGATTCCGCTGGCCGCAGCTCGCCGAGTTCAACTGGGCGCTCGATTACTTCGACGTCATCGCGCGCGGCAACCGGCGCACGGCGCTGTGGGTGGCGAACGAGGACGGCGCCGAGGCGCGCGTCACCTTCGCCGAGATGAGCGCGCGCTCCAACCGCGTCGCCAACTTCCTGCGCGCGAACGGCGTGCGGCGCGGCGACTGCATGCTCGTCATGCTGCCGAACGTGGTGCCGCTGTGGGAGATCACGCTCGCGGCGATGAAGCTCGGCGCGGTGGTGAGCCCCGCGACCACGCAGCTCACGCAGGCGGATCTGCAGGACCGCGTTGAGCGCGGCCGGGTACGCCACGTGGTGGCGGAGGCCGCCGCGTGCGCAAAATTCGCCGACGTGCGTGGAGACTACACGCGCACCGTCGTCGGCGGCGAGGCGCCGGGTTGGACGCCCTACCGGGACGCCGATTCCGCCGGCACGAGCTTCGCGCCCGATGGCGCGACGCGCGCCGAGGACCCGTTCCTGCTGTACTTCACCTCTGGCACCACGGCGCAGCCGAAGATGGTGCAGCACACGCACCAGAGCTATCCGGTCGGACATCTGTCGACCATGTACTGGCTGGGGCTGCGGGAAGGCGACGTCCATTTCAACATCAGCTCACCGGGCTGGGCGAAGCACGCCTGGAGCTGCTTCTTCGCGCCGTGGAATGCCGGCGCGACGATCTTCCTGTACAACCTCGCGCGCTTCGACGCGAAGAGGACGCTCGACGCCCTGGTGCGCTACGGCGTCACGACTCTTTGCGCGCCGCCGACCGTGTGGCGCATGCTGATCCTGGAGGACCTGAAGTCGTATCCGGTCAAGCTGCGCGAGCTGGCAAGCGCCGGCGAGCCGCTCAATCCGGAAGTGATCGAGCGCGTGCAGGCGGCGTGGAACATCACGGTGCGCGACGGCTACGGCCAGACCGAGACCACGGCGCAGCTCGGCAACCCGCCGGGACAGCCGGTGAAGGTCGGCTCGATGGGGCGGCCGCTGCCGGGCTTCGAGATCGAGTTGCTCGACGTCACCCACGACCGGCCCGCCGATGAGGGAGAGGTCGCGATCCGCCTCGCCCCGCGGCCGGTGGGGCTGATGACCGGCTACATCGACAATCCCGAGCGCACCCGCGAGCTGCTCGGCGGCGCTTACTACCGCACCGCGGACGTCGCCTCGCGCGACGCCGAGGGCTACTTCTGGTACGTCGGGCGCGCCGACGACGTGTTCAAGAGCGCCGACTACCGCATCAGCCCGTTCGAGCTGGAAAGCGCCCTGATCGAGCACGAGGCGGTGGCCGAAGCGGCCGTGGTGCCGAGCCCGCACGCGCTGCGCCTCGCCGTGCCGAAGGCCTACCTCGTCCTCAAGCCCGGCTTCGAGCCCTCTCGGGCGACCGCGCTCTCGATCTTCCGCTTTACGCGCGAGCGGCTCGCGTCCTTCAAGCGCGTGCGCCGCATCGAGTTCTCCGATTTGCCCAAGACGATCTCGGGCAAGATCCGCCGCGTGCAGCTGCGCGGCGCCGAGGGCGAGCGCCGGGGCGACGCGCGGCGCACGAACGAGTTCTGGGAGGAGGACTTTCCCGAACTGAAGGCGTAGCCCCGGCCGGCCCCAATATCCCGCTCAGGCGGGCAGCAGCTCCTTTGCGCAGACGGCCGCCGCAAGCGCGCGCAGCAGCGCCGCCCCGTCGCCGCGCCAGGCGCTGCCGTGCATGCAGGCGAGCGTCGTCGGGCGCTCCGCGGCCAGGCGTTCGAGCGCAGCGGCCGTGTCGGGCGCGTGCGCAAAGTAGTCCATTTGGCCGCGGAACGCTTCGCTGGGCGCGAGGATGTCGGACTCGGTCAGCGGCGGCTCGCCGGCGCCGCCCTGCGTGAACAGATCGCCGCAGAAGAACGTGCGCGTGGTGAGGTCCATCATCAGGCCGCACTCCCAGGCATGGGGCAGGTGCGGCGTATCGAACCAGCGCATCCGGTGCTTGCCGAGGGAAAGGATCTCGCCGTCGGCGAGCGCCCGCGCAGGCCGGTCGGCCACGTCGTTCACGGACACCATGGCCGCCACGCGCCCGCACAGCGGCTCCGCGCGCGGCGCCGCGGCGAGGAAATCGTTGAGCGCGCCGCATTCATCGGCCTCGAAGTGGGACAGGCCGACGTAGCGCAGGCGCTCGACCGGTATCACTCGTCCGATCGCCTCGCGTACCAGGGGGAACATCCTGCGCGGCCCGGTGTGGAACACGAGCGGCTCGTCGTCCACGACCAGGTACTGGTTGAAATTGAACTGGCCCGCGCCGTCCGGCAGGGACACGGGCGTGTTGATCCGGTAGATCCCCGGTGCGACTTCGTTGATGTTCGTTCCCGACTGCGGATTTGTGATCATGGTCCACTCCTCGTTGAATGACGGCAGGATGTGTAACGACAGGCCCGATCGTTACACTTCCTTGGCGGCGGGGGAGGCACTATCCTGTGCGGCATGCAGACCCCGCCCGTTGAACAGCTCGGCGAGGAGGCCGAGCTGGCGCGTCGCATCGCGCAGGCCGCGCCCGGGCACGCGCGTGAGGCCGAGACCGAGCTGTACCGGCGGCTGGCCCCGCGGGTGCGCCTGTACGGGCTCAGGCACCTGCGCGACGAGCAGGCCGCGGCGGACCTGATGCAGCAGGTGCTGATGATGACGATCGAGAAACTGAGGGCAGGGCAGCTGCGCGAGTCCGAGCGCCTGGCTTCGTTCGTCTTCGGCATCTGCCGCATGGTCGTGCTCGATCTGCGGCGGGGCGGCGCGCGGCGCGCGCGCCTGCTCGAGCAGTACGGCGAGGACATGCCGGTGGCGGATGCCGCGATCGCCCCGCGGCTCGATCACGAACGCGTCGCGCGTTGCTTCGACCAGCTCTCCGAGCGGGAGCGCGCGGTGCTGCTGATGACCTTCTACGAGGAAAAGGGCGCGGACGAGGTGGCGGGCCTGCTAGGGCTCAGCGCCGGGAACGTCCGCGTCATCCGGCACCGCGGCCTCGAGCGCCTGCGCGGATGCGTCACGGGGAGCGAGGTGGAATCATGATCCACGCGCCCTGCCGCGCTCCGATCGGGCTCCGGGAGCTCCTCGCGTACTGGTTCGGCGAGTCCGACGAAGCGGCACAAGCGCGCATCGAGGAGCACCTGCTCGGTTGCGGGCCATGCAGCGACAGCGTCGCCGAGCTGGTCGCGCTGGGTGACGCGGTCCGTGCGGTGTTCGCGCAAGGCGCGGTCCGGGCCTTCGTCACGGACGCCTTCGTGAAGCGCCTCGCCGGGCACGGCATGCGCCTGCGCGAGTACCGGGTGGCACGCAACGGCAGCGTCAACTGCACCGTGGCGCCCGAGGACGACTGCGTCGTTGCGCACCTGGAAGCGCCGCTCGCGGGGGTGAAGCGCGTCGATGCCATCTCCTACATCGCGGATACGCCCGCGGAAGTGTCCCGCGACATTCCATTCGACGCGGCGAGCGGCGAAGTGGTGACCTTGCCGCCGATCGCGTGGCTGCGGACGATGCCGTCCCACCGGCAGCGCGTGCGACTGGTCGCGGTCGACGAGAGCGGCGAGCGAGTGATCGGCGAGTACACGTTCAACCACTCCGCGTCGACGTAGCGCGCGTCCCGGCGGCTGCCGGTATTCAGGCTTTGTGTGAGCTCGGCTCCCCGGCCGGGGCTCGAAGTGGAGCTCGCTCCTGAGGGCTGGGGGGCGATGCGTAGCGGAAGACACGACAAACCTCGTTGGTGCCCTACCGTCACCGGCGCAATTCTCAAAGACGCAGGCCGGGGACCCTTCGCCTTGGCGTTCAACACCGACATAACATGGCGCACCCGAGGCCAGCGATTGGAGAGCGTTCGAACCGAGCCGCGTGGTACTTATAGACTATTGATGCAGTGTCGGAAATGTTTACAGGCTATTAGAGCGACGGAACCACCCGTTCCTTAACGCGTTGAATCTGCGGTACCAGGCGGCCTTGGCTTGATGTTTGCTACCTCGCAGGTTGAGGCGGGACCACAGGTTGCTGCAGGTGGCCGGAGGGGGTACCTGTAATTCCGCCGCCAGAGTCTCGGCAGGCGTGGACAGAAGCACGCTGGTTGGCTGTGTAGGACACATAACGAAGCGTTCTGATGCAAAGCAAGGACGCTGGTGAATGGAACACTTTGGGGAGTCGAAATGAGCCGCAAATCAGCATTCATTGGTGCCGTCGCGTTTGCTGCGACCGTCAGCTCGGCGAGCGCTGTGGCGGTCACCCTGGACTTCAACTCATTGCCGGGCGGAGCCGGCAATGCCAGCGTACAAACTTACCTCAACGGCCAGCTAGGCCCCGGCATGATCACTGTGACCGGAGCGGCCACCAGCCGAACCTACGCAGGCGACGGGTATGTGTACTCGATTGGCGGTCGGTACATTACCCTGGGCACTACTGACGGGGCGACGAGCCCAACGGACTCGACACACTTCGATCCCCTTACCGTCAATAGTGGCTACGACACCTTTATCTACAATGCGGGCTCAAATCCCTCTACGAAATCAAAATTCGGTACGCCCGGCGGCGACAAGATCACCATGGCGTTCAAGATTCCCATTCTGTCTATCTCGTTCGACTGGGAGGTTTTTCCGAATGGTGACTGCGGCACCTGTACTTCGTCGAGTCCTAACTGGCCGGACTTCGAGCTGTTCGCTGGTATGGTTGGGGATACCACGCCGACGGATAGTTTTACGGGCGATACAATTTTCCCGGTGGCCAAGTATGACCCAGCAACCAAGTCGGGGACGAGTACGTATGCACAAGGGCTAGGGACTTTCTCGGCGAGCTTTTCGCGGCCGATGAACTACGTAGAATTTGTCGATTGGCCGGACCGAATCGGAATCGACAGGCTCGATCCGACCACCGTTCCTGAGCCCGGATCGCTTCTTCTCGTAGGTATTGGCATAGCCGGGCTTGGCCTCAGGAGAAAGCGCGGCGCGGCGAGTTAGGTCGGCCGCGGTACACGGCGAACCGCGAAGCGAAGGGTCTTCACCTACCTAAGCTGAGTTGACGTCCTGCCCCAGGTCGAATTTCGCCCTGAAGCAGAACGGCGGAATGCGGGCCATGCACATGTCGGCGGCTGGTTGGGGTAGGCCGCGAATGCGCGAGCAGACATTCGAGACCGGTTCGTGCTCGCTCGCCGTGCTGTCTCCCCGTCCAGCACGAGCGCTGCGCTACTGAACGATGTTTCGCGCTCGAATTCGAGGCGGGAAATCGATAAGGCGCTGAACGCGTGCGTTTGATGACGCGGGTGACGGGCCAGTCCTTGGCTAGCACTCTGGAACGTACGCGATGGATTGTGCACGCGGTGCAGCACCGGCGTAAAGAGCTGGCGGTTGCGAGTGTAGGCAGCGTGCCCGTTGCCGAGCGGACGAATCCATTGTGAATTCTTGGCTCCCCGACCAGGGCTCGAACCTGGGACCTGCGGATCAACAGCGGGGAGCCGAGTGCCTAACTAGTCGTTTATTGGCCCGCCCTCGCTCGCCAAAGCGTGCCAAGACCCGCTGATCACGTCACGTTTTCCCCACGTTTTCTTCCTGTGTCTGAGCGTCCGCTCTTGAGATATTCCGTTGAAACGACGTGACCCCCGTCTTGTCTTAGATCCCTAATACAGCTGCCACCAAGAATCCTGGGCGGCGAGCAATTCAGCCGCGGGTTTCTCGAGGACCACGCGGCCGGACTTCATCACGTACGCGCGGTCCGCCACGCCGAGCGCAGTCTTGATATTCTGCTCCACCAGGATGATCGCGGTGCCGAAGCGGTGATTGATCTGCCGCGCGGTCTCGAGCACGCGTTGCACCAGCACCGGCGCCAATCCAATCGAAGGTTCGTCCATCATCATCAGGCGGGGCCGCGGCATCAGTGCCATGCCCACCGCCACCATCTGCTGCTGCCCGCCCGAGAGGGTGCCAGCGCGCTGTGCGCGGCGCTCATCGAGCATCGGGAACAACTCGATCACTTCGCGCAGCCGCGCGGAATTCGCCGCCGCGCCGCGTTGCGTGTACGCCCCAAGGATCAGGTTCTCGATCACGGTGAGATCGGGGAATACGCCGCGGCCCTGCGGAACCAGCGCCATCCCGCGGCGGACGTTTTCGACCGGGTTGCCGCTGGCCCATGGCTGACCGGCGAAGCGCACCTGGCCCGCGCGGGCGGGCAAGAGGCCAAGGATGGTCTTGAGCGTGGTGGATTTGCCGGCGCCGTTATGGCCGAGCATGGTCACCACTTCGGCTTCATGCACGCGCAGGCTGACGCCCTGCAGCACGGTCTTCTTGCCGTAACCGGATTCGAGCCCTTCGACTTCGAGCAGGACGTCGCCCATGCTCAGACGCCGAAATAGATCTCGGTGAGCGCGGGGTCGCTCGTGATCGCGGCGGGCGGGCCAGCGGCAAGGACGCGGCCCTGATGGAGGAACACCACCTGGTCCGCGAGTTCCGAGATCAGCTCCATGTTGTGCTCGATCAGGAGGATGGTCTTGCCGTGGTCGACCAGCCGCCTCACCATGGGAATGATCCTGCCCAGCGACTCGCTGTCCAGTCCCGAGGTCGGTTCGTCGAGCAGCAGGACCGGGGCGTCGGTGGCGAAAATTCGCGCCATGGAGAGCAGTTTTTGCTCGGGATAGGCCAGATCCTCGGCAAGCTCGCGCGCGCGATCTGTCAGTCCAAAGAAGCTCAGTACCTCCATCGCCCGATCGCGCGCGCGCTGCTCCTCGGCGCGTACGGCGCCCGCGCGCAGGAACAGGCTGAACACGTTTTCGCCTGCGGGTGTCGCGCAGCCGAGCAGCACGTTTTCGAGCACGCTCATTTTGTTCCACAGCCTCAGGTGCTGGAACGTGCGCACCACGCCCAGTCGCTCCACCCGGTGCGGCGAGAGGCCGAGGATTTCCGTGCCCTGCAGCCGGATCGAACCGTGGGTCGCACTCAGGAATCCCGTGATGAGGTTGAACACGGTCGTCTTGCCGGCGCCGTTCGGCCCGATTAGTCCGGTGATCACCCCCGGCTGCACCTCGAACGTGCAGTCGTTCACAGCCTGAATCCCGCCGAAGGAGCGGGACAGACCTTGTACGCGCAGGACCGCGGATTCAGCGGCCATAGCGTGCGCGGCCGAGGATGCCTTCCGGCCGGACCAGCATGAACACGATCAGCAGGGCACCATAGATGATTTGCCGCATTGGCGCCGCAATCGTGTCCGGGATGGCAAGGAACTTGAGCAGTTCGGGAATCGCGAGCAGCACGAATGCGCCAACGATCGGGCCGGCCAGCCGTTCGCTGCCACCGAGGATCACCAGCGTCGCGATGAAGATCGATTCGTGCAGCGAGAAGCTCGACGGGTTGATGTAGGTGATGTAGTGGGCGTACAGGCTGCCGGCCATCGCGCCGAGCGCAGAAGAAATGCACGCGATCACGATTTTCACCAGCACCACGTTCTTGCCCATGGCCACCGCTGCGATCTCGTCGTCGCGGATCGCCTGCAGCACGCGGCCAAACGCGGAATTGGTCAGGCGCCAACAGATCGCCCAGGTGAGCAAGGCGAATGCCGCCGCGAGGAACACGTACTCGAACGGCTGGTCAATGACCCAGCCGAACAGCCGGGGTCGCGGAATTCCGGGCAATCCGGCAAGGCCATTGGTGAGGTCGGTCCAGTTCATGAAGACGGCGAGCACCACCACCTGCAGGCCGAACGAAGCCACCACGTAATAGTCGCCCGCGACGCGCAACGACGGAATCGCGACCAGCGCAGATGCGAACGCGCCCGCGCTCGCGGCGACCACCATGCCGCCCCAGAAACCCAGGCCCAGCTTGAGTGCGGCGAGCGCGGAGGCATAGGCGCCGATGCCGTAGATCGCCGCATGTGCGAGCGAGAAGATGCCGGAGTAACCGATCAGCAAGTTCAGCGACAAGGCGAGGATCGCATAGATCGCGACCATCACCAGAAAGTGCGTGAGGTAAGCGGTCATTGCGCGTTCATATCCGGGTCAGATTTCCGCGGACTGGATTTTGCGGCCGAAGAGTCCGCGCGGTCGCACCACGATGAAAATCAGGAACGCGCCGAAAGAGATGGACGACTGCCACTCCGACGCGATCTTCCAGACGCCAAGGTTCTCGAGCAGCGCGAGGAACAGCGCGCCGAGCAGCGCTCCCGGAATAGAACCGATGCCACCCATGATGACCGCCACCGACGCGAGCAGCACGAAGGTGGTGCCGCGATACGGCTCGACCCCGACATCCATCGACAGCAGGATCCCGGCCGGGGCGGAAATGGCGGACCCCACCGCGTAGGTCAGCAGATGGACGCGCCGCAGGTCGATGCCCACCGTGCGCGCCATCTCGGGCGAAGACGATACCGCGCGGATCGCTTGG
>Ga0316620_10001263_pt1 | contig 10796 bp, 6 predicted proteins | sample OWC_Aug_M1_C1_D5_FD_207651 | JGI IMG/M metagenome (GOLD analysis project Ga0316620, IMG submission 207651) | Wetland soil microbial communities from Old Woman Creek delta, Ohio, United States - OWC_Aug_M1_C1_D5_B | ecosystem: Environmental > Terrestrial > Soil > Wetlands | place: USA: Ohio...
GAGGGGGTCGCAGGGCTTGCCCGGAGAGGGGGATGGGCGGCCAACGGCCACCCGCTGCTGGCGGCGAGACGCAAGCGCCGCAGGCGCGCAGCGAACTACTGCAGAGTACGCCTCACTCGCTCGCGCTGCGCAAACGCCACATCTCACGGCACCTCACGACCCTCGCGACGAACAGGGTGAGAAGGTCGGGCTAGAATGGCCCTGACCGCTCAACGGCTCAGCACGCAAGGAGGGACTCTGACCATGCGTACCGTCGCGATTATCGTGGTTCTGTTGCTGGCGTCCGTCGCCAGCGTTTTCGCGTCCTCCGGATCGTCACTCTCGGATACGTACATCATCCCGGCCGCCGCCCACGCGGAGGGTGCGCAGGGGACCTACTGGCGCACCGACGTGGCGATCGTGAACCCGTATGACTGGAGGTCGATCACGGTCGAGATCAAGTACCTGGTCAGCGGCGAGGACAACACCAACGCCTCCGAGCACAGCTTCACCATCGGGGCCAACGAGCTGCTCCTGCTCGAGGATGTCGTCTTCGCGACTTTCGGCGAGAGCGGGACGGGCGCCCTGTATCTGGAGTCGACCGACGGCGCCTACTTCACCGCCAGCGCGCGAACCTACACCGGCGACACGGCGACCTTCGGCCAGACCGAGAACGGCCAGAAGAGTCGCTGTCACGATGACGACACTGCGCTCGTCACCGGGATTCGGGAAACCTCCCGCTATCGCACCAACATCGGGGTCGTCAACGTCGCCAGGTGGCCGGCGGACATCCGTGCCCGGGTCTATGACAGCGACGGCGACCTGGTCGGCACCAAGACTTTCGAGCTCGACGCCTGGAGCCAGCAACAGGTCTCACTGGCCTCCTTCGGTGCTGCGGCGGCCTCCGGCTACGTGCTCTGGGACTGTCTCACCACCTCCTCCAGCAGCTGGGTGGCCTACGCCTCGGTGGTGGACAACAACTCCGGTGACGCGGTGTTCCTCGAGGAACGCGAGAACGCCGAGTACACCCAGTACCGGCCCACGTATGACCTCGAAGGCTGGTGGTACGGCAGCTTCTCGGGGCCGGCTGGGAGCGGCAACATGTACGTCGACATCGGCCAGGACGGCGCCGAGCTGTGGGCCTACACCTTCACCCTCGACGGCAACGTGGAGCTCTACCTCTACGGATACGCCGACAGTACCCACCTCACCATCGAGAGCGGATTTGGGTTCACGATCCCGTGCTGGGACGATTGGGTGACGGACGGCGAGGCGACCGCCAGCTCCTCGTCGATCAACGGCTCGTACAGCGCGGTCGGCGACTGCTACGAGGGGACGACCACCTTCTACCTCGAGCCCACCTCGCCACCCAAGTTCTCGGCCCGAGCCGAGGCCCTGATCTCGGCGCACCGGACCGGTCTGGCGGCGGTGCGGCGGGAGGATGCCGGCGGGCGCTGATCGTCCACCAGGCTCGCGGCAAGCGCCGAGGAGCCGAGCGGCTTCCGGCGGCCGCGGTCCCTGACCCGGTGCCGAGGGCCCGCCCGGTGACCCAAGCCGTCCGCGCGGATCGCGCTGCCCGCATGGCGGTGGCGGGAACGACAGCGCGATCGGGCGCGGGCACGGGTGCCGGCAGCAGCACGGGCCCCGGTCGGACCGAGTATCATCTCGCCCAGACTCGAGCCAGGGGAGGCTGTCATGGATCTGCGACTCAGCGAAGAGACCCGGATGCTGCAGGGGATGGTGCGCGACTTCGCCAACGAGAAGCTCAAGCCGCGCGCGGCCGAGCTCGACCGGACCTGCGAGTTCCCGTGGGACCACTGGCGCGCGATGGGCGAGCTTGGCCTACTCGGCATGCTGGTGCCGGATCAGTACGGCGGCCCGGGCATGACCAACCTCGACTATGCGACCGCGCTCGAGGAGATCGCGGTCGGCTGCGCCGCGACCGCGGTCATCATGTCGGTCCAGAACTCCCTCGCCATCTTCCCCATTCAGGCCTTCGGCAACGAGGAGCAGAAGGCCAGGTACCTGCCCAAGCTGGCGAGCGGCGAGTGGGTCGGCTGCTACGCCCTGACCGAGCCCGGCGCCGGCTCCGACGCGGCCTCGCTCAAGTGCTCGTGCGTCAAGAAGGGCGACCGCTGGGTCCTCAACGGCGCCAAGCAGTTCATCACCAACGCCGCCGAGGCCCACCTCGCCATCGTCTACGCCACCAAGGACCCGGCGATGCGGACCAAGGGGATCTGCGCCTTCCTCGTCGAGCGGGACTTCCCCGGCTACAGCGTGGGCAAGCACGAGGACAAGATGGGGATCCGCGGCTCCTCGACCGCGCCGATCGTGCTCGAGGACTGCGAGGTGCCCGAGGCCAACCTTCTCCACGAGGAGGGACGCGGCTTCAGCGTGGCCATGGCGACCCTCGACGGCGGCCGCATCGGCATCGGCTCCCAGGCCCTCGGCATCGCCCGCGCCGCCCTCGAAGCTGCGATCGGGTACTCCAAGCAGCGCGAGCAGTTCGGCGCCCCGATCTCGACCCTGCAGGCGATCCAGTGGAAGCTGGCCGACATGGCCACCCGGGTCGACGCGGTGCGCCTGCTCATCCGCCGCGCAGCCTGGATCAAGGACCAGGGACAGAACCACTCCATCGAGGCCTCGATGGCCAAGCTGATGGCCTCCGAGACCGCGGTCTGGTGCGCCAACCAGGCGGTCCAGGTCCACGGCGGCTACGGCTACACCAAGGAGTACGTGGTCGAGCGGCTGTACCGCGACGCCAAGATCACCGACCTCTACGAGGGCACCTCGGAGATCCAGCGCCTGGTCATCGCCGCCAACCTGCTCAAGGGCGCCTACCGCGGGGCCGACACGCTGGAGTAGGTCTCCCCGTGGCGGATGATCCGGAGGTTCGCGGACCGACCGGGTCGGCCCGCGGGCTGCTCCGCGACAATACGTTGCGAGCGATCAGCCCTCGTGCCGCGGGGGAGCGAAGCGGGCGATCACGGCCTCGGCGGCGCGGATGCCGTCGACGGCGGCGGACATGATCCCTCCGGCGTAGCCGGCGCCCTCGCCGGCCGGGTAGAGACCACCGATCGGGCTCTGCAAGTCCTCGCCTCGCACCAGGCGCACCGGAGAGGAGCTGCGCGTCTCCACACCGGTCAGCACGGCAGTCGGCAGGTCGAAGCCGCGCACCCGGCGGGCGAAGCCCGGCACCGCCTCCACGACCGTGTCGCACACATACCCGGGCAGGCAGCGGCGGAGGTCGCTCGGCACGATCCCTGGCCGGTAGGTTGGCTGCACGTCGCCGACAGCGGTCGAGGCGCGGTCGGCCAGGAGGTCGCCCAGCAGCTGGACCGGCGCGGCATACGTCTCACCCGCGAGGCGGAAGGCCAGCTCCTCCCAGTGACGCTGGAGCTCGCAGCCGGAGAGGGGATGCTCCCCGGGGAAGTCCGCGGGACGGACGTCGACCAGCAGCGCCGAGTTGGCGTTGCCGCCACTGCGGGCGAAGAGGCTCATCCCGTTGGTGACGACACCGCCGGGCTGGCAAGCCGCGGCCATCACCTGCCCGCCCGGGCACATGCAGAAGGTGAACGCCGAGCGGCCGCTGGCGGCATGGAAGGCCATCTGGTACTCGGCCGGGCCAAGGCGCGGGTGCCCGGCCCGGGCGCCGTACTGGGACTGGTCGACGAGCGCCTGAGGGTGCTCGACGCGCATGCCGATCGCGAACGCCTTGGGGGTCATTGCCAGGCCGTGCCGCCAGAGCATGCCGAGAGTGTCCCGGCTGCTGTGGCCGATGGCGGCGATCGCGACCTCGCACTCCTCGACCTCTGCGCCGTTGACCTCCAGGCCGGCCAGCCGGTCGGCGGCGAGCCGAAGGTCGGTCACCCGGCTCTCAAACCGCACCTCGCCCCCCTCAGCGACAATCGACCCACGCAGGGCGCGCACGACCGCCCGCAAGCGGTCGGTGCCGATGTGCGGCTTGGCAGCGACCAGGATAGACGCTGGTGCGCCGGCCCGCACCAGCTCCTCCAGCACGTGGCGGCAGCGGCGATCGTTGATCCGCGTCGAGAGCTTGCCGTCGGAAAACGTCCCCGCGCCGCCCTCCCCAAACTGGGCGTTCGACTCCGGGTCGAGAGCCCCGTCGCGCCAGAAGCGCTCGACGTCCCGGCAGCGTTCCTCGACCGCCCTCCCCCGCTCCAGAACCAGTGGACGGTATCCGGCCTGGGCCAGGGTCAGCCCGGCGAAGAGCCCGGCCGGCCCGCTGCCGACCACCACCGGGCGATGCCGCAGGGCCTCGGTCCCGGGTCGCGCGGCCTGGTAGGACTCGTCAGGGGCCGCCACCACGCGATGCCTGCCGCCGCCGCTGCGCAGCAGCCTCTCTTCGTGCTGCACCGCGACGTCAACAGTGACGATCAGCCTGATGTCGGCCTTGTTGCGGGCGTCGATCGCCTGCCGGCGGACCTCCCACGACTCGAGCTCGCCAAGGGGTACCTGCAGAGCCGAGGCGATCGCCAGCGGCAGGTCGTCTTCGCCATGATCCAGCGCCAGCCTGACCTCGAACACCCGCAGCACGGTCAGACCCCGGCGGCATGCACTCCGGCCACGTGACCAGAGGACCAGGCCCACTGCAGGTTGAAGCCGCCGCAGTCGCCGGTGATGTCGAGCACCTCGCCGGCAGCGAACAGCCCCTGCACCAGCCGCGACTCGAGCGAAGCGGGATCGAAATCCCGCGTGCCGATCCCTCCGACCATGACCTGAGCGTGGTTCCACGACAGCGTGCCACTGACCTCGAACGTCCAGCCCTTGAGCAGCCGAGCGATGCGCCCGACCTGCTCGGGGGACAGCTTGCCCGCAAGCTGGCGGACATCGGCGATGGAAGCCTCCCTCAGGAGCACCGGGATGAGCCGCTTGTGGACCAGACCGACCAGCGCGAAGTCGAGCGGCGCTTCCGCTCGCCGGGACAGCCGCTCGACCAGGTGCCGCTCGAGCTGCTCCATGCTCCAAGTCGGGAGGAGATCGAGGCTGACCGAAACCGGCTGGCCCTGCTTCCGCGCCCGGTTCGCCGCCAGGCTCAGCTGGAGGATGGGGATCCCTGACAGCCCGTACTCGGTGAACAGGATCTCCCCCTGCTCGCAGTCCGCCGGTTCCCCGCCGATGCCGAGCTCCGCCCGCGCCGCCACCTTGACGCCCTTGAGCTGTCGACCGTGGCGACAGGTCGTCTTGAGCGGGACCAGGCCGGGGAAGATAGAAACGGACGTGTGCCCCAACTGCTGCAGCAGGTCGACACCGTCGCCGGTCCCTCCGAGCTGGGGCGCGGCCCTTCCTCCCGCGGCGACGATGACCCGGTCGGACGACTGCTCGCCGCCCGGCCAGCGGATGAGGAAGGAGCTGCCCTCCCGGGACAGATGCTCGACCGGGGCCTCGAGCCGCACGGTCACGCCGAGCCGGGCGACCTCGTAGCGGAGGACGTCGAGGACCGTCGACGCCTGTCCGGTCAGCGGGTAGACCCAACCGCCCTCCTCCACCGTGGTGCACACGCCGAGAGAGTGGAAGAGCTCGAGGGTGGCCGTCACCGGGAGCTGCGCCAAGACCTGCTCGGCGAAGCCGGGGTCGCTGCCGTGGTAGTGCGCCACGGAGCAGCCGAGGTTGCTCAGGTTGCAGCGGCCGTTGCCGGTGGCCAGGAGCTTCTTGCCGACCCGGGCCTGGCGCTCGAGCAGAGTCACACGACCGCCCGCGCGAACGGCGGCGATGGCGGCGATCAGCCCCGCTGCTCCGCCGCCGATGACGGCAATGTGGACAGGTCTCGTCATTCCGCTGGAGGCAGGGCACGCCGGCCGCGCCTCGCCCGCGACCAAGTTTAGCAGCGGGAGCCGGACGCCGGGAAGCCGGTCCCGGCAGCGGAGCGCCGTGCCCTTCGCTCGCCTCGGGCTCGCCCTGTCGATCGCGCGCCCGAACCGATCCGGAGCATGGCCACAGCCCACCTGCTGGGATGGTCAGACCCGTCGGCGCTCACGCGGCGGAGGTTCGGCCGTCAGGGCGGACCGATGAGGACCGCGCCCTCGTAGCGGGGGTCTCTGCCGATCGCCAGCGACTGGTCGAAGACATAGGCCCCGGTGTACTTCCCGGGGCGCAGCCAGAGGGTGACCCCGGGAGTGGCGCGGCTCAGGGCGGCACTGATCTCGGCCAGGGGATAGCCCTTGGTTCCCCACTGCCGTTCGGGGTTGGAGGAGGTCCCGTCGACGTAGAGCGGCTGGGGAGAGTGGGTGCGGGAGTCGGTGATGGTGGAGCCATCGTTGACGTCGTCGGTGCCGACCAGGTTGAAACCTCGAGCCAGCGCGTCGTCCCAGTCCGTGTTCCACGCGCGGTAGAGCAGGCGGTCATTCGGCAGCGGGCTTCCGTAGGAGGTGCTGCCATGTTCCACGTTGACGAAGGTCGCGTGCGGATACTGGGCGACGGTGCTGTTGGGCGGCGAGACCGCGATGAAGAGGACGGAGTCCTGGTCCTTGCCCGAGGCGTCCAGCTGGTCCTCCAGGACCACGATGAACTTCTTGCCCCGCCGCCGCAGCTCCTGCCAGGAGGGCCAGTGCCCGCCGTTGGCGGCGAAGTCGACGTCGAGCTCCGCCTGGGTGTAGACGCTCGACGCCCCCAGCGTGAGCATCTGGGTGCGAATCAGCTCGCGTCGGTCGAGCGGCCAGGTTTCGTGGCAGAAGTTCGCTATGTCGGACGGGTCCTTGATGTCGAGCCAAATGAACGTGATGCGGTTGTCGATCTCGGTCGACCGCAGGATCTCCGCGATCGACTCCCAGAGCCTCTGCTCCCCGCCACATTCGTAGGAGGGCCAGCAGCAATGGTCGACCGTGATGCAGGGGCCGCAGTCGGTCTCCCAGTTGAGGTCGAGCTCGACGCACCACACGTTGTAGTTGTCGATCTGGTCGTCGAGATCCTCGTCCCGCTGATAGGAGTTGTGGCTGGCCTTGAACTGGTGGTTGTCGAGCGGCAGGCCGGGCAGCTCGCTCTGGGCCTGGGCTGGTTGACCAGTGACACCCGCCAGGGCGACGGCCAGGACTGCCGCCTCGAGCAGGAGGGAACGCGGACCGCACCAGGACCCACCCGGTCGGTGAGGGGCAGAAGCCTTCTCGTGCATCGCTGTTCTCCTCGACCATGATAGACGCGCCGACGGAACGCTCCACGCCTCCGCGGGGCAGGCGGAAAGGCGCTGGCGGCAGCCCAAGGATGGGAAGTCCTCTTCGTGCGACCGAGCGCACCACGGGGCTGAGGTTCAGATTCCACCCGAGGAGTGCGCCCGTGGCCTCACCTCAACGCGGGGCCGAGGGCGATCCCGGACGGCTGACCACGGTGCGAGGCCAGGTCCTCTGGTGCTCGCGGAATGTACGACGTGACCGGACCGGACAGAGTGGTGTGACGCACGGTCAGCCGAGCTCCACCGGTGCTGCCACGGTCGAGGAGACTTGGTCTTCGCGCCGCGCTCCGGAGGCGGCAATGGACCTCAGGCGTCGGGGCGCGGTAGCATCAGGTGTCTTCGATCAAGACTGGAGGACGCCCATGGGTTCAGCCAAGGGGAGGGTTCGGTCGTCTCGTCGCAGCTCACTCGTGGTGCTGAGCCTCGCGCTGCTTGGGCCGCCGGCGGCTGAGGCGCTCGAGGTCGCGCTGACGGTGGCCAACCGGGAGGCGACGGCGCAGAGCAGTGCTGCGGTGACCTCCGGAGTTCCATTCGCCCGCGGTCGCCTGAGGCCAGGAGATCCGGTGAGGCTGCTGTGCGAGGGCAGCGAGGTGCCGCTGCAGGTGCTGCCCACCGCGCTGTGGCCTGACGGCAGCGTGCGTTGGCTGCTCCTGGACTTTCAGCTCGACCTTCCGCCCGCCGGCGAGGTCCCGCTGAGGCTGGAGACCGGGGTCGCCCCGGGGCCGGTGGCGGGTGTCACTGTCAGCTCTGACACCGCCACCCTGACTGTCAGCACCGGCACCGTCACCTTCAGCTTCGACAAGGCGGAGCTGGAAGTCGCCGGCAACCGGTTCGAAGTCACTGCAGAGGGGAGCGCGTACACGGCTAGGCCCTTCGACGTCTCGAGCTGGGTTATCGAGGAGTCGGGTCCGCTGAAGGTGGTGGTGCGGGTGGAGGGTGGCTTCTTCGACGGCGGGGGGACGTTGCTGCGTGACGAGCTCGTCCGGTGGCGGGCGCGGCTGGTCTTCCTGCGCAATCACAGCGCGGTCCGGATGTCGCTGACCTTCCGTAACAACAATGCCTACTGGCATGGCTCGACCCAGCCGGACCTCGTGCTGGAGGGGGCGAGCTGCGGGGTGCCGCTGCTATCCGGCGGGGACAGCTATGTCTTCGGGAGTGGGGTCGAGAGGACGTGGGAGGTGGAGGTCACGACGGCGGGGACGGCAACGCTTCGGGAGACCCGTTTCGCGGCCGACGGCAGCGTAGCTGTCGGTTACCAGGCGCCGCGCCCACTGGCGGTCGTGGCGCCGGCCTACGTGGCCTCGACCCGGGCCTGGGGCTGCCTGGCACAGCCGGTGAGCGGACTGCCGCCAGACCGTCAGGAGGACTTCGACCGCTTCGAGAAGCTGCAGCGGGCGAAGGTGCTCGCGGCCGATGTCGAGGATCCTCCAGGTCTGACCGGAATCACGATCTGGCAGCACCTGGAGCAGGACCTGGGCAGCTGGCACGACTATGGCGATCTGCGCTGGGGCGGTGACACCGGGAGCCTGTCGGGCAATCACTACGACTGGTCACTGGGGATGTACCTCCACTTCTTGCGCACCGGCACCCTGGCCTTTGCCGATGCCGCCCGGGTCTTGGCGAGCCACGAGATCGACCTCGACATCTACCACACCGGAGCGGACACCGAGGCTTACAACTACCAGAAGAACTGGGAGTCTCGGCCCTCGCACGACAACCCGGGCAACGACTTCGGCGAGGGGCGGCCGAGCCACACCTGGGCGCAGGGCTATGCACTGCACTGGCTGCTGACCGGGGACCGGCGGGGGCTCGATGCGGTGGAGGAGCTGAGCGAGGGCATTCGGCAGTACATGTACGAGTCCTTCAACGGCGAGGGGTACGTGAGCACGAGCGAGATCCGGATCCACGGTTGGCTGGCCGAGAATCTGCTCGTGCGCTGGCGGCTCGACCCGACCGCGACCTTCGCGACCACGAGCTACGGCACCAAGACGACAGCGCAGGCGATCCGGGACCTGCTGCAGGCGGTCCTCGATCGGGAGGAGGCGGCGGGTGGCCAGGGCTTCGTGTACTTCGGGGACGAGCCGCCGGACCCCGATCTGCGCCAGCCGCTGCAGCACCTGTACTTCGTGGAGCCCGCGATCAAAGTCTACGAGGAGGTCTTCGCCGAGGACGATCCGGCCTACGCCGAGCAGCTCCTGGGCCTGGTGCAGCGCCTGACCGCGTGGCTGATTTCGGAAACCTACGGCGGCGACTTCGACGGCGGCGGCCTCTACCGGCCGCTGCAGATCCCGTACATCGTCGACATTCGGTTGCCGCAGCAGACCGAGGGTCAGCTGCCCTACCTGCTGATGGCGGGCAACGCGGCCGCGTTCTGCTACTCGACAACTGGCGACGAGAGCTACCGCAGCTACGCCCGGGCCGCCTTCTCGGACTACGTGCGCTACTTCGGGGTCACCGGTGGCGACTCCTGGGTGGACCCTGACCTGCGCACGCCGACCGCTTACAACTCGGCGATCTACGTCGACACCGAGTCGAAGATCCAGGGCTGGTCGAACCGCTACGGTCAGTACCTGCTGGCGATGGAGCAGCTCGGTCCGGCGGCCCGCGAGCCACGACGCCCCAGCGGTCGCGTGGGGCCGTGAGCGAGGCGCCAAGCCGCCGCTGCCCGGTCGGATCGCGCCGGCGCCCGGCTACCCGCGTGCGGCCTGCGCGCTGACACGCCTCTGGTCGCGTCCGCCCAATGCCAAGGCCGCCGCCATCGCCGGTTTCCCGTCCGTCGACAGCCTGGACGGGAGCGCGCGACAGGAACGGCGCGCACCCAGTGCGCGCCGCCTGTGATCCACGCTGATTGCCGTTCTACTACCAGCCCGGCATCTCGATGAAGAGATCGGTCTCGGTACCAGCGGGGCCGTTGACGAAGAGCAGGTAGGTGGTCTCGGCGCTGACCTCGAGCGCGACCTGGGTCGGATCGGTCTGGGCCGCGAGCGACCACAGCGCCTCGCCATCCGGGCTCAGCAGTACCGCATGCACGCCGACCAGCCCCTGCGGGTCACCGCCATCCGGCTCGCCGCGCAGGCCGCCGAAGCCGAGGTGGAGAGCGCCGGGGCGAGCCACGCCGAGCGCCATCACCACCGCCTGACCGCTGAGCGGGACAGTCCAGGCCGAGCTCGCCGCCACCGTGGTGATGTGGTTGCCCCACATCGCCAGCACGGCGGCCTCGTCCCACGGGAAGCCGGTCATCCAGACCAGGGCCGGGGTACCACCGCCAGGCACCGGGCCCGGATCGGTCAGCAGCAGGTGCTCCAGCCACTGCTCCAGCTCCCACTGCCGCTCGTTCCATCCCGGGACCACCACCGAGGTGCGCATGGTGTAGGCGTTGAGCGAATTGCCGGCGACCTTGAGGATGTAGTCGCCGGCCTGGATGTCCTCCTGCTCGAGGTAGAGGGACTTGCCGGTCTTGGTGCCGAGGACGGTCGAGCCCTGGCTGAGCGTGATGGTGAGCGAGAAGTCGGCCAGGATCTCCACGCCGAGAGCGTTGTACTTGGTGTCGAGGTCGGCGGCGTCGACCGTGACCTCGTAGTAGTCGACGTCGCTCGCGGCGTCCAGGGTCAACCCGGTCTTGCAGTCAGGC
>Ga0316620_10001265_pt1 | contig 10792 bp, 10 predicted proteins | sample OWC_Aug_M1_C1_D5_FD_207651 | JGI IMG/M metagenome (GOLD analysis project Ga0316620, IMG submission 207651) | Wetland soil microbial communities from Old Woman Creek delta, Ohio, United States - OWC_Aug_M1_C1_D5_B | ecosystem: Environmental > Terrestrial > Soil > Wetlands | place: USA: Ohio...
CCGCAGTCACTTAATCTTGGAGGTAACAGTCATGCTCTCGAGAGTTGTCCAGTTGTCCACCGGCGCGGCGCTGCTGAGCGCCCTCGTGGCCAGTCCGTTCGCCATCGCGGAGGATACGATCAAGATCGGGATTCCCGTGGGCTTGAGCGGCGCCAACAGCGTCGTGGCGCCGTCGGTCGTGCAGTCGGCCGAGCTCGCCGCCGAAGAGATCAACGCGAAGGGCGGCATCTTGGGCAAGAAGGTCGTGCTCGAAGTGGCCGACGACGGCAGCGGTGCCGCCGGCGCGCAGAAGGCCTTCGACTCGCTGATCTTCCAGAAGAAGGTAAACGTGCTGATCTCGATGGAGACGAGCGCGGCACGGAATGCCGGCCTTCCGATCGTCTCGCGCGGCAAGACGCCGTTCATCTACACCTCGTTCTACGAAGGGCGCTCCTGCAACAAGTATCTCTACGTCAATGCCTGGGTGCCCGATCAGCAGGTCGCGCCGATCGTCGACTACTTCGCGAAGAACTACAAGGCGAAGACATTCTTCCTGATCGGCAGCGACTATGCGTTCGGCCGCGGGATGCTCGAGTTCACCCGCAGCTACATCGAGAAGAAGGGGGGCAAGGTGCTCGGCGAAGAGTACCTGCCGATGGATGGCTCGGACTGGACGCCGATCATCAGCAAGCTGAAGGCGGCCAATCCCGACGCGCTGATCACCTCTACCGCAGGAGGGGCCCCGAACGTGACGTTGACCAAGCAGCTGCGCGCCGCCGGCGTGAAGATTCCGTATGGCAACCTCGCGGTCGACGAGGGCACGGCCAAGAGCATGGGGCCGGACGCGGAAGGCATCTTCATTTCGGGCTCGTACTTCACGAACATCGCCAACCCGAAGAACAAGGAATTCCTGGCGGCCATGCAGAAGAAGTTCGGCGCCGACCTGAAGACGCCGAACGACTTGTCGGTGCCCGAGTACGAAGGCGTTTACGCGTACAAGCTGGCCGTGGAAAAGGCCGGCTCGACCGATGCCGACAAAGTCATCGCCGCACTGTCGCAGGTCGAGTTCGCGGGTCCGCGCGGCGTCATCAAGATGAACAAGCAGCGCCATGCACCGCTGACGATGTATCTGGGCCAGGTGCAGAAGGATGGCAGCGTGAAGATTCTCGATACGTTCAAGGATGTAGATCCCGGGGAGCAGTGCCCGAAGCTGAAGTGACGCGCGTTCGCCACGCCGCTGCGGCGGCGTGGCGGTGCGCATCACTTCAGCGAGTGATTGGTGATTAGTGATTGGTGGATCGCGGTTGTTCGAGCTTCGAACCATTGTTGAGCGCATGTTTGTGCATCAGTTGCGGAAATTTCGGCGTTCCTGATTACTGGTTTTCACCAATTACCAATCACTAATCACCAATCACCGCCCTCATGGCACAACTCCTCGACATCATCACCACCTCTGCGATCCTGTTCGCGGTCGCGGCCGGATTGCTGATCGTCTTCGGCGTGATGAAGATCATCAACTTCGCGCACGGCGGCTTTCTCACCGTCGGAGGCTACTCCGCGCTGGCGGTCACCAAGCTCGGACTGAATCCCTGGCTGTCGCTCGGATTCGCATTCGTGATCGGGTTCGTGTGCGGCATGATCATCGAGCGCCTCGTCGTTCGTCCGCTGTACTCGCGTCCGCTCGACGCGATCCTCGCGACATGGGGCCTCGGCATCATCATCGGGCAGGTGATCACGCTCGCCTTCGGACGCGAAGTGCAGTTTGTGCAAAGTCCGGTGACCGGCGCCGTCGACCTGCTCGGCGCGTCGTACTCGCAATACCGTTTGATTCTGGTCGCCGTCGCGATCGTGCTGGCCGTCGCGCTCGGCGCCGTGCTCAACGGAACGCGCCTGGGCCTCGTCACCCGCGCGGTGATCATGAACGAGAATCTCGCGCGCGGCTTGGGCATCAACAGCGGGCTGGTACGCTTCGTTACGTTTTCACTGGGCGCGGGCCTCGCCAGTCTGGCTGGGGCGCTGATCACACCGCTCTCCAGCGTCGACCCGAACATGGGTGTGCCCTGGCTCGTGAGCGCCTTCATGCTGGTGATGGTGTCCGGTGTTTCGCTCGTGAGCCTCGCCATTGCCTGCCTGGTGCTCGGCGGCGCCCAGGTGCTCGTCAGCACGTATGGCAATCCGGTGCTCGGCGGTCTTACGATCGTTGTGCTTGCCGCGCTGGTCCTGCGGCTGCGCCCGCAAGGTTTCGCTCGTGAGTAGCCAGCAGGTCGCGCCGGCGGCAGCGGGAGCTGCGCTCGTGCCAACGGGGATGCGATCCGACATCCGGCAGGTTCTGATTCTCGCCGCGATCGCCCTGGTCGTGGTCGCGATCGGGCCGTACCTGCTGCCGACCTACATGGTCAACAGCCTGATCCGGGCGTTTCTCTACGCATCCGTCGCGCTCACAGTCGACATTCTCTGGGGCTACACCGGCATCCTGACATTCGGGCAATCCGCATTTTTCGGCATCGGTGCGTATGCGGCCGGTCTGATCTTTACGCATGTCGGCTTCAACGCCGGTTATGCGACGCTCGCGTTCTTCGCCGGCGTGATCGGCGCCATGATCGTCGCCGCCATCGTGGGCTGGCTGGCGTTCTATCACGGGGCGTCGCCGCTTTACGGATCGGTGATCACGCTGGTCCTGCCGATCGTCGTGAGTCAGATCCTGTATTCGGGGGGCAACTTCACGGGCTCGAGCAGCGGCTTGTCGGGCTTCGAAAGCTTCGATGTCACGATCGAAGCGTGGTTCTGGATCGCGGGCGCATTCCTGGTGGTGGTGACGGCGCTCGCCTGGATGTTCGTGCGCAGCGATGCGGGCAAGGTTCTGGTCGCGATCCGCGAGAACGAACAGCGCTGCGAGTACGTCGGCATCGATGTCTCGCGCGTGAAGATTCTGTTGATGGTGGTCTGCGCGGCAATCGCCGCGATTGCCGGCTATGCGTTTGCCAGCGTGCAGATGGTCGTTGCGCCCGAGTACGCGGGCTTCGTGTTCGGTACCGAGCTCTTGATCTGGGTCGCGCTCGGTGGACGCGGAACGCTGATCGGACCCGTGATCGGCACGCTGGTGCTCGACGTGAGCACCTCCTATCTCAGCGGCAATCTGCCGTTCGTCTGGAAGCTGATCATCGGCGTCGCCTTCGTGGTCGTAATCGTCGCGCTGCCGCAGGGGCTGATGCCGCTGATCCGTGGAGCGCTGTCACGGTTGCGCGGCCGGCGCACGACCAAGGAATCTGATGGGGTGGGTGTGACGCTCGTTCCGGCCACCGAAGAAATGTTCGCGGGGCTCGAAGGTGCGGGCCGCCACGCGCTGGTGGCGAAGGACGTGCGCAAGCATTTCGGCAGCCTGCAAGTGCTCGAGGGCATCAATTTCAGCGCGGAGCGCGGCGAGCTGCTGAGCCTCGTCGGGCCGAACGGTGCCGGCAAGACCACACTGATACGCTGTATCGCGGACGGCGGCGAGCGCTCGGGCGGCACGATTCTGCTGAACGATCACGACATCGAGCGGCTGCCGCCTTACTCGTGCGTTGCGTTCGGCGTCGGGCGCAAGTTCCAGACCGCGAACGTGTTCGAGACGCTCAGCGTGACTCAGGCTCTGCGCATCGCGCGGACGCGCCACAAACGGCCGTCGCTGTGGCGCCGCGACCCGACGCTCGAGCTTCCGCAAGCCGCCTTGCAGGTGATCCGAGCCACCGGCATCGATCAGCGCCTCGACACGCAAGCGCGCTATCTGTCGCATGGTCAGAAGCAGGCGCTCGAGCTTGCGATGGTGCTCTCGCTCGAGCCCAGTGTGCTGCTGCTCGACGAGCCGACCGCCGGATTGACCAAGCCGGAGCGGACCTTGATCGGCCGGATCCTGGTCGAGCTGGCGACCGGGCATCAGCTCTGCATTTTGCTGGTCGAGCACGATCTCGACTTCGTGCGCGAGATCAGCTCGCGCGTCGTCGTGCTGCATCAAGGCCGTATCGTGCTCGACGGCACGGTCGGCGAAGTCGTCGAGTCCGAGCTCGTGCGGACGATCTACGCAGGCGGAGCGCACGCGTGAGCGCCGCCGCACTCGATATCGCAGGGCTCAGCAGCGGTTACGGCGACGCGCTCGTCGTACGCGAGGTCGGTGTCGAGGTGCAAGCAGGGGAGATCTTCGCGCTGCTCGGCAAGAACGGCATGGGCAAGAGCACGCTGCTGAAGACCGTGATGGGCTTTCTGCCGATCCAGCGTGGCAGCGTGAAGCTTTTCGGCGACGACGTCACCGGATGGCCTCCGCACCGCGTGGCACGGAAGGCGATCGCGTACACGCCGCAGGAGCAGGCGCTGTTCCAGGACCTCACCGTCGAAGACAACCTGCGGCTGGGCCTGCGCGACGATGGCCGGTTCAACGACGGCGTCAGACGTATCGGACAGGTCTTCTCGTTCCTGCCCGAGCGCCTCAAACAGCGCGCGGGCACGCTCTCAGGCGGCGAGCAGAAAATGCTGCTGGTTGCGCGCGCGCTCATGTCGCGCCCCAGGCTCATGTTGATCGACGAGATCAGCGAGGGCCTGCAGCCGAGCGTGATCGAACGTCTGTCCACGGTTTTGCGAGGCGAGCGCGATGCGGCGGGCACATCGATCCTGATTATCGAGCAGAACGTGAAGTTCGCCATGTCGGTCGCCGACCGCTACGCCGTGCTGAAGCTCGGCGAGATATCCGACCGCGGCCGCGCCGGCGAGACCGGCGTCGAAGCGAAGATCACCGATCAGCTGAGTGTATGAGGACTGCGACATGACCACTGAAATCCCGGAAAGCAAGCTGCGCATTGCATGCGTGCAGATGGAGCCGGTCGTCGGCCGCAAGGAGCACAACGTCGAGCGCGGCCTCGAGCTCATCGAGCGCGCCGCCGCGGGGGGTGCGAATCTTGTGGTGCTGCCCGAGCTGTGCAATTCCGGATACGTATTCGAGACTCGAGACGAAGCGAACGCGCTGGCCGAAGAAGTTCCGAGCGGTCCGAGTACCAAGGCCTGGATGCAGATCGCGGCGAAGCACAAGCTCGTGATCGTCGCCGGTATCGCGGAGCGCGAAGGGGACAGCCTCTACAACGCTGCGGCGATCGTCGGTCCGAACGGGCTGCTTGGACGCTATCGCAAGAACCATCTGTGGGGTGCGGAGAACCTGTTCTTCGAGCCGGGCAATCTCGGGATGCCGGTCTTTCGCATCGGCGCCGGGCGCATCGCGTGCGCGATCTGCTACGACATCTGGTTTCCGGAGACTTTCCGTCTGGCGGCGCTGCAGGGCGCGGATCTGCTCTGCGTGGCGACGAACTGGGTGCCGATGCCGGAGCAGCCATCGACGCTGCCGGTGATGGCGAACATCCTCGCGATGGGTGGTGCGCATTCGAACTCGATGTTCGTTGCGGCTGCGGATCGAGTGGGTGTCGAACGCGGGCAGCCGTTCCTCGGCAACAGCATCATCGTGAGCCACACCGGCTGGCCGCTGGCGGGTCCCGCGACCTTCGAACGCGAAGAGATTCTCATGGCGGATGTCAATCTCGCCGATGCGCGGCGCAAGCGGACGCTGAACGAGTTCAATCAGCTTTTGCGCGATCGCAGGATCGATGTGTACGACGAGATGCTGGGCGCGGAAGCGAAGCGGGGGTGGTACTGAAGACGGTGATTGGTGATTAGTGACTGGTGATCAGTGCAGCTGTGACGCCGGCTTCCCCTTTGAAAAAAGGGGGACGGGAGGGGGATTTTAGTTGGCCATGCTCACGCGAACGCTGCTCGTAATCCCCCTTGCTCCCTTTCCAAAAAGGGGCTCATCTAACCGGGACGAACGATCGAGATATTGCGCTAAGGCGCCGAACCGCCGCCACCTGGTCGCTGTGGCGGCGGAAGAGCCAGCATCTCGACGACGCTGTTCGGCGCTGGCGCGCCAGGCCCGCCTTTCTTGGGCATGCCCTCGACGAACGGCAGCAGTTGCAGTGATGCGATCCCGAGCACGCGCCGCAACTCGGCAACCGGATGATGATGCTCGTCCACGCGCAGATCGAGCAGCGGATAGTCTTCGGTGTGGTGAACCGTCAGCGCGGCCGACTGGCGCCCGCGCTTGTCGCCACCGGCCGCCTCCCCGGCTTCGAGTGCCCGCATCAGCCGCTCAGCGAGACCCTGCCCGTCGCTGTCTCGAAATGCTCGAGCCATGGCTTCCACGGTTGCTGCACTCACGAGCATGTTTCCCTGCGCAGCGAAGTTCGGCTCGACAATCTGCCCGAACCAGTCCGTGCAGGCTTTTCCTGACCAGGCGGCGCTGCGGCCGCGCGCGTCGACGACGCCGATCTGGCGCAGATCTCGGCCTTCATCCTTCGCCATCACGGCGTCGAGCGCCTCTGGCCCTGATTGCCCCTGCTGTATCAGGCGCAGCGCGTCGATCGCAAGATAAGGGTTGACCCACGATTGGGTCGATACGGCACCGACGCCCGCCTTGACGTAGGGACACATCGACCCGACAGCCGGAACCGCCGTGGCGACAGCCACACCAAGCATGCCTGTACGCGGACAGTGCGCGACGATGGAGAAGGTCATGATGAACTCAGATGTTCGGAAGGCGATCTTTCCACTCGTGCGTGCGCTCGTAAGCGTGCGCGACGCGTAGAAGCGTCATTTCGTCGAACGGCCGAGCTGCGATCTGCAGCCCGATCGGCAGTCCCGCGCGATCGAAGCCGCACGGCACCGAGATCGCCGGCAGCCCCGTGAGGTTGTACGGATACGTGAAGCGCCACGAGGCCGCCAGCACGCTCTCCTGCTTGCCGCCGACATCGACAATCCATTCACCGATCTTCCACGCGGTGACGGGTGTCGTCGGGCCGAGGATCACATCGACGTTATCGAACGCTTTGCGAAACTCTTCCATCAGCACGGCGCGATACTGTTCGGCCTTGAGATAATCCGGCCCGGTGACGAAGCGCCCGATCTCCACGAGCGAGCGCACGTCGGGTTGATAGTGCGGCGTGCGGCCCGCGCGCAGTGAGACATCATGGTAGGCGGTAGACGAAGCGAGCTCGATGGCGAAGATCGCGCCCAGGCCGTATTCGAGCAGTGGCACCTTGAACTCGTGCACGCTGGCGCCTTGCGCGGCCAGATCGCTGATGGCCTGTTCGACCGCGCGTTCGACGTCTGGTTGGTTGCGCTCGAAGAAGTGATTTCGGCACACGCCGAGGCGCAGACCTTTGATCGGCTTGCGCAGTGCCTTGGTGTAGTCGGGCGTCGGCTGAGCCTGGCAGGCCGGGTCGGCGGCATCGTATCCGGCGAGCACGTTCAGCATATGCGCTGCGTCGGCGACCGTGCGCGTGAGCGGCCCTGCGTGATCGAGCGACCAGCTGTGCGGCACGACGCCGTCACGGCTGACGCGCCCGAACGTTGCCTTCAGCCCCACGGTATTGGTCACGCTGGCGGGCATGCGGATCGAGCCGCCGGTATCCGAGCCTAGCGCCGCTGTGCACAGACCTGCAGCCAGCGCTGCGCCCGAGCCGCCGCTCGATCCCGACGGTACGCGCGACAAGTCCCAAGGATTGTGGACGGGCGGCGTGACGTTGCCCCACGCGAACTCGTGGGTGCGTGTCTTGCCGATCAGCACCGCGCCCGCTCTGCGCAGCCTCGCCGCGGCGGCAGAGTCGCGCAACGGGAACGAGATGTCCGGAGCGACGGTCCCGGCCGTCGTCGGCATATCGCGCGTCAGGTAGTTGTCCTTCACGCCGACCGGAATGCCGTGCAGCGGCCCGCGCCAATTCCCGGCCTTGATCTCGCGCTCGGCAGTGCGCGCCTGGTCCAGCGCTGTGGCGGAGACATGAATGAAGCTCTGCAGCTTGCCGTCGACCTGTGCGATTCGATCGAGGCATGCTTGCGTGAGGGCAACCGGGGACAACGTTCCTGTCTTGAGCCTCGGTGCCAGCGACTCGATGGGCTGCGCCCACAACGGCTGCGTCATTTGCCGCCGCCTTTGCGATAGGGAGCGGTCGGCTCGAACACGATCGCAGGGTGCACGTCGGTCAGATCGAGCCGGCGGAGCTTTTCGATCTCGCGACGGATGTCGTCGAATGCGGCGAGGTTCTCTTCCAGGCGCTCGGGCGTGAAGTCGATGCCGAGGATGTCACGGTAAGGATCGGGTGGAATGCTCATCGAAGTGGACTTTGTGGCTGGCACGTGGAGAAACGGTGGCGAGATACCCCTCACCTAGCCCTCCCCCAAAGGGAGAGGGAGCGGTTTTTTGGGTTTCGATTCACTGGTTGGCTTGCTCGATGGCGGCAGCGCGGCGCCGTAGATCTTCCATGATCTGCGCCTCGCGCGGATTGTTCACGACGTCGGTCTTGACCACGATCGAGTCGATCTTCCAATCGGTCGCCTCGGTCCGGTAAACGACGATGGTGTAGCGGACCATGTCGTCGCGCGGCCAGCGGTAGAGCGCGCGCGCCATCCCACGCGTGACGTCCGTGCGAACGAACTTGAGTGCGCTCAATGGCGGAAGCATTTGCGCGAACAGGGGGAGCCGCTCCGCAGTCAACTGCGGAGGGCGCTCTCTGGAGGCCGCTGTCCGAAAGCGCCAGTAAGCGTCGATGTTGCCGGTGAGCGCGACCTCCATCGACTTGGCGTACACGGCCTCGAGTGTGCGCACCAGCGGATCGTCGCGCTTGGTGATCGACCTGGACGGCTCGGCCGCCGCTTCCGCGCACAGGAGCAGAAAGAGCAAGGCTGGAAGCAGGGGCAAGTTGCGGAGCAAATCGTCTCCCTAGGTCGCGCGCCGATTGTCGCCGATAAGCGCTGTTCAGCAAAGCCCTCCGGGCTGCAACGTGGCCGGGGCGGTCACTTGCCGTTGTCGTTCTCGATGAAGTAGCGGCCGATCGCGCGGGCCTTCAGCAGGGCGCCGGTACGCTCGTTGAACTCGAGAAAGTGCGCAGTCTTGAGATGAGCGTTGAACGCGGCGACGTCATGGTAGATCTCGTACAGGAATACATGGTTGCCGCCGGTTTCGGGCACCATCACGTCGAAGCGGTCGCAGCCGGGCTCGAGCGTGCGCGACTTCTCCGCGTTATCGAGCATCAGCGGCATGAACTCCTGCAGCTTGCCTTCGTGGACCTCGAAGTCCACGGTGACGACGAATCGGCCCATCTCTCCTCCTCCTTTTTGCGTGCTCGATGCGCGCAGTATACGTTTCGGGCTGGCGCCAGAGCAGCTTCGCTTGCCTGTCCCTAGACACGCTGCGTTTGCGAGAAATCACGGGACATTCGAGGCGGCCGCGTGTATAGTACGCGCCGGGGAATCACATTCGCGTCATCCGGTGCGCGTCTCGCCCCCTTCGTGGTCAACGCAGTCCTCGAATTTCTCAACTGCAACCGCACCTGCCTGAACCGGTTCCGAAGGGCTTTCGAGCCCGCTGCAGGCCGTGCCCAGGAGAGTTCCATTAGCTCGTCGTTCTCGAATCTCGGCCTGTCGGCCGAGTTGCTGCGCGCTGTTGCGGAGCAGGGATACACCCAACCAACGCCGATCCAGATTCAATCCATACCGCTCGTCCTCGAGGGCCGCGACCTGATGGCAGGCGCGCAGACCGGCACGGGCAAGACCGCCGGCTTCGCGCTGCCTCTCATGCAGCGTCTCGGCCAGCCGCAGACATCCGCCCCCCGCGCGCTCATTCTGGCGCCGACGCGCGAGCTCGCTGCGCAAGTCGAAGAAAGCTTCCGCGTCTATGGTAAATACCTGCGGCTGCGCAGCTGCGCGATCTTTGGCGGCGTGAGCATAGTTCCGCAAGTCAAGGCGCTGCGCTCCGGCGTCGATATTCTGGTCGCCACACCCGGGCGGCTGCTCGATCACGTCCAGCAGCGCACGATCGATCTTTCCAGGATCGAGATCCTCGTGCTCGACGAAGCCGATCGCATGCTCGATCTCGGCTTCATCCGGGATATCCGGCGCATCCTCGCTCTGTTGCCGGCGCAACGGCAGAATCTGCTGTTCTCGGCCACGTTCTCGGACGAGGTCCAGGAGCTGGCGGGAGCGTTCATGCATGCGCCCGCGATGATTCAGGCCGCGACGCGCAACGCTCCTTCGGACCTGGTCGCGCAGGTCGTGCATCCGGTCGACTCGGCTCGCAAGCGCGAGTTGCTCGCGCATCTGATCACGGCCGGCAACTGGCAACAGGTTCTGGTCTTCACGCGGACCAAGCACGGCGCCAATCGCCTCGCGCAACAGCTCGTGCGCGACGGTATCGAGGCCGATGCGATCCACGGCAACAAGAGCCAGTCGCGCCGCACGCGCAGCCTCGCCGATTTCAAGCGTGGGGCGTTGCGCGTTCTCGTCGCGACCGATATCGCGGCACGCGGTCTCGACATCGAAGAGCTTCCGCACGTGGTCAACTTCGACCTGCCGCACGTTCCGGAGGACTACGTGCACCGTATCGGCCGGACTGGGCGGGCCGGGAGCACAGGAGAAGCGGTCTCCCTGCTGTCGGGCGAGGACCAGAGCCTGATGGGCGGCATCGAACGGCTGCTCAAGCGCCGTCTGGAACGCAAGGTGATCGAAGGCTTCGAGGCGGGTCGGCCTGGTGCCGCCGGAAAAGCGGAATCGCCGGATCGCCCCGAACGCGGTGCGCATCGACGCAATCCGTCCAATGGCCGTCAGCGGCCGGCCGGACAGGAACGAGCGCGGCAGGGTCAGGGGCGCAGACAAGGACCGGACGGAAGACAAGGAGCGGCACGGGGACAAGGGTCGGGCCGCGCCCGCTCCCAGGAGCCGCGTGACGGTCAGCGCCGCCGCGAAGAGCCCG